>Ga0153966_100088_pt1 | contig 63575 bp, 66 predicted proteins | sample TSFL050MetaG_FD_104738 | JGI IMG/M metagenome (GOLD analysis project Ga0153966, IMG submission 104738) | Attine ant fungus gardens microbial communities from Florida, USA - TSFL050 MetaG | ecosystem: Host-associated > Fungi > Mycelium > Unclassified | place: USA: Florida, Paynes | collected... | reverse complement strand
TGAGAGCTGGAGAGCTGGGGTTTCTGACTATACTTGTTCCTGAGAATATCGCGAATGTTATTCAGGAGCTGTTGGTAGCTCTGCTGGTTGTTGGTACCTTCAAAGCCAAAGATGAGGAACAACTTGTAAATCCCATAATTCGAAACAACGCTTTCAAAGTTCCTTCCTACGTCCAGAACACGCCCATCAGGAGAAAATCGGGTGCAGGTAACATCATTCACCTCGAAGAATCTGTTGGATATCAGGGCACCATTGCTAGCATCCCATAACATGACCAGAACCCATCCATCTTCATGTTCATCTATCTAATGCGATGATGCAATTTTTCCGTCATGATGAGTGAAGGCAAAATCCTTGCCCTTGATCCGAAACTGTTCTCCACCTATTACAATGTCCAAGACTACTGCATGAAAGTCGAATTTAAGAAGGATACGTTTCCCATCAGGACTGAAGCAGGCACCATATATACGGTCCTGAAATGCAATGACCAATTCCAGAGTTACAGACACTCAAAGTTTTATAATTGAATGTTGTCAATATGAAAGCAAAGGTGCTTTCATTGGGTGAAAAGACCACAGGGTACACAAACCCTTGTAGTGCTCTGCAGTGAACACTACCATTGGCCATTGACTAGATTTCCCTTCGGTCACCACAATAGTGTTGGGAAGCCTCGAACGGAACTTTGTGGAGACGAGAGATTGTTCGGGCGCAAAGGAGATGGCGGACACATAGATTTGAGGGGCACACTGAGAGATTGGGATGATGAATGCAGAAATGAACCGGAGGACATCACAAATATACAATGTCAGCTCATGATCAGGGTTGAGTGCCTGGCCAGCCCACATCGAAAATGCATTGCAGGAAATGAACTAGAGACATACCTTCCAAGCTAAAGCCCTCCTCAGGATCAAAGATGCTTCATAAGTCCTCCCCAACAGACTCATCACCTCTATCCAAAACAATAGTTTCTCATACATCACAAATTTCACTGCTTCCATCAACGTTTTGTCAGACGGCGTATGAACGAGATGATCTGCCCAATATTGACACGAATATGAAACAAGAGGAGGAATAGTGGTTTTAGTAGCCGCATCAATATCCACATTCTTTACGATAGAGGATTCCAAAAATATATTGAAGTGAAGTTTGGATGACACCAAAACTTTCAAACATAACATACAGAGCTGATGTTCATGATGGACACGATCCTGGATAGCCGAAAGTTCAGGGTATTCTTGTAGAAAGGACGGAGATAAGAGAAAGTCTTCGAAAGATCGATGGTGGAAACGAAGGGCAGGGCCAGAATCAATGACCGACATGAGACCTTCGGAGAAGCCCTAACCTGTCCGCATCCGAACCCGAAATCTTAACTTCGGGAAGCATGATAAGCGCATCGTCATTAAAGGGTTGCTTAGCAAAGATCATTGCACCCATAATGGAGACGACAGCCTTGATCTCTTCCTTTTCGAGACCATGTCCGAATGATGCTTTGACGATTGTTGAGTACAAGGAGTACAAAGAATCGAAGCTTTTCAATCCCTTTCCATGACCCTTTTCAAGCATGGTAAACCGTCCTTCGGGATCCCACTCGAGGAAATTGGCAACAGTTGTTGCCCAGATAAAGATCCCAGCAGCACGAGGAAGTAGATAATCGAGCGCCTTTTCAATCAATGCGCCTTTCATTCCCATACTCTCGAGGCGTGATTTGAGGAATGTACGAATGTCTTCAGAAGCACTATCTCCCGGATTGACATCTCTACCAGAGGGAATATCAACATGAATGGTGATGGACTCGGGAAGAATTTTGGTGATACGATTCTCTCGCCGGCTAGTAATCACCAACTTAAGCTTCACCAAGTGATCGGCCTGAATCCAACGCTTCAGTGTACGCATAAGACCTTCGAAATCATCCCTCCCAGATGAGTCATACCGCAGGCCACCACACTCATCTAATGCATCTACCACAATCACTGGAAAATCATCAGGCGCGACGTCATTGAGTGTGGATAATGGCGTCTCAATTAGGGATTTAAATCGGTCATCAATGTCGTATTGGTCGGGCAACACATTTCCTTGGACCATTTTGTGAATATGTTGGCGCACGGAGGGGTACAATCGAGCAAGGTCGAGGGCGACAGCACACCAGAGGGCATCTGTAGTGATGGTAGCGGATTGTGTGCAGTCAAATCGGAATGATATTACATGACGATCCTGTTTCCGTAGCCGAGCAGCTATACTGGCTGCTAATGCAGATTTCCCGACACCAGGAGATCCCCTGATCCAGATTACACTGTGGCTATTGATGTTCTTGATATCGCTCTCAATCTTTTGTAAGATGGCGGTACGAGTGCCTTCCATACATGGTTTACGTAGGGAGAGCCTATTCTCCCCAAGAATGCGCATCAAATTGTCTAGCTCTTTCTTTTCAGTTTGTGCTATGTGGATCTCTATACTAAGATCTCGATCGAATTTTTCCTTGAAAGTGTCGAGTTTGCCATTCAACTCAATCATTTTTTCCTTTTGAGAGTCAACAAAGATGTATTTGACTGGACCCAACTAATCAGTCTTAAGTCCACCCAGATGAGGATGAATGGACACGTACACGTCCAGCTTTTCAGCCATCTCCGAATGAAGTTGACCACCTCTTCCATGATGTCAGGAAACTCTCTGATAGTACTGCGCAGTTGATCTGAGGTTGGAACTTTATCGAGCCTGCTGAGCTGGCCAGAGAGCACTTGGATGCTCTTTGCAAGGCTTTTCATTGCTTCATGAGTTCCCTCTTGAGTCTTCAAATGCTGCCAAAACTATGAGTTATGGAATCAACGTTGGAAACAGAAAAGGAACCAACTTTGTATACGACCTGTATACAAGAGAGTACAGCATGTGCGACAGGATTCAGCTACTTCAAGTCAGACAACATACTAGTCAACGATCAATTACCTTGCTGACTGCAGTCCCTAATTCAATCAACATCCCAGCAGCATCGCTTGTAGCAGCAAAACGATGCAGAACAGACTGTAACTCGTTCAATTCCACCATCATCTTCTTGAACTGTGGCTCCAGAAGGTTCAAATTAATGTCGCAACTCTACAATCGCATTTGAAAAGGAAATCAACATAGCAGTAATAATGATAGCGTACCTCGATGACCAGCCACAGCTGTAATCCTTGAACCGGATTATCGAATTCCACCTCGAAGATTGCTAAGGTCCTCTGCGTGAATCAAGAGAGATCGAAGTAAAGATTTCCTTACAATTTGTTCCTGTTCCGGAAGACAGATGTTTCCATAAATCATCAAATTTGATGTTAACTTTACACATAGGTCCCTCCTTTGGACCGGGCTCGCGAATGAGTTTCTTCCATCGTTGAAAATGTTTTTTGTGCATTTCAATATTCAGTTCACTTCCTTCCACAAGCATGCTACACCACATGAGCATGTACGACTGCTCAAGCACAATAAGCTCAACTTACCATTCATTTTGGGTGAGTTTCAAATGCTGTTCATCTCTGATGCTGTTGTCCAGCTTTCTTTCAAGGCAATCATTGACATTGTCAAAATATTTGACAATCAGTGAGTGTGGATATTTATTGAGCTTTCCGATGAATTCTGAATGTCAATTTAATCTCTGATCTACTGAGCCGATCGACGATGGAACAAAGTAACACTCACCGATAACTTGGATGGCTTGTACCAAAAAAGGTTCGACTGGATTTGCCATTACTTCAACTATTGGAGAGAGTAAGTGAGAAGGGAGTGTGGGATGTTATCACGCGAAGACCAAAGCTGTGACACAGGAATGATTGAAGCAGCTATCATTGTCCCAAGAGTTGAACCGGATGGGAATTTGATCCAGACATCAACCCACAACCAAAAATGTGAGCACAACCAGACTGTACGATTACCATAGTAGCTATGATTTACCTGACCGAATCACATGACAATGCATTATATGCTCTCGGCTTCGCCCCCACGCTCATGTCCACACTTGATTCTGGACTTGTGAACCGATGGCAGTCTGTCACTGCGGATACTCAATATGATACCGATATGCCCCGATTTATTGAGATCTCACACTCTAGCTACACAATCATGAGAATGTCAAATTCCTGGATACAATTGAGGTTATAGCGTGTCCGGATATTGTCGAGTCAACAGTTGACGTGGAGATTACGTCTTTCCCATATGATGGCCAGGTAGCGGCACTTCCTGTCTGGCCATTCTATCACAATGTACCTGGAGAATTGCGTCTCATTCGAACAGGAAAAGACATGTCCGTGTTTGCCCACCAAACTTGTAATGACCTCTTTATGTGCACCGTCTCGAGTCTGGCATCTGCAGGATCTTGCAGGCTACATTGCCTTCAGAAGCAGGTTTATTTAGACATCACTATCGACAGATGCTCATCTTTATTCCTGGCATCCGATGCTTCGGCCATCGTCATCATGTCTCTTCGTATGATATTCATGCGATATGGAACAAAGTTGGCGGACTATTCGCCATACTTTTTCAGAACTGTAGCATAGCTGATCTCACAGTTTATACCAGCATTCTACTCAAAATATCAGCTTTTCCTGCAACACTTGATGGGTGGGACAATGAACCACTGTTTTAGATCATAGGAAGGATCTGTACATGCCAGAACTCAGACTGGTGATGGGGTGAAGCCAACGAAGCTGGACCCTTTCTGGTTGGGTGTTTCGGCCAAGACAATTCTTCATTCTAGTATACTGTAGCAATAGTCTTCTATGCCCGATTTTAGCACTTAATCGGGGACTTTGATTCTAGGTTGCGATTCAAAGTTGTACTTTCTCTTGGACAGAGACTAATTATCCAAAGGCTTCATTCTCTATGTGCAATGTTGTAGAACATACATCAATTAGGAAACTAGATTCCACCAATCCTAGAAACGTGATAGAGAAAAGTAGTCATACCGTTAGATCAATCGAACAACGTATCCTTCCACAAGAATATGAGGAGTCCCACTAAACATAATGTGAAACAAAAATCGTATAGTTGATATGTCGCATCAGAGTATGTCCAATAGCGAACCCAATGTTCACAAAGAGCAGCGTGCTGTTAAACAGACATTTTGATCGAATCAACATGTAATGAAAACAAAAGAGCTCACAGCTATCGTCTCATCTAAACTCCTTTGCTTCACACGGCACCATCGAGCTAATGCATTTCGGGTTTTTTCTTCAAGCTCCTCAAGCTCTTGCAAATAAGCTTCAACAACGGGCTTATAGAACAAAATCGTTCCGCCATTACCAGGACTTGTTTCTGCACGGATCAAGGTGCCTTCAATCAGAGCAATGCCGCATCAAATTTCAGCCTCAAAGTAGTACGACGTACTAGGACACAGGATGTGCGGAAATATCGTCTCTAGACGTGAGATATTGTGAAAGGCCGTCGGAAGAAATAACAGTAATTGGTCCACGGTAAGGAAGCTACGTCAAATGTTTGTTGTAAAAGAAAATGGTCAGCTGAGCAAAAGCCCACCTTTTTGGGATGCATTCTTTGCATGATCTCACGCGACAACTCCAAAGTACATCTTTTACTCGGGAAGTCAAACAAAGCTATACAAAAGATGATTCAATCTGAAAAGTTGGTCAGGCATGGATGCTGCCCACATGACAGTGCTGGTCAAAAGCCAAATTGGCATATTGAGGTTCGGAGAGATCAGAAGGACATGAGGGAAGTCCTTCAACGTTTGACAGGGCATATGTCCAAGCAAAACGCGCGTCACGGGTCATAAGCAGTTGACGGAGCCGACGGGTTGATCTCGAAAGGCTCAACATATCTTGTGGATGAAGATACTTGATAACCTGAAGGGAGTATTGACTTCATGAGCGACTGAGTCGTGAGATCCGAGTATTGGGTAATCTCATACTTCATAAAAGATATCGACAGGTAGTGAGATGAAGCAGGATAGTAGGCCCTGTTTCCCGGTTTGCAAGATTGTTTTATAAATTTGTTGATGTTGTAGACGAATGTGGACAACATTAGTATGGAAATGCAGTAAGGAGGACTGCCAGGAAAGATAATACTTGCGTCGCTTTGGGGAAAGGGTCATGCCAGGAGCGATCAATGGGTACTAGGGTATGTATAGTATAGTCGTGTATAATCGTCTCAAGCGCATGTGACACCTCCCTTGGCAGTAGTCTACTAATACCAGTGAGAACCGAGGAAGGAAAAGTCATTGCAGAATGCAGGGGAAATCAAAAGGGCAGAGTACATCATTAATGATCCATCAAGGGAACGCTCTGACATTACGACGCAACGATAAAACTCAGCAAACAGAGGTCAGATCAACCTCGATTCATCAATCTTCACAGAATCCCATCTCTCTGTCCCTCTTAGATCGCTTCAGGTTGTTCTTCTCCCCTTCAGAAAGAGCCAGCCACTCATTTATACCTCCGATATCCTCAATTATCTCCTCCTCCCATTTTTCCTCTAGTTCTTGTTCTTTTTTACTCTTTTTCTTTGGTGGCAACGGGGGCAATGGCGGAGGCGGCGTCCTTCGATTAGGATGTAAGGGAGCAATCCGAGACAGGCTCCGTCGTGATGATTTTAATAAGGGTGAATACACTGGCTGAGTCAACGGGGATTTACGCGCGGTAGGAGCGGTAAATGGAGAATTGACGTGCGAACGTCGGATGAGCTCAGTCATACCCGAAGTCTGATGCTTTGGGGCGATAGTATATCTTGATACTAAACTGGGGTATTTGCTGGTAGGTGTTTCGTAATGCTTCTGAAGAGCCGTCACAGCACCGCTGCCGGGCGAGCTGTTTTGAACTTGTATGTCCTTGAGACCAAATATCAGTGTCTACGGTCATAAGAATGATAATGACTAACCATCAACACATTCCAACCGTCTTGGTGATCTCCCGCCTTTGCGGAGTCGTCCGAAAGCGGTGAATGTTCATTCGCCTTCAGATATTCTGGATCCATCGATGGAGCTCGAGCCTCTTCCACAATAAGATCCACGTTTCCATCGCTTTCGTCATCCGAGGTAATCATCCTCCTTTTGCCTGTGATCCCAGAGACTTGGATGTTGTCATCTTTTCCGGATTCTCCGCTGCCTTTCTTCCCTCTTTTTGACATCCTCTTGGAAGGGGCTGTAAGGGCTTCAAAGGTCTGTTCCTGTTCCCCAGCTTCAACAGTGTGAAAGGTCTTTTTCCTTCTCCGAGTGACGGGGGCAAAAGTTGTGTCGTCATTTATGTCCTGGCCGCTTTTACACTTCTTGCCTTTTTGTTTTTGAAGTTTTGGTATTTCAGTGAGGTTTTGATCAAGTGTATCTGGATCACCCTGAGGTTGTTCCTTGTTATTCCCAAGAAGTGGTGAAGGGTGATGGACAGAAACGTCAACAGTGGGTTCGGGTTGACCGGCCCCAATATTAAGCTCATCTTCCGTGTGATCATCAAGGATTTGTTTCCACCTACGTTTCCTGGAATTTAAGACCGGACTTTGGTCCCTGTCCACCGTGGGAGAAGGCAGCGGAATTTCGACAATGACCTCATCTATCCTCGCCTTCTCTTTTTCGCGAATGTTAGCTTGGGGCGCATCAAAATCCACATTTCCGGCTTCTCCTTGCTTCTTTTGAGGCTTCCGGGAGTTTCTTGTTCGAGTATTGATATTGGCATTAGGTACATCTATTAGAGGTTCAATAACCGTGCTCGTGGGGTTGACCATATCAGCAGATTGGGACAGCGGAAGCAGAAGTGTAGTTAATACTGGCGGTGCAAGAGAAGAGGAACCAACGAAGAAAGTGGGAGGGGGCGACGTATTATCACCGGGGTCAGCATATAGCTGATCGCTGCGATATTGAAGTTCATCCACGTTTTCTTCGGAACGAGAGGACAGCAACGGGGTATCGGTATCTTCCTGAGGGGAAGGTAAAAATTCAATGGGAGGAGGATGGATGTCTCTGTCTTGAGTCAAAAGTCTTGTGAGGGATAGGTCAGAAGGTAAACCGGAGTGAGAATGGTTGTTTGCGAGACGATCTAGTGGAGTAGAGAAGGACGAGGTTGAATTTTGCAGAGAAATTGGACCAGGTTGGGGAGAGTGAGGAGTCTTCTTGGACGGTCGAGGCCGAACCTTATTCCTGGCATTGATCGTGACTGGGTCATTCGTAGGTTGAAAAATTTGTGGTGCCGGGGCAGAACTAATACTTTGATCAGTCTCAGGAAGGTCTTGTACTACTTTCCCTTTGATCTTCGATTTTCTGGGAGGTTGATCCGGCATAAACTCATCATCATCGGTGAGCTCAATAACATCTTGAAAAGCTTGTGAATTTTTCACTTTTGATTTTCGTTTTCGCGTCTTTGCACGTTCTGCAATTGAAGGGATGGGCAAAAACACATCGTCTCGACAACCAGCAAAATAGTCTATCTGGCCATCAGGCAAATCAACGGAAGTCTGAAAGTGTGCGTGAGCTGTTTGTTCATTGATTTCAGAAATAGCATACCAGCTGTTGTATGTCGGCACTGTGAAATGGCTCAGCACTTTTGCTCGCGGAGGCCCCTACATACACATTTATGCGCGTGAACGATTCATCCAAAGGAAAACACACCGTTCCAATGAGCGTGTCCATACCCCTCATCTTCACTATCAGCGATAATCTCGTTGGTCTCAATATGAGGGCTATCCATTGAAACAATTACTTAGTTGCGTCTGGGATGATAGAGCCACTGTGACAGAGCAGGTGATCTGCACGCATTATGTGACGATGCGCACCTTGAGATAAAAGAGTGACCAAAAACTAACCTTGCACCAGTTGGAGCAGGAAAACAGTGCAATCATTTTCATAAACATGTCTCAGTCATTCAGACATTTGAACCCGTCAGGAGATATCGATATCTCGTTGCTTTTAGAAGATCCCCAATCCACAACACAATCCCTATCTAGCATTTGACATTCAGAATTGACCCTAAAATAGTACATGATATTCTTCGAATTCTGGCAAGAATTGTCGGAGTTAAAACTAAGCATCTGGCCGGGGCGGTAAATTCAGCTTCGAGAGTATACTCATTGATTCAATAAAGTGTGGTCTGAGCTCGTTGATCTCCATCGCGCTAAGATTAGGCAACTGGGCATTCCGTGAGCAGTGCAAAACTACACCTCAAATGCAAAGAGCGCACACTCAGCTCACTATAGTCGAGTTGTTTTAGACCCTCTCGACTCTTAGCCTGACGTGCCTCACGAAGGTCCTTCAACAAGGAGCGCAGCTTGTCCGGGTTTTCTAGATCATCCGAAGCACTGCAGGTATGAGAAAGATTACATGAGAATGGAAGTTGCCAATGAGAACCAGAAAAGACGCGAACACATCCAAGAGAACTTTTGAAATTTCCATGTATCGGAATGGGAGCTCGGTGAATGCTGGATTAGATGTTTCAAGTGCGAGACATTCTTGGAGATATTCTGGTAACAGTAGAGTGGACTTTAACAATAGGTCAGAAGGAGCAAAACACGCACCGACAGTAAACCAGCTTGGTGCTAAAATATGGCATTTACGTTTCTGCTTGAGATTGATTGCAATCCAGAGAGGTACGCTCGTTTTGTTCGGAGGGCGAAAAGGGCCATATACCCCCTGCATTGAACGAACAGTGATTAATGACAAATTTCAAGGTTTGTGAAATGGACGATAGCATAATTCACAACTGCGTGTTTGCATTTGCTTGAGAGAAACGAGATGAGGCATTCGGTTGCGTACTGAAATAAAAACTGTCCTTTCCATCGATACGAGAGGAACAATTTCAATGAGTTGTTGGGTTGCGATGAGCTCAAGCTCTGAGGGTGCAATAGAGGTCCTAAGTGAGGTTGGAAGGGACATGATTCTCAGGTGGGATGAACTTTTTGTCAAAGCAATGTTTGATCAGATTAGGTCAGGATGATGACCAAGATAACTGTTACTGATACCATGCAAGGAAACAGCAATATATACGATTGTTACAGTAATTCCAGTTGCAGACAAGAAAATACTATGAAAGGAATCTATGATGAGCAGCGACAATGAACCAAATTTCTATGTACAGGGTATAGCAATAGAGAATCACAAATCACGCGGTAGTAGCTTGAGCGAATGCGATAGCAACAGTCTAACATGTCCCTTGAGTGTCAAACCCCGATAGTCATGTCAAAGGACTCACCTCAGAGTGACATAACGAAATCAATATAGCAGCAACTCCCCGTTCTTGTGCTTTAAGCTTGGCTTCACCATGAAGGTGGACAGTGGGGACGCCATCTGCATTGTTCAGGATTTCAATTTCCTTCAAGGGTGTAGCAGCTCCACAGGACCGAACGCCAAGTGACTTGAAGACGGCTTCTTTGCCTGCCCAGCGGGCAGCGAACGAAGACATGGGCAAAGGCTGAGCACGACAGTAAGCGATCTCTGCCTCAGTAAAGTTACGCGAGACAAATGTGGGGTTATGAGATGGGACGGAGGAAATGAGCTCTAGTTTCATATTCAATATTTGTTGTTGACTAGTTGAAAAAGTCTCGGTTACCTTGGTCAACACCAACACCAATCACATTGTTTCCAATGTTAGAAGTTAGAGCGTGGGAAGCAACCTCTAGATTTCTAAGATCCAGAGGGACTTTATCTGGAAACTTGCCCATGAAGGAATATTCACTGGTCTTGACATCGTACTTCACACGAGCCATCGAGTTGAGCAGAACTTCTCTCTCGTTTTCTAATGTGTATGGTGGATGCTCCTTAATCTTGACAAGTGAATTTTTAATCATCATATCACTCATGGCTTTATAGGATTGCAAGGCACGGCCACGGTTATGCTTCTTGTACTCTTCATAGAACGTGGGCTCGAGAGTGCCGAAAAGGTAGCGAGGGTGAATGACTAGGGCTGTACCACCAACTTGACCAAAACCAAAGGAAGACATGACTCCTGAGCGGATCCCATCGGTATAGATTGTCTTCGAGGGGAACATGAGGTGATGGCGGTCTTGGAAGTTGGAGTCGATGTTGCTGGAAACATATGAGTAGGAGAGCAAAATCCAGAGGATAGAATAATCACTCACTCGCTATTACGGTTACCAGGAATTATACCATGGCTGACATATTGGAGCAGACCATTCATTTGCCATGCAGCAGAACCACCCTTGGAATGGCCGAGGAGACTCTTCTGTGCAACGACTGGAATAGCATTGCCTGGGCTGCGATCGATAGTAGTGAAGATGTCATTCCAAATGCGAGTCTCGTTTTCCTCGTTAGCTCCTGTGCTAGTGCCATGGATAGACAGAACGCCAATGTCATCAGCAGTCAAACCCCATACAGCTAATGCACGACGCAAGGGAGAAATACTGGGGTCAAAGCCTTTGAGCATACCGTACGTGGCTAGGGCATCTTTCTCTTGATGAGAGGCCTCTTTTTCGAAATTAGTGATGCGGGCAGCGACATAGTCATCCTCAACCCTCTCCCCTTGTTCTTTACGGAAGGCAATTTCACTCCGGAGTTCGGAGTGTTCATGATCGAGCCACTGAGAAATTTGCGAACGACGGAAAGCTAGTTGACGGGAGCGATAAGTGACATCAAGAATGGGAGGCGGATATTTGGAGGGAACTTCGCGAGCAATGGTGAGGGCGCCCTTTCCGGGAGCGGGGACAGACCGGCCAGCCTTGTCACTGATAACCAGATTACATCGATAAAACAGGGAAAGTTCGAATGCAAAGGAACTCACGTCGAGGTAGAAGTAAATGCGACAATCCCACGGATAGGAGCACCAATCTCAAGAGCTGTCTTGGCATTCATTAGTACGAGAACACCAGCACCTTGCGCTTCCATAAACCCAGCCCGTGAAGTCGTCGCAGGACGAGACATTTCAGTAGGTTCACGACCCATGGCAAACTCAGTCTCTGCATTACTGGTCGCTTTCATGCTTGCAAATTCGTATGAGCCTTCTTCGCTGATGTCGTCAAAGCCTCCAGCAATCATGACCTTAGCCTTGCCGGACAGGATGGTGTCACAGGCGATCTCAATAGATTGCAGGGCCGTGGCACTATGACCGATCAGGACGATCTTAAATAAAACATTATTTCACTACTCACCAAGCACCAACAGGGATCTTTACGGGGCCACTCGACGACATAAGAAGCAGATTGATCCAACCAGCCGTCGTGTTAATGAAACTAATCTGCATTTAAAGCAATTGATGAGCAGAGATAACTCAGACTCACGTCTCTTGTAAAATATCATTCTGCACCTCGCGCTCTTCACGACGATCCCTAAACATCTTCCCTAGGCTCGTGACACCACCCATGCCAGATCCAATCGACGTGCCAACTTCAGATGGGTGCATATGTTCGTAAAGCTCGTAAGGATCGGTAATACCAGAGCTAATAAGAGCTTCTGCAGTGCAGGTGAGGGCCCAAAGCGTAGCTCGATCAGTTTGGGCAATGATGTCTTCGGGAATGCCATAACGTCCGGCATGCCAGCCAGTAGGGATCTGACCGGCAACTGTTCGGCTGAATTTGAAGGCCTTGGGGACAAAAACACAGGCACCCTTCTTCAATTTAACGAACCACTGCCCATCCTCTCCAGCCCAGATGTCGCATTTCTCATCGTGTTGAAGCTTGAATTTTCGAGCTTCAACATCAGAAACCTCAATTGGCTCAAGGTCGTGAACAAGCTCAATCTCTTGGTTGAACATCTTCTTGTTAGGGTCGTAGCCACGGAAAAGTTCGGGTTCTGCAAAAAATAAAAATAAATACATAAAACATGTTTGATGGTTACAAGTCATGAACTGACCGATCAGTCGCACACCAGCATGTGCAAGTATTTCCTTCTCATAACGTCCCTTGACATCTTTATCATCAACGGGCTCCCCATTCTTACTATCCACCCAGCCAACGTAGAGAGAACCATTTTTCAGGCGACCATCAAAGTGCTTGATATAACCCATCATCCATGCCATTTCGATACAACCTTCGATAGTGAATTCGCCACGAGCCTCCATCTCCCAACGAGTACGCGAGCTACCCCAAGGACCAGCCTCACCGAAACCAGTAACGACAATAGTATTCTCGTGATCAATTAAGCCACGTAATTGTGAAACATCAGACAAGGACTCAAAAGATTCCAAAGGTGGAAACTCGAAGCGGAAGTTGGCGCGAGGAAGAACATCCACAGTCTGCAGAAGTCGCTCTGTCTCAACACCGTTGATAACCTTGAAATCAGCAACACTATCTATGTTGATGGCACGGCAGAGATCAGCCTTCTTACGAAGATTTGTGCGAATACGAGTGGTAATATCGGCGAGATCGGGAAGACGATCCATGCCACCATTAAGATCAGCCCAGATGGGTTCTACTTGGGTGATGCTGAAGAGTAAAGGGTGCATCAGGCCGAGGATGTTGAATGCCATCTCTTTCGCGGAGAATGTTCTGACCCCGTAACCTTCGAGTTCGTGAGCAATGATATTTGTTGGCGCCATGAGACCGGTGCCACGAGTCCATCTGTGAAAATTATCAGTTGTATTTTTGCTTCAGCCAAGTGCGCCATACCCGATAACGGCACCAGCCAAGCACAAGTATTCACCCCAACTCTCTGAGGCCCACCTCTGGAAGAGTGTCTCGAGAGAAATCTTGGACTCCGAGTAGAGACCGTCGTTGCCGAACAAACCATGGTTGGGTGAGAGAGGGAGTATGACTTGAGTAGGGCGAGTGACGATGCGTCTGCTAGCCTTCTTGTTCTTGACACAACCAAGGATGCGGAGGAGGTTGACAAGCATCATACGGTGAGCAAGTTCAGAACGGTCATCGAGACCATCAATCTCGCGACCGTTCTCAGGAATTCCAGCGAAAGGCATGATGTAGTCAAGATCCATGTTCAGATTACTGTAGATATAATCGATGAGAGCTTCAACATCCTGTCTAGAGGCTTGATTGAAGGGAACGACAGTCAAAGCAGATCCACGACTACCAAAAGATTGGAAGATAGCTTGATAGTATTCGACAGTCTTGCGGTTGTAACTGGAAGTAGTGATGACGACGTGAGCACCACCGGAAAGCAATCCCTTGACGACCTCAACTCCAATCGAGCCCTTACCAACACCAGTGCACAGAGCATTCTTGCCTTCAAAAGTTGTCCCAGATGTAGCAATTTCATGGAGAATGTCAAGGTAGACACCAGTGAGGTTACTACTAAACTCCCACGTGGTTCCAACCTTACGCTTGAGGTGGAGGAGAGGAATTTGCCCGACTGAGACAGAAGTGGTACCAGCGTTCTGAGGACGAAGGAATTGAGAAGAAGAGCGGCGGCTGCGAGGTTGACCACGAGCACGAGGATCGGGACCCTTATGGAGAGAGCGGACGACGTCCTCATACAAGGCCTTGATACGATTCTTCTGGTCCTGGCTAATCTCAGGGAGAGACTTGACAACAGTCCAGAGTTTGAGAACATCGTCTTGCACCTTCTGGGTATTGATACTGATTGATCCGGCAGCGCCATCGCCACTTGCCATTTCTTCGACGTATGCCTCAAGTTTGCGTACGTTCTCGCGGACAACTTCAGAATAAACAATTTCGCCCTTTTTGGTGACCTCAGTATGGGGAGCGGTGGGGAAAGTGACTGACAAGACATCAATATTCAAACCAAAAGAATGAATATATGAAACTCACCATCTTTGTAAAGAGGGGGTTTGCCTATGACTTCACGCGTGTTATCTATTAGTTGCTGGCCAAATTCTTTGGCTAGTTTATATGTTTCACCCTTTGAAGGATCAAGCTTGTTGATGTAGTACTCCATGTACTGGAGCATGTCAGGATCGGCACGATTGAGTAGGGCAATACAACGAGCGGTAATGTCACGGTCAACAGTAGTGAGGCGGCCAAATATGATGTCGTAGTACATCAGAAGAGCGTCTTGGCGGACCCAGTTCCAGGAAGAATCAAAATGACGAGCTTTCAAGGGATCGAAACGAGGTTGAATGCCTTCGACATAAGAATCACCATGTTCACGAATAATGCTATCGAGCTTGGCTTGGAGGGTCATACTGTTGGCCTTCTCACGATCGAAAGAAATCTCGCCAGCACGAGAATCTTTCTTGAGATAGCGCATGTAGAGCTCAATATGTTGCTGGATAAACCTGTTCTGATCACTCTCAAATTTCAAGAACTCCTCACTACTGATGGTAGAGCCGCCCACGCTGCCTGCACCACCGGCAGTAGCACCAGAAGAAACAAGAGAGATACCCGAACGCCGTGCATAGGTTTGGACCACGTCACCGAGCCAGGACTTGGCCTCCGCCTCAGAAGCAAGTCGTTTAGGTGGCTCAAAAGTAGTAGCGAGGAGAAGAACACCATCAGATCGAGAGGGGCCAAGACCCCAAGTCTTATTGAGATATGAACGAATAGAGGATGCGGTGAAACTACCAGGCATCTTTCCACCAATGAGACGAGCAATGAGACTCATACTGTACTTGCCAAGAGAACCACTGAAACCTGTGGCTAAGGCAGAGCCGAGTTCATCAAGAGGAAGCTCCTCTCCTTTCTCAGGTGCGGATGTGAACTCCTGCTGAAGGTCACCAAGAATTTCGTTCTGGAGAGTTGATTTGCCACCGACAAGATCCTTGATAGATTTCGCTTGAGGAATTTCCTCAATGGGCTTCTTCAACTTCTGGGCAACGATGACATTGAGAATTTCAGCTGCGGTGATAGGTGCATCTGGAATGCTAGCAACAGGTCCAGCAGCATCGACAACAGGAGCAACAATGGGAGCAGGGACGGGAGTAGTGGTAGTAGGGGCCGTCTCGGTAGAAACAGCTTCCGCAAGGGGCTCAGGCTCATCCTCGTACTGGTAGTAGACTTCTTTGGTGTTTTTCGCGTGGCAAAGGATGGCGCGACTACAGGAGACGGAGTCATCAGAGGACTCATATTTGGCCTTCAAAGTGCGAGTAGCCATGCCAGTAAGAGTTGGCGAGGGACCCAATTCGATGAAACGCTCAAATTTAAAGCGAGCAAAGAGGAGATCTTGGGTTTGGATCCAACGGACGGGGGAGGCAAATTGATATGCAAGGAGCTCAACGAGAATGATGTACGCAAGTTTCTGGCGGTTTCTGGGGTTCTCCCAGTCGTCCTCATCCCACTTCCTGAGGACCTTTTCAAGGCGAGGAGATTGGGTTTGGTCGTAGATGGTGTCGATGTATTCACGTGAGATATCAAAAGGTTGGGCGATGAGATTGGGGATATACCGGCCGATAAGCATGTCAGGATTAAGATGGGTAGGATTTATCTTCTTTGAGAGATCTATGAAAAGAGTCAAGTCATGAAACATGATGCTAAGAGACCAATGCTCACATGCACGGAAAGGCAGAACACCTGCCCATAGGTAGCGGGAATGGAAAGGTACGTCAATACCAGGAAGAGGGATCGTGGCAAAACCACGCTCAAGCACAATCTGGCCTTGGGCCTCTTGTTGTTCCTTGGCGTGGTCGAAGCAGGAAGCAATAATCTGACTCAACATCTCCCTGACCTTCTCCTCAGATAATGTTTTGCGCAACTTCTCGCAGGAATCAGTAAAAATGACTTGAAAACAAAGATCATGCACAAACTTCAGTCACATCAACCTTCTTGACCTTGAGATAATTAAGAACGTTAGTCATGGTCTGCAAGGCAAGAAGCTCTCCAGCGCAAACGTATTGTTGACCCTACATTGCGCGGTAATCAGTATAAGCTTTCTAGTGACAAACAGAATCATAATACCTCGACATTGAAGTTGACGATTTGAAGCAACAAATTGATTTGCGTCGAGATCATGTCGATGACTACACGTAAAGCAGCATCGTTGAAAGTTGGAGAAACGCGGAAAGGATTCACAGCACACATAGCATAATTTGAACGGTTTTGAGAGTCGCGTTCAACAGCACGCTGCATAGTAAGACCACGGTAGAAGACGACATCGACAAGAGCAGATATATGAAGGACATCAGCAATGGAAGCAAGGGCAGAATATTCACCCAAAGAATGGCCGGCGAAAGCACAGCCCTTCTGGATGAACCCCTTGGAACGCATGTCCTCGAAAGCGGCCTTCTCGGTGACGACGAGAGCAATTTGAGCGAACTGAGTAGCAAAAAGAAGACCAGTAGGATGACTGAAAGTGTAGCGGGGAGTACGGTTATTGATATCAGCAAAGAGAGGGAGAGTCTTAACATTACCCTCCTTGTCGAGGGTGTCATATGTCATATCCATATACCGTTGACGGATAGCTTGACCTTGAATACCGCCAAAATAAATGGTCTTCTCTTTCGGATTATCCCTGACAACATCAGTGATGGAGAAACCATAAGTGGCAAGCAGGTGAGTATCTGCACCATCCCAAACAGCGCGGGCAGCAGGCGAAGAATTGTAGAGGTCCATGCCCATGCCAGGTTCCTGAGAACCCTGGCCTGTGAAGACGTAGACAGTGGTAGGTTGTTTCACTTCAGCAGAACCAGTGAGAACCTTGTCACCATGAGAATTGGTGGTTTCAATGCTGACAACAATGTTACCATCACGCATGGCAGTATGCCTGAGCTCGACTTTCAACTCATCACCAGGAAAGACCATGCCAACGCAAGATACATGATAAGCGAGGACACGGTCGGGATGGCCCTGAGCAACGACATTCTCGACGTAACGACGAGTTGCAGCACTGGTCCACATTCCGTGAACAATAGTGGTGGGGAGGGAAGCATAATCAGAGAAATAGGGGTTAACGTGGATAGGATTGAAATCGCCAGAAATCTTTGAATAAGGTTCATTGGTAAGGGGAGCATTGAATATAGTCGAACCCTCGACGTGCTTCAGAGTATAACCCTCGTTGATGAGCGGAGTAGGGAGACCTTGAGGGCTACCATGACGTTGAAGGTATGCAAGAACAGGATTACCCTGACAGTTGGCCTGCTGGAATTTAACAGTGCCAACTTTGACAAGGACCTTCAGCTGGTTGCGAACAAAGACATTACCAGTGACAGAAACATTGCGGAAGACGCCGCGGGCTTTGAATGACACAGATGACTGAATGCGGAAGATAAGAGAAGTACCAGCAAGAAGAGGACTTGACTCATTCTCCCATGTAAACCATAATTTGGACTGGAGAACACCGACTTGTGCATCAGTCTCAAAAAGGACGAGATAGTCGGGTTCCTCGGTGGTCTCAAAGGTATTCTCATAATCGGTGAAGCGACCACGATAAAGGAAAGAAGAGACTACTTCCATGATTGGCTGACCATCGCGGCATATATGACCCTTCACTTTGACAATCTTTCCTTCAGGAGCATTGACGACAGAAATCATACGAGCTTCGGACTTGCAAACATCACCGACCATCAAAGGGCTCGCCCCTTCGATCATCTTAAAACCGTTATTGAGATGAACAAGCTTGAGTAGATCTCCGTTAATGCTGGCAGGAAAGAGAGCTTGCATGATACTCTGCATGATTCAGTTAACTTCTAGTCATCCATTGGGAACCAAGAACTATTCACCTGCCAGCCAATAATAATGGCGAAATCCATGGGCGCTTGCACTGTATCCATCCTCGTGCTCTTGAATAACTCTCCCTGGTTCCCAACAACAGCACAAAACTCCTCAACTTCTTCTAACGTGATAGTGACCTCCGGGCCAACGAACTTCTCCTCAATATCAAGACTTGGTAACACTTCATTATCACCATACCATAGCTTCCAGTAAAATTGTTTTATGCGATTATTGCGGTCAGCAACGACTTCATGAATGGGCATATAACCTTGCGAAGGCTTATAGACAAATTGAAGGTTGAGAGGGACGGCAACTTCACAGCGTTCCTCGAAGAAAGTGATATCAATGAGCTGGGTGGAAACGGAATATTTGATCTCGATGGCCTTGAAGTCAGGAGAGTGAGCACCATAGGAGCGAGCAGCACCAAAGACGGAGACAGAGACGGGAGTCGAATGCTCATAAGCCACGACTACACGTTGGCCATGGCGAGGAGCGAGAAGACGACGGACTGGGTTGTCAATGTAAGAGGTGCCTTGAAGAATGGTCTTCGAAGTAACAAGGGCGCGAAGCCAACATAATTCAGCACCGCCGAGGGTCTCAAGCCATGCTTCATGGCAAGGCAAAGACTTGCCAACCTCATAGACGACATCGTTCGTACTCTGAGTACGAGTCACACCAGCAAGAGAGAAAGAAACGAGGGGCTGAGGTGCAAGATATTCAATGGTAGGTATAGTAGATTCATCACCGGAATAATTCAACTGAAGAACTTTGGAGATCAGAGAGGAAGTGATATTACCAAGAAGATCTTTGATTGGTTCATCTTTTTTGAAAGACCATTTCGCCGCAACGGGTCCCTGGAGGATGCACACACGTTGAGGATCTTGATCAAAGATAGCTTCGATATCCTCGGCAGCCCAGAGAGAATCCTATAATTTTGTTTGTTTTCCAAATTAGCACTAAAGAATGTGTTTCGTCAAAATTCAACAGCTGACCTTCTTGAACCAGACTTCAAAAGAGGCATCGAGAACGGGGATGAAGGGAACAGGTTTCTGCCCTGGCCTCTGCGAGATGGCAAGAAAGTATGCTGCATCTTCAGCAGCAAGTAATTGTTCGGTAGCGAGGGAATAAGTTTCAAAAAATGAGGCGACGAATGGGGAAGGATCATCAAGGGTATCAAAGGACTGGAGGTAGGAGAGTTTGTTGCCAGTGCCATTAACACCTGCAAACCGCTCCTCGACGCGTCGCAGCCAGTCACCAACCAGATCACGGAGCGAGCGATCGATCCAGCGTTTCTCATGAGCAACAAACATCAACCTAACCATGCGCAAAACTGTCTCCTCATAAGTCATGTCATTCAGATCTGTCGCAACACTATTATTCTTCTTCCATCCAAACCAGGGCTTAGCAAAATTCTTGTTCAACTTCTCAATCACTTCATCGCGACGTTCTGCCAGCCACGCAGCACGCTTCTCCTTCGGCAACCTGAAAACGGTCTCGTCAAACTCTTTCCACAGCTTCACCCCACGAGTTGCAACCTTGTGAATGGGTTCGCCGAGCTCAGACTGGACAGTCAAGACTCCGCCAGTGGGCTTTGTATAAGTACCTTCCCATTCTTCATCTCCAACACCAGTGGCACCAACAATCAAATCTTTCACAGATGACGAAGTATGGGCTTCTTTAGCAACCATAACACGACTGGCGAACAAGAAACCGTCGAATGGCATCGGCTGAACACCGAACCGATCCACAGACCACTGTCCAGTCAAGTACGGCCAGGCATCATCAGCACCACCGAACCCTGATCCACCGACAAGGATGATGTTAGGATGTTGACGAATTAAACGATATGTAGCAAGGATCGGTTGATGGAAGTCTTCAAAAGAATGGTGACCACCAGCACGGCCACCGGTCCACTGAAGGATAATGGGAAACCTAGGATTGGCAGCGGCAATATTAATAACTTGACGAATACCATCGTTGGAACCAGGCTTGAACGAAACATGGCGGATACCGACTGCTTGAAGACCTTCGATAATTTCGTTGGCCTTCTCAGTGGTAGGAATACCAGCAGCGACACAGAAACCTTCAATGGGAACACCCTCTTTCCGCAATTCTTGCCACAACGGGAATTGGAAGGTGAACTGACGGGGGTTGATGTAAAGAGAATTGAGAGTGAGGCCAACACCAGCGGGAATCTTGGCCTGTATTTCAGCAACTTTTTCACGAAGAGCACTAGCATTGTAGTGGCCTCCACCCGCTAACTCGACATGATAACCAGCATCAAGGATTGCACTGACAAAACCACCCTTAACAGTACTAGGCGTCATACCAGCAACCATGATGGGTGCCTTGCCGAGGAGACGGGACAAGGGGGTATCAAGGTGGACAGTACCGTCACTAGTGTAAAACATGAGTTCTGCTTTGCAGAAGTCATTCCAGATGATTACATACCTAGTACGTATCAAGCGAGGAGCATACTTCTTGCTCCACCATTCCTCGTACTTGATGTCCAGGGAATTATAGAGCTCAGCATCACCCTTCCCTTTATCACCAACAACGATTACGCGAACACCACGACCATCCAAATTACGGGCTGTAAGAGGGCCAATTCCGCTCAAACCACCAGGTCCGAGGTCAATAGCATGAGTGGCGGTTTCGGGGAAATTCGTAGCCTTTGTCCAGTGAATCGGGGCCGTATATATTTGTTCGCACAAAGAACGCGTAATCGAACACTCAAAGTCACGCATGTCAACACCTTACGCAAACCAAATAACATCAATACGACCACGGGATGCATCGCGCAACTAATGACTCACCAGTTTCCGTGTGATACACAGGAATCTTCAAATCCGACGGCACCCACAATTCTTCCTGCAAATCTTCATTAGCAACAATATCGGTGACACCGCCAAGGTAGTCACTGTGGTAGGGGACCTCAACCATCAAAAAGCGAACAGAAAAAACGGGTTTACGCTGAGAGTAAGGGACCTTGCTCTGGTCAGCACCGCTGGCAGCCCTGATTTTTCTGAGATTGGTAACGAGACCATGCAGGGATCGAGGCGGGCCAGTGACCACAAAGGCACGCGGTCCGTTATGCAAGGAGATGGCGAGTCGCGAGTTGGCAGGGAGATATGAATTGGTCTTGACAATTTGTTTGTCAAGGTCTTTGAAAGAGAGACCCGCGATAGACAACATAGGAGAAGGAGTACCTTCACCACCATCGAGAGTGTCTTGGACAAGACTGGGCTCGACGGCAACGGGAGGGAATGCTTGTTGGCCACGAAGGCCAGAGTAGAAAAGCCAACGAAGAGCCTTGCATGAATTCGAAGTGAGGTCATCAAAAGTGCCAGATGCACTGACAACTACAGCAGAAACGATTCCCTGCGAGTGACCGGTTGCACCAGTAATGCGATCACGGATTTGACCGGGATTGAGGTTCGTGACGCGGCACACAATCAGATATTGAACAAGTTGGGTCAGCCCAATGAGTGGCAACGAAATGGGGATTGATGCAAGATAAGAAACCGAGGGACGCTCGATGGCACCCGACAACCACGAGACAACATCCAATCCATAGGTAAAATAAGAGCTTTCAACCTCTTCTTTGGCAAGCTCAATAAGATCAGCGACAACGACCTCCAAGAATGGAAGAACATATGGCTGATAGATATCGTAGAGACTCTGCAATTCATCGAAATAAACCTCATTTGTTCCTTGGCCTCCAAATAAAGCGAAGATCGAAGCTTTGCCGGAAACGGCAGCGTTGAGAAGAGCTGATTCTGGCTGCCGCGGAATAGATGAAACTCCTTTATTCTCGAGAACAGCAACAGCACGGAAGTAGGCGGCAAGGGTTGACGTGCGTATGTCGGGCAAAAAAGACGCACAGAGGGAGTGAATATCCTTTGTGGTAAGATATGATGACGTAAAGTACTGGAGCACGTTGAACAAGACTTGAGTGCATGCTTCAGTAGATTGCGAATCGTTATCGATATTAGATGCAATGTGAGCAAGAAACTTGGCGGCCAAATCTACGGAGGCCTCGGTTTTGTTTTCGAGTTCAACAATTTGAACTGCATGCTGAGATTGCATATAAATAAATTCGTCGCGCAATACCTCTGCAGCAATCCATTCGTCTGATTTTGAGGAGACAGGTATTGATATCTTTGTTAAGTCATGAACAGGCAGCCAGAAAACTGATTCAAATAATCACATACTCTAATCTGCCCTTGGGCAATGATGAGGGGACGTGTAGCAATGGCTGTGGGAGTAATGTGGCCATTTGGGACCGCCATGTCTTTTTGAGTGGGAAGACTTCTACAGGTGAAGGTAGAAAAACTTGGCAACAGCCTGTTATAAATGCCCCAACACGCTTCCCCAACGAATTTTTTGACGGGCATGTAACACGTGACCCAAAAAGTTTAGACCGGATCGTACGTGGAATTACATTCAGCTATGTAAAAGCTCGTAGGTATTGGTCATCAAACTCGTCGTAATCCCCGCAAATCATTCACCCTCTCGAGTCTCCTTCTCAACGTCACAGATCTCTTGGACTCCTTCCCTGAAAAATACTACATTGTACTCCAATAATCCCCGTCGCCCCTCGTATACAGGCGTAGGTACCAAAGCCAGCAGTGCAAGTGACGACGTAATTTCATGGTAGGTGAGGGTTGTTCCAGGTGTTGCGGGATGTAATGATGCGGCAGCACTGGGATATAACATCTCCTTCTGGGACTTCTTTCTTGTTTGAGGAAGCACGTTCGTTGGCGTTGTTGAGAATGGAGTAAGAAAGGCATCATCGCCTATTAACGACTGACGAGAAGGACTGGCAGACGCTGATCTGATCATGCCAAGTCAGCGTCGCTTACATATGGCAGCACGGGGTCCTTACTTGTACAGTGTTCCAAAAGAGGTAAGTATTTCAATGTAATCGCAGCACAGACTGTGAGCTGAAGTGTCCACTGGGGATGCATCCGTAGCAACGTATAGTCGCGAGTTAGTATCGAATAGGAAGGCTTTCGGCGATTGGGAATTCTGAACTCAACTTAGTTGTAACTTTGATGTTATCCGAAGAGACTCACAGCACAGAAGACGTTGAGCATATCTTCTAGATATGGAAGGGAGTCGATGAGTTTATGAAGCACACGTGAGAACGCTTCATGTAAAGAATGATCATAGATAGAAGTCAGATAGAAGTTGGGCTGGATGTTCTCATACTCTGGTGCGAAGTCGAGCAATCGGTCAGTGACCCGTTCTTGTATCTGCCTAAAATTCTCTATCCAGAAAATCAACGATGGCGGACAAAAGTTAGCTACAACGCACCAATCTTATCATCATCCTGTAGTTTCTCGGATTTGTGCACAAAGATTTCAATGTTGATGTCGGGGTTAGACTCGTACGCTGCAGTCACGAAGCTCATGAGCTTGGTGATGGGTTGATTGTACAGGTCCTACAATGCTTGATCAGTTACAGTGCTTGGAGATAAATGATAGACACGCACACGGATGTCAATGACGAAGATCAAACTACGAAATTGACCGATAGGAATGCCGATAGATTCGGGCGTAGCATGTCCCGGGGTATCCCATAGTTCAAGTGGAACAACTGTACTAATGCATCAACACAGAGTTCATGGCGTCAGCAATCGGGGATGCGTACGCAGCAGATATGGTGCTAGCCCAGTACGCACTCTATCGATATCTTGATGATGCGATATGTTGGTTCAAGGTAAAATGATTGTTTTGGCTGCATATTGTTGAACAACACCTGCTGGATAGAAGACTTTCCAGACCTAAGAACATCCTAGGAGCTAGAAACAAATAAACCATCGCATAGCACATACCTGCGCAAGCCAATTAAGAGCACTTTGGTGCGCTGCACTACAGATAGGGATTGTCTGGAACCATTGCGTGGTGGCCGTGGGAGACGAGCACTGTTGGAGGTCGCATTGTAAGAAATATGGTTGGCGGCCATGGCTAGTTGGGAGAAACGCAATCAAACCTAGGGCAGTCGAAAATAGCTGCACCCACGTGGTCTTGTAGATAGGGGCTCTGGTGGATCGAATTTCATCGCCTGGGCCCAAAGCGTAGGCGCACGTTCGTCGGCTGCTTCCACAACCAGATTCTGCTTTCTTCTTTATCCTCTCTTCGACCCGACTATGAAGTTTGGTAGAAAGATCCACGCAAGTCCTTGTTAACTCCTCTCTTCTCTGGTCACTTACATCCTCACTAGGACGATTCCTATCCAGAATGGCAGCCGAACTATATTGAGTATAGTCGGCTCAAGCATGAACTCAAGGTCTGTCTGTTCCAGCGACGTATCTGAATTTCCAGCCTTATCCTTGTCCTGCCCAGTCGCGGAGAACTGGAAGGACCTGGACGGAGAAAGATGAAATCGAATTCAAGCACATGCTCGAGGTTGAACTTGACAAAGTTTATAGTTTTCAGAAAACCAAGGTGATTCTTTTCGTTCTTGTAACGCTGCTCGTCAGGATTATTCTCCACTTCTACAAACCTTTTGGATTTCTATCGTCACTTGACTTCTGTTCCTTCTAGTCTCCAGTCAAGTTTTACAACCCCTTGCTTTTTCTGGGATTGTTGATGGCGGCTCCCAGGATCCGTTATTGCTTCATGGCGACCGTCATTTGACCTATGACACTCTAAGTGAATGCTTTTCTTTGACCCTTTGTGTCGTTAGAGAAGCACCCTTTCTCCACTTGACAACGATCCAGTCGTGTGCTGCTCTCTATGGCTCTCGAGACATACTACAATACACATTTTGGACAGGACTTCTTTCACTCTAAACTTATCTTAACAAGATTACTAAAGCACAAGTTTAAACAGACCGAAGAATTGGCTGTCCGCATCCAGAGTGCAGAAAACAGTGTTCAATGTCTTGTTAGTGATGATCACAATTCTTTTCGTCAATCTGCTGGCGACCCAGAGGTCCAACAGCGGCAGCACGATGTCTTCGGACACGATGGGGGCTCTGATGATGATCTTGACGATGATGAGACTGAAGAGTCCTTCGACGCACTTGAAGAGCAATTCCATGTCTTTGAAGAGGAGGTTGCGATCCTTGTTGCTGAAGTACATGATGTCGTTCTCTATTCCAAACTAAATATAACTGGTTTTATGAAAATCCTCAAAGTTAGTTCTTGCCCGCATCATTTGAACGCATGCTTATCATTTCTTAGAAACACGATGTTAGTTGCTCTTACGATCCATTACATTGCAGCTCATTGATTTCCAATAATAGAAACAAACAGGAATACCTCTCAAGACGTCATTCATCCAATTCTATATTGAAAAACGTCCATTTTATAAATATAATTGGGATGCCCTCATCGTCAAGCTCTCCAAGTTGTATGACCTCGTACGCACCCGTGGACATCCTGTTCAGGGAGATTCTAGTGCTGGAGGCAATCAGAGTGCCTTTGTTAGACAAACCACGAAATACTGGGTATACTTTACTGATTGATCCATGTTCTTGATAAGTATAATGTTAAATAGGTTCATCAAGATAACCTCGTACCTCTCAAATTGGCGATCTTGCGTAATCTTCCAGTCTTAGGTTGGTCTCAACACTTATTTTACTTTGTCTTCAACTCACAGTCTCAATTTCTAGTGTTCAATCCCGAAAAGGAATATGAGCTCAAAGATTCCGGTACGTTCAAAAGCGTACAATATTCAGATTTTTGTCCACACTTTTATCAGCTATCACGTCTATCTACTTTGATAACGAGGACCTTGAATTGTATCTTGGACGCCTGGAGAAGACCGAAGGAGCTCAGGCGATTCGTCTGCGTTGGTACGGCGATGTCGATAATAAAACTGTATGCCGTATACACGTTTGCACTTGTCTCAACATTGAATGTGATTCATTAGATATTTGTGGAACGGAAAACACACCGTGAAGATTGGACTGGCGAGAAGTCCGTCAAAGCTCGGTTCCCCCTAAAAGAACATCAAGTCAATCCGTTCCTGCGTGGAGAATATACTGTCGATGCCGACTTCCAGCAACTTGTACAAAAAGGGAAGAAGACCCAAGCTGAAGTTGACTCGATGATACAGCTAGCGAATGAAGTCCAGTACGCTATTCTCACCAAAAAACTTCAACCAGGTTTGCACGTTCCTCATCCACACTCTATAACCACAATCTCAACACCTTCTAGTCATGCGATCTTTCTATAATCGAACGGCCTTTCAGCTTCCTGGCGATGCTCGTGTCCGTATTTCTCTGGACACCGAATTAACTCTGATAAGGGAAGACAACTGGGATGGCAAAATTCGTGCAGGCCATAACTGGCGCAGAGAAGATTTTGGTATCGACTTCCCCTTCAACCAAGTTGTTCCTGAAGACAAAGAGATCTTCAAGTATGGTGTTCTAGAGGTCAAGCTGCAGACACAATTTGGTCAGCAACCACCCAAATGGGTAACTGAACTGGTACAATCACATTTAGTGGAAGCTGTTCCCAAGTTCAGGTGAGCTACGGGTGCAACAAATCTTGTCTGAAACACTCACATAACAATCTTCAATTAGCAAATTCATTCATGGCTGCGCAACTTTGTTGCCTCATCGTGTTGATTTGGTGCCTTTCTGGTTACCTCAAAGTAAGTATCATTTTATCCTTCTGTCATCACTTACATTCATATGCCGTGATCGTAGTGGACGTTGACATCCAAAAACCCGATACTGGGTATCTCAAAGTCATCGAGCGCCCGGGGCAATTGTCCAGGAGTGATTCCCGTCAAACCTTAAGTGGTAGTCAATCTCCACAGTCTTTATCTCCTCCGGAGTACACAGGTTACACCGAACCTTTGTCTGAAGGAGAAGACGAGGACATGGATGTTGCTCCTGCCAGGAATGAAAGCGAGCGTACTGGTTTGAGCGGTGCGGCTGTCGAGGAAGCTATAGCGTCCCGTGAAAAGATGCTCAAACAGCGCAAAGAGGATAAAGAAAAAACTTTTTCTAACGACAAACCTCCAGACATCGTTCCTTCCGAGCCTATCGAGTGTGAGGAAGGATCTAGCACAGGGGGACGCCCACGCCACCAAAAGGGATATTCTTTTAACAGCGCCTTCAAGTCACAAGCTTTGTCAATTTCTCCTCTTGCACATTCGAGTATCTTTGATCAAGAGCTACAAAATAAACTGCAGGAAACCCAGCAGGCTCAAGCTAGAGAAGCAACGAATTGCGAGGATGGTGAAGATAGAGAGACAGAGAATCTTGATGGAGCACCATCGGGTAATGATAGGATCATGGTCAAAGACTGGCGTGCACCCGCTGGAAAGCGTATCTCTGTTCCCGTCCGAGTCGAACCTAAGGTTTATTTTGCTGCCGAGCGCACCTTCTTGGTGAGTGATTTTCATGCTATTCCATCCCACTAACATTATTATCATTTGTAGAAATGGCTCAATACCTCAGTCTTTATTGGTACTATCGCAACGACTCTTCTCAACTTTGTTCCAGCCAACGATACACGGGGCCTGATTAGTGCTGCCTTCTTCACCTTTGCAGCTCTTCTTGCCATTGCTTACTCTGCTGGGATCTTTGTATACCGTTCACAGCGAATGCGCGAGCGGCGTGCCTCTGGATTATATTATGACAAGTTCGGACCAACTACGCTCTGTCTTGTCCTATTCCTGGCCTTGTTGACGAACATTGCACTTCGTCTTTCTGAAATGTGATCAAGGTCTTGACAAGAAGTTGGACACATTTCTGGTGATGTAAGACTACATCTGGGAGCTGTAGTGAACTTTTGATTTATCTATCTTCTCTTGGATTATCCGAGCTTCACTATCTCCCATCCATTTGATTAATTCTGATTTTCACCTTATGTAGGTTATGTGGGTAATAATGTATGAGTTCAACTGATCATTGTCCTACTGATTGATGTTAAGGTGTTTTGTTTTGAACTCTGTCGTTTCATGCAGCTATCTGTCAAGTCGTCGATACAATCTAACTGCTCCATGTACTTTGATGGACAGCTTTTTCGGATCTGGTAACTGTGATATGGGTACCCCAATTTCACGGCTAAGGATATAGTAGAAGCCGTGCTCCTAGCGCCAACACTACCGAAAGCATTATCAGTATAATGCCTGAACAAGAAAATATGCTCATGAGTATGGCGGCATCCATACACCGTTCCCGAAGTAGAATCAGAGCATCTGAATAATTTTGGAGAACAGAAGTTGCCTTGTGCGCCTCGGCTATACATCCTTTATAATTCAGCCATCCGTAGAAGCATTGACCAACCCTTGAGTCTAACTCTTCCATTCCAAGATGTTGTGAAGACAAATCACATGTCGATCCTGACTTCTTGTGAGATTCTGGTTCCTCAATATCTGAGCTCTGCTGTGGGAGCCTGGGTCAAAGGGATGGTCTTTTGATGAGCCAGATAAAAAAGCATCGACAGTTACTCCACCTATATCATCAGAAGCATTGTCATGAAACAAGTTTCCTGACATTCACAATCGTCCTTGCGGCCTTGCTACGCTACCGTGGCTAGCAGAATGTTGATTTTAGGGCCCGATATCGGAAGACGAGTCGGTGTGAGAAGAACCGAATCCACGGTATTGTCCTAAGAAGCTAACTCCTTTCGTCTAAGAAGTCGTGAACTACGCACCTTGTCATGGGTTATCTCTCGGCTGACCGCTTCCACTTCGGCAATGGGCTTCGCAGACATTCATCCTATAGTAGATGTTGGTAGCTTATGCTTAATGGAACGTGAATTGCGAAGGAATATCAGACGAAGAGAGGCTTCGTTATTACACAGCGAGCTTCAAGACGTCCAGCCAATATGGAAACTGTCATGCAAGGTGTGGGGATTGGTATGCATTTGAGTACTTTCACAGGCCAGAGTCGACTCGCGAGATGGAATGCTGGCTCAAGAGGATAGAACCTCTGGCTAGACCTATCTGACAATGCAAAAGATAATAGAGTGTCTGCGAGTCAGAGTGAGAGATAAGAAAGAATGCACAAGTCTCGCTAAACTTGCTTTTTAGTTGTAGACGACTGATTTGATATGCTAAATGTAGCCACCTGTGGATGGTAAGGGAACCTTCGAAGCACTGAGTGCTGATAGGCGCTCTCTGGGCGCAATAGTAGATACTCAAAACCTTCTGATAAATGTGCGCTCACTGCCTGCTCTATCGGCGGCCTTGGCTGATAATAGTCTAGCGAGGTCATGTGCACCATCATGTGTGCCCCATTGGTGGAACAAAACATTCCCGGCGCAACCAGTATAAACTTGACGAGCTACTTGCGCCCAGAATTCTCTTTACCTCTACCTTCGCCGCCCACAGCTCCTCAATGAATATTAATTTGCTTCTCCGCTTGTATATATATCCCTAAGTCCAAACAGAACCTCCCTATCACTTTTGAATTCCCCGTTCTCAACGGTCAGCCCTCTTGAATATCTTGGTGCCCGATTTTGCGCGTCAAGAATTAACCTTCATTACGCAATTTACGCAACGATCACTATTCTTCCATCCTGCAGTTGCAGCACACTCCTTGTCGCTGGACGCGCTCTTCTGAGCTGGTCCTACTCATTTACGATGGCAAGGGCAAATTAAGAAAGTCCTGGTTGGGCGCTCATCAACACACCCTGAGCGCTGAAAACTAACACGATCCCATCAATGACTTCGACAAAATCATAGATTGGTAAATAGTTTCACTTCTGGCCCTAAAAATACAATACTCTGATAATTATGTTAGGCATATGATACAATGGCCGGTGGTAAATAATGTGTGGTGTATAAGGAATAGCCCAGGAAAGAACTTCAGAAAGGTGACCAGATCAGATCAAAAGTAATCGTAAGTTTTGCTCCTGTACAGTGTCCGATAATGATACGCCACCAAGTAGCGTGTTGGCATCACGTCTCTCCCATACGATTTCCATAAGCGCTCTGGCCTGCATGAGATTCCCAATACTTTCGTTCTGCGCTTGAAGTCTCCCTCTCAGAAAATCAAGTTGAGCTGAATCATTGGTCATGCATCCAGCAAGTGTGATCGGTAATATTACACTTCGCTCTATCTCTGACGGCAAACATCCCAAAGTTTGCGTTATGTTGTGAACACACTTTCCGATTTCCAGAACACCTTATAAAATTTAGCCTTTGATTGCTCCTCCTTTGAACCAGACACTCACCAGGACAAGGACCACTTAGGACGGTATGAAGATATAGAGTTGCAGCTTCTTTGAAGAGATCAGCAACTACAGCACGTACATCATCGCTTGGAAATGCCGCGTCAGGCTCGCCGGTTGTCTCATTCGGCAAATTGACATCGCTACTTGTGTCAGTGACGTTCTGCCTTAGGCGCTGTTCAATTACATCTCCCCTTCGAATCAGTTCTCGATAGCTCAAAATCCCTTCGCGCTGGGCATTCGTTTTCCATTGAGCCAAAACGGAAACTTCCGCCATCATCAACAATGCTTCGTCCGGACACCCTATCAAGGTATCTATCCGAAGACCTCGTTGGAATGTCATATTCTGATTCCAATACATCCCTCGTTCTCCGAGTAGACGTCTCCACAAGCCAATGAATCTTGGTCCTCTCCCCGTCGTGACACTAGCAATAATATCGATCCACTTTGATCAAGAAACTATCAGAAATTTGCAGATTCTCTCCAGTATTGGTTTACTCACTAATGTTCCCTTAACGGCAAGACGGCTTGCGGTAGACATGCCTTGGAAGAAGAGCCAGGGTTCCTCCGTTGATGTTAATCCTGTTGCTACGAGCCAATCACAGAGGATGGTGAAAGGTTCGTTCCAGTCAACGCGACAACCATCGAGCTGGGAAAATAGAACAAGGTATAAAGAAGCTATGGCATCAGACTCCACCTCTACCGCTCGGTGTCGCGAATCCTTATTACTTTTTATTTGCATTAGAGCCTCATTGCGCCAATAAAATGCCGGAGAATGCTCAGGTTTAGTATCAGATAATCCCTGAGCGACGCGCATCTTTTTCTGGTGCAGCTGGACTAACGCCTTGACTGCTTTGGCCACAGGGCCAGCTGGATCTTGCTTGATCAACTGGTACAAAGAGTTTCTTTCAGACGGCGCCCCTCAAGAGCAAACATAATGACTCACAATGTACGTTACTCTGGAAACGACGCCGTATGCATCAAACCTGAACAGCATTTGACGGGCATGGTTAAACTCGATAAGAATCTGGTCGATATTGATTGTCTGCTGGCAAGGCGAGACGTGCATTGAAGGTTGTTCTGAAAAACTATCACCAGGAAATACTGTGAAATTGGGCAGACTTTCAAAGGCTAATGCCGTGCTTGGCAGTGATGACAACTGCTCCGGGGAATATATCCTATTCATAGATGTCATGCCCATTCCACTGGGTTCTACTGGAACATTGTAGAACATATTGTCATACGCAGGACTTGTGGTACCTGGAGCAATAATAGGTCAACTGGACGGCCCTCACACAGCACTACGGTTTCAAAGGACATACTGGGCATCTCAGGAAAGCCATAGGATTCATTGAGATTGAAGACGGGGGTGAAAAGAGAGAGCTCTTCGTGATTGTTGTTGGAAACAAGACTCAATGATGATTGTATAGTGCCAGGGACTTCGGGAGCTGAAGTTTGATGCTGGATTGGGGGATGTGTTGGTGCTGTTGCTAATGTTACACGAGATGGGAGACTACGATTTATCAACTGCGATCGAGGCTGTCCGCGAATTAGACCTGCTCGATTTAGCTGTTCCTTGATTCCAGCTTTATATTCATCAACCGCCTTCTTGTCCTACAGAGTAAGTCAGTATGGTTCATTGTTGATGGAAGACTCAGGACGAACTCGCATCCACTCTGGACGCCTTGCGCCCCATCCCAAACAAGTGATTGTGAGGCGTTTGCATGTCCGGCATGTATCCCCTTCACGCTGTTCGTCGCATTTCTGTCCGATCACGTCGTCAGCCAGAATGATGGAAGAGTTATGTCAGTGACGAACCTTTCGGCGGAGACGACATGTCCTGAGAAGGTTGATGGTCAATACATATTGTAGTGCCGAGTCACTTTAGCTCACCAACATCCTCCTTTACCAGCTGTTTGTGTCCGGGGAAGATCAGCTGAGGAATGAGTCGGAGTGCTGCGGGTACTGTGGGATGACTCCGCTCGAATGTTCATGGTAGAGGGATCTAGGCAGGTTGGTAGGGTCTCTGGGCTCGAGGTGGATGAAGGGGATGCGGAGGGAGAAGGGCTTCCGCCAGGTGAGGTAGTTCTGTAAGGCATTTCCTCGAAACTGCCCAAGTAATCGGGTGCTGATTTTTAGGGTACTCGGAGGATCAATGTATTTGTTGAGGAAAAGGCAAGTTGTGTCGGAGAAATTTGTTCTGCGAGATCTTATGAGGAGTTGGGAAACCGGAGGCAAAGCCGAGGTGCAGCTAGTTTTGGAAAGATAATTATAAGAGAGGAGAGACAACGTGACGGATCGTTTCCAAGGGGTCCTGTGCAGGAATTTTGCTGAAAAGAGTTTCTCGACCTGGTTTTTGAACCTGTCAGGTTCTATTTCCGTGCGGAGATCAGATTCAAGGATAAGATGCCTACCCCTACCTCATCGGACGATCAACACTAGCGACCCACGGCACATACTTGGTGCCGGATCTTTATATCCATATGGCTTGCCTTAGTCGGATTGGCCAGGGTTCTGCCCTCAACTTGAAGATGTCCGAACGTGGTATTTCTCCAAGCCTTTTTCCCCTGAATTTATTACATAACGTTCGACAATCTCGCAATCTCTGGTTTCTGAGGTACACATGCATTAGCTGTGTTGAGCATCAATGGAAAGAAGGGCTGGACACGGGAAAATCCGAACTCGGCCGGAGAGTATTTAATTCCTTGGATTCTGAGAGTTATATTCTCCTCCTTGTTTCGTATCACATTCGGCCTGCTTTTGTCCTGCTTTTGTATGATGAGGACCTGATGACCAATGTATAGTAGGCATTCCCATTGCAACTGGAATTCTCAGATTGTTCCCATCCTAGACTCTCTGGTCACCAGGCGGAAAATAATTTCATTTAAGTAGCTACATGCAACCCGTCAAGCTCTTGGAACTACATTAAAGACCTCTTGTTAAGGCTCTAACTCCTCACATGCTCGTGGCGTGCCATACAGCAATATGAATTACTTGTCCCAGACATCCTGACGATTAATGAGCATGGATCATAAACATTCCGAATGCGGGTCGTCGAGTGAGAGTAAGGGGGAGATTACAAATCAATAGACTTCCAAGTCAGAGATATACGAGTGCTGGTCGCTGGTCACTGTACGTGTATGTGGAAGCTCCCCGAGACATTTGATAGGCTTATCAAAAGATAGGAAAGCAATTTTGAGAACCGTCCGACTCTCGCGTGGAAGAGGTGTGTATTGATGATTACTCTCGCCAGCCACCGCGTCAAAAGGATGACATTGACTAGCGTTTTCGGAAAGTACACCAGAACGTTGGCAAGGGGATTTCATGACCGTTGAAAACGCTAACAAGAGGATATTTCTCTAATGAATCACCACGATTGCTCCGTTCTTCAATAATGAGTACCCAGCTGAGGAATCCTAGGATTTCAACTGGCCATCACCAGAGAAGTCGGAGGATAAAAAGAGAACCCTCCAATGATATCATCTACCCACTCAACCCCGTATTTCGTAAGCACTATTCTATCCGGGGATTCAGACATTCTTTGGTGATAGGCCAATCAGACTTGCTTAGCTTGTTGATAGCACAATAATTATTTCTGTAACATCATCTTCTGGATTCATTGACAGACAGAGAAGAGTGTGGCACAATCTAGAACAGTACATTTAATCCAGCTGTAACTCTTTTGTTCAGCTTGGCTGTTCGCATCACAAGAACCTAATCTCTGTCAGACTGTCTGATGTAACGAGCATGCTCATAAAAGCGTGGAAACTTGTTTCCCTTTTTTTTGAGCAATTGGAGTGGGTCGAAGAGACGTAAGAGTCTTCTTCACCCTCGTTCGCCTGAAGGGATCCTCGAACGCATGAGGTTATTGCTATTGTCTTCCCACTTGTGCTCTACTTTCCAAGTAAGTCGACCCGCTCTTGTTGAGGAGCTTTGAGCATTGAAGCATTTGAAGAACGATCAACAGGTTGCCTTGCGTCATAACTTGTTGTTTCTTACAATGGTTCTAAACAGTACTCTTACCGATTGGTGAGCGTGTCTCATGTATTCTGGGAGACTTCAGAAGATGGGAGTTCAGTTCCATTTTTTGTCTAAGCTCCTATACTAGCACTGATTTCGGGTGTGTTGAACCCGATTGGTCTTTTGTTCCAGTGTCAATCGTCTCGCTTCCTTGATCCTGCCACGATCTTGACTTTACAGATACCTCTTATTGTGATCTAGCAACAATGTGAAAGATACCATTGATTGTACCCATCGTTGAACAGAAATCCATATATGGATGTTAGGGGATCACCTGCCCCAGACTCCGACACCGGAACCACAATTTAATCCGCTCATTCGGGCAAGAGAAATCCCCTTTCAGTCAGATTGGGAAATAAACACCTGTTTTCATTGTTCCTTTCCTATTCCACGGAAGATCAAAACATCCATATCAGAGCCCTTTATTTTGCCACATGCACGATCCGCTTGAAACTGGCCCTAAAGTGCGTACGACTCCTGTGGACTTGTGATTTTTTTCTATGTGGAATTGCATCAAAGTGTGAAGTTCGAAATTGAATTGTCATTTACGGGGTTTCACATATGAAGCACGCCACAGTTGATAAGAATATGATCGGCGATGTAATGCAGTTCGTGCATTTCCCCGTTTGGAGCTTTGATCTTCTCCCTGAAGAAACAAAAAGGAAATGCGAGCTTAGAGGTACGGAAATCTAAGGTTATGAACGTTTCGGTGAGCACGTATTTCTATTATCGACCCTATCCAGGTCAGGCAGACATGACATTTACTCACGCATGAGCCCCGATCAAAATAATATGAGACTACTATCACAATTTAACAAATGAACGGACTGTCCGAATTTATCGTAGACGGGTTTCCGTATGGGAGTCATCTTCGGTCAAATTAAAAAGGGTCTGTTGAGTACAGTACAAATAGAAACGATCTAGGAGTGGCGGGACTCTGTCAGAGAATTGATCAGAATAAAACCGTAAAGGACTCAGGGCTAACCTTATCACGGCACCTCCCAAACAAGTCCTTGATCTTACCTGACAACACCATGTTTCACTGGCCAAAGTTGTTGACCAATTGCTTTTCGACGATATAGGTTTGATGCCTTTGATGACTTGAGTCTATGAAGGGATCAAAGTATAATACTAACCAGAGGCACTTGAAAAAATAAAAAATAAAACACCCATATACTTTAATTAACAAGAACACCAAGGTCAATCCTTTGTAGACTTGAGTCATCCATCAAAACCGTATTTGAACTGTATACATGTATGTCACAAAGCATCTAACCTTGAATTTGGTTTATTTCCCCCAAGAACAAAGGCCTTGAATTGCATGATCAGTTCTCAAAGACTCTAGGTCAAACCATGGCGTCCTTAAGAGAGTATAGGCACAGCGCAAGCAGCATAAAGTGTTGTTTGCGTCAATTTCGAATGTAGTAAGTCACTTTCAAAGTCAATTAGGATTCTAAACCAATCAAGTCCAGTACATTTCGTCTGAGCTAAGGAAACCTAAAACCTGGTAGTCAAGAGTCCTACATGTATGTACTCGCTACATGTTTTTGCGTACAGAGCTTAAGCCAGAAGCTTGAATAGGGTTATTCAGAAGCATTTGGAGAAATGATGACGAGGTTGCTGAGAGGAGGGAAGGGATGAGAAAAGAGGAAGAGAGAAATGTGACAGTGAAAAATCGAAATGAGATTTTATTGTGCGTCGTCTCACTTTGAAGATTTGACTCTCCCAATAGATCCTCCGTTCCGACAGCAATAACACCCACGAACCACATCGACATCTCTACACCAACAAAATTGACTCCCCCAGTCGCCCCGTCAACTTTTCCCTCCACAACACCTCATCCGTACACTGTGATCCACTCCTAGCACTCCTCCTCTCCGACCAAATTTCATCCAATATCTCCAGTATCGCTTTACAGTTTCTCATAACCGCACCAACTTCTCGCACCAAATGATCTATGATTGTCTTTCTATACTTTTCATCATCCGTCAACGCTCCCGTGATGTAGAATGCAAACACCGTACTCCGGATTACAGTCCTATGTATCTGCTTCTCTGTCTGCTCTTTGGGTTTCCATGGAATACATCTGATCCATCGCATCACCTCATCCACAGCCAGAGAAATTTGGTATACCTGTGGATATCCACCATTCACGACAGCATGAAGGTAAAGAAGTGCTGAAGTCCGGAAGATATTGGATACGAGATACCTAGAATAGGACATCACATCCGAATAGTCATTAGTGTTTTTCATATATCCCGCCTTCAGCTCTTTCTCAATCTTGTTTGATTGGAGTACAAGATTTTTAATCGAGAGTTTTCCTCGTTCTTTGAGCTGCCACTTTGATTGTGCAAGAGAAGATATCTCTGCAAAAGCCCAAACAACTCTGTTTTCGCAGCCCATAGGAGACATCATCGAAGTTTTTTCTTCACTTTCACCCTCACTGGGTGGTGTACTATTTCCATCATTGCCATCAATTCTATCCATCAATGCAAATGCAGTGGTATCGGAGAGCTCGGCAAGACCGGATCTACTGGGTTTGAACAATGATCGAACTACATCTAGAAGCAGTGGCGATTCATTGGTCGTTACGCTCGCGAGGACGTCGAACCAGATCGCGGTCTTAACAATAAAAGCTTCTTTATCACCCAATTCCCTCAACCTCTCAAGTCCTCCATTTATATCTCTCGTCCCTCGCATTCTCTCTTTGACGTATCTGGCTGCAAAATCAAGATATTGTCGCCACTTGTCACTATTACCACCGTCAAAGAGGATCACAGATATGAGATGTAAAGCAGCCATAGCATCTTCGGGTTTCGGTTCCCTTGTGCTCTGGTTTAAAAGACTCTCAATCTGATAAACATGAAGACGAACATCCGTCTGATCTCGCAGAACGAATTCATGGTGCGAACGACAGAATCGGAGAAAATAAACTTGAGATAGGAGAGTGGCGGCTTGTTGTTCAATTGTGAGCTCTTCATATCTGATCATACTCGTTGTGATGTAGTCACGAATGAATTCTGTACCCAGAGAATACTGAACATTGACAACTTCCATGCTATACCGTTGAAGGAGACTGGAAACAGCCTGGAATGGGAGGGGTAAATCCACATGCATTGGGATTGTCGAGAAGAATAGCTTGGAAGCGCTCTCAGTGCCTTCTGAGAATCTAAAGGCATCATTATGTATTGTGGCATTAGCGCCGTTACTGAATTCAATGTAGGCAGAAGCGGATGGGACCGAATTGAATAGGGCTTCTTCTTGGGTAAAGAATGCCATATTCGCCATTTCTGCGTCATTCCAGTTGTAACTGGGACTTAAAGCACTCGATTTGGCTGGCGTCCAGACCATGTTTAGACGTTGGTATACATTTTGGTAAGGATGGTGGCGATAATAGCGCTGAAAATTTTGCACTAGAAAAAACAAAGAAAGCAAGCCGAAAGCAAAGCAAGGCCTCGATGTTAATTACTACATTAATTTACAATATTCAATAGTACATCTCACATGGTTGCACTAGACTATGAGGAGAGGGAATCTGAGGAGTGTATTCGATAGATTGCGGAGATGCAGATCGGTGATAATCCGAACTATGAGTGGCATAGTGGCCTGGGATACCATGAGTGTGATATATCTCATTTACCAAGGGACATATAACTGACCGTTGGTGTGTCGGTAAGCCTGCTCTGGCATGGGAGGTGCAACCCAGGGAGTGCGGGAGCTGGAGGTCTGATGATGGTGTCGAGGATGAACGTAGTCCTCATTAACCAAGGTCTGGGAGCGAGAGGGCGGACTCGAAGACGAGCCACTATGGTACGGAGAATTGTCCTCGGTGAGGGTAAGACGGAGGACAGTCGGCTGTTCTGAAGATCTGGAACCAGAGCCTGAGTGTCCCTTTATCATTCCCTGAGAAGCAAGGAAGTTCTTGATCTTATCCCTCAGCTGAAGTACGTTGCGGTTCTCCTGGAGGGCCATCAGATCTGGCGCCACTCATGACGAAGAAATTAAAGGGAAAAAAAGGAACGGACGAGACGCACTCTCAGCCAGTCGGGACGCTTAGCACCGAAGCCCAAGCACTCGAGACGGAGACGAACGCAAGTAGAACAATAACCTTGTTCGTTTGGCTGTTCATCACATTTCTGTGGGAAGTCGACAGGATGTTAGATTGGCGTCTATCAAATGAACGGTGGGAGACAAACCTTTCGACGGATCCTACACGTGTAGCAGCCCGACTTGGCGCGCACAGCACCCTTTGCTTTGGGCGCTCCGGCGCGCCTAGCAGCAGAGGGGGGTTGTGCAGGAGACTTTGGAGCAGGGGGCATATGAATTAGGGTATTGAGCGACGAGATATTTGGAGAGGAGATACAAAAGTATATCAGTGAGGGAAAAGGATCATGGATGGCAGAGGAGAATTGTCCAACTTATGTATCTTGCAGCTACAACTCGACTGGCAAACCACAGGCCACAACTTGTCACACTTCACCTGTCACATCGAGAATGGACCCCGGCCACCTCACACCCTGCCGCATGTCTGGCCTCCTTCACATTCTGCCTTTGGCTGTGTCGACCAGAGTACTCCACGGCCGCACAAAACTAGTTCACCAGTGCATTTGCACGGTACAGCTTTGCACTACATTACCTTCGTCTCATGAGATCGTCAGCTCGGTTCGCGCCAAATAGCTTGCTGAATCTCGGCCTCTCAAGCATCCATGCGCGCTAGTCCTTTTTAGGCCAGATTGATACTCACGAACGCCTTTCTTTCCCCGCGCTTAACGGGCTCTGTCTTTGATTAAAAAAAGTACTGTCAAGGCTGATTCGGACTTAATTTCTGATTTCGTTGCAAGGAAAACCTACTGGCATCCAAACCTCATCATATTGCAGGACGGAGTTACAAGCAACCATCGATCATCCACTCTCTTGCCTAATTTTCCCATGAGCTTTTCCCTTTTTCATAAGATAGCAATTCGTTACATCTACAATCTTTCCGGACCAGTCTCGCAACTTGCCCTTGCTCCGTGAGCTTGTCTGACAGACTCAAAAACGTCAGAACACTCATCATCATCATCATCATCAAAAACACTGGCATCATCAGCCTCATCAATTGAACCCCCAGAAGAAGAGAATGAGGTACTTCCCCCACCCCTCTGTCCGAGCCCGATGACAGTCGAAATGCACACTGCTGCTTCCAAACAAAAATACAATGTATAGACCTCGTGTGGTATACAATGATGATACAATGTCCTCAGGGTCAAGGCCCTGAGTGACAATGATCTGATCACGGGCTCATTTCGCAAACTTGCTCAAACAACGTCCCCCTAATCAAGTTATCTTTCGATGTTGACTCAAGTCCCTAACTTTCAAAAGCCAATGCAACAAAATCTCCTTTGAAAAAGAATACAGAAAAAAACTTACCACTAACCTGGTTCAGATCGAAACTAAACCCGCACACTACGTAAGGACCATAAACAAACCAAAATCAATAAACCCCAACAAATCGGATTCCTTCTTCGGATATTCCGTTCCAAATTATGGACACCTACCCGGATTGAAAATAAAGTCAATTCCAAGAGACCCTCTTCGTCACCGCTGGCAGCACCACCATCAAAACGTGATACATACCTAAATCATTGCTCGGGGCTATATTCCTCTCCATATCGGTATGTACGTCAATCTCTTGTGGAGTGATTAGATATTTATAGGAACACAAAATAATCGGAACGAGGGCAAATGGAGAAAATGCTTGGAACGAAAATTTCAGTGAAGCAACGATGATCAAGGCGTTCAGCGCCGCTACAAGAAAGTGTCTCATAGTCAATATGTAACGAACGACAATAGAAACTGTTCATATTATGTTATAACAAACCTCCCAGAGAGGACCCATCCTGTTCCAAAAAAAAGCGAACCTTCTGTAGTCTTTGGTCACCAATCGAGGACGGCTGCGACACGGACAAATCAAATGATTACCTAACCAATCAAAAACGACGTTGCCTGCGCGAGTCCTGAACCTCAAGAAAGATTATGGCCACCCCCCACGAGGAAAGGTTTCCTATGAATCAAATCACCACATCTGACAAAAGACACCGAATGGAAAGATAAAAAAGGGAAAAGAGAATGAGGATGACGCAAACAAAGAAGACTATAATCGGCAGATCCACAAGAATGGATGGAGAATGAGATAAACCTATGAATGTAAAAGGCTAACGCGTTTCGGGTGTTTCGTCTATCACCGTGAATGTTGTTGTTGGTACCCCTCCCCCCGTTGCAATATTACTTGTGGTGGTTGTATTCGACTTCCCCCCGCCTACACCAAGAACCCCACTCGTACTCAATCTCCTCACCTTACTCTTAATCCCTCCACCACCTGTCAGTACAGTTGCTCCACCACCTTCACCAGCAGGGGTAAACAAAAATGATCCCTGTTGTTGCTGTGAAGCACCAACAGGTCCATTAGCGATCCTCCTCGCAATCAAGGCTCTCACAGCTCCTAACCACTTGATTTCATCTTCCTCACTAGGCGCACAAAGTAATAAATTTCTCTTTGTTGTCACAATCTTGAAAGTATTATTCTTTCCTTCTTGTTGTGTCTCTGTACTCAAATCTCCCCCCGCTGTGACAGGAATAGACATTTGACCAGCGGCAAGACTGGAAGCTGCGCCACCGCTAGTACCCTCGGCGTAAAGGGGGGAAGATGTAGAGAGAGATGACGTCAGGCCAGATGTTGTATGGTGATGTCGGTGTTTTGGAAGGTCATAGTCCAAGACATCTAAAATATCCGTAAACGCAAATATACGATGTGGTTTAGTGTCCTTGGTCGTGCATTGTCAGTTCTTATTCACCCCGAGGAATAGGTCACCTACCATATGACTCGTCGAATAGAACAATTTCTCTGCTGTAAGCACGAACCACCTCTTTCTCCAGTTCCGTCGTTTTGATCCACATTTCATGAGATATCCCGACAATATAACCTTACTAGTGGATGACGAAACATCCTTTGGAGGCGACGTCGATAATGGTGCTACTTGGGGTTTATTCACTGTTGGAGCGAATGTGACATTTGTAGATGGTAGCGCAGCCGCCCCTCTTCCTGTCTCCGTCAAACCACCTCCGTTCAGGAAAGGCGGTCCACCACCGACTGGTGGAGGTGCCAGTTGTGACATCGCATCTTCTGAGTCAGACGAGCTGACGAACTGAGCTGCAAGAGGATTCTGTTGATGAGGAGAAACAGATATGGGTAATGGGCATGATACAGAGTGTCTATTAGAAGCGGAGGACTGAGGAATGGGAATCGATGTGGAGACCGAACCATAGTCGGCCGAGTTATGTGTTGATGTAGCCATCAGCATTTGTCTAGCATCCTCGATGGCCTCTACCCAATCCTGGACATCTTGTACAGATGATGCTTGGAGGTAATATGTGCGTTTGGGGAGGATCAGGCCAAACACGTTGGAGTGACGTTTAAGGGTGACAGGAATACAAGAGTGTACGTCGCCCAAGTCGAGCAATCGCAAGAGCTTATATTCTGCATCCGTTTTGTAGAACGCAAGGTGCGTTGGGCGAAGAACAAACCAGCGCTTCTTCCAGGTCTACGACACCAAATTAAGCTCAATAAGTGACATATTAACATAGCATACCTTTCTTCTTTCACCCTTCTTTGACAAATATCCCGACTTAAGCGCTACATCCGCGGCCCTCGTTTGACTCCCAACACCCTGGGCGACACCAGCTGATTTGGCACCATCGTTGGCGACTCTCCAGCCTGTGCAGTCATCGTCTTCCTCGTCAGTGTCTTCACCGCCACTCCCTTGGGAGTTCTCGGCAATGCTAAAGAGCGGAGGCTGCGTAAACGAGGAAAAGGGTAGGTTGGATACTGGATGGGCAGATGTAGCATCTGGAGACAGGATGGAATCTGAGTCGGACTCTGTGCCAGAGATGAGTCCAGGATTGTGTGGCTGATATGACATCAGTATATAAAATAGGAGGTGATTAAGCAGCATACCCTGCGAGAGGCAGAGTGCACGGAAAGCTTGCGCTGTATTTCCTGTGGTGTTGGAGGAGCCGCCATTGGCAAGGAGAGAGGTCACCTGGCAGACTTGATCACCTGTCCACGTGCAGAATCAATTGATCGCACGTGCTCATCACGCAGATTTGATCGATTGCACCTTAGCCATGTCCCAAGCACAGTTCGACAAAGCCGTGCAGATTGTCTCCCAACTCCCTCCAGACGGCCCTGCAAAACCATCAGATGATGATCGTCTTTATGTGAGTACATATGCTCTGTAACATACCTCATGCCTGACGCACTGTACCAGTTCTATGCCCGCTACAAACAAGGTTAACACTACCGCGCTTGTTTCCCTTCGATTAACTTGCTCTTGGACACAGTAACTGTTGGTGATGTGAACACCACGAGACCAACTGTGTTTGCGCTCCGTGATCGATACAAATGGTGCCTATCGATCTCACAAAGCAGTATCGTTGTTTGATCTTTCGTATCATGCAGGGATGCATGGGATAAAATCAAAGGAATGTCAAAGGAACAGGCAATGAAAGAATATGTCGAGAAACTGATCCTGGTAAGAGTGGCAATCGTCCATCTTTGTTACCCAAAAATCTCGATTAAATTACCAATAAACAGCTGTTGAAGCAAGCTGGGGATGCAGACTCTCAAGCCCGCATCGATGAGATTGAGAAAGCTTGATAAACGGCTTGTTAATTCCAACATTTGCACTAGTCTCCATTTTCAATGCCTGGTTTTTTTTTGAGCCTTCGATCTTGACTCACGTAAAGTCAATCAATGCATAGTTGATACATGATGCACATTGCTTGATTGCACTCTCACATGCCTTCTCCTGTGATCGGGGGTGGTAGAGCTACTTCCATGAAATCCTTACAAGGCTAGTAGGTAGATGGAACAAGTTATAAACGCATTGATTGCGATGCACCCGTGTACCCTATAATCAGGTATGATTGAGGGTAAGTGCCGGAAATCGAGGGAGATTGATAAGCATACTATCCGATTTGTTATACAACAACCGTCAAATACACGGAATTTATTTACTAGGCCCCGAAAAGAACTTCAACAATGCCAATCAATTCTGTAGTCTGGTGTGGTGTTTTCCTGAATGGTACGAGTATAAACTTTACGAAAAGAGTTTCAAAAAAAGTAACGAAATGCATTTTCGAACGAGATCATAACACCTGTCGCCACCGCCTCTTCGCGGTGTGTAAAAACTTTTTCGTGCCTTGCGCTATACATTTCCGAACTTGGAATATTCTGATATGATCAAGTGCATCTGGATCTCTATGAGGCGATTGGTTTTGGGTGAATTGGCAAGACCAGTTAAACCCTCAATACCGTTTGTTCCGGTGGAGTATCGGATGCGAAGAGAGGAGTGAGTGAGATAAACTCAGCATTTGCAAGTATGTATATCAGGTGATGAAGGTGATTGATATTAGCTTGACGGAATGATCCGGGGTAATTGAATTGCAGTGTAGACAACAAGATCAACGTCACATGTTGTCCATTGTCAACGACATTCCTTTCTAACGAAAGTCATTGTTGTCAATGTCTTTCAACGCCACAAATGATCAGCCGCGTAGCGTTGTAGTGTCTCTGATTGTAGACTACGTATTCTAGATCTGTAAAGGGACAAAGGATAAGTCACACTGTTTGGCTTGACGACATATGGTTCACGGAGACAAATCCATCGCTTCTCACCGATGTCCCCCTCATCAAGATCATGTCAAGAGCATGTGAGCTTGACGCCATATACACAGGAAAAACATTATCATGATGTACTGTATCGTCCCGCTCCAAATATATTGACTCGGGGAAAACTCGCCTACGAACAGTTGACTTCATGGTTCACTCACCCTGAGACCCGCGCTCCATGACGCACTTGGAACAGCTCCGTCAACTCGGAATTCAAAAGGCCATACTAGTAAACGCCACTTTACCATTGTTACAGTGGCATCACACATCAATAACCCAACGACCTATGAGAGAGATCTCCACACAAAGTCCGACAACTGCTGGAAAAATTATAGCCACAGCATCAGACGAATGACCACGGTTCCACATGCGTGTAGGCCTCGTGGCCAGATAAAAAAATCTTGAAAATTGGAGTAGGGGAAATTAGTCATGGGCATAAAAGTCTCACGTAGCTTCTGTCAAACGAATCTAATTTCATTCGTTTTCGGTTCAACTCAGTCTTTTCTTATCTTGACAGGCTATGTCGGCGCCTGACTAGCCCCTCAGTTTTCAAAAGCAAGATATCCGGAAGCATACATAAAAGGCGCGATTCGAACGCCGCTAATGTCGGCTGCAAATGGAATCATTAAAATCATGTTATGTAGTTAAACATACCTCGCAGGTTGCGTGGGTTGTGTTGTGTTGTTCCCCGAGGTTGGGAATTGATCATTGTTTTATATGAAGATAGCTCCCGCCCAATGTTCCAATTGTAGAGTGCTCAACCCTAATCATGAAAGCGGTGTCGGCGGCAAACATTTGTAGTCTTCTTCTGGAGCGCTCTCTCCAAGGATGTATCATGGGGACCCGAACCTGGTCATCGTATTAAAGTGGGGAAACTACGCCAATGACTCGTTGGGTTGTCCAACTGATTGACCGCAATTGATGAGGTGGAGATGTGTTTGTTGGTGTGTCATAGAGATATGTTCTGCCGCTCTTCAAGGTCCATCTGCAGCTGTTTAGACAACCTCATCGGAGCCCCATTCTCAGACACCCATTGTGCCGGGAGGATGACTCATGAGTTGAGGGTCAAGTGTTTGAGGCTGTAGGTTTCGACAGTGTAGGGGCAGTAGTAGATCTCTTCAGAGCAGAGGTACTCCCAAACCAAGCTTGCAGTCCAGCCTTGCGATGCTAACATAATCACCCAGGAGAAATCGGGAACAAGATACAATGGACTAGCCGACGGAATGAAGTTCGAAGAATGGGGCAGGAACCCGGCAAGGGACAACTCCAAGGGCAGACACCATCATGGAGACTTGGTAGCATAAGCTCCATGCCAACATATTCGTTCATCAGGCGCACCAATTCATCACTTCGCACACCAAACTCTATTTTATTGTTTCAGACCTCAAGGACGCCCCTGACATAAGTACGCTTTCATGGGCGGCAATTCATTACTATGGGTGGCGCTCACATACAGAACAAGGTGAAATCATGTTTTGTATAAGTGTATGTAAGAGAAGGATTTCAAGCGCCTTATGCTCTGGTGGCCAAGCTCGTCAATTGAATTGGTGTGTAATGATCTAGATTGTGTGGGACCCCAGAGAGTGCGTGACAATGAAAGTACTGAACCGCTTTTATCCTCCCGAACACGTGAAAGAAGAATACCTTCATGTCCACATACAATGACTACGCAATGGTTGTAGGACGCTCCTTTTCCTTACATGAATAGCCCTCCCTTTTTCCTGGACGAATTTTCAGAGTTGAGCATTAGGAGCTTGTTGGAAATGCTAATATTAGTGGTCTACCGCTACTAGTTACTAGTTAACATGATGGCTCTAGTTCAGAAGGCCATCTCGCTTCGGCATCATCTTTGAGCTTAGGCTATCTGATTCAGGCGCATCTCCACTGAAACAGCGGCTCTTCATTTCTGAGAATACCATAAAGCATGGTCTGAGAGTGCGTGGTTTGAAAATGATAGGACTTCGCAAAATGATTTAACTCAGGTCCATTAACTATCTATTCGAGTAGAAAATGAAATGCAGCTTGCGGAAAATATTATTACCGTTTTAGGAGCCTGTGAAATGACGGAAGGAAGAGACTGGGTATCCGTGTCCTCAACTGTAACACCTTCTGATAGGGGTTTACAGATTATTTGACTTGGAAATAAAAAGGTTTCCGAGTCGGCAAAGGCCTGGTGACTGCCTTATATGAATCAGTCTTGTTCCTTGACGAAATCTAGCGGATAAAAGGCGCAATCACTTATTATGTACAAGTGCTGCTGACACAGTCTCAAAAATCTTCCCACCCGATCGCCATCTAGAAATTACTGAAATTGCCGTAAATATTACTGGTAAAGTTCAATTCCATCGGATATTCTCTGCAGAACGTTGACCTGTCTTCAAGTTTAGTAGGTACACATTTTACATTTTGCGACAGTCAGGATGAACCCAGCGACGGTACGTGAGAAGATGTAGGACACTTTCGGATTATCATCTCAACTAGGCTTGTGAATCTTCGGACCAAAGCCGGCAAGGGGGCAATCGGGGGTGGTATTCACAGGAAGCCCTAGAACTTTGAAATTTATGCGCAGATCTTGGCCATGAGACATGTGGACATATGGCGCCTCCTACCTATTCTGAAGGGTGCATCATTTCTGGAAATAACCACAAGTGAATGAAACCACCCCGAAACGTTGCGAGAACCAAAAATCATAAGGCTTCAATTATCATGATTTCGGGTTTTTGGATAAACCAGTCCCGTCAGTATGCGTCAACATCATCTTATGAAGGCACTCAAAAAGCTCTCAAACTCACATACACGGCGGGCAGGCATCTCACATTGCTACCACGTAGCATCGGCTAACGTAGCCACTGTAAATTGGCCTCTACCCCTCCCCGAGGGACACTAGGGCAGAAATCCCAAAGCAGAAGTGAAAGCCCCCGTAGTCAGACCATTAGAATGGTCTCGAAACATTGAGATCTCTATGGAATTTTCACCCCACAATAGCTTCTTGATCAGTGATCTGTATTCCATATCCTCCAAGGGCTAAAGATGATGAATTCATGACGAACTCCAGCAAGCGAACCTGTTTCCTATTCGCCCAGTTGAGTATGCCGAGACTTCGCTGTCAGAATGCGCTTCCTTTCTTCTATAGTACCGTTATATATCGGCGCTAACGTACAGTACCAGAACACCTACCTTTTCTCACCCGATCGGCTCGATCGACGGAGATTGGACGCCCGTAATACTGGGACCAATTAGCTGTTTACCATAAATTCGGGATTCATATGTCCTTATTGTGGATCCGGAGGGTGTAGGTCATTCCCATCCCTTGTATTTTGACCAGGACCAGATGATAACTTAGGTCGTCGCAGAATATTAATCATCGTAAATGCATATACAATTTTATATTCACCGTTCCGTTGCAGTCTACTATATAGCGACTTATCGTGAATCAATCCTGTGTCTGGATAACCCAGGGGTTTATGTAAATCCCTCAGCCTTTCGTTTGTTTCGTTGTAAATGACTAAGCGTAGTGGGCAAAGAGCCTCAGGCAGACTTTGAAGCGGAAAGCAGGATAGGTCTCTTACTCTCTCACTTAATTCCCCCTTACTACTGTTGAATCAGTTTTACGAGTGACTCCTGTTATAGAATGATTATACCTTTCTGGGGAGCCCTTTCTGATTTTCCGCTATTGCCATGGCATCGAGGACGTATCGTGAGTGCCGTGTTATATAGTTCTTGGTGAATGAAGTAACAGTGTAAGCAGAATGAATGATCTAACATTAGATTTTCCCAGTGTCGGACTCCCAAGATTATTGTACGGATGATCATGTCTGGAGCTCCTCTTCTGAAAAAGCTCTGAGCTCCATACCCATCGCAAAAATTATATAAACCTTAGGAAAGAAACACAAATGGGTTTATCAAAAATATTACGCTGGCCATTATTAATAAACTACCCCCGTTGAACAACATCTAATTTTAGCAATTCATTCAACGAATTGGGAGTATGATAATTAGCTACCACTAGTCGTCTACTTTTTCCAGAATTGAGTATGGATGATTTATTGTTGATGTCAGGTTATTCTCGCCTAACAAACCAATGACAGAGGGATAAAGATATAAATACTTGACCTTCTAGAACACACCTTTCAAGATAAGAGACCGTGCTCTGATCAAATGTGTTTATTTAAACAAAATTCCAGGCTAAAATAGGGCCTTTATCAAAAAAAATCTATCCAACTAGCCCTGCTTAAATCCACTTGATTCTGCCACTTGATTCAGTCCGCTTGACATATGGTAAAGCTAGGATCATAGTAAATACTTAACAACCATGCATAGTGAAAAACCGTTTTGCAGGATTGGCCCTGTTTGACGAGCTCTGGCTTCTCTCTCCTTTACACCTGATGAGACCTAAATCATGCCTAAATTTCCTTAAGTTCCATGGATTCATTTTTCAATGTCAGGTGCAATTCGGAACACAAATATTCTGAATGATAAAGACATTTTATGAATTAGACTAAGATTAACTACAATGTTCGATTACCAGCAGATTTTCACAACATCGAACGTATTACTAATTATAGCCTGATTGCATCAAAATATTGTGATAGGATGATACGACGTCATGATGTGTGTTAATGATGAACATTTCAAATATCAGTATTGTCACGAAATCGGCGTTTGAATTCTCTCTAAGATAAAATTCGACTCGATCCACTTCTAGCATTGATAATGGCAAAAAATCGCATGTAACACTTAATGGAATATATGATATATTATGATAGAGTTCCAATCAGAACAGGAAATCAATATCTGTCCATCCTAGGTCTGGTCAGCTGATTAACTCTTCATGTCTTATCGAAAATCTTAATTGCAAACTTCGCTCGTGCATTTTCTTGGCCGTAACTCCAAATTACTATATCAAGGCTTAGTAAATATTGTCCCTATGCTGTTATATTATAGAACCACAGTACATTCACTTTTGAAATTCGTCCTCGGTTTCAATTCCTTTACGAAAACTTATGTCCACAAGATTGGGTACATGACGAACACTCGTTACAATATATGGAAATATTCAATATAATTGGCAAGCTCATAAGAGCAGTGCTCCGACTTCATTATCTTCCTGTCTCAGTTTCTAGTGCTCCCTGTTTTTGTAAATGCTCTATATCCAGTAAGAGTTACTCTCTACTCACATCTAGACAGTTGAAACAAAATCCTATGTAAGAATATGTCACTGTCGGAGTGCAACAGTTTTCTGACAAATTTTAGATATGACCAAAACAATGAATGCAGTGGTAGTGACACATCATTAATGGTTTACTCAAAATTTCATGTAATTCATGAAGCAGAAATGACTTATCTAGTACAACTGTGCGTGAAAACAATACAAGAAAGAAATTGGTCATGAAATACCGAGAAGAGCCTATAAATTACATTAATATCTGACATCTTAACTACAGATGCAACTGGGTGAAATAAATGGCAAGGAATCGTGTTCATAAAAATCGTAGGCAGAAGACACCCAGACGCATCAGACGTGGTGAACGAGATAAAACAACAAGGCTTGTTCATGAATCAGTGGAGTAGGAGTTTCGGTGGTCTGGATTGGCAATAAATAGGTTCTGCCGAGGAACAAAACCGTAATCCCAGTTCTTTTTTGATAGTCGTTCCTCATATCGTCTCGTGTTAACTGGAAGCGTTTGCTCTTGATCCTGAGTCGACTTCCGCTCAAACATACGTACACGGGAAGCTACTGAAGGGCTTGACGTAGGGCTAATGAATCCATAGCGAGATGAGGTTGGGGGATCCATCTCAGACGAACCAGACGCTTTATGGTGAGGTGTAGGGGAGCGAGGAAGGGTTGGGAGCCAGGATTGTTCAGGAAGAGGCCTCTGCTCTAGGAGAAGAGGCGCATCGGGTACTGAAGGGGAAGTGCAATGTATCAATGCATCTGATAGAGCGATAACATGTGGTGGCTCTGCAGAAGGTACAGTGTCGAATTGGACCTGTAAACTATCATTCTCTTGGTCCACCTGACGTGTATGGATGCTGAGTCCGCTGCTAATACTTCGAAATGTTCTTAGGCTACGGGTATGCCAGCGTTGTGCAATATCCATTACACCAACCATCCATTCAATGCGCTCTGTATCTGCTGTTCGCAGCGAAGTCATGGAGTTCCCAGGGTCAACTTTATATAATTTATTCTGAGACACTGAAAGTTTATCACTACCCTGTTGCTTCGCGGAAAACTCGGTTGCTGGAGTTTGAGGGATACTTTCAGTGATAGGATCGAGGGACGGTGGAATATTTGGGTCAAGAAATTCGGATTTTGTCGATGAACGTGGTGTCGATCTGCGATCAAGAAAACTGGTGCGGTAAAATCTCGACCACCATGAGTCGCTTCTCCGGACATTTACCAAAGGGACACTTGCAGGGATGATGGTTGAAGGGAAGGAGGTATGGGTTTTAGACACTTCTATGGATGGCGAAGGTCCAACTGACAACTGCAAAGTAGTAAGTGAGGTGTCTGCTTCCATTGGTGTCTCGCCGGAATCTACAGACGACAAGAAGAGGTCATTCGAAGAAAGGCCAGTATTTGACGTGTGTCCAGATAGTGGGCTCAGTGAGTGACCGTCTGTTGATATCGGAGGAACTATGCGTATCGTAGATAATTCATGTTGGGCTCGTAGTGCAGCATTGGCGGGGTCATGATCATGTGTGTCATATGTATCGCCCTTCTCGTCGATAGGATCCGCAAAAGGATCAAGGTAGCTATGACTGCTTGCGCTGAGATGATTGGTTCCTCGACCGCCGTGAGTATCTGGCTCTTGATCGTTCATTAAAGAAACACCGTCGGAGGAGGACCCAGTCTTCTCTCGGAGGCGATTACTGCTTCCACGACTAGAGGTGCTGGGCTCACGGCTTCTGAAACGAATACCAAAGAAGCTTTTCCATGAGAGTGAACTTTTCCCAGTACCACTCCATCGCCTGGTGCCAGACCACTGTCCGAATTCTGGCATGTCCTCATCTGCCAGCATATCTCGACGCTGATGAGCATATCGTACGCCTCTGAACTTGGCCATAGCACTTAATGTTCCTGCAATTCCAAAAGCTGCACCCATTAAACCATTTCCCCATCTGTCTGTGCTTAGGGCACAACTTCCAGAATTAAAGGTCACAGTCGGGATTGTTGGATTGACGTGTAAGCTGTCGTTATCTTCGTCACCGGTTATCAAGTCCTCGTATCTTCTCCTTTGTTGCCTGCGTGAGTTCATGACGATGACAACAATGATAGCGATGGCACCCAAGACACCCAAGACAACACCGACGATGATGACGGCAATGGGATCTCTTTTGTGTTCATCATCTCTTGGGGTGTCTAACGTGGCTGTTGGATATACAACGGCTGTTGTACCAGATGGTACTGATGATCTTTGATGGTTGGAGGTCGTGCTGGTTGGTACGGTTGGTATCTGCCTTTCACTTGAAAACGTCTGGATAGTAGAGGCACTAGATATAGGAGGTGTATACGAGGAGGCAAAGGTGCCGTCAGACAGATAAAATATCTGTAGACCTGCTGGTGCTGGCCCCGAGTCGAGATAACCTGACTTCTAAGTAAGCTTGGGTTGAGCCGTAGTCTCAATTGCTCTCACCGAAACCGAACACGACGAAACCATTCGAATAAACAGCATAATGATCACGACGGGGTCCTATATAGGATAATCGATCAACAGGCATCCAGACTGCGGGGCTTTTCGAGGTATCCAGGATCCATCCATCATCAAGATTGTTCTGCAAATTGACATCACTGCCACCTTGAATGAGTATCTTCCCTTGCCCGATCGCAGTCGCAGCAAATCCCCTTCGCGGTGATGGTAGAGAATCGGTACTAACTTGCATTTGTGACCAATATGGCAAATCTCTCGAGGTGTCCAGAGCCCAGATTGTTGAAAGGGGAAGCAAGGAATTTTTAGAAGCACCACCAAATACAATTAATTTTCCATCCACAAACATCAGTGATGCATGACCGTAAATCTCAGGGGGCGCGTTCTCAGATGGTAGCAGTGAAAAAGTGAGGGTTTGAGGGTTAAAAGCATAGTGATCAGAAAATCCGATTCCTGAGCCATCTGTCTTCTGTCCTCCAATGATGTACACAGTACCTGAAGGTGCTGTAGCAGATGTATGATGAATCCTCCGTATTGGTTGACCAGCCCAGGACGTAGCTTGAGCATACCAAGCGGGCCGTGAAAGGCTAGAAAGGTCCAGAAGAACGGCTGAATCCGAAATGGGAGGCCGGGAGTTGGGGCCGGGTTCACCTCCAAAGAGCAGAGCACTGGAAGTGTTGAATGCAGAGAGAGTGTGCCAGGCCAAGGTAGGCCCCTGAAAGGTCGGTGGGTCGGTGGAGTTGCTTAACAGTTGCCATCGTGGGTTCGCTGCCTGAAAGGGTTGTGAAAGAGAAAGGCATAAGAGCTCGTTATTATTTGGAGCAGAAGTGTATGAGTAGGAGTTGAAGGGATCCGTCTTTCCTCCATAAACAAATAGTACATCATTTATCACAATGGTTGCTTGCGCCCACCTAGTGACTCGCTTAGTTCGGTGCGTCTGTAACTGCAGTATTAGTACTAACCGTGCTTCTGGAATGTACTCTGCTTCCAAAACCTCACATGATAACAATACAATATACAGGATCGATTGAATATGATGCAAATTCATCTAAGGATATGCAGTGAGGAGTGAGATAGATAAATTTTAGATCAACAATGGATTATAGATCGTTGTTGAATTGTTAACAGGTGAATTTTCATGCGATGTGTTTGTGGACCTCGTGAATAGTAAATGAAATAGATCACTTCGAATGTTAAAGGAACGGTTGAGCATAGCCATCAGGAAGATTCAACATTGCCTTATCTGGCTTGTTCAAATTTTAAATTAGACAGGCTTATATTAGACTGAGAGTCGGCTTACTAATACAGTTTCGTAACATTAATGTAACATTAATACACTGTCCGCCCACTGGTATTTCATATGATTACACATCACTATTTAAAATGCTGTTTCACATGTTTCTCTGTCTATTCGTTCTGAAGTCCCCTTTCTCTTAGTCTCTGTAGTGAATCCCTCGGAAATTCGACCGTTGCAATGGCCTTCATGCTGCGCCAAATCATGCGAAATCCCTCTCCAAGACTCGTGAGCGATCATTCAAAGGTCGGAAAGAAAGTAGGGGATGCGAGGGATGGGAACTTCGATGAATATGACTTTGTGATTGTAGGAGGCGGTAATACTGTCTCCTTTTTGTGCTCTTTGACAATACTCAGGGTTCATAGGTACTGCTGGCTGTGTTTTAGCTGCTCGGTTAACTGAGGATCCCTCGGTTCGCGTCTTGCTTCTTGAAGCTGGCCGAAGGTGAGGCTCTACAAATCATCTGTCTACATAGATCTGATTATTTTCAGCGGAAATTGTCTCTTATTCTCCAGAATACCCATTGCTTTTTATTTGCTATTTCACTCCAAACATGCCTATCAAGTATACACCGAACCACAGTTGGATGCTAAGAACCAGAGAAAATTCTGGCCTAGGGCAAAAATGCTCGGAGGGTGTGAGTACCAACTCCCTAGAAGACCAAGACCCTTACGAATATCTGTTAGGTTCATCGATCAACGCAATGATGTAAGGTGCCTTGTGGGATCATGTTCTTCTTTAATTTCTTACCCTATCAGGGCCCAATATGGCGCACCTCAAGATTATGATGAATGGAGTAGGATCATCAACGATGAAATTTGGTCTTGGAATAATCTATCCAAGTGAGCGGAGTCTATCAGGTCGGATTGGCTGACTGATTTTACAATCTATCAGATACTTCAACAAATTTGAAAAGTATGAGGATGATATTAGGTACCCGGATGTGGACGGCAGCACCAAAGGCAAAGGGCCTGTCCGTGTGGGTTACTTCAACGACATTCAGTGTGTGTGCAGCGATTTCGTTCAGGCTTGCACAAAGGTCGGCGTGCCTTTGAGTCATGACTTCAATACGAACGCTGGTACCATAGGCGTCAATCGTGTGTGTTACTCCCTATTCCTGTTCTGGAAATGTTTCTAACTTTCTTCAGATGAGTAAGCCCTTTCAGGCTACTGTTGGAGAAAGACTTGATTGATTATCAATCAATCTAGTGACCTATATCGACGAGAATCGAACCCGCGTATCTTCTGAGACTGCATACTTGACTACAGACGTTTTGAACCGGTCTAATCTGACAGTTGTGGTTGACGCTACCGTGACAAAAATCCTTTTTGAGAAGACTGGTGATGAGACGAAAACCGTTGGGCTTGAGTTCGCCAAAAGTAAGACTAGTTGCCGTTATACCGTCCGCGTAAGAAAGGAAGTTATTGTGACGTAAGGGGTATTCCTTTTTCCCGCTCAACTCCTCAGTTGAATCCCTGCTTCCAGTGCTGGTGCAATTCATTCTCCTCAGGTGAGTTTCCTGCACTTTGCTGCCAATTTTTTTCTCATGTCTGATGGACTATAGCTCTTGCTGCTCTCAGGTATTGGTCCTGCAGATCAGCTCAAGAGTAAGAATATCCCTGTTGTCCGCGATCTTCCAGGCGTTGGGGCAAACTTGGTTGACCATCCCGATGTCGGCCTCTATTTCAAAGACAAACACGATCGTAGTGTGAAACATGTTCGGCCCTCTACTATTGGTGATATTCCTGGCTTCCTCGGTTCTTTGTTTCAGTATCTCTTTCGCAAAAGCGGACCTATGACAGGTAACGTGAGTTCAAAGTCAGGTAAATTTATGCATATGCTCAATGGCAGGGATGGTAGGTTGGTGAGGCGGCTGCATTCATCCGTTCTGACGATCCTTCGCTCTTCTTGGAGAGTGAGTCCAAGAAAAAAGTCAAGGATAGTACATCAGGAGACAACGGGCCGGACCTCGAGATCTTCATCGCTCCAATAGGATATAAGGTACGTAATATGAATAAAGATATCATATTGTAAATATCAAACTTTTCCAGGAACATGGCGATCTCATTTTACCCATGCATACATTTTCTCTTCATTGCTGCCTCGTCCGGTAGATATCTTGCAGCGACTCCTGAAATTGAAACCACTTAATATAAACACTTCCAGTCCAATAAGTAAAGGGGTATTAACCCTCAAGACAAACGATCCTTTCGATCTTCCTGCAGTTGACCCCAGGTAGGTTATGATCCCAAAGTCATTCTTGCCGTTTCACCTGATCTTCTCCCGTAGGTATCTCTCAGCGTCGGAAGACATCGAGAAGATGCGTCGTGGTCTGCGTTTCATTTTCAAGGTCATCAAACAAGGACCCCTCAGGGACCATGTTGACTTCGAATACAAACACAAACTTTTGGACACCGAGCGTGACAGTGCTACTGACGAGGAACTCGAAGATATTATCCGGCAGAGGGTCGAGACGCTGTATCATCCAGCCTGTACTTGTCGTATGGCACCTGAAGCAGATCACGGTGTTGTCGACTCTCACTTGAGGGTATACGGAGTCAAAGGATTGAGAGTTGCAGATGCCTCGGTGTTCCCAGTGATTATTTCCGGCCATACTGTGAGATTCAATTCACTCCTTCAGTTGTTGTGGCTGATTTGCATCATTATAGGCCGGTGCATGTTATGCTATTGGCGAGCATGCCGCTGATATTCTGAAGGCTGAATATGGTCTCGAGAACAAAGTTTGAAGGCGGGGAAGTTCCCCTCTATTCTATATCTGAGAATCATTACGAATGCAACTGATTTCGCGCGCTGAAAATTCTTTCCAAGAAAGTCTTGACATGGATTTCTTCCTGGTCTACAAAGGTTTTTATGAATTAGCAGAGCAAAGCTCAAATGTAGAATCTGGATTCCTCGGTAGGAATTATAGTTGCAGAAAACTGACTCAGAAGCCGTCTACCTGCTCATGGCTCAGCACACGTTTGCCTGTCAATATTTGGCTCCTCAGCTTATTGAGAAAAATGCAACCTCGATCCAATTGGACAGTAATCAGAATGGAGATTTCTGCACAAATCGACACCATTACCTATCTCTCCCGATCTCGTCTACCACACATAACGTAACGTCTTGTTACAGCTCGAGGCCCGCCAAATCTTCCTGGTGTCACCATGGTCTGATGCACGAGGCAGAATACTGATTTAGACTGTTGGAAGGAGGTTTATTGCAGGGGCCAGCATCAGATAGGACAAAAGTCGTAGAACACACAAAGGGTGTTAGAAAACAGTCAGAAATTTAGAATCACAATCAAGCAGCAGTGGGACTTTGTGGTGTCTGCGTCACACTGATGCATCATAATACACTTCAACCTGGTTAATATGTTTCCAATCACTGGGCTGAGGAAACCGTAACAGCTGGAAAGAGGAAGATGGGGACAAGGACAGCCAGACCATTGCATGGTCAGGGATTAGCAATCAATTTATGAGTTGACCGAGGAGGATGTTGACTATGACTATGAAACAGGTGCATTCTGGCCAGAATTGCAATGCCTTTCAAGAAACCAGACATAGTGAGATAGCTGGAAATGAGAAAGGATTGGCCACTTGACGATGCAATGCCTCCGCTCAATCGTCGCTCAATCATCCTCCAAATACTCATCAAATTTTATTGTAATACCATCGCGACTAACGGCCCAGATCAATTTCCACAACAGGACCTTCATCACATGCCAACTATTGCATCTCTAAGTTATACTCTTTGACTTGTGAAATATACATTCGTCTGCTCGATAAACATTGAAATAATCGGATTCATGTCCCAACAATATTGGGGTGCCTGTAAGTTTCTTCTTTCTCGCTATTGCACTGTGGGACCAGAAAAGATCTGGCCTGCAATGCGTCAAAAACGTAAATCTCACGGAAAAGCATCAGACTACAAAAACAAAAGAATAACAGAAAACGGTGCCTGTTCATTAGGTGTGGATCAGTTGGTCGTAGCATCGCCCTAGATGTTTGATACGACTGTTCGCGATGCTAGGATGAAGATATTTGCGAAGATTGCTGATCGAACCTGATTGGCTCCACTCTCCTCGAAGAGGGAAAGACTGGAGGGAGAACAGGTCGGTTTGTGGGAATATTTTGTTGCAAACGTTGTTCAGGGTTTAGAATAGACGTTGATGCTGTCACTGCAGCCGCATGTTGAGAGTTTTTACAAAGGGCTGCGGGGGGGAGACCAATCAAGCGAGACACAGTATATGGAAGCTCATAGCCTGCTTGGATGGCATGGTTGATGTAACGTGAGAGTTCAAGGTGAAGCGTAGGGTAGTACGTAGTTGATGCTTTACGAGAAATCTTAAACCCATTATGTAAGACACAACGAAAATTAATGGCGGGTAGTCACTCACGAGGATGATACGTTCAAGACCTGAAAGGAAGAGGTCTGAATGGAAGCGATAAGCGGAGAAATCATGGTCTTTGGCCATGTCCAATGAGGCAACACTCTGAGCAATGGCATTGATCAACTTCATGTGGGTTGTCTTTCGGTTGTCGAACAAGAAGTTAGTTTTCTGAAGTGCCTTAAAGTAGGGGGGAAAAGTGCTCACCAGGTAACCCATTGCTTCGAACTCGACGCCACCTGTCATACCACCAGGTGCACGAGGCCTTTCAACTTTGCTTTCATCAGTCTCAGAAAGGATCCAAACAGTGTTGTTGGGATGGCAAAATACCCAGAAATAATCTCTACAGACATCGCACAGTTCCTGGAGATATGTTTTGTATATCCGGGGTTTATGAAGGTTTTCAATGAAGGCATGGGGCGAAATCGGTGTCTTGGGACATTCAGACGGAGGAGGAGCAGGAGTAAGCAGTAGAGCACGGATTAAAGAGAAGATACTCTTGTGTGGGGCAGGGAGAACAACGAGGTTAGAGCCAGGAAGAGACGATCCGCTTTCCCATGCTTCACGCTGCCGACGAGACGAACCAGATGGCAGAGAAGAAGGAGGATAGAGTTCAAAAAGTAAGAGAAGCAAGTTCACGACAAGCTGACGGGTCGCAACATCGCCTGGTTTTTTGTCAGAATACAATAGGGAGATAAGTTGGATGAATGGAGTCGGGCACGAGCTTCGTAAAGCAAAGCAACCGATGGATGATGTTGACAGTGCCTTGAAGCAGCACAAGAGTTCGTGAAGTACTTGATCATCGTGTTGTTCCTCTCTACAGAAAGCATAGTTGCTGAGGGAGAGCCAGATTCATTGATCAGAATCATACCTCCATTCAACCTCAAGAATTTCATTGAGCCTAGTTAGAAGAGCAGAGTATCCTCCCAGTTTTAAGAACTCCTGCGACCAGCTAAGCCGAACTTTAGTTCAACCTTAGATTTGATGGGGGCTAAGCTTTACCTAGCAGATTCGTTGCGTAAAAGCAGACGTAATTTCTTGATGTCTTCAAGATCGAGTTGCAGGCTTGATGTACCAGTCAATATACTACAGAACTTCGTTGGCGAGATATTCTTTGATCGCAAAGTGCCTTTATCCTTGACACTGAGAGGGCCAGAACCCAAGGTCAAGTCCGCAGATGATTCAGTGGCAAGATCAACTTGACTGCGGCTGAAAAGCCGCTGGGTATCAAAAGAAAAGCCACGGGTGTGATTAGAGCTCGCTTTTCGAGTGGAGGAGGCGGAAAGATACGGATGTTGGTGAGCAGAGACATGACCAGCAAAAGGTAGGCGAGGCGGTTCAAAAAGATCCTGATCACCACTATTATTTCGCAAGGATCCGAAGGACTCCGTGGAAGCAGCACGCCTGAGTGTTCCTCTCGGCGTATGAGGAAGGACAGGTACAGTGTCTCTCGGTTGCTTAGCAAGGATGGTTGACGATTTGAGCATGGCGGCCTTCACTGCAGGTTCCATTCCCACCAGCTTTGGTCGTAAATTCAAAGGAATCTGTAGGTCGTCCTGAAGCTAATTGTCAGGCGAAGCAACCTTTACGTCAACCATGAGGATACACACGAGGAGCTGGCCAAAGGCACTGTCCGTTTCGGCCTCGTTGAATGTTGCAGAAGTAAACTGGTCTTTATTCTTGTTATCTGTTTTCTTTTTCCTCTCATGACCAGGGGCACCAATCTTGCTGTAATGAGCATCCTTCATGTTTCGGTTCAATGGTTGTTGTCCTATCCCGAGGTGAGGATAGTTCTCCTTGGCAGTGTTCGAGACGTCGTTCAAACTAGTAACCATTGTAAAGTCTGTCGAAGGTAGTCTCCGAGACGGCAGAATACTCTTGAACATCGTGGCTGTCTGAGTCAAACACGGCAAGTCGAGGGCGAGCCGAGTTGAACTTCTAAATTAGGGGATGTTCGAATAGCACGCGTTTGCCATGTGATCGATCACGAGACCTTATTTAAGTGGCATCCTTCCAATCACTCCGTTGCCTAAACGATGGTTTAATCAATCTTGGCTCCTTCCAATTCCATTACTGAGTTATAAATGCGACCTTACACAGATAATCCTTTCAATGATCCCGGGAGCAACAATAATTCCACTGCGGTGAGTGCGGTCCACCAGTGAGCTCTTGAGTCTTCTGCCGATCATCCTCGCATCACATGCCTGCTCAAGTCACAAGCTCATACCTTGCAAAATACACAGGCCGTTCATCAGTACGACTATGGTACTTCTCGAGACTACTCAGCAATACCCCTCCATAACCAAGGCGACTACCGCAATATTGCACAGCCTGATTTTGGTAGTGCCGGGAATCAGCGTTTCGTGAATTCACAATGGGATGGTTCGCGCTATAACCAGGGATCGACATGGGTGACTGAGCAGGAGAAACAGACTCGTCGTTCAAAGATTATGGTAAGTGGTATAGTCAAAATCATCGACCGTGCTTGAAGCTGTGGTAGACCATTACTGGTGCAATTGTTCTGGTTATTATCATTGCAGTGTCGGTGTCTGTCGGCGTTGTAGTCAGTCGAAGAAACTCCAACACCCACAATTCATCATCATCATCGACCTTGACGAACCCTGGCGCAGTCAGCCAGACAGATCCCAATGATCCTAGCACTTTTGTTAAAAGCCCTAATCTGCACCAGGCCTTCTACGGGATTGCTTATACTCCAGTGGGGTCACAACTACCGAATTGTGGAAACGACCTGGGCATGTCACCTCTTTTGTTGTCGCGCTTGTCAAAGCTCTTATGGATCCGTTTCAGCTGCTGTCATCCAGGATATCCAAGTTAGTATTGATCTGAGACCTATCCAAGTCTTATGCTAATAGTCCGTTACCCTGCAGCTTCTTTCTCAATTGACAAAGGTAGCCCCATTTCCAAGATACCCTCGAATTTAGTTGACACTGACAATCTAGCGAGTTCGAATTTATGGCGCAGACTGTAATCAAAGTGCTTTAGTGGTTAGCTTCCTTGTACTGCTCTTTTCCCAGAGTAGAGTCCTGACGATCTTATGATAGCTGGAGGCTATCAGACAAACAAAAGTGGACGTCACGGTGTACCTTGGAAATTATGTGGTTCCTACCGATGGTGGTGCTTCTTACAACCGCCAGAAAGGCGTAATTCAGCAAGCTATCCAAGTATATGGAGCAGATCACATCGGTGGCATCACTGTTGGTAACGAGTTCATGCTCAAGTGCGCCTATCCCACGCACTAGAGCCAGAATTGATGATTTTCTAGCTATCTCACTGCTGACGGTGTCTCAGATCCGAATTCTGCCATTGGCAACCAAGGCGCCCAGCTTCTTATCCCCAATATTACGGATACGGTTTCTATGCTCAATTCCATGACTCTGAGCCGCCATATTCCCGTCGGTAATGCAGATGCTGGCAGTTTCTTCAATAATGAAGTGCTTCAAGCTGTTGAGTATGGGGTAAGATTATTCTCTCCTGAACTTGGTATGGGTATATTGAGGGCTTCAGATGGCGAATGTCCACCCATGGTTCGCCAATGTCTCCATAGATAGTGCAGCATCTTGGACAACGACATTTTTCCAACAAAACAATGTTGATATGGCCAATTCCCTACCCAACAAGCCTTCTATGTCTATCGCTGAAACTGGTATGTATAAGTTTTCTTGCTTTTTTCGATGAGTCGATCGCTCAACAAATTCAATAGGCTGGCCAACAGTATGTGTGATGACTTGCTTTTGAAGCTGCATCTTCATTTTCTTTCCTTCATCTTCTCTTCTAGAAATCATCTGACACGGGGAACGCCAATAACGGCCCATCAGTCGCATCAGTCGCCAACCTACAGACCTTCATCGATACCTTTGTTTGTCAGGCTAACTCTGCAGGCACACAATATTTCTTTTTTGAATTTGCTGACGAGGATTGGAAAGATCAGCAATTCGGTGGCGTTGAGGGTTGGTGGGGTCTTTTCAACCAGAAGTAGGTCCTATTCCTCAATGAACCTATACCATAATCATATTTTAATTACATAGCCGAACGTTGAAGGAGGGTATCACAATTCCCACCTGCCAGGCTCCTTAACGGTGCTGACACTGTTGCCTACGGTGATACCTCATTCCATTTCTCTCATTGATATCTTTGTTTCCTGTCTTGACTTCGATAGTTGCATGAACATCTTGCTTTCTTTTGACACCGTTAAAATACCGGACTCTAGAACAATTTTGTTTGGACTTAGAAAGTATTATTGTTTGTCTTGTTAGCTTGGTCTGAATACTAATCCTATGAATCTTTTTTGGACTGTCGTTCTCTTGGCGGAAATAAAAAGATTTTAACTGCCATATTGAATCTCTCGAGTCCTCATCAAATGATTGTTATCCATGACCTGTGTTTCTGGAGAAAAGATGCAAGCAGCTCGCCTCTAGGGAAATGCTAGAGCACACTTGGAACGTCCTGAAACCAGAGGAGCTTGACGGCCGAATTCCAACACCCCTTTCGATTCCTCGACTTGGACAACAATCTCGCCTTCTAGGATTCTGCAAGGACCCTTGATCTGTTCGACAATCTGACAGAGCCGATCGCAGACCACACGTCCCCAATTCTGCTTCCTATCCTCCTGTATTCCTGAGACCGGCCCCTTTGATAAGCCCAACAAAGTCGCTGCGAAGCGTGGACCACAGCCACAAGAATCTTTGTCCTGTGGAATAAAACTATTGTCACCCACTTCGCGGGTTATTCTGAACTAGAACGACGTTACCTCGACATTGCTAGTAACTGAGAGATAGACAGTTAATAGGTCACCGATAAACAGGTGATCAGATATGGCTGTCAGGTCGATCTGGATTGCTAAACGCATGCTATCCTGAGGATGTATAACTGACAGACATCTATCATAATCTCCTGGCAACACTACCAGGATCATTCGTATGTAGGGACTTGTTAAGCAACTGAAAACAGCTCCGAACGTTAGCCCCGTGGTATTACCTTGTTATTATAAGTAACATCCTCAACGTCGAAGTGTTCCACTGTCTTCGATCAACTCACTGCGCACTCAGTATATTTCCCAGAGTTTGAAATCCAATGTTTAACTAATTTGACCATTTTCAAACAGATGAGCTTGAATTCAGGAATAGACATTACATCTGTTCGCCTGCACTCCAACTCATTGGACCCTGACAATGATTGGCTCTGCTCAAAAAGGGATTACCAAGGTTCTCATGTTATCTTTGTACACCAGTGTATTTTTTTAATATATCTAAACGCTGTATAAGCCACAAAGTCGCTTTCTGAGCTCAGTCGCCTCGTTTCGTTGGTACCAAGAACCAAAGAACCATCATGCATGCCATCATTGCAATCAAGCTATAGATAGATGGTGAGTATGTATCAGGTGAGTTCATAGTCCACTCACAGAGGTTCTAAACTCGAGATTCCATGTTTGGATGAAATGACGCCTGTAATGAATGGAATGGCAGCACTTCCTGCCTGACCAAAGCCAGCAATCCAGCCAATAGAGCCTGTTAAAAGCCATTGAGGGAGAACACGTCCGGCTTGATTCATCGCGATAGGATACATAGGCCCAAGAACCACTCCGACAATGGAGACTGCAACAGCTCCTCCTATGAGAGATGGAACGAGCCAGACTATGAGTTCAAGTCTGCAAGGACATCAGTCAAGACAATGCTAGTTAAAACTAAATTTACCCAATGGCGAGAAGGCTGTAAATGAACAGGACCCGACGTTCGCCGACCTATGAAATCGAGCTCAAGGGAATTAGAAAGACCTGGTGATCACAACAGCTTACTTTTCTATTGATCCAGAGCAGCAAAATGCGCCCAACCATAAGACCTGTACATGTCCACATGTGAGTATTGTTCGCCGCCCAATAAAGAAG
>Ga0153966_100086_pt1 | contig 65334 bp, 64 predicted proteins | sample TSFL050MetaG_FD_104738 | JGI IMG/M metagenome (GOLD analysis project Ga0153966, IMG submission 104738) | Attine ant fungus gardens microbial communities from Florida, USA - TSFL050 MetaG | ecosystem: Host-associated > Fungi > Mycelium > Unclassified | place: USA: Florida, Paynes | collected... | reverse complement strand
AGAACAATAGGCAGTAGAACATGTGATGCTCTGTCTAGGTGCACAGACCATCATTTCCTGTATATAAGGCTGCATAGTCTGAGGATTAGACCTCAGACTTAACAACATCTTTTGTTGCTTATTTTACCTTGCTTGAGAATCCAAAACTCTTCAATCACAAACTCAGTAAGTGACCTTTTGTGATACAGAGGCAGAATTGCCTCCAACCACAATCGAGGAATGGTGGGAGAGATTGGTGAGGTTGGATCAAAATTTAAGGTAGAGTCAAGCAGAGAAGAAGGTGTTGGGGAACAAAGGAGTAGCATGGGTGGCCTTGCCACCAGAAGCGCAGCCATCTAGAGGGACCAGGCCCTTCTGGAATAACAGACACCAGGAGGGTTTCTATGAAGCACCAAGGGGAGGATTTGGTAGAGATTTGAGGAGGAGAGAGGGAGGAGGGCAAGGGGTCAGGGACCCCAACATAATGAAAGTAAACAAGGGATGGGGAGGAAATTGGAGGTGTTTCAACTGTGGAATGTTCAGGCACATGGCCTGATACTGCAAAAATCGGAAGGAGATTGGAGGAGGGACACAGAAGGCATTAAAAGATCAGAGAGACCAATAAGCCCTTGGCTGGCCTCCCATAATAAGTAAAGTATATTATATGGACAAAATACAATGGACGTTAACCATCATACTGAAAAGGAAGTAAGATGGACACTTAAACCGTTAAGAGAAGTCTGGCTCAATATCGGACTAGAAAGAGTAGACATCCACAAAGGAGTATCAGTAAGGGCACTGTTAGACAGCAGGACAACAGGCCTGTTTATGAGCAAGAAGCTAGCAGAAAAGCAAGGCTTTAGGCTAGAGAAATTGGCAAAGCCAATAAAAGTGAGAAACGTGGATAGGTGTTATAAAACAGCAGGCAAGCTAGACAATCCGCAGCGGTGGATTATTTTATTTCTTTTTCTTTTCTAATAATTATGTAATAGTAAATGCATGTGGGACATTAAAACTCAAAAGAGATGTGCGGAATAAAATAGTTAGGCAAATACTTGTAAACACATATTTGTGTATAAATAGCTGAGCCAATTAATGGGAACTCTAACAAGTTTTCTTTATCAAACTCTGACTTAGAGTGCGAGTGAGGTTAAGGTTACTCAACCAAGACTTTAGTTGTTACAATGGGAGCAACAATAAAGGAGGATCAATAACCCACGAGGTAGAAATCAATCTGTACTATAGGGGACACATGGAACAAGTAAGAATGGATGTGTGCGAACTGGGGAAGACAGAAGTAATTCTGGGGATGCTGTGGCTCATAGTACATAACCCAGAGATAAATTGGGAGACAGGGGAAGTAAGAATGACTGGGTGTTCACCCATATGTGGTCAAGCACCTAAAAAAAAGTAGTAAAGAAAAGGCAGATGACAGCAGAAGATGAAAAAGACCTAAGGTGGACTATGGAAGAAAGGGTGAAAGAAGAAGAAATCACAGAGGACCACAAGAAAGTGGAGGAGCTGGTGCCCCAACGTTTTCACAAGTGGAAGAAAGTGTTTGAGAAAGTCGAATCTGAACAAATGCTGATCAGGAAATCCTGGGACCATACCATCGGCCTCAAGGAAGACTTTGTACCAAGAAAAGAATGAATCTACCCTCTATCTAGAACAGAGAAGGAGGAGGTACAGGTGTTTGTGGAAAGTCAATTAAAGAAAGGATACATTAGACCTTCAAAGTCCCCACAAACATCACCAGTACTGTTTGTACCTAAGAAGGATGGGAAAAGGAGGATGGTACAAGACTATTGCTATGTGAACAAAGGGACGATCAAAAACAGTTATCCCTTACCCCTAATATCAGAACTAATAGATAGTATGGGGACCAAGAAAGTGTTCACAAAGATGGACTTATGGTGGGGTTATAACAACATCCAAATTAAGGAAGAAGATGAATGAAAGGCGGCATTTACAATGCACTTAGGGTTATTTGAGCCAATAGTAATGTACTTCAGGCTCACGAACTCACCAGCCACCTTTCAGGCCATGATGAACGACCTCTTTAGGGATATGATCAACAAAGAGGACGTAGTGACCTTCATCGACAATATGTTAGTGGCAACAGAAACCAAGGAAGAACACAATGAAATAGTAGAGGAGGTATTGAGATGACTAGAGGAAAACAACCTTTATGTGAAACCGGAGAAGTATATGTGGAAGGTTAGAAAGATAGGATTTCTGGGAGTAATCATGGGACCAGAAGTGTTCCAAATGGAAAAGGAAAAGGTGGAGGGGGTCAGGAACTGGCCAACACTGCAGTGTGTTAAAGATGTACAAAAGTTTCTAGGACTAGCAAACTATTACTGGCAATTTGTTAAGGACTTTGCAAAAATCGCCAAACCACTACACCAGTTGGTCAGAAAGGATGAGAAGTAGAAGTGGGGTAGTGAACAGAAAGAGGCATTTACCAAACTTAAAGAGATCTTTACAACTGAACCAGTACTGGCAGCACCAGACCTGGATAAGGAAATGAGGGTCGAGGTGGATGCATTGGACTATGCAATGGGAGGAATACTGTTGGTAAAAGGGGAAGACAGAAGATGGAGGCCAGTGGCCTTTATTTCCAAATTGTTGAATGATACAGAAAGAAACTATGAAATTCACAATAAGGAAATGCTGGCAGTAATCAGATGCTTGGAGGCATGGAGACACTTCCTGGAAGGAGCAAGGACCAAGTTCAAAATTTGGACAGATTACAAGAACTTAGAATACTTCATAACAAACCAGAAGTTGAATAGATGGCAAGCAAGATGTACATTATTCCTATCAAGATTTGACTTCATATTGAAGCACGTTCTGGGAAGTAGAATGGGAAAGGTGGACAGACTTAGCAGGAGACTGGATTGGAGGAAGGGGGTGGAGAAGGACAACAAGGATAGGACATTAGTAAAAGAAGAGTGACTACAAAAAGCAGAAGTAGAAGAAGTATTGATTGAAGGAGTAGATCTGTTGAGAAAAGTGAGGGAGTCAAAGGCAAAAGATGACGAGGTCATCAAGGCAGTAGAGAAAATGAAGTGAGCAAGGGTAAAAATGTTAAGAGATGAAGAATAGAGAGAGGAAGATGGGCTCATATTAAAAGAAGGAAAGGTGTATGTACTGAAGGACAAAGAGTTGAGAACAGAGATAATCCGGCTACATCATAATACACTGGTGGGAGGACACAGAGGGCAATGAAAGACAGTGGAGCTGGTCATAAGAAACTTCTGGTGGCCAGGAGTAACGAAGGAAGTAAAGAGATACGTGGAGGGATGTGATTCTTGCCAACAAAACAAGAACTGAGTAGCAGCACCAGCAAGAAAACTGATGCCAAATAAAGCCTCTGAAAAGCCATGGATGCATATAACAGCAGACTTTATAACCAAGCTACCACTGGCCCAAGGTTACAATGCAATACTGGTAGTATGTGACTGATTAACAAAAATGGTACATTTCATACCGATAACAGAAAAGATGTCGGTAGAAGGACTCACAAGACTGTTTAGGGATCATGTGTGGAAGCTGCATGGATTGCCTGAAAGCATTATCTCAGATAGAGGAGTGCAATTTGCAGTGAACCTAATGAAGGAGTTAAATCAGATGCTGAGAATTAAAACAAAGTTGTCAACAGCCTTTTACCCATAGACAGACAGACAGATAGAACAAACTAATCAGGAACTAGAACAGTACCTAAGAATGTTCATTGACCACAGACAAGAACAGTGGCTGGAATAGCTAGGGACAGCAGAATTTGCCTACAATAACAAGATGAATACCTCAACAAAAGTATTGCCCTTCAGAGCAAATAACAGCAGAAATCCAAGAATGGGATTTGAGATGAGAAGGAAAGAAAGATCAGAAGGAGCAAAGGAATTTGCGGAAAGGATGAAGAAGACACAAGAAGAGGCACAGGCAGTGCTGAAAAGGGTGCAGGAGGAAATGAAGAAGCAGGCGGATAAGAAAAGGGGAGAAGCAGAGGAATACCAAGTAAGGGACTTAGTGCTGCTAAGTATGAAGGATTTAAAATGGCAGATGAAAGAAAAAAGAATGGAAAAGTTGACAGAGAGATTCATAGGACCCTACAAAGTAAAAAGGGTCATATCAGCCAATGCGGTAGAATTAAAGTTACCAAAGATGGTTAAAATCCACCCCGTAGTAAATGTGAGTAGGATCAGAAGGTATAAGGAATAAGTCCAAGAATAGAAGAAGCAACTGGCCCTTCCAGTAATAATAGAAGGAGAAGAAAAATACAAAGTAGAGAAGGTGATGAATAAGAGGAAAAGATATGGAAAATGGGAATATCTAGTGAGATAGAAGGGATACATGGTCAAAGAAGACTCATGGAAAAAGGAAACAAACCTGGAGAATGCAAAGAAAGTGGTAGAGGAATATGAGAAGAAATACGGGAAAAAGGGAAGAAGGATGGAAGAAGAGCACAGAGAAATGCCGGGAAGATTTATGGCAAAAACGTTATATGGATAGAACAATGGGAAATTCGATCAGGAATACCTAAAGAAGTTGAAAAGGAACTGGAGAAGATAGAAGGGAGCAAAGTTCTTCTAGAGGAAGAACCTTAAAAAGGGGGGTAATGTCATAAATCACCTGCTTGAACCAAAAATAGTATGGCTAGAGGAATGGAAAGAACAAGAGTTATTCTCAGACAAACTAGATGAAGGATTCTAATTATAGAAAAGGAAGATAAGATAAGATGGGATCACATGACTTGGTCACATGATGGAACCTTCTGGAAAGATTAGTAGTTACTTAAGCATACACATAGACAAATAGAAATTGTGTATAAGTAGGTAGTACAATTCACTAAGAGATTCTATTGAGTTCTTTTCATTCTCTCATAATATTGAGTGTGATAAGTTAGTTGTTTTGACTAAGCTTGTCATTACAATCTGCATTCAGCAGTTCCTGAGTGATCTCTCAATGAGTACTGATCACTTTGACACATTTTGGGCATTATTTGAAAGGTCTTCTTGAGGGCTTTCAGATGCATCTTAGACAGTGGGAATTGTGCCAGTATCCATGGAGATATGGCCAAATGAAGTTTGTAACAACTTGCTAATAAAAGTCCAGCTATTTATGCAGTTTATTGAACAAGTATTTTGTTATACTTTCATGGCACTATTTAGTAGTCACTTTTTTGTGACACACAGAACATGGACTACACTGTAATTAATAGACTGGGAGATCTACTATGAAAAGAAGAATATTAATAATTAATTAATGAAATAAAAAAAAGAAAGGAAAATAACTACAAAATTCTAGAATATAACAATTTATGAGTAATAAATCAGTGTTATGTCCAAATATTGAGAACCTTATATCTTATTGCCTTGGGATCTATTTATGGTTGTTGAAAGTGTCTTAAAGAGAGCTCTCATATGCATATGGAAGCAAATGGCCACATTTGGTGGTTTCTGAGATATTAGCAAATTAGTATCTAGCACTATACTAATAATCTAATATCTCAATGAGTATTGATTTCTTTGAGACATTTTGCATATCATCTAAAAGGTCTTCTTAAGGGCTTTAAGGTACATTTAAGATTGTCAAATTGGTCAAGTATCTGTGGAGTTATGGTTGAATGAAGTTTTTAATACTCCTGTACATTAAATGAGAGGGAATGACAAATAATTAATTCCTTACATAATTACCACTAGACCACTTCATCATTACCACCATGTATATAAAGCTCACATACTCAATAGGATCACTTTACTATCTCTAACAACTATGTTTACTTTTAAGTCTTTACCAGGTAAGCCTATTAGTGTATAGACTACTGTGCAATGCTCACTGGTATCATTTAAACAGTAGGGGCAGATCAAGTAGAGTTCTGTATACTGTGTCAGTCCTCTCCATTCCAACAATTCCAATATCCACTACATAATACTCCAAACAAATCATTCCTTCTCTTATTGGGATGATAACCCATGGACTTTGTACTCTAGGTTCTTCCTAAAAGATATCTTCCATTCATTCTCTTTACTCTACTTATTCTTCATTGCTTACCCTTTTACCAGGATCTACCCAATATCTATAGACTCTTTTCAACAAAATATTACAACTCATGTAGAGTTCAAAGGACTCAATAAAATCAGGCAACAATATGCACAAATTTTAGTGGTATTGCTGCTCAATGATCTTTGAGTATTTCAAGTATAAAAACAGAAGACAGCCTGACAACCACTGTATAAGAACCAACACTGCCTGTGATTCTCTTACCCTGACTTCTTGCAATGCATGCCCCGGAGATTGAGCACCAGCAGACGTGAAGAGCAATCTAGTCCCGCAACTAAATGAACTTGCCCTGGTACAAAGTCAATGCAAGTTCTTTGTCGATAACAATCGTAGTCTGCAGCATCCTTGATACATTTGGAAGTCACACCCATATTAGAAGCATCTATAAGATTCAATGTAGAAGGTCAGTCTAAGCTGTATGACCAGGCAGAAGCCCAAGATGCCAAGGTTATGATGGAGACGTTGGAGTCGTTCGTCACGAAACCTACTAGAGGATAAAGGACGCAGCAACATTTTATTTTCTTAGGGTTTGCGGAGAGTGTATAGGTTCAGCCAAACATGATGGTCGGCTTATAAGGGCCGTGCTTGCTGATATCTAGCAAGCAGTTGTGTATACGATTTTGAGATCTAAATGTGAAGAAAGCCCCGTGAACATCGCACTCGCAGCAAAATGAGACTTATACACTTGCTTTGTCCGCGCGTTCTCGACCACCCGGAATAAAGCGACAAATAACAGTGGCTGCTTCAAACCAACGTTTTGCCTCGTCGAAACAAGAAGCACTGACAAAGGAAGCTGAATCAAAGAAAATTCTTCGTATAGATATGTACATACTGTAAACACTCAGTCCCTGTATTGTAGGTGGTGGCGAGCAGCCATTGGCGCTCATCCATGGGATAAGCCTAGATCGGTTGTTCGGAAAGATGCGTGAGCATAGAGATACACAGGCTAAGTGCCCAAACCTGGTTGCCTTCGTGATGCTGCTCTAGGACAGACAATGCTTGTTCGATGTAACCAATTGTTTTGAGCCGATCACTAGCAGTATTCCTGGAGAGCCCGATTGTGCAAAGCCCGCGGAGCCACCGAGAAAATCTTTGAGGGCAAAATCCCTCCTTAACTTGGGAAATCCCATGTAATAACTTCTACTCCGGAGTTCAAGAATTTATAGAGCATAATGCAACGAGAACGAACCTCCAAGCACGAGTATAACACTAATGTATTAGTAGAAACGGTAGTGAAACACATCCGACTTCAAGACGATGATACATAACGTACCATTCACAGGTGTTTCCTTATTAGACCACTGCTTAAAATATATCAGACCAGGAGTGTCCAGAGTTGGGTATTGTACGAACCAAGATGTCAGCAATTGCTTCGTAGGTATCAAGAGCCAAACTACCTGATTTGACGATTTCCTAATAGCAGAAAAGTTACGATTACCAGAACTGCCATGAAGAACACCCAGATACCTCGATAACCGCCGAGACCTCATGCCATTCTCTCAATTGGACCAGAAATTCCGTCTCAAAGATTCGAAGCGTGTGGACGAGGTACTGGACGTGGGCAGTATCAGCATCTCCTCCTAAATCATTCCCATTGATAATTTCAGCTAATCTGTTCTTGGATGTATTGATTTCCGATGCAATGGCACGCAATTTTTCCCGCTAGCCGAAACAAAAGTAAGAGATGGATTGCTATCATATTTGGCCTGTTTATCGCACATCAACCGATCCGTCTGATGCAATGGTCGCACGGAATGAAAATACTAGCAGAGGAAAGTGTAATAATTAGGTCAGGACATATAAGGCGAGTCATGTGGAACTGAGATACCTCGAGCAGATACTGCGGCAAAGGAAGAATTCACAATGTATAGCGCAGCCTCAGGGTTCATGTCCACAGGCGAAGCGTTACAATAAGTTTCCAGTAGCTAGGTGCACATAATTGTCCATAAGCTCAGTTTTGTCTCCTGCAATCGAACTTACTTCACGTGAAATGTCAAACAGCTCTGCAATTTGTTCTTCACACCCATTCCACTCTGAACATCCTTGAACGGCGTAGTTATACGACATCCGCCAAAGCCAGGAAATATCTTTCATAATCAATTGAAAAATCTGCTGGGATACCGCTGCTTCTGTGAGGCGCTTGGCTGAATGACAGTATTATCAATCAACACTCCAAAACATAGACTTCGAATGATGCTTGCCTGTCCGAAAGTGATTTAGAACTGTGTCCATCAGAACGGGCCTGGCGCATGGTAAAGTTAGCGCAGATAGGGTGACAGGTCATAAAAGGACCTATTGGCCAAAGGTTCCGAGAGGAGTTTCATCGCTATCTTAATAATACAACGGACAAGTGTCATAGCTTCCACGACCGCATCATTACTCGCTCTAGTCTTCAAAGTGATCAAAAGAGATTCGAGAGCAGAAAGGAAAACCGGTTTCATGGCCAATTTGTGTGAGAGTTGCGTGGCCAAAAGGAGCATCTTCCGGTCAAAGTCTGATGCTTTTTGCATGGCTCTGATGTTCACGATGGCTATAAGGTGAATGGTTCAGTAGCATATCTTGAAAGGAACGTGGGTATTGCTAACCCTCATCTTCCAACCCTGTGGGATACATTCGAGTCATTTCAAGCTCACCAAGGGAAGAAAGCAACTAACCTTGATGAATAGCAACAAGGAACATGACATAACATGTTGCTGCTTCGTTTGCAGGGCAACGACGGATTACCGTCGATGCTTTGGTATATTCTTTTTGCTCTAGGTAACATATAGCGGCTTTCCGATAACATTTAGAATAAATCATGGATGATTTCTCCTTGAACAGTTGATGGGTACCCGCAAGGTACCAATCGGCGGCCTCTGTCCATTTTTTCGCCTGATAATGACGATCACCACGTTGCCAAATCAACTGCCACCATGAGAGAACAGAATCATATGCGTAGTCAAGTATTTTCATGTTGATCAGAGTACGTACTGTAAGACACGCTGTTGCGGGTACACTCTTGAGTTCCACATCGGCTTCAAGTACGGCTGTGTTGTATCAAAGTTGTAGTACAAGAATATAATCTTGCCACTAGGTGACACACATGTGAATGCCGCTTCTAGCGTCTTCATTCCACGAGTATGATCATCATCTTTGGCGCAGTGAAAAATCAGAGACAGGAGCAAGCGGTCAATGCTGTCCGAGCCTGTTCCATGTAGTTGCAGAGCGCGCTGCAGGCAGTGTTGTTTGACAGAGGTGACTAGCGTGCTAAAGTCGGACGAGTATAATCGTAGAAGCAAGCACTGTGTTCCAATTCATGCCATGACTCACAAGATGGTGAGAGTTTTCAGTTCTTGGAGAATGCTAAGTAAGGAAACTTGAGCCACGGACCAATAATTTTCTTGGATTTACTGACTCCGTGATATCTGCTTCTGACATTTCCATATGATTGACTATTGTTTTGAACACTTGAATCCAAGTATCAACAGCAGCACGCAGCTTGGCAGCAGGGTGAGAATTTACCCTCGAAGAGGTCATTCACTCCTGCACTCCTTCTCTTCAGAATAGCCAATTTCAGCCATCGGAGGTCTTGATGCTCGGGAGATCCCTGGGTAATCAATAATTTTATCCAGAACCAAGTTGTCAGAAGGAGCTCACTTGATCTTGTGAATCTATGGATGGAATAACTTCATCTAGTGTTGCTTCGGCGCGATCGTACGCCCCATCTAAAAAGTAGGCTCTAGCTGTTTTGGTAAGATAGTCAGATGAATGATGCTCCATCGAAACATCGACGGACCCATTGTCCTCAGCAGGGATATCTAAAGATACGAGTATGAATGTGGGCGGCTACGGACGCCGAGCTTCCTGAACATACTCTTAATTTTTGCGTCCCAGGCATTGTTCCTTCTTCGAGCTGTTCGACCAGTTTGAAGGCATTCCGTAACCAGTCTATTGCAGTTGATGGGTTCGATGGGCTGGAGTCTCCCTTGTCCTGAAGGAACGACTTCCCGATCTGAAAGAGTTTATAGATCAACAGCTTTTTCTAGACAAGTAGGGAACTATTCAGTTATCGCGTTTGCTCAGGTTAATTCCGGACATGCTTACATCGTGAGGAGGTAGAACGGTGAGGCGCTGATCATCATCTGAACGATGTAGATAAGAAGGACCCAGCCAAATCGAAATAAATCTTTACTCATGATCATATGCGACGCATACTCGGCCACGGCATAATTTCCTTCCTTCCATGCCTGAACCGAAAAAAATCAGCGCAGTAGTCCATCAACAATAGTCCAACAATCTAAGCTTGTACTTACTGCTTCCATCCTGCTGGAAAAGTAGACAATTATAGCACATGCAACAGACTGCTGATTTACTTTGTCCGAATCATCCAAACCCCTTAACTTCTCTTCATACTGCGAACAAATGCGTTGACAACCTCGGGAAAACAAAGGGATAGATGCTAACCTTGGCTGCTGCCGTCAAGATGGTAGCTGCCACATCGTTCTTTTTAATTTCTGCATTTGGACTGTCCACCCCTGATTTTCATACATGGGAAGTGAATATACCTGAGAGAGTGTTCCCTGTCTTGCTGGCTATGCGTAAGAGGTGTACAAGAGCTAGAACGAGATTCGCGATCATTCAGACACCAGTTTCTCGGGTAGCACCTACTCTCAATACTTGGCTTGAGCTCTAGCCCCGCTTCTATGAGACGAAATGCAGCAAGTCTGACTGTATGACGAAATGGACGTCTTCAATGTCCGGACAAAATATCTTGGGCGGTAACTATATGCTTACTCGCACCAACAAGAACCAGGCTTTCGGCTGGGATTAGGCAGATAAGCCCAGATATATTCCACAGATCAACTCCTAGTGGATAAGAGGTCGTTGTGGAGTAAATAAAACTCGGCAAGATATTGTGGAGGTTCACTACCTTCCTGATCCAGGTTGTCAGCGAGATGACTCCAATTGTTGTTCGACTTCGGGCGCTGTTCTGAAAAGCTCTCTGCCAGAGAAGCAATCTGATGGAGATTCTGGACTAGTGAGGGCTGATTTGGAACATCACTACCACTGAGGTGGGGCTTGGTCTCCGCAAGGAGGTCTGAACGTTATGAGTGTTAACGGCATGAAGATAAATTACGAATTCTTGGATGCACCCATAATCCTATCATAAGTTTGCTGAAGGTTTTGCAAGCTTTTTTTGTTTCGTGCTGACATAGCCTTCCTTATGCGCCTAAGGTAAAGGAAGATCAGGGCATTGATGGCATGGAAATCACCAAAGACGCGACGACCACGTGATAAAAATGAGCTGGTTCGATTGAGACGCGCTGGTTCGTGAGAGTACAATTTGGCAAAACTCAACATGAACCATCTGAATGCAAAGGAATACGAGTTACCTCTGGACGCAGAGGCTCGGGTCATTAAGGTATGTCCTTCTTACTCCTCGGCGCTGGTTACGTCGCCCTGGGTGTCTCATCAATCACATTTGTGGGTAGGAAGCTCGGAAAGAGGGTGTGTTTGCAGCACTTACCTGTGGACTTGCGTCAGGCAAGCATGTGCTTTTGCGCGTGAAACCGGACAGATAGTCTGACAAATATTCTCCTTGTGGATCCATTTCCGTCGCGATCAGCCGTTCTCGGTGGTAGGCTATATGGTTTCAATAGGAACAAGACCATCATGTGTGGAATCCGTAAGCGCTTTTCTTTACTGGATTCCTTTTTTGTTTGATGCGCCCATCAGTCAGCGGCGTTTTCTCCGGATATCTGTTCACCCAAGTAAGTATATTGGTGTGCAATCATGTGCCCAAATCCTGTCATCTACTTCCATCCTTTGCTATATCACCGCCAGAACTCACCCTGATCTTTAATTCCACAATGGTTTTTCGCATTTAGGCTAAGGCGACACTTGCTCACCTGTTCAACTAGGCATTTACTTCAACAGCAATAGCACAACTCCGCGCAGAAGAGGCACGTCGACGCAAAGAGGTTCCCGAAGTCGAAGCCGTCATCCACCCTAATTCCAGCTCTAAAGCCATGTAGACTGAACTCAATGCAATTGAATAGGAGAAGCGCTTGGGCAGCAATCTCAATGTTGCGCTGCTGTTTCAATAACCCTCTACCTGAAATACATGTACCACTGCTCTGGGAAAAGTGTCTGACATGCCATCGGTTTCGAGCCTTGTGGCAGACCATGGTACGACGTATGTGTATTACATGCTCAGTTAATCCGGCTGCCCTGGAACAGTCTTGCCACTACCGCACTTGTCGCCGAGTTTAACTACATAAAGGATCAGCAGGCGACATCTAGATTGACCCTAATATAAAACTGACAAACGACTCTAGCCGGAAATCCTCATGGTGTCGAACAAAACATTCCCGCTTCATTCGTGCGATCAAAGACAGTCTCTTCTTTCTTCGATCTGTCTGACGAAAAATGGGCACCTAACCCGTGATATTCTCTCCATCACCGCCACTTTTGCTGCCTTGATCTGGTAGTTGCATTATTGGACTTGCTTTGTATTAGAAACGGGCCGTATCTTCTGACTCCAGTACTGGGGTCAAAATGCTCATTCATTTTTACTGTGGTTGATCGAGCCGTTGATTCTATTAGTCATGGTAGATTCTTGAGACTTGCCCAGGATACACCGAGGATCTTGCAGAGCACTGTCTCACATGTAATTTGGAGCCAGTCTACGACCAAATCTGGCCTCGGCAATGACTCCTGAACTATTGACCGTCTTTGGGCAGTATATCCAACTGAGGCAGGCTTTTCTTTCTTGTGGCCTCAGGTGGGGATACCATCTTAGTGGCTTAAACAATCCTTGGCGCAGCATGATATGCATATCTCTACGTTCCCAAGTTACCCGTTCCCGATTCATATCTAGCTTACTCCGCGCAAATTGGAGGAGTTGAAGTGGCAGTGGCAGCTCTATTGCATTTCTCGTGAATTTAGATATTGAGTAAGTTGGAAAAAGAACGTTCCGGTCCCGCCAAAAAAAACTTGACATATCTATTGAATCTACCTGGTGAGGCGTGGCATCGTGCCATCCAGAAGTCCAGGGACTGACTTGATTTCTTGAGGTTTATTGTTTCTTGCGCTGACAAGTCATCTTATGTGGTCCATCAATTCGACGAGTAGATTTCAAGCCTAATAGAAGCGTAATCCGAGCCTCGGACACGGACACACGGATGCTTCCTCTCTTTTGCTTCATTCTTCGCTGAACACCTGGCCCCTCAAGAGCCGGCCTCCGAATATCCATCCTAAGCTTCCGCCGATGGGTCCCATTCTTGGAAATCCATACTTGGGAAAAGAGGGGTTCAATTAACTCCACAAAGAACTTTTGCTCGCATTTAGCCCATTTAGTATATACCTATCAGATATTCTGGAAAAGTTTGCCCAATCTGGTCATCAAGCCGAAGTGAGTACACTGCCACCGGAAGACCCGTTCAGGCTGAGGAAGGAGTGAGTCATCGCAACAGGTTGATCAACAGGTTGATATCCTTGTCAATGTGGCTTACAAGCCAGAGATTGCCACCAAAGGTTACTCACACAGCACTCACACAGCCTCTCTTTTGGCAGGCCCTGGGTATCTGGCCCATGTGTGTGGCCATCACCACAACTATTTGACCTCAAACCATAAGTTACCCCTTCCGATGGCCTAGACTTCTGTTCTGACTTGGATTCCTTCATTCAAAGACCCCCATGAACCTTGTGATTCCCCTTTCGCAGATACGCTTCCTTTCCGCAACTGGCTATCATAGGCAATTGATAATAGTTGCTTTCCACATTGCTCTTCTTGCCGATTGCATGCCTCTGCGAGCCGACATCTTCACCGGGTCTTGAGGCGAGGATGGAAACTCAATGTCATTGTGTAACTAGGCGTTCAATCCAAGTTGATGGTTCATCTGACCTCACGGCACATATCCCCTCCTGCTTAGCCAGACCGGCAATAAGCACACTGATTCCTGGAAGACTTTCTGCCTCGTAACGCGACGTTAACATTCGAATGGCGACGGGTTACCTGATATACACACCCTTCTCAAGCTGAGTTCACGCAAAGTCCGAGAATTCCTTCTATCAAATCAACGTTACTCTCATGCTAGTGTCTCGAAATGACAGGTAAAGCTGATTGCCCGAAGTTCAAGCTCAGTCTTCCATTTTCCATTCCCATTTTTACATTTGATATATTATAAGATAAATCACAATAATCCATCCATCGGGGACTGAAAAAAGTTCTTCTGAACTCTGAACTGAGATCGAACCTTGATTATTATTAGTCTCACAACGATGCTGTAACGATGCTGTGTGAACAGGAAGGGGAAAGAGCCCCATTTCACTATTATCAGAATGGTAGAAACAGCTGTTAAGCGCGGTATCATAGGAATTCGAATTGAGCTGACTCCAAAAATACCAACCATCAATACTACCAACACTTGTTCCTTGGCATATGCAATTTCATCGCACTTGCAACGTCATCCTGGTAACGAATTTTTTCCACTAAAAATGGGACAGGATCTCTGCTCTGCTCCCGCTCCTACTTGACCGTTCGGGCATGACATTTTCTTAGGTCTATCACCGGCTATAACCTGGCATTGCCATTCTAGTCAGCAATTTGAAAATTTGACAGGTATCCAATTCTATTCCTCCCTCCACCATATTCCCTGGAGAACTAAGTTACACGTCAAGTACCGGGTTCACCCGGAACGTTCTGAAGAGAGGTTCATGAAAGTATAAATGATCCCTCTCAATAAACATAAACGTTGCATGGAGAGAGAGAGAGGGAGAGAACTTTCTCATCCGTCTCCTAGCAAAATCCAGACAGATCTCTAAAAAAAACTAACGATATAAAAATAACGAACCAATCGTCAATCAAGGAACGGGTTAATCCGAATTCTTTTTCCGAAAGGGAGGACACTTTGACTAAAGTGATCCGTTCCTTATGGTAACAAACTTCCTTCCAGTCAAATCAATGTCAACTTCCACGCTCCAACGAAAAAATGTGCGTGTGTTAGAGAGAAAAGAAGAGAAAGATTGACTCCTTTGGTTGTGAACCGATTAACAAATCAAAGTCCAAAAAAATGTTTTACCTAGCAATCTGATTGTTATCAGATCATCATCATGTAGTCAAAGGGGTGGAACGTCCATCTCCACTTACCCGATGAGAAGAAGGAAAACAGTTGACCATCATCATGGGATAGAACTACCAATAAAACCATCTACCATACCAAGTGATTACTTTTTTGAGAAGATAGAAACAGATACTTATTATAGTAATTCCAAGACAAAGACCAGAGTTAGCATCCAGTGGTTTCCCATCCCCATATGTCCATCGTATTCAAACTACTCTGCATCCCAAAGAAAATTGAATTGAACTAGTCACACAGAACAAGAATAGGAATCAGCATTGTAGTGATGATCACATTCTATTTGAACAGCTTCAAATGAAACAATTCACGTTTTTTTAACCTCAAAAACTTTGAACATTCATTACTTTCATCCTACTAAGCTAACTACAACTGCGGCTGTGGCTACAGCTACAGCTACGGCTACGGCTACCACCAAAAATCACTACCATTGCAGTGGTATATAGTGTAATATATATGTGATGTCTGAATGCAACGTGCGTATATAAAGAAAAAAATCGTTCGAAAGCGATAAGAGTCGTTCATTATCATACATCATAACAGACGTAAAAGTGCATGGAATGAATTGCATTGCAAAAAAATGATGAAATTCTTGAGGAAAGAAAACGAACAGATGCAAAAAAAATCAGACACCGACATACCCAGCATTATTCATAGGTCCGCCATAGCCACAATCATAGATATAGCCATAACCGTCGCCATAGCCGTGTGCATAACCGTGGCCATAACCGTGTGCATAGCCGTACCCATACTCATTCACCATACCAGTACCAGTGCAGGTGTTATCACTAGGTGAAGAGTACGACATCTGACATACTCCAGACGGCCCGGCATTCGCAAACAGCATACTGGGAACTCCAGGACTGGTGTCGTGCAAAGGAGATGGTAATGATGATGCATTTTTAGCATTGACTGCATTCACTTCGGCTGTTGCTTTGGCAAAAGCTAATTCTTCTCTTTCTTTGGCATTCAAATGCGCAGTGGAAGGTTCTTGGGGAGTAGGATACAATGGATAGACTGGCGCTTGCCTTTGTTGCAGTCGTTGCCCTTCTGCTGGAGAAACAGAAAAGGGTAGTGGATAGTACGGAACAGGTATAATAGGCGAAGTATACGCCGACACACAAGCCCTGCCGTAATCACAACACTGGCCGTAACAGGCGGCACCTGTGGCCATAGGAGTAGCGGCGGTAGTAGCACCAGTCAAGGAATGGCCATACAAAGGCGGAACATAAAACTCCTTGCAGACGATTGTCTCTGGAACATGAGAAGTCATCGTAGCTGTGAGGGGGGTAGGGAGACTCGGTTGCTGAACCTGCAAACCAGCTGGACAAGGCTGAGGCTGAGCATTGACGGGACTGTCAGTGATGGACGTTGTTGGCATTGGTTGGGGAGGTACAGGAGTATAAGCATAGTCGCTGTGACAGGAAGGTTTGTAGACTCGGAGCCTATTCTTGCGCATGCGGTCCTTGTTATCAAGGTCACGTGGTGGGCAGGGAGCATTATTAGAGCAGGTCAATGAGTAGAAATATAAATACTAGACCACATTAGAGAGAGAAAGTAGGACAAGACGAGAGACAGACCTTGGGAACATCATTCTTCCTCTGGTCCTCAAAGGGCTGCACGAGAGTAGAGAGCTCATGGACTGGGCCGAGAGCTGTACTGAGAGAATTTGTGGAGGAATCTAAATTCATGCTTGCAAAGCCCTGGATTGTGTCCATGGGAGAAGGATTGGGGACAGGATGTGTGGTAGAGCGAGGGATCTGGAGAGTGAGCTCACTGCGCTTTGTAGGCACATGAGAAACCGCTGCAGAGTTCGGTGAGAAGGCCGCAGTTGCGGAGCGCTTGAGGGAGGACGGGGCCGGGGCCGGGGATTGACTGTACGAATCCGGCGTATAGTTGCTCGGGACGGCAACGGGCGGCAGGGAAGGGCGCATCACCGGGGAGGAGGAGCGGGGCCGGGAATCACGGTGAACATTGGGGAGCAAAGGCCGGGGACGGGCGGAGTAGAGCGGCTTGCGAGGCCGGTGGCCATGGAAGGCGCGGGATCGATCGTGCTCCTTGGCGGTGACAAGACCTTTGAGGAGGTGGAGCCATGAAGTGTAGGTATTCAAGTCAACATAAAGATTGTGGGCAATACCTCGGAGAAACTCGGCCTCGGTGTGGTTGACGTCAGCGAGAGGAATGCCAGAGACCTCAGCCCACGTCTTGTTCGTGTATGTGTTGTCGTCCAGAAACTTGTTGGCCATCATCAGGCCCACCACGGCAATGCGGTACTCACTGCCGGCCGGCCCGATGACCGCCATCCGTTGCTTGAAGCGCCAGATGTAATGAAGCGAGAGCACAATGACGCTCTGAGAGACCTGCGTCGTCTCGAGCAGCTTTTGGACAAAGGCAACAAACTCGGGTAGGACTCTGAGCTGAAGCGGCAGTGGTTGGACAGGAGAGACATGGGGGCTGGGATATGGGTTGGTCGGGAGCGCGTACCACAGGTAGCAGATCATTTCGCTCGTCTTTTCCGCAAGAAAGTGTGCGGACCGTGCGCGAGTCGAGTCAAGCCAGTCTACGGGGTGCGCCATCCGCAATCGTCTGCGCCCTCTTCCCCCTCATCTTTAAGAACATGTCGATGCATTCTCTACACCTTTATTTATTTATGCCTGTCTCGAGCGAGCTGGCTCACTTCCGCGGGATTCCCCAGGGATTCCCCATAGCCTTGCCCTCTTCTGTGCACGTGACCTTAACATCCATCTGATCCCATCACCCGTTTACCCGACTGTGCAAAACACAGGCAAATGACAGCCACTTGGCCAGAAGGCCTCACTCAATAACGTAATCATCTGGTCCCGTCAATAGTATCAAGACAAGTGGCAAGTGGACTTTAATCGTCGAAGAATTCGACTAGAATAAATTCTTTTCATCGGTGATATGCTCGGGTTCCCTCCGATCTTTTATGTGGTATACCTTGATGTAGTAGTAATTAGTTGCAATTAATTGCTTGGACCTGCAATAAACGTTGATGGGATGTTGATAGGATTTCGGCTCAAGTCAAAAAATTAACGTCTCTTGGAGAGCTCCTGATGTCATCATGGGCTACGTTGTTCTCATACTCGGGATAGTAAATGTAGCAGGTACTGTAGAAAAGTGTAATCGACCTTCGCCACGCGTGTCAGTATATCCCCATACGAGTTCCGAGTAGTCCCTGTAAGTTGAGTTTTCGGTACGGCATTGTATAGTATACAGGTTGTGGATTATACTACTTATCGGATCCAACGGTTAGTTTTACGATACTTCACTACATATATGTCAATGACTATAATAACTGAGACACGACCCCCTTCCACTATGTGTTAATGGTAATGATAATTGAGATTCATACGTTCAGGGCGACATTGACCATGACCATATTTTGCAGTCCCCGTTTCCGTCCATGGTATGGTCACAAATTCTGCTGTCTTGATTGCCGTTAGCGCATGTTATGGAATTGAGATCATCTCCATTATTTTTCCAATTGGGTCTTACTTTTTTTTTTGTGCTACAAGAGTTGGCATCATGATATGATGGAGGGCAGTTCATTCATCTTGTTACGCCCATGCGGGTTAGCCCAGCTCTTTGATAACTGCAAATAAAGGACTGGACAAATCTAGCATCAAGTCATTCGCTGAGAGTAGTAGCCTCAGTAATTTTTCTAGTACTTGACTAATAAGTAGCAGATAGAAGCTTAGTCATCCACCGTGGAAGAATTGGCTGACATGAGGCCTACCCATCCTTGTCGACGACAACGCCATCCTTCGCTTCCATCTCCTGAGACCTGAGTTGCCTCGCGCTCTTTGCCTTTCTACTACTATTGTCTCGCCTTTTGCGAAACATGGGCGTCCAGTTTGGATCTTTCGATGCCATTTGCCAAACCGCCGCACTCGTTATATGCCCCCTCCTTGGATCCGATCAAGGCATCGAGCCCACTTGTTACAGCAGGAATGTTGATGTTGGTGGAACACTCATCTTTCAGCCATGTAAGTCTACTTCGGGCGAAAGTTATGCCAAAAGTCGTTTGCTTTGTAGTATCTTCGGATATCTAAGGGTTTCCGGCGTGTGTACGTTTCTCGATGGAGGCGCAATTTTGTTCTCGACGCCACATTAGTTCGCATGCATTTTCAGGATGGTCGACCCTTAATCCTTGGGAGAGCACAAAGAACGCCAGCACGCTGCTTTCGTTCCATCACTTACGTTCAACTGGGGGCTGACAGCTTTTTAGCAACATGTTTCGTGCATATAGTCGCAATCATTATGACTGCCATTATGATCCTTCATATTCGGAGTAAATACACCGCCGTTGGTGAGTTTATCTACGATCTCCTTACTCTATCAGCCTTTATCTTGCGTTAGGGCGGAAGGAAATCGTGATGTTTTTTTGGATGTATGCGCTGATAGAACTTCTTGCTATGTTCTTGGACTCCGGAGTAATACCAACTTCCAATGGAGCTTATTCAGTGCGTTTTTCTCTCGTTCTCAGTGCGACCTGGGTCGTTTTACGCAAATTAGTGGTTTGCTGCAGTATACTCAGGACTCGTAGCTGCGGCGTACTGCTGTCTTTTGATCAATGGTTTCGTCGGCTTCCAGTTTGCTGAGGATGGCACTCCTTTATCGCTCTGGGTAGATTCATTCCGTTGGTTATCACCCAACTTTTGCTCAAAAGTTGATATCAGTTTTTACGAATCTCCTGTCTTGTCATCTTTGGTGTCTCCTTCTTCATTGCTATCGCCACCTTCAAACAATTTGCCGGTTTCAAGTATGACAAGCCCATCGGACTATGGATCGTCTACATTCTATGGCCTCTCATCTGTACTGTGATTTATGTTGTGTCGCAACTCATTCTTGTCTTCCGTACTCTCGATGACCGCTGGCCCCTCGGTGACATCGTTTTTGGAACGGCCTTCTTTACTATCGCCCAGGTTCTTCTCTTCGCTTTCAGTGTCACCATTTGCGACGCCATCAAGCACTATATCGATGGACTGTTCTTCTTCACCCTTTGTATGCTCCTGAGCGTGATGATGGTTTACAAATACTGGGATAGTATTACCGTAAGTTCTTACGTCCTTGTCCGATCATTCTGTCATTCGATGTTCATTATCTTAGCGCGAGGATCTTGAGTTCTCTGTCGGTTCTAAAGCTGCCGTATGGGAAGTCAAGGATTCATTACTTGCTGGTCCTGGCGGCCCGGACTACGAGGAAGATACTGCAAGTAATTATCATGGTGGCGCGCCGGCTAGTCTTGTTGGTGGTGTGAGTGGTCAGCAGTTATACCAGAAAGGTGGTTTCAATCAACGTGCATATCCACCGTCTGCCGGACCTGGATATTGATATCTGCTTTCTTTGCATCTATTCGGTAGATTGGACTATTTCCTATTTTCCGCCATTTTCAAATCTAGATGTACATTTTGACGTATCACAGGACCTCTTAATATGTAGTTTTGGGTTTTGACTTTGATGATATTCCTCGATATACCATACTTAGCATTGGTTTTGCTGAAGTATTCGCTGATGTGATGGATTATACGAGTTACACTCGACATCATTTGTGCGACGTGATTTAAGTTCAATCAATATATCACAAACGTTACTGGTCAAGTTGCACACAGGAAGATAGGATTCACAATAGCAAACTTCCTGTTATTTGGGTAGCTCTGGTCATCCAACTGGTCTGGGAGATTTATATAAATTTACATAGTTTATCTGAATTGATATTGAGAAAAAAATTATGTCCCAGTAGCAAGCTATAAGCAGATTAAATAAAAAAAAGAAAAAAAAGCTATAAGTAAATCACTTATGATATCTTATTTATTATTATTATTATTATTATTATTATTATCTGTGAATCATTACATGCTCATAGTCACATTCCTTTTACCACCACCATCCCCTGGGGTGAAATAACCCTAGGGGTCATACTCTACCTAACACCTCTCACTCATATTGTCATAAAGTCACCCATCCATCTTTGTTTCTCATTGCCCTTAGGGGTGGCATATTTGTACATTCTTTTATGCGCTGGAAACATAATGACAGCATGTTTTCTTTGCACCTGCTTTTTACTAAGGCTAGAAGAGGGCACTATCTAGAGGTTGAACTAATGGCTGGAGAGAATCCACCCTTGAGAAGAATCCTATGAATACTCTATCACCGAATAACACCTATATGAAAGAGCTTCTTATTGTCATGAACTGCCTTTTCTCTAAGTTAATATTTATATTTATCTTATTTTTAATTATGTAATACCATTGGATCAGTAAATATGGACAAACAATCAAACATGTATAAGTAGTATACAAATCTATTGAGAACTCTAACAAGTTCTTTTTGTCAACTCTGACTTAAAGTGGGATTTGTAATAAAACAGCAGGCAAGCTAGAGAATTTGTGGTGGCAGAATATTTTATTTCTTTTTCATTTTCATTTATTATGTAATAGTTTGAAGTACATGGAACATTATGACTCAAAAGGAGTCCACAAGATAATTTGAGTAGACAAATACTAGTAAATATTGATTCACATATAAGTAGCTAGACCAATTAGCAAGGACTCTAATGAGTTCTTTTTGTCAACTCTGACTTAGAGTGTGATCTTAAGTTGTCTTAACTGAGGGTTACTACAGGATTAAGGTTAAGGTTACTTAACTGCAACTAAGATCCTTACACTTATAGCTTACCACAAATATATGTGTTCCTCTACAAAATCTGGGTATTGAAGGGATTGGGATGTGTAACAGCGTCCAAGAAGTAAGATTAGTGAGTACAACAGCATCCATCTGTTGTTAGCTTTACTGACCCAAGGTTATTGCAAGTTTGAATTTGAGACAAAGTACTGAGATAAAAATAAAGAGGGGGGTTTTCTAATACAATTTTTTTTTTCCTCTCTCTCTGAAGTAAGGGGGCTCTATATACAAAATAACTACATAGACTATCCTTAACTAAAGAGAGTACTGGGAAGGTCCTCATCACATAGATACTCCTACCAGCTAGACTAGTCCATATTTAGTAATGTAAATTTAGAGAGGTAGATGAGTTATGAGAAATTAGTTGAGGAGGATGCTTTTTTGGTGGTAATGAACATCCAATCTCTACAGTATCACCTTTGGAAAGTATATTAGAGCATGGTAGATACAAAGATAAACCACTTTGAGCTTTCTTTTAGGATAGAATAACCCTGGGGGAGTCACTGGTACCCTTGAAAAGAGGTTTGACCAGAGCACTCATCTTAGTGTTCCATAGTAAGCATCAGCTGAGATAGTTTAAGTTTACACTCTAAGTCAGAGTTAACAAAGAGAACTCATTAGAGTCCTCACTAATTTGTGTATACTACTTATACTACAAGTTCAATTATTTGTCCTTATTTACTGATCTGACAATATTACATACTTAAAAGAAAAAGAAAAGAAAAGAAAAATGAATATTGATTTAGAGAGAAAAGGTGATTTATGATATGTCTGTTACTTAATCCTAATAGGATTGTTCTATAATAATCAATTTCTATGACAGGGGCTAAAGGCTAGGGTAGGGTAGTGGATATCACAAATGCAAGGGGTAGGGAGGTCTTTAAATGAATAAATATTTTTGGAAGGCAAATATTTGGAGATAAAGAGTTTGTCATTTAATATAGTTTTTTTGCTCACTACATAGTTTGTCATGAACTGCCAAATTCCTCCAAGTCATTATTTATTTTTATTTTATTTTATTTTTTCATTTAATTAGGTAATTACATTGGATCAGTAAACATGTACAAATAATTGGACTTGTATAAGTATTGAACACAATCTAGCGAGGACTCTAATGAGTTCTCTTTGTCAACTCTGACTTAGAGTGGAGTTAAGCCTGAGATCACTCACCAAAGTCTGAACTCTTACATAGTTGGTACTTAGAAGACATGTTTACAACACATGCTGCAAGGTCTGCCACCATGTTCCTAATTGCCTCCTGCTCATTTGTATTTAGTGTAGTTGACTTTATAATTGTAATGATTGAAGTCTCAGTTGAGTAGCCTTAACCTCACTCATACTCTAAGTCAAAGTTGACAAAGAGAACTTGTTAGAGTCCTTGCTAGATTTGTACACTACTTATACATATTTAATTGTTTGTTCTTATTTACTGATCTGATGGTATTACATAATTAAAAGAAAATAAATATTGACTTAGGGAAAAAGGTAGTTCATGATAATAATTAATGATTTAAAAAAAATCATTACATGCTTTTTTTTCTTTAACCACCACCATTTCTCCAAAGATGGATCTTCTCTTAGGGATGTCTATCATATCAAACACCAGTTAATTTACACTCCTTACTATTCTTTATTCCTTGAGGGTGTAATCTCCTTTGCTCCTGTCTGTTATGAATTGTGATACAAGGACTCTTTCTTTTTCTTTTCTTTTCTATTTTCACTTTCTATTTTTAAAATAGACTTACATAATCTGAGAAGTCACATAAGAAGTTACATGGGAGATCACATGACATGTCACATTGATGTCACATGATCACCATGGGAAGGTAGTACACAGACTAGGTAGAATAAATATAAGTAATGTACTCAAAACCAGTAGGGACTCTAATGAGTTCTCTTTGTCTACTCTGACTTAGAGTTGGGAGCCACCTACCTGAGTTACTTGGATGACCGTTCTTTACACTAGAACTTGTTTTCACTTCTAGGACACCAATTACCTTGATCTCTGTCCAACTTTACTCTCATTGCTCTCTTAGTGTGTGATCAACTCAGATTACTTTCAACTTCCTCATAGCCAGACCATAGGCTTAAGTGGACTGACTGGGAAGTTTAGACCCCAGAGGTGGACAGCTAGGACCAAGCTCAGATACTAGTTTAGACCAGATCTTACAATTGAGTGATGCTCATTAGTTATTTATAAATTCTTCACAGTATCTACTTTGTGCTACTGGTCCATTGTGATCAGTTTACACAGAGGAATATCACTACATCCTTAAGAAGGCAATTAGTATAGGGATCTTCTCTGTGAAATGATAGTTTACTCTAGTATTAGGGCAGTAGTCAATAAAGTAGTAGGCACCTGGCGGGGTAAAGATCTTGTACCCTAGCAGACATACAAGTGAGATAGGAGAAGAACATGATGAGTCTCTCAAGAAATACATTTTCCTTTTTTTTTAAACACAAACACACACCATACTGTCCAGAATATAATACCATGTCTTTGGACCAATACAACAAACTCATGAGCAACATGCTCCAGGAAAGGCATGCCCTTGCCAAACTAAGGGCAGAGTTAGAAGAGAGAGAGGTGTAACAATCCTTAGTTTAGGTTGAGTAACCTTAACCCAGATCACACTTCAAGTCAGAGTTGACAAAGAGAACTCATTAGAGTTCCCACTAATTGTTCTACACTACTTATACAATTTATTTATTTGTACATATTAGATTTCTTTTGCATTTCCCTATTGAGTCATTGTTCCCAATTTAGTAGTAAGTTCTTATATGTCCAATAATTAAAGAAAAAGAAAAAGAAAAAGAAAATAAATATTGCTTTAAAGAAATTAGGTGATTTATGACAAATATGCTGCCTAGAGGTATGAAGACACTTCCTGGAAGGATCTAGAAGTAAATTCAAAATTTGGATGGATTATAAAAACCTAAAGTACTTTATAAGTAATTAGAAGCTTAATTGTAGACAAGCAAGATGGGCTTTGTACTTGTTAAGGTTCAACTTCATGTTGAAACATATTGCAGGAAGTAAAATAGGAAAGGCAGATGGATTAAGCAGGAGGCTAGATTGGGAGATTGGAGTAGAGAAGAATAATGAGGAGCAGACACTGGTGAAGAAGGAGTGATTAGAAGTGAAAAGGATCAGAATGACGGAAGTTATAATAGAAGGAGTGGACCTATTAGATAAAGTAAGAAAATGCAAAGCAAGAGATGATGAAGTAGTAAAGGCAGTGGAAGAAATGAAGAGAGCAGGTGTAAAGATATTAAGAGATGAAGAATGGCATCAGAAGGTCAGGTTGATGTTGAAGGAAGGGAAGGTGTATGTTCCTAGAGATGAGAAGTTGAGAATAGAGGTAATTAGGCTGCATGATAATACACCTATGGGAGGACATGAAGGACAATAGAAGATAGCAGAGTTGGTGATGAGGAACTTTTGGTGGCAATAAAGAGTGTGTAGGAAGAAGCTAAGGCAGCACTACAGAAAGCACAGGAAAATATGAAGTGGTATGTGGATAGAGAGAGAAGAGAAGTAGAAGAATATAAAGTGGGCAACTTAGTGCTACTCAGCACTAAAGATTTAAAATACTAGATGGCCAAAAGACATATGAAGAAATTCACAGAACACTTTGTAGGACCTTATAAAGTAAAGGTGATTATTTCTAGTAATGTGATAGAATTGGAATTGCCAAGTACAGTTAAGATACATCTAGTAGTCAATGTTAGTACAAAGGTACAAGTCACAAGTAGAAGAGCAAAAAAAAGAAATGCCACAACCAGTGGTAATTGAAGGAGAAGAAGAATGGAAGGTAGAGAAAATTATGAACAAGAGAAAAGGACAAGAAAGAGACAAGTATATAGTGCAATGGAAGGGATGCATGGCAGAAGAAGATACATAGGAAAGCAGAGAGAATCTGAAGAATGCAATGGAATTGGTAGAAGAATTCAAGAAGAAATACAGTCAGGAAGAGAAAGAAGAAGTAAAGAGGCAAGAAGCCAAAGAAGATAAGAAAACATTCAGCAGAGAGCTACCAGAAAAGTGTATGGCAAAACTGTTATATGGATGGGGAAACAAGAAGTATGATCAGGAGTACTAAAAGCAAATAGAGGAAAATTGGAGACAATGGAAAAGAAATCTATTCTTAAGATACAATAGGAACCCATTCTTGAAAAGGATAGAAAAAGAAAAGCAAGAATACAAGAGAGGAATAGTGGAAGAATGGAATGAAGAAGAAGACAAGGAAGACTGACAAAGGATAGAAAAGGATAGAAAGTATTTAGAAGAGTTGGAGAATGAAAATCTGGATATGGGTGACCTAAAGGACCCATATGATGAACTATGAGAAGTCTTTGGAATGAGAACTTTTAAGAGGGGGATAATATCATGAATTGTGACATGAGAACTCTTTCTTTTTCTTTTATTTTCTATTTTTAGAACGGACTTACATAATCTGAGAAGTCACATGGGAGGTCACATGTCACATTGATGTCACATGATCACCATGGAAAGGTAGTGCACAGTTCAGGTAGAATAGATATAAGTAGTGTACTCAAATCTAGTAGGGACTCTAATGAGTTCTCTTTGTCTACTCTGACTTAGAGCCACCTACCTGAGTTACTTGGGTGACTGTTCCTTACACTGTCTTGACTAAGGTCTAATAAAGATTACATTTGACAACTAACCTTTTGGCAAGAGGGACTGTGTACTTGAAAAGAATCCTATGAGTGCTCTGTTACAACTAGCTCTGAGTTGGCTTTGAAATGGAAATATCTGATTGTCCCAGAATAGAATAAGATGTCTGGTAATGAGTAACACCTATGCAGAAAAGTACTCAACAGTCTACCATATGATCTCTAGTCTGTGTATTACCTTTGGAAAATCAAGTTGGGGCATAACAATCATATGTTGTATTATGGAGTATTGGAATAGCATAGATAAAAAAAGAAAAATAAATAAGTAAATAAGTCTGGAGTTTGGAATATAAAATAGTGTAGTTCTGTACACTTAAGTCTTTCTATAAACATCACTTCTCCTCTCCAAAAGCTCTTGCCTAAAGGGTTGTAACTTGGGTTGAAGAATAGGCTGTAACATTAAGTGTTGACAACCAGAAGGAAACAATGTAACACAACTGTAGCCAAAAAAAAAGTTACAAGAATAGTGCTACTTAATAACAGCAGTGATATTGAAGTAGTCAAGCTCTGTACACAAGTGAAGAAGAAAACCTAATTGAAGAATCAGATGATCAAATGCCAGCATCGATACCAGTAACAGTACAAAGGGAGCACACAAAAATACACGAAAAACCTTCTATTTTAGGAAAGTTCAGTATTTTTCCTATTTTGGCCATTCATATAGTGCGCGCGTTCTCTCGTCATGCCAATTTTGACCATGTAATCTTTTTCTGGTTCTCAAAAAGGGTCCAAGTATCAAGCCGAGTTTATGGAGGAAAGGGGGCGTTTTCCCAGGATCAATCGGTCGTAAGTAATCACCCGCTCACAAATTTTGAAGACACAAGGTTGAGTCAAATGGTAGAAGTAGGAATACATTTGAAGATTTTCTCCTTTTTTTTTTTGCCGGCAAGGTCGATGTAAAGTGACTTGACCTAGATGTTGACGGCGTCTTCGAGTCAGTTATATCTCGTGGGTCGATGAGGTAAACCAACATCTGTCATGGTCTTGACTCGTACTGCGCTTCGCACTCGTTTCTTCCCCTTCTTTTTCCATTGAAGAGAAAAATTGATATGAGTATGTATGTACACTGTTCGAGTTGGTTGAGGTTTCTCCGAGCCCCCTCCCTCTTTTTAATCAGTACGCCATATACATTGTCAACTAGATCTAAGCCCTCTACCTCTATTGAGATCTACTCATACAATCCAAAACTCGTAGTGACTGCATCGGTATTTCTTCTGGTGTTCCATCCAAGTTGAAGGACGTTGCAAGTTGAGCTGCATTTCAAATTTTAAGAGATATAAAGACGTGGGATAATAGAATAAAAGATACTTCTATCATTCTAAGGTAGGGGGAGGGAATATGATTAGGGTCGGAGCAGCAAGATTACGAATTGGGCGACAGCGACGATTGTGGAATGTGAAGTAGTAAGACGTAAGATGTCCAAGTCCCACCAAAAATAGAGAGCGAGACAGACAGACAGTAGAGGGAAAATTCAGAGGGTAATACAAGATGACAGGTGATACGACAACAATGGTCACCTTCAATCCTTTTTCACTTTTTTCACCTCCGCGCTCACTTTCGTCAATTGCTCATCCTCAAGTTCCTCAAGCTTCTCCGGAATATCTCCCAACCGTTGTCCAACCTTAACTTTCTCCCCAGCACCGACAACAAATTGAAACTCGCTTGGCGCCTCGAATACCAGTACAATCGTGCTTCCAAGACGGAAACCACCCATCTCTCGAGCACGTTCTAATGGCTGTCCGCGAAGTATGGGACTAGCCATCGAGTACACAGCTTCCGAGTAAGTGCCAACCGGCGGTAGAGATCCTCTCTCATTAGTTCTCAGATCCTTGTCGAAATTGATTTTAATCGACCCGACGTTCGTAGCACCGACAGGAACCATAGAAAAAAATCCATACTTCCACCGACCGAGCAATGAGACGCGTTCATTAAGTATAAAAAGATTTTCAAGTCGTTTAGCAATGTATGGGGAGACGGAGAAGAGCTCGCCTGCGAAATGACGCCGCTTCTCAACAACCCAGGCCGCGGGAGAATGAAAACGATGATAATCTCCTGGGGCAAGGTAGATAACAGTAAAGAAGAGGGAATGACCGGGTCGAAGAGATTTGACGGAGCTGGCGGAAAGACGACGTTCGAGAGTAGGTTTGATACCCATTTCGCGCGCGACGTTGGTATCGTGTTCAAGCGTCTCTGTCATGTCACGGTCAGGCTCGACGACACTAGCATCTGTCTGGTCGCCAAATTTGAGAGGTTTATTGTTATAGGAGGTGGAGTTATCGGTATTAGGTGTAGAGGTGCCACTAGTGGAACCGATGAGCTGGTCGAGTGAGTATTCGATGCCATTCAAGTTGGCAAATTCTTGATGGTTAATAGTTTCCGAGTCTGGGTTGTGAAATTGCACGAGGATGCTGTCCGGGCTGCCGGGCCTTTCGACGCCCAATAACGCATCCAACGAGTATGTGATCCCCTTAACCTGCTCAACCTGTACAGGACCTAAGAGCTCGCCTGAGTCACCTCCGTTGATATCGACTTTGCCAAAGTGAAGCATGCGTCCGTCGGCTGGTGATACGAGGAGGGCGTCAGCCACAGGGCGCGAGCCTGGTTTGAGTCTGCGATAGAAAAAGTCGCCAAAGGAAATATATGTCGGCAAATCACACTCAACCTCTTTCAGATTGCAGCCAAAAGTATAGGCGAAGAGTTTGAAGCCGTAAGGACGGAGCCAGACCGGAAGTTCGAGAGAGTTAACGTAGCCCCAGAAACGGGACATGCTGCGGAGGGGGAGTGTACCAAGAACATGTACCTGAGAAATTTGATTCCAGATAAGAGAAACTGGATGCGACAAGGATGAATGCTGACCTGCCAGGGACCTTTGAGGCGGATAATCTCTTGACCATCCTCGTCGACATGGACCTCAGCTGAGGACTGTCTCGACTTTCTTTTGAGCTGGATGACAACTAAGAGCAAAGCGCCGACAGCAATGGGTAGGGGATACCATTTTGTCGGTGTCTGCGTCCAGGCAGTCATCAGTTTACCTGATAGAAATAAGAAAGGGATGACTGGAGATCAGACATGGTACGTACGATACAGCGGAATGCCAGTTCCAGACGGCAAACCGCCTCCAAGGTTATTAGATGAAGTACCTTCTGCGCCGTTCTTTGTCGTCGAGTATGCCCGTCGGATTCCCAAGCGAAAACGTGAGCCCCTCACAGAGCGTAGCAATGCACAGGTCCTATTTGCTCCGTGTGCCCAGCACTGACGAAGTGCTGACGGTGTATGTGCCGGAGAGGCATTGGGGACTCTGGAGGCAACATACATAGTTCGGTCCTCAGCTTCAAAAATGGACCGAACCGAAGGCCGGGCTCAGTTGAGTGACCGTAATCACATTCAGCCGTGTGAAGCGCTGGTATTGGTCACACTACAATATTCAAGCTACATAGTGAAACTTGTTCCTCTCGGCTCTATCTCGTTCCAAATATTCAGCCTCAACCAGGTAATCCACTCTCTGCTTGATCAATTCAACCTGCGGGGCGAAATGGCTCTTCACTGCCTCAATCGTTGCCGTCTTGATTTTCTCGTACGTCATCGTTTTGTTTGCCTTCATGATGCGCACGATAGCCGCATCAAGGTACATCTTCCTGTCGCCTTCAATCGCTGCATTTGTTTTCTGAGATTCTTCGACCTAAAACAAAGCATCAACACCGAGGGCGTACAAGCTAGTAGAATAAATACATACCGAAACCTTGGCCTGAATTGAGTTAATGTGGATCTTGGATCGAGGGTCCGTAAAATTGGCATTGAAACGGAATACATCGTCATCATCGACATCTCTGCCTGATGGATACTTCCTCAGTACCTTCTTCTTGCCACAGGCGAGACTCTGTAGTGTCTTCCGCAACTCAGCATCATCTGAAATTCAATTGGTCAAAAGCTTGTCGAGGAAAAACACAGCACTCACTCATTTGCACATGAGCTTTGATATCCTGAAACGACACTTCGGGCGATTCATTGAACAGCAGCAGAACCACAGCTTGGAACAAGCTGACGGATAACTCCTTCACACTAGTTGCAAATCTCGCCTTGAGGATCGCAGTTCCAAGTCCGTGGTTCCAGTCTAGTTTACGACCAGAATGCTTGCTTTGGTAGTATTTCGAGAACCTAGTCAATTGTTCTTGCATCTGTAAAACAGGATTAAGCGAATTGACTTAAAAAACTCAGGATATCTTACACCCAGGGGGAGATCAATATCCTTGAAATAACGATTGTCCTTGCTGTCAGTCTTTTTGATATTTTTGGTACCGTCTTGCGCGGTCTCATCAGGTATGCTGTCGTTGCCTCTGAAAGGCCACGCGCTGCGTTGTAATACCATGACGTTCAGCTTTTTATCAGGATTATCATCATCCAACTTGGAATGATAATCATCCATACTCTCCTTTGAAAGCGCTAGATCCTTGAACATGTCTTCACCCATACCAAATTCCGGATCGTATTCTGATTACCTCGTTCCTCATCAGCAGGGATTCCGTAATAACAAATAAATTAAAAACCCACTCTCTTTCATCTTCTTTAGCATACTGATCTCAAAGTCGTTTGATGCGCTCTTGCCCAGCAATAAACGTTTTGCCAAGCTCCGATGATAGAACGTTCTGAATACATCTTTATCCTCTGAGAAACGATATAGTTCAAGGACGCTTGTCAGAGTAATGTCAAAATCGGTATCAGTACTCTCTCCTTGTCCCTTTCGCATCGCTTTATCGAGGTATTTGGCGATCATTTCTGCAGGCTTGCTGCGGCGCGTTTTGAAACCCATAGCGAATGCACTTCTCAACGCGTTTGAGAACATTTGGTCAGGACATTGAAGAGGAGATGAAGTCAAATTGGTGGTGGAGGTGGAGGTCTTCAGAAATGCCTGATTAGTAGTATTGATTGTAAGGTGTCTGAGCTTGAGGAGGCGATCAACCATCTCGTCATCTTTTGCTGTGTCTCCAACAATATCCGCAACACTTATCTGCGTGTTCTAAGCAATCGCTTCATCTACCAAAGTTTGATCTAGACTCACGGTCACATACTTCTGGAATGCAGAGCACAAGATTTTCAGGCCATCAACTCGTTCGAAGAGATTGTACATGGCCTGTAAAGAGGTTTTGTCACCCTCCTCTATGTACGCTCCAACAGCTACAAAGTCATATCAAATCAGTTTCATCCTGAAGCTGAAAGGACGCGTACTTTCGTTGGCCAGCCAATCTAACCTATTATTCCAAAGTGCCCTTTCTGTGGTCTCTCGCAGAGGCCCCCAACTGCCCTCAGGAAGAACCTCCTTGTTCCTTTCTATTTCCTGCTTGATCCTAACTTGTACGTGCTCAAAGAAAGACCGGGGATCCTTCTGTTGCTCTTTCGAGAGTCGCTCGGACTCCGAAGAGTAGTAATCATAGGTGAGCGAGACATAATATCGCTCAAATTTGTCGTATTGACCGTGAGTAACGAGCAGATTGATAAGACGAGAAATTTCCGCACGATAGAGATGGACGGCTCTGCAAGGGATAAATTTTGGATTGACGGAACCTAGTGATAGGCAAAACACGTACTTTGAGTTACGCTCACTCTCAATCCAGTCCTTCATTCCTCCATAGATGTTTCCCAAGACTATTGGATTCCCGAAGACCAGCTCCCTGAGAGTGGTTTTCGCTGTGGAACGAATCGGCTTCAGAGCATTATTCCTTACAATGTAATCTTGATCCAGATATGTCAGCAATGACGCCAGTGAATTCTGGTCAGCTAAGCTGAGAGAAGAGCTGTGAGAGTAGTTGAAAGGACTCACAACTCTTATTTCAAACGATGTACACGTCGACACAAAAAGACCAATCCACTCGACTGGTCCTTGGCCTGCCCGAGTACATTCTCTCAAAAGTGTGTTTACATATCTCTCCATCTCCATCTGAAGGACATTGTATAAACCTTCGCCACGCTTTGCGATGCTGACAACTGTGCGACAGGCTGAGTATATCGTGTGATGAGTAGCGAGCATAAGCTCCGCTTCGTCTGGATTCAGTATGACACGTATGCAATGACGCAGAAGAGAGAGTTCCTTATCGCCAGAGGCAGGTTTACTGACTGCACCACAGCAAGATAAATGAGACCAAGCCTGGAGAAAATTAAGGACTCACCGAGACCATGTCCATCAAAGTGAATTGTAACCGATCCACTTTTTTTGAACCCAGGAGCAAATTTCTGCGCAACGATGGCTTGGGACCTGGAAGCAGAGGCAGAATCAGAGTCGGTGTCCAAGCGAGGCACTTTTCGACGGGGAGATGCCGACCCAGTATCATTTAGATATGTTTCAGAGACAGTGTGTTTCAACTCGGTCAAACCTCTTGAAGTCTGTGGAAGAGTCAAGATAACTGATATGCTTGTCATGCTAATGAGAAGTGAGGCTGGTTACCGCCACAGTTTGGATCTGATGGCCGGACGGCTGGATGTATCAGTATATTTGGCCGTTCTATGTTCTATCTTAAAACATGGTTCTGGACACAGTTAGATACAACCCATAAGTGAACCAGACGCCGGTACGTCGTCCAAGGTCCAAGACTCACCTGCACATCCAATTATCATAATTATTATTATTCAATTGCAGAACAATACGATCTTCATGTCTGGCTCGTACTCCCAGCAGCAGTGCCCAAGGAAGCGTCGTGCTGAGGACATCAGCTCGTTTGCTCCTTTGGAAAGGAATTCAGATTCATTGGTCAACTTTGATTCCAACATTTCAGGATCTGTAAATGTGCTGCGGCATAGCTCAGTCATCGCTGGTTCTTCGCTTCTCGAGAATGTCGAAAGGCCGACAAAGAGAATGATTTCGGCAAATGCATTCCCAGATAATTCGAGAGGTTCGTCGGAAGTTCATGCTGAGCTACCATCGTCAGAGAATGGGTCCAATTTTCGACAGAGTTTGCAAATTGATATGAAAGGTTTGGTAGGTGACGCTGTTGGCAATGTGAGTTTATTTTCTATGGCAACTTCATCAATGGACCAATAAATCACAGATGAGTATCAGCCCATCCTCTCGGGACCTCTGCCTTGCTGCGTGTGTATATCTGCCTTCAAAACAAAGGTTATATGGTTGATTTCCCCGCAGCCATCGCGGTCTTTTCATCCTCGACCTCGAGTCGCCACTTGAAGTACCTCGATTTCTTCCGCAGGGAGGTACATGGGACGTGGCAGATGTACAATGGAACCCACATCCACAGCGTGACAGATTTATCGTCTCAACTTCCAGCGAGAAACTGTGCGCATGTTTCGTCTTCACACCTCATAATCAATCTTACATCTGTGATCATTTAGTCTCATATGGGACCTTCTTCTTGTCGGAAAAACTTCTATTGCCCACATTCTCAAGTCGCATTGCCGTGCTATCACGGACATCAATTGGCACACGACAGAATGCGACATTGTTGCAAGCACTGGAATTGATTCATGGATCTATGCTTGGGACTTAAGGCAATCGCCTCACCGTCCGATTTTCGGTGAGCGCTATCAATTGTCAGGTGGTAGATCTAAAGGACCGTTTAGGTCTTTCTGCATTCAAGTGTAGGTGATTTGACTTAGGCCTGACACCAATGGTCTTGGTCTTTGACTGAGCCCTCATTTTTTTAGTCGGTGGAACACAGGTCAAGTGGAATCGTAGGGATGGAAACATTCTCGCTTCTTCACATGGAAATGAAGTTCTCATATGGGACAGGCGGGTACGTTCCCTTTTTATCTTTCATTGACCTATCAGTTCTTGCCTTTGCATAGAAAGGCTCAATCCCCATTTGTCATATCGTCGCACATGACGCCAAAATCTATGGTATCGACTGGTCTCACACTGTCCGGAATGAACTTGTCACCTGTTCTCTCGGTAAAACCATCAAAATCTGGGACATTTCCGATAGTCATTGCATCTCTACTAAGCCCTTGGCCGTGTCCTCTTCGACTAACGTCTTCACCAACAACCCACAAAAAAACGAAATCCAACCCAAATCCACCATCAGAACCACATATCCGGTATGGCGGGCATTGAATTTGCCTTTTGGTCAGGGTATCTTGAGTTTACCGCAGAGAGGAGAGACGATGCTGGAGATGTATGCACGAAACGACGCTGAAAGGCCCGTTGAAGTTTTTAAGGGACATGCAGATGTTGTGAAAGAGTTTGTTTGGAGGAAAGGTGAACGCGGTACGTTTATTTTCTATTGTTGCTTCAGGAATTTGTGTGCTTAACTATACATGGTACGTTGCTCATTGGCAGATGAGTTTCAGCTCATTACCTGGTCGAAAGACAGAACGCTCCGTTTCTGGCCCACTGATAATGATATTCTCCAGGTGCGTCCAATCGATATCTTCGCGCTTTACAAACAAACATAATCTTTCTTTCATAATAGAAAGTTGGACATACACCAGATCTGACACCCAATCGTGGTCGTTCGCGTCTTTCGAAAACCTGTCTCTCTACCATTTCATATCGTAACCCACCAGAAGATCAACTTGATACTACTAGTACCTCCCCCACTTTGGTTTTGTCTAATCCGATAGGTAACAGGCCTATTCTCGCGGAAGTCCGTGCTCCGCTTCCTCCTCAGCGACCATCGTTGCCTCATGCTTACACCGCGGGGAGTACAAACCCGGTTGTCAAGCCACATGTTGGGTCTGCTGCAAGGGCAAGTGCGCTTGAGACATATGTTCCCACAATCAATAGAAAAGTTGCCAGTGGAGAAGCATCCCAGCAGCAAACTACACTGTCTGCATCACTCAATCCATCAACCGGGGGTTCGCGTATCTCTCTCCTGCAGCATGCCAGCACTGTATCAAAACCTATTCCTCTCAACCCACCGATCAGCGGTCTTAACCAAGAGAAAGGAAAAGAACGCGGAAGAGGAGGGACAATGTCCAGGGGCAATGTCAGTAAAAGTGTGGCTCGGATGGATGCATTTACGTGGTTGTCGAATGTCAAAGTGGGTGGGACGGCAACTAGGGAGAGTAGCACTGATATTGCAAGTGGTGGATATGGTGGAAATAGTACATCCGGACCGTCTTCTGGGGTAGGGTCCAAGTCAAGAGTGAGAAGTGGGCTAGAGTTGGCTGGACAGATGCAGGGTCACTCCCAGTCCCAGATACAAGAAATACAGACAGTCCAAGATTGTGAGAGTCAGGATAAGGAGACAGGCGATGGTGATGGTGGTTCTGCAAGAGGGGGCCCGGAAGAGAGGGTTAAAAGGAGGGAAAGTCAGAGTCAGGTGAGAGGGAGAGTTACGCAAGTGCAACAGCAAATGAAGCGGAAGGAAAGTCAGGATGAGAGTGGCCAAAGGACAAGTCAGAGTCGAATTTCGTCTGAGGACAAGAAAGAGGCAGAGAATCAGCCCTTACAAGATGAGTGAGTGTCTTTCGGAGGTATTCCGGCAAGGCTTGATGATGATTTCAGGATAACTTCTGTCTTGACAAAACTTGCGTCGTCGAAAATTAAACTTGAAAAGGTATGTACACACGATTCTCACAGCCGAAATATAGGCATTTATCACCCTTAGCATGACCTCGCCAAAAAACGAACCTGCACGCTCGGTTTACATGGTCCCTGGGGTGAACGTTCCAGCGTTTTCATCAGAGTGACATTCACCTTCCCTCGTGAATACCCCCAGTCTCTCCACCCAGAAGGAACACCTACAATTGATCTCGAACGTAGCCCTCTGGTTTCTATGAGAAATCGTGCGTTCATGTTGAAGCGCTTAAAAGCAATTCGAGAGCATAAAAGACCATGTCTGGAGAGTTGTTTGAAGTTCTTATTATTTGGTGTAGAGGAAGAGGAGCTGGGACTGGATCCAAGGGGAAGGCAGACTTATGTGGATGGCGATACTTCGGACGAGGATTTTGCAGCTGCTGATTTAAAAGGAATGGAGGGCAAGAGCAAAAGAGTGACTGTTTCACTATTAAGCAATCATAAGAATCTGGCAGAGCCTACGACTATCCAGGGTACCTTCGGGCCGAATGGTAAGTTGCTTTTGTTTTTCGGGGTTATACTACTCATCGCTTGTTTGAAGGTGAACTGATATGTTTCTTTGGTGCGCCCACACGCCTCGTGTCAAGTAAAGGTGCAAAGACAACCGAGTCAACACCTCAAAAGCAGTCATCGGTCCATCGATCCGTGACAGGAGCAGATGAAGATTATTCAGCGCAGCAAACACAGTCTGCTGAGGCTTCACTATTTTCCCCCTCTGCATTTCTATCAGAAGCCGTTCGACTACTTACCCTTTCCGCTGTTGATCGATCAGACGTGCCCGATCCTCGAAAACAAAAAGGAGAAGATATGGGGCAGGCCATGATAGACCTTCTGACACACTCTCGATATCAAGGTCGCCGAAATGTCGAAGTGATGACAAGAGGGGGGGCCGGTGTGCAACGAGGTCCAGCTTCAGCTGGTGATCAAATCGCTTTAGTTCAAGTGCGCAGAAGTATGTTGTATGCATCGAATACCAATTGGCTAGATGGACCTGATAAAAATGTTGCTGCTGGATATGTCTTTGAGGCGGATACATTGATGGGGATATGTCTGAAGAACGCGATGGTGGCGAGGAATTGTGCGAGATATGATCATGAAAGGGTTTGGAAGACGTTGGAAGTGCTTTTCAGAAGTACGAATGCGCTCGGGAGATGGCTGACTGTAGATTGCGAGAATATGGCGAAACAAGTAATTATGAAGATGTGAGTCCTTTCTTTGTATGTGATATATTGACTGATGGATGATCAAGATATGATGATTTTGCGAAGAATAAGGATGTTCAAATGCTAGCTATGCTTGCTGTCTTGATATTGCAGACACCTTATACTGCAACCACTACCTCACCTCCACGGGCTGCCTCGCAACGGCCAACGATCAACACATTGCCGCCATCTATTCGCAGTCCAAAATCAGGTGTTCTCACCATCACTCAAGGACTTAGCCAGCAACTGAATTCACCTGCTCTTGGTCAACAACCATCTCCTATCGCACTTGCGCCTTCACTTTCGTCGTCGTCATCATCTCGTGGTTCTTGGGCGAACATTTTCAGTACTGGGAGACAGTTTGTTCAAGATGCTTTGAATCCCACTTTCGTTGTACCAACCGATCTCTCTTTGCAGTCCGATGTACATTCCAAAAATTTTGGATTCGATAAATTCAGACATCCCGATTCACCTTCGCTGCCTGGAACCGGACATAGAAGACGAAAAGATTTAAAATTGGCACCAGCACCTGCAATTATTCTGAGTACCGCGAATACGTCGACACCGAGATCGTGGGCGGATGATAAACCACAACTGCATCGGAATCGAACGTCATCCGGTGCCGGTGCTGGTGGATCCCACACAAACTCTGGAATATGGACTGAATTCCCAATAAAGACCAAGAGACTATCGAGAGGGATTGGATTCGGACAGAGCACTGTTACTGGTGAGAGTGCTGCAGATGAAAAGCAATTTGTGGTATTTCGTCCGCCGGAGGATATACCCAGGTTGGTAGTTTCAGTTTTTTGACATTGGCTTCATCTATGACGTTGACTAGATTTACCCCTGTGTTCTCGGATGACTTTGTCAACCAGCTCATTATGCACGTACATGTATATGCAGAGCTGTTGTTCCGCTGGCATATGTTCGAGAAGCGGATCCAGCTATTGAAGACGGTCAATAGACGGGACTATGTCCAGGAGACGAACAAGGGAATTCACCATCAAGTTGGTGAGCAACATCTTTATGAAATTTTGATTGAATCTGAGTTACGTGCCCGCAGGCATCATCCAAACCTGTGTACATTGCGGTACACCTCTTCAAGACAAGAGTCTTGAATGCCAGGCATGTCATCTACCTCGAACAATGGCACTCTGTGCTATTTGTAGACTACCTATGAAAGGCGAGTGAAATCAGACACGATCAACAGTGAACTCATATTGTCCCTGTAGGTCTATCAAGAAACTGCCTTCATTGTCATCATATGACACATATATCCTGTTGGGTCGCTCTGGAAGTGCCAATTTGCCCCACCGGTTGCGGTTGCCTATGTAACGGCTTCCCTTCTTCGACCCAAGAGAGTAATTTGACACGATCATCAATGAAGCTCGCATTTTCTCCTTAGGCATCTACTGGACCAATGATGTGAATGATTTTTCATGCTAGTGTAATGGTTTTTTTTTGGCATCTTCATGATTTGTGAATGGATTGACTTTGTACTATTGAGTGTTATATGTAGCATGTCAAAACTTGGGTGGTGTAAGGGTGATCAGAGGGGAGTCCTCCAGGAGAGTCTTAGATTACTAGCTAAAATGCATATGGAAAGTCTTAGAGGACAGAATGAAGAGCAGACACCCTCTGGTGCAGAGGATTGTCAAAGGGTGCAATTCAAGGCTGGTCTGGAATCTCTTCAATAGCCAGTACCATGGCTAGTCTCAATTTTACCTTTATTCCATCACAAAAAATTACTATTAGTCATCTGAATATTTTTTGTCATATATAAATATACTCACCATTTTACTGAAGTTTGACTCACTTTGTTTGGACTTCAGCTGTGTATTTAGATAGTTATATCATAAATATACATGACTCACTTCATTTGGACTTTGTAACAATTGAGGCTTTAGGTTGTGTAACCTTAACTTGCACTCTTTATCAGAGTTGACAAAGAGAACTCATTAGAGCTCCTGATGATAATGTTTTATTTGTACACATTATATTACTCTCATGCATCTCTTTTGAGTCATCCCTTCTTGTCCTTTAACCACCACCATCCCCCTCTGGACCCCCCAGAGGGATCATATGATACCAAAAATCTTACATTAATATTGTCATTATTCACCTTTCCCTTTATATTCTGGTCTTCCACAATATTGTCTATTTATGTCTAGCTTGTGATCATTGTGACACATGTTGGATGTATTGTACCAGTCAAGGCTCTTGCTGGTGGAGCTTTTCTTACTTTTGTCTTCTAGAGAGCAGTGTAATGACAAAGTAGTTGAAATGACCACCTTATCACACTCAACATTATGAAAAAATGAAGAGAACTCGATGGAGTCTCTTTATGGATTGTGTTACCTACTTATACACAATTTCTATTTGTCTATGTGTATGCTTAAGTAACTACCAATCCTTCCAGAAGGTTCCATTATGTGACCTGTTATGTGACCAAGTCATGTGACCCCATCTTATCTTTATCTTATCTCTTTTCTATAATTAGAATCCTTCATCTAGTCCATCTGAGAATAACTCTTGTTCTTCCCATCCTTCTAACCATACTATTTTTGGTTTGGATAGGCAATTTATGACAATTATACTGAAAGAAGGAAAATACAATCTTCCCTAGCCTCCCTCACTACTCTTCTCCAAAGTATTCCCATATAGGCAATGACAACACCACCTCTCAACTATGCATCACCCTCCTAAATCTATTCATGTGGTTCTGCTTTACTACCACCTGACTTTACAGTCTGTCTATTCTATCTCTATCAGTCAGCTTCTCCCAGCTCCAAACATAATCTAGAAATAACTCTAGTATCATGTGACCACATCCACATCTTTGATCCACATGTAGTGTCCACTTCTAAATATTAGGCCATATGTGTAAGGACTCAAGTTGTGGTTGCAATAACCCTAACCCAAATCTCACTCTATATCAGAGTAGACAAAGAGAACTCATTAGAGTTCCCACTAATTAGCTCGGCTACTTATACACAAATATATGTTTACAAGTATTTGCCTAACTATTTTATCCTGTGCATCTCTTTTGAGTCATGATGTCCCACATGCATTTAATATTACATAATTATCAGAAAAGAAAAAGAAATAAAATAATCTGCCACTGCAGATCGTCTAACTCGCCTGCCGTTTTATAACAATATATGATAAACTCACATACCCATAATAGACTTCTGACCCATCGCACTTGTTCTAAGTTTGTCTAAGTCCATTCTAGATTGAGGTTAGCTAGCATTCCAGAAAAGATTCTAAAGTCCTGGTGTCCAGAAGTCCAATGAGATATTCTAACTCCAAAGACCCTGCTACCAGCTTATCTGTCTTGTCTCTTGAGGTAATAGACTATTCCAGTCCATGACAACTTGGAAGCCATCTGATAAGAGTACCCTGTTGGAAATCTAGGGTATGTCTGGGGCTTGTAAGAGAGTTCTAAGAGTACATCCTAGTTAGGAAGCAGGGTTATAATGCTTATCCCATGTCACAGTTTCACAGCAAATTTGCTGATGGTATAACATTGTGTTCTTCTCCTGTCTCACTTGTACGTCTGCTGGGGTGCAAGATCTTCATTCAGCCACGTACTTACTGCCCTATTGACTACTGCCCTAATACTAGGGTAGACTATCACTTCACAGAAAAGATCTCTACTCTAAGTAGCCTCCTAAAGAGCGACTACTATTCCTTTGCATAGACTGATCACAATAGACTAGTAGTATGAAGTAGATAAGACAAAAGTGGTACAAGTAACTATGAAGCCCACTCAATTATAAGGTCTGGTCTGGGCTAGTACCTGAGTTTGGTCCTAACCATCCACCTTTGGGGTCTAAACTTCCCAGTCAGTCTACTTAAGCCTATGGTCCAGCTATGAGGAAGTTGGAATTGGTCAGAGACAACTGCACACTGAGAGAGTGATGAGAGTAAGATTGGACAGAGATCGAGGTGATTGGTGTCCTAGATGTGAAAAAAAGTTCTAGTGTAAGAGTTTTAGTCTTTGGTAAGCGACCTCAGGCTTAACTCTACTCTAAATCAGAGTTGACAAAGAGAACTTGTTAGAGTTCCTGTTATTTTGTGTATGCTACTTATACAAGTCTGATTATTTGTCCTTGTTTACTGATCCAACAATATTACATAATTAAATGAAAAAAGAAAAGAAAATAAATAAATATTGACTTAGAGAGAAAAGGCAATTTATAACACTTATTTCTGGGTGATCTTCAGGCAGTCAGTTCTTTTGGAAGTAGGATAACTGCCTCCTTTTTTTCTCTCTCCTCTGGTATAGTGGCACTGGGTTCAATGTAAGCTACTCTTGCCTCTGATACCACTGGATTTCTCCTGGCCTGCTTAGGATACAATCTTGCCAAGTGACCAGACTACTCACAACATAGACAAAGCCCCAGGTGTAAAGACTCAAGTTGTGGTTGCAATAACCCTAACCCAAATCTCATTCTATATCAGAGTAAACAAAGAAAACTCATTAGAGTCTTTGTTTGATTATAATTGCTACTTATATATGTTCAACTATTTGTACATGTTTACTGATCTGACATCATTACATAATTAAATGAAAATGAAAATGAAAAGAAAAATAAATAATGACTTAGAGGATTTGAGCGGTTCATGATACTAGGCTCATTTAGCAGTTGTGTTTTACCATTGTCAGGTGGCCGTCAGATCCTAAAATGCTCAAGAACAGGGATGATTCTGGTAAATGGGTGGGGAAAAGAGTATTCCAGGCTCTTTGTTGGCTTAGCGGGGCAGTTTTTGATATCTTTGGTCACTCAACAGGGTTGTTACAGTGGGTTTCAGTTTTATGAAGTCTTGGCAAGTGACAGTGTAAGGTATGGGCCATATTGACCTTGTTTTTGTCATCCTGAACCTATCTCCAGTGATTGTCATCAATTCTTATTACAGCTCACTTATATCTTTCAAATGACAATAAATCCTCCTAGCTGTAATGTAATTCCTCACTAATCCTTGTGGGTATGGCATCCTTCACTACTTTGCAAAGGGATCTATCATCCCACTGGATCTGGTTTTGGTACTTGGCAAAACAAATAGAGTAGTCAGTTACTCTCCCATTGTGAAGGAAAGGAATAGCAATGATGGCATCTTCATCATCATCTTCTGAAGAGTATGACCCAAAGATATTAGATAGTTGTTGGACAAAGACTGGCCTATCACAAAAGGTTACTTACTTAGTTTGTGATTGAAGAGTTATTGGTTCTCAAGCGTTTGGAAGCAAAGTAGAATAAGCAACTAAAGATGTTATTAAGTCTGAGGTCTAATCCTCAGACTATAAAGCCTTATATACAGGAATAGATGGTCTGTACACCTGGACAGAGTATCATATGTTCTATTGCCTATTGTTCTACATATGGCAGTCCTTTTGTGTCTAGAATAGCAATAACTTAATCATATAAGGGGCTGTCCTTGTTTGTGTTCAAGGATTGATGTGTATCTATGGGTAATAGATCAGTATTATGTCAAACCTTGAGGTCCTTGTATCTCCACAGGATCTTATTGCCCTAAGGTCTATTTATGATTGTCAGAAGTGTATTGAAGAGAGCTTCCATGTGCATGTGGAAGCAAATGTTTGTGTTCGGCGGTTTCCAAGATATCTGCCAATCAGTGTTCAGCACTGATTAACTGATATCTCAATGAGTACTAATTGCTTTGACATGTTTTGGACATCATTCAAAAGGTCTTCTTAAGGGCTTTCTGACGCATCTTAGACCGTTGAAATTGTGCAAGTATTCGTGGAGTTACTGGCCAAATGAAGTTTGTGACACTCTTTGTCAAACTCTAACTTAGAGTGCAAGCAAGGTTAGGGTTACTCAACCACGGCTTCAGCCATTACACTTTGCCTTTGCTTCCCTCGCATCCTGGTGTCTCCCCAATATTCTCTAGTAGTCCCTAGGAGGTAAACCATTGGCTCCTGGCCTGGGTGGCTATAAGAGGTTTTTCAACAGGTATGACTGTCCTCTCCTGGTGTAATGAAACAGCAGGTGAGCTAGAGAATCCACGGTGGCAGAATATTTTATTTCTTTTTCTTTTTCTTTTATTATGTAATAGTTTCAAGTGCGCAGAATATTATGACTCAAAAGGAGTCTACAAGATAATTTGAGTAGACAAATACTAGTAAATACCAATTCATGTATAAGTAGCTAGACCAATTAGTGAGGACTCTAATGAGTTCTCTGATTTAAAGTGTAAACTTAAGTTATCACAACTAATGTTCACTACACCTAAAGATTTTCTGGGCAGTTGCCTTTGCACCAGATACATCGTTCTAAACAGGGGTCGGGTGTAGAGTTTCTAGACATCCTAATAGTGTACAAGGAATAGTAGTTTCATTGTACTATCAAGCCTTGGTTTAGCAGAAGAGAGTGACATTAGTTGATTGAGTCTCTTTCTATAGTGAGCGTTGATTGAGATAATCTTAACTCACATTCTAAGTCAGAGTTGACAAAGAGAACTTGTTAGAGTCCTCGTTAATTGACCTAGCTACTTATACATGAATCTGTGTTTACTAGTATTTGTCTACTTGAATTATCTCATGGACTCCTTTTGAGTCATAGTATCTTGCACACTTTATACTATTACATAATAAATGAAAATGAAAAAGAGATAAAATATTCCGCCACTGCAGATCTCCCAGCTTGCCTGTTGTTTTATTACACTTCCCTGCACAACCTAGACTTAAATGATGGAAAAGCAAAGGAGTAGGAATTTCTAGGGTTTTTGCTTAGAGACAACAAAACTAAAGACTATAGTAAGGCTAGAGGTATTAATACCTGAAGAACTGTACAGTTAACTCTGATGGCAACAGACTGGTGTGACCTCTAGTTGTCATGGGGTTGTGACAGATGCTACAGTTCTACTTGATAACAGGTATATTTACTGTCTCTCTACTAGTGCTACTATCAGTGATGGTAGTGTGTAAAAAATGTAAGGAATTGGACTTAGGTTGTGTAACCTTAGCTTATGTCCCACTCTATATCAGAGTTGACAAAGAGAACTAGTTCCAAGTGATATTTTACACTACTTACACACAATTGTTATTTGTACACAGTTATTACTCTGCATCTCTTGTGAGTCATTGACTCCCACATGTCCTTCTTTCCCACACATTCAAAAAATAAAATAAATATTGCCTTGGGTGAATGTTGATTCATGACAATGTGTATGGGTATGTGATCAAACTAGTTGAGTAATAAAATAAGTACAATAATAAGGCATTAGCTTTGGAAGTTACTGTAGCAAGCTCTTCTACACATCTCCCAATCATTCCTTCTTGATTAAAAAAAAACAACTATAATCTTAGTTTCATATGTTGATCTCAATTCACTGTTGTCAATTTCAAGATAGTGTTACTGTATCAAAATCAAAGTTATAGAAATATTACAACAAAAATGAACATGAGTTTGACAGAGTAAGAAGTAAAACCCAAGCTGATTTTTGAGCTAGTATCAATTCAATGTAGTCCTAAAGCTGTTGGATGGATTAAGTAAAAGTGAGACACAATAGGCGATTAGTAACAGAGCCGACTGATGGCGGATATTCGTATATACTCTCAATCAATAAAGTCTCACAGGTACCTTATTTCGTTGTTCATCCTCCACTATCACCTTGTGCAAGTCATGGGTTCTTGTCTATCCTCGCCGATCCCAAGCATAGAGGCTAGTGAAGAGGAGAAGCTGCGCAGCAGGGAGATTGACAAACAACTCAAAGAGGTCGATTCTGCATTGTTTATGTTTTGCCAATATCCTGATTCACAAACAGGTGAAGGCGAAGATGATGTCGCAGGTCAAGGTATGGCCTAACCCATGGAGGTTTCAGCAATACTACCTGACTAATGAACTAGGTTTTATTGCTAGGGTCTGGTGACTCTGGAAAGTCGACTATCCTCAAGGTGAGCAGTTACGGCAATGACGTATCATCCTGATTCTCATAGTCCTCTTGCAGCAAATGCGGCTGATACACAGAGTGCCATTCTCACAGCAAGAAATCGAGTCATATAGACAACTCGTATTTGATAATATCACCCGTGGTCTACGTCATCTGCTCGACGCCATGGACGAGTTTGAAATCAAGGTCTCTGCAGAAAATATATCCAATGTTGAGGTCGTCGACAGTGTCAAAGACATAGGTGATGGTGAACCTTTCCCTCTGCACTGCATTGAACCTCTCAAATCACTTTGGGTCGACCCCAACGTCCAATGTGCATACAAGAGAGGGAATGAAGCTGCCCTTCCCGAAAAGTATGTTCTTCCTATCAGTCACCATATTTCTGTATATCATAGTCGTCCGTAGTCTTCCCTACTTCTTTTCTAGCCTTGAAAGAGTCTTCCAGCCTAATTATCAACCTACTGAACAAGATATCATTTTATGTCGTTCGCGAACAACTGGTATCACGGAAACTTCATTTCATCTCAGAGGCAGAGAACTATCAATGGTTGATGTTGGCGGTCAGAAGAGCGAACGGAGAAAATGGATACATTGCTTCCAGAATGTCACCAGCATACTTTTCCTTGTCAGCCTCAGCGGCTATGACCAGTGCCTGGTGGAAGATAAAGATGCGGTATGTGACAAAACTTAGTCTCCTTAGTCCAGCCACCTTACATACTATACTGTCCAGAATCAAATGCAGGATGCGATGACAATATGGGATTCAGTATGTCACTCTCAGTGGTTCAAACAAACATCAATTGTAAGTTTCTTCACCGTGTAATCATCCTGCTATATATCCAGTCAGTGAGCTGGACTCAATAATAAGTATTTTTGCTTTGCTATCCCCTGCATCTACGAGGATACACTTAAATCTACTGCAGATCCTGTTTCTTAACAAAAATGATTTATTCGAGAGCAGGGTGCCTGTCTCGGACATTAAAAATTTCTTCCCTGTACGTAAATGCCTTCTTATTATTTGGAACAGCAAGCTGATCTTGATTCGTGTTGATCACGAAAGGACTACGACGGTGTACCAGGCGATATACGAGCAGGGCAAGATTATTTTAGAAGACGATTTACAAAGCTCGCGTCAAAGGCAGGAAGGGCTAAAGAAAGAGAAATCTATATACAGTGCGTTCCTCACATACAGCTTTCTGCATTTTGAGGTCATTTTACTTATTTCCTGCTGCAGCATTACTACTGCAACGGATACAGTTATGCTGAGAGCGGTCATGGCTGCTGTAGAAGGTTAGCTTTTTCTGCTCTGTTCATTCCTCTGCTCTCACAAGTCTCTCCTTGGCGTTCCGAATCTATTGACAGAGTGAGTATTCTCTTATGTCGCTTTTTTGTTTCCGCTTGGGTGGGAGAACATGACTCCCATCAGTCAAACAAACCCGATAATCTTATTCAATTTTTTACCGGTGATTTCAGGTTTCTCACGCTGCTGTTTCCTTTTCAGTATCCTCTTGCGCTCGAACCTTGCAACAGCGGCGCTTATATGACACTGCGACCCGCATTTTTCCTTTTCGGATGCTTCATTTTCTATCTCCATCTCATATCTGCTTCCTCAATACCATCACGTTTGCTATCAGCTTTCTTTTGCGTCGTCTGTACTGCCAATCTCTATGCCATTGTTATCGATGGTATTCTTCTCACGTTGATATCCTCGTGCACATCTTGGAACCAAATCAAAACCCACTTCTGCCGATGACATCGACTGCAATTGATTGCAACTTCAACCCACGGCTATCCAAACTTGCCAACAGGCTAGATCGGGAGTTTTCCGTGTAGGAATGCTGGACCAGTTCTTGTTTCGGCTGTTCTTACCATCATGGTGCGGTTTTCAAACGGCGAAACATGATCCCATCCATTATAATTCGACCGTGCCTTATTCTGATATCCAACACCACCTTGTGGACAAATGGTCATGTTCGTCAAACTATCTGTCCATCTTATGATAACATCATCATCCTCTGTCTATGTATCAAGTACCTAATTGTTATCTTGGCTGCAACCAATCATGTGGCTTGTATTGGTCCAGACCATCGCAGACTATCATAATGCTTGAAAACTAGTTGCCCTTCTTGCCCGTACCTGATACAATCTTGCTATGATATATTTTTTATTCTTAAGTTCATAGTGTGGTGCTTGATCACAGTCGACGGCAGAATACAAGTATTCTATTTCCAGAGGCTGGACTTCGTCAGCATACCTATGAAGGGGAATATCGGGGCAGATAACCATGTACCAATAGTTGCTCGGGACCAACTATCAAGTATTTGTAGAGTGTTCATTCAAGACAATGTTTAGACTAGTTATACACAGAGAATTAGAGTGTGATGCGAAAGAAAAGAGGAAAGAAAGATGAAGCACAAATCTACAGAGGATCAGTGTAAGTGAGGAAGATAAATGCTACTGGGTTGTGTTGCAAGAAGGTAATAAATTTCTTGATGTGGATAGGTCCCTCCAGGGATATGTTAAACTGTTTATACCTGGTTAGGATATGTTGTCGTCTCGTTTTGACTGGCATTCTCCACAATAATAACAGATGGATTCTTTGAATTGGTTAGGCTAGTGCTATGCACACGCTAGCAAAGTCAGGAAAGTCACTAGCGCACTTGTCACCTACCGAGATAATTTCAGAGTACCTCCATGTAATGTTGGAACGAACCTTTAGGGCCTCCTCCATCTCGAGTTTAGGGCCTCCTCCATCTCGAGCAATGAAAAGGACGGTCTCTCATGTTGAAATATGGAGGATACCTTGATTCAATCTGCAGCTGAGTCATACGACAAATGTAGACCCCCTCCAAGGGTTGGGTAGGTCGTTACATAGTTCAGTCGCTTGGCAACTACACCGATTTTGATACTTGAACTATATTGACATGGCAATATAATTCAAACCTATTTTAATACCACATCTAGTATTGATATATGATATTGACAAAGTGTATGCGTATGCATGATGCTAACAATCAATAGACTTGACAGGTGACTTGACATCCCAAGGTAATCACTGTGTGCGGAAGAATTTCATGAAGTGACTACTGAGGTAGTATATCCCTCGCCAACTTTGCGTTCTGCGGTGACTGGATAGGTTTTAGTCAAAAGATGATATTAGCAGGATTTAGGAAGCCTACCCCAGGTCCTACGATCCATCGGACACTGTTGTTTTGAGGCAGCAGTACCCAACCACTTCAGTAGGCAATGCAAGTGAAATACATGTGTACATTCACCCCAAACTAAGATAATTGGATCAACATAGCATATTCCTGATAGAACAAAGGAATTACTCAGTGGGCAATCGTCTCCTGGCATTTTGCATGACGGACAACACCCTTCAAAAGGGACTCGACAGATACCACAAACATCACCTTCGCCATCAGCATCATCAGATCCAGTGGTTCCTGTATCCCAGCGCCACTGTGCAACTGCATGCCAGTGTTTGACGGTGACCTTCATAATTGGGTGAAGATGTACACGTCACAAGCTTATATCATCACTCTAGCTTATCATCGCTGCAGCCACTACCTGCCGGAAGGAATGAATGGCTTAGAGTAGTTACCAGTAACGGAAGAACAGGGAATAACACTCCTCGAAGTAGCCCGTCTCCTTGGTGTCCAAGATCTGCGTATAAATACAGGGTTGGAGGAACAGACAGCTCATGACCTGATCAGCATGTCTTTGGAAAGATGCATTGTCGGATGAGGAGTTGAACCTTCGATTTATCAAACAATAAATTTATTGAAGACGAACTGACATCAAATCTGGCCCAGTCATCACATCAACTCCAAGTATCTTCAACATCAATTTCACACTTCTTATGAGGCTGGCTTCGTCCGAGACCAGTGCAAGCCCAGAGAGAAAACGCGAGACATTGATCAGACTAGCCAAGGAGCTCAACAAAGAGCTTGACATGAGTATAGTCCATGGAGGATGACTTAAATGGGTCTTCAGGAAGGGTTCAGCGATAAGACTATCAGAATCACACAACTCCTCTAGCAAAAGGAAAGGAATGATAAGTTGGAAGAAGAGCTCAGGGAAATGCTCCGAGTTTTCCCTCCAGTATTTCTCTCCGGTAGAACTTGAAACTAGCCAGACACCAGCTCTTTCGTGCAATAGAAATTGATTCAGCTACGCGACAGACTTCTGGGTGTGATGGTAAACAGCATATCGTAGAAGCTATCCTACATTTAAAATCGCTCTCAGAAAATACATAAGTTCTGGTCGTGGAGTATACATAAATAATCATAAGACACAATTTACATCACCATGTGGCAGGCCTTTGTCGTGCGCGTAAGCATTTTGAATCATCGTCGGGAGGGATTTCTTACCCAAACGTCTCGCCCGAGGTTAATTGACGGACAGGGGTCCCTAAGCCATCAGCACCGACGAACGGCACCTTGATAATCATATTCAGATGCGTGAAATTTTACCACATGATAGAATTACTTACCGTATTTCTATGATCGACCCCGAATGCATTCATTCATCCAGTATGTTCCAAAAAACATGAAATTAACTCACCCCCACCATGAACCCAGTGTTGTGAGACCAATCTATTTCAGAAATGAGAAACTACACTTCAGGAAGGGTTGAATAATACTGACATTTCCGTTTCTAGGAAATTGAAGGCTACAGTTATTTTTAATTTCAGCTTTTCGGATGTCACAATTATAATATGCTCACGTACCAGAAAAATATGACTACTATTGAAATAGCAACGCCAGAATCCAAGGCAGCAGAAAGCACATCTAGAAACGCTCGTTACCTCTCAAAATCAGAATAGAGGGAATAGACTTACAATTATACTTCGTCCACCAGGGGAAGTGGCGTCTGGGGAAAATTATTTGAGCATGTTATAATGAAGAAGGAAGTGGTTCACCTTCGGATGACATATTGGAAGATGAAGCCAACAGCACTGTATTCCAAAGAACTCAGAAGCTATCCAAGATGACTATGCACAGAAGACTTACGCCCAAGGCACATAGTTGATAGCAGTGGCAGGAGGAATGAGACCGGTGCCGTTAAAGATAACGGGGCTATTTTCCTGTCAGATGGCAACCACAACTCCACAACTCCACTCTAATACTTACAAACTGAGATTGAACAATTCAACAAAGATTCATCACAAAGCGATAAGCGACGTACTTGACATATTTCAAGAAGCTATTTGGATATGTTTTGCTCAGGAGCCATGGGATGACTGGGGCGACAGCACCGATGAGGAAGAAGAACACAAGAGCTGAAAGAAACTGTTGATTCAACTATTCATATCGGACGTGCAACACATACGGCTGCGTCACATGTTTGGCTCAAAGGGGGGAAAAAAAACGAAAAGGAGAGAAAACGTACTAGTAGGTTTGTCCTTTGGAAAACTGGAGACCAGGTCCAATCACACCTAAGAAGTTCATTGAAGATTGCGTGTATACTGGGTAAGCGCAACATACCCCACTGAGGCATAACTCGTTAGTATTCCGAAGTATAAATCGTAGAACGCTTACAATGATGCTTGCTGTACCGAAAACTTCTGTGCTTGGACAAATAAACCTAATCAAACATTGCTTTAGCAACGAATCCTACAAGGAGTAAAGAATAAAGCTACCCATCCGGTTGACTCGGGCTGCACATGTCCCTGACATACTATAAGTCAAGCAAATCCAACGGAGTAAGGATCTAGATTTTACTTAATGTTCGTGAACATCCAAGCTTGCACGCCAAGCTGGACTGTACCAGCTATAACCGCAGCAGAGATCTGCGCTACAAACATGATACGAGGGGGGACTAAAGTAGTAATCAGCTGGTGCAGAGCTTCAGATACAAGAGTTGACGAACTTTTCATATAATGGCCGAGTTTAAAATCGGATGTAAATTGAAGGGCCTGAGCCATCGTCTAGACATTTGTGTTTAACCTTTGGGGAATCAAACGTCAAGTTGGTAACAACTTACTATATAACCCCAGGTCTTGAACATCATCATAGCGATGGGACGGCCAGGGAGTGCATATCCAATGATAAGCTCGGTTATTACGCTAGAATTTGCTGATTGATATCAAAGTTGGGAAAATTGTGGTCCACTCACTTTAATCCCACTTGTTGGTTGGTGATTGCTTGAATCATGCCGATAGGGATCACATAGGCAAATGCTGCAGTAAAAGTGAGATGGGCTAGCATGTCTGCACATATTCGAGAAACTGACAGATGACCAAAGCGAGAATAAACGCCCAGACTGGCATCTGGGTTGGCCACACTTCAATGCTGATAATGCCCAGTACGAACATAGATGCGAAGACAATGAGATACCACCATTCTGGGACTGGGGACGAAACCGGTCAGCTTAATACCTGGTGAAAATGAGGGCATCACCTTGCGCATAACGAGCCATCAAACGCGCATGGATGTCAGCCTGCTCATGTAGAGAACGACGGGCCTGGACCCAGATCTGCTTCCGGAAATAGAGGAATGCATGCATCAAGGTGGCTGTAATAGATGCGAAGGAAAGGCTGTTTGAAGTCATAAGGGTCCGGAGAGGCACTATAATATCCAGTTCTCACCCGTAGGAGATAGCAAAAGTTGTACTGAAAGGAGGGTGTAAATATCTATCCAAAAATTCGAGTGATACAGTACTCACGAAATGAAAAGTGGACTGTATTTATGGTAAGCATCGAGATCGATTGTAGATTCTGGTGTCAAAATTCTTGTGACATTGTATGTCTCGCCAGTATTATCATAAGAGATGCGAGAGGAAATGCTACGATGAACCACACATTAATAATACTGCTTTCTCATGACTTGAAGACATTCTACTCACGGCATGTATTCCGCATACCAAGTGTTGGTAAACTGTAGGAAGCGTGAATGTGCATCTTTCAGAAAAGGCTTGAGGACCCACGTGCAACACTGGGCACAAGAACCCTATCGAAAAATTCTCAGTGACAAAGAGGGAAAAAATTGTTCTGATCTCACAGAAGAAAAACAAAAATCCGGCGAAGATGTTCACTTCGGCCCACCCTTGATTTTTGATTTAATATCGTGAGACACACGTAGAATGCTTATCAAAATGCCTACAAGGAGTGGCCAAAGGTGATCCAATGTATCTAGGTAAATCATGAGTTCGTGAGTGGCAAGCTCATATAGATTCATGCTTACGCTATCTGACTCCAGTCAAAGGTTAGAGTTGACATCCCCTATAAAATAAGTTTACATCACAGGGAAAATCCAATAAATAGCACTGGAGATCTTACCATGCCATGGACGTAACTGGAAGCAGATCTGGTGAATAATTCTATCGAGATACAGAATTCAAACATACCCGAACAATTGAGCGATGGCTAATAAAAAATGACAGTAAATTGCAGATCATAACTCATATTTGTTCTACTTACTTGTATTTTCCGGTCTAATCCAGGTGACCCAAGAGAAATACGAAAGTGCTTGGACTACGAAAAATTTCGAAGCAATTCTTGGAATCCTCGCAACTACGCTTACAAATATAACCAGGGAAGAAGTCTACGGCGGTATGAGTATGTGGCAACGTTCATTGTTCAGGAGACATACACCATGCAAAAGAGCCAAGAAAGCAATAAACGAAGAAACGTTCACGACTGATACCACCTCGTGTACCGATACCAGCATAGTGTTGAGAATGCAGGGTATTGAACAAAGCACAATTGACCAGATTAGTCGGCCAAATCATTGACGGCGGAGACACAAGGAATCGCTTGGCAATGCCACCAATAGAAAAGCCAATCAGTTGGGTAGACATCACAAGGAACCACTGATCTACCAACGAAGATAGCAGTGAGCATCAGTCATTTCTCTGAGAAAAAATTGCTCCACGTACAGCTGAAGTTGTAAGTTTGGTTATAATACACGCGTTGGACTGCTATGATATCAGTTGCATATGCAGACTGCCAGCCGACAGTAGCCTGATAACGATAAGCGTAACAATATATGTTCTCGTTATCTGGATACACACCATTATCTTTTTTCACATGAGTGCTAAGAATATACGGGGGGTGGAGAACATACCGTGACTAAAACATGTTCCTTTACGGTGAAAGGGCCTGGGTTCAATCTTACACCAAAGATTGACCAGTTTGGCAGAAATGCTGCTGCAGCTCTGCCAATCGGAAACGACAACAATTGCGCGACGATACCAGTAATGGTGACCGAGGGGTACCGGAAGAAGAAAAATTGGTTCAAACCCGGAATGAGGATGGCCCAGATGATACCAATCACCCAGGATCGCAGAGTCGCAACGGGAATGGTTGGATCATCCGTATTAGCTACAGCAGAACGGACCTCTGGGTATGGACTCTCATCTTCGAAAGCCATATGTTCCTTGTCCAGGTTGGGATCGTCTAATCCTGCGCCAGTTGAGTCCTTACAGGTAAAATATGAGCCTCCGAGGAAAATGTAGGTAACACAGTTCTTACTCACATCCATTCGACTTGCTATTTAACCATCACTTTTGAATAACCTGATGAACCGGAGCGAATCCAGCTTACCTTCAATTATGCCCTCCTCCAACTTCATCTCGTCATTCTTGCTGTAAAGATTGGAGTCAGCCATATTGGTGGGACTTGAGATGTCCTGAGAGCAGGGCATGATGAAATTTGATTTATAAGTCTGTGAAATCAAATCATTTGACCCCACATGTTCATACCTGTTGGAGCTGCATTTTGATTTATTAGGAACTGATACGGGGGTGGTGACCGAGGAACACCCCACTTGGACCCGTCCATACCAGCCGGAATCGCAAGAGCCACATGGTACCCAAATTTACACGTGTCAAGACAGATATGAGGAGCTCTGCAAATGAGGATCAATAGTGTCAGGCTAGAGAATCTTCCAAATATAGATGGGTAATATCTGTCACTGTTCAGATCCTACAGCAAAGATCATTGGGCAATTATGCAACAGTGTCAGCGACCGAGAGCAGCCTTTGGAAAAGATGTATAAGTGATGGCCGACTAGTGTGCGGGAATGCTAGAGGAGATCGTATTGCTTTCTGTGGTTCCCATGCCGTGGTTGCCACGGGTTAAATATCGAAGCTTGGAGCCTTGAGGCCTTCAGGAAGCAGCAAGACTTGTCTATTGCCAGTGCAAGGTTAGGTTTACAAAAAGCTCTCTCTCTACAGTTCAGATCGAGACGTGGGAAAATCTGTGTACATGTACAAAAGCCACTGCTACCTTGAGCTTGATGTATCAACAGAGGCCATGCGCTGCAATTCCATATTTACTACTGCCCAGACTTATCTTAATGCGACATCCAGGCGTACCTTTTTTTTTACTATTGCATTCATGACCACAGGACTCCTCTTCTGGCTGGCCGGACTTCCCAATGACCGCCCGCTCATTTCACAAACTCAGTCCACTACAGAAACCTTTCCGACAAGTGCAACTCTGGGCGTGGCGAGAAGATTGTATGTACTAACTCTACCCGCGAGAAAGGATCGAAGAATTCGAATGGAAGCGCTCCGCAAGGCCTTGGGACTACGGTGGACTTACGTTGACGGACTGCAAAGCACAAACGAACTCACTCAGAGAATATGGGAATGGGTTTTACGAGTACGCTATGGCCAGCCAAATATACTGAGTGACCATGACCCATCATCCGGCCATCCTCCACCTGGTACTGTCAAATTCTCTTGGCCAGATGACGTTGATCAGCTGGCCCTTTCCTCAGAACCAATCGACTTTTGGAGTAACACAGTCTGGTCTGCCCCCGCAGATGTTCTTAACTTCATGCCTTATCGTCCAACCGGATGTGCTGTACAGAATTACCGGATTTTGAACTTTAATTCTAGTCTTCCTGAGCACTTGGTCCTCAGTCGTGCCCGGATCGCATGCTGGTATTCGCATATATCTGTCATTCACAGTATTGCCAACAATAAGGATCAAGACCTCGACAGTGCCTACGTAATTCTCGAAGACGACATAGACATGGAGAAGGATGCTGTTCAACGATTAAGGATCTTGTGGAATTCTCTTCCTAAAGACTGGGACATGGTTTTCTTAGGTATGTCAATCCCTATGTATTCATATCCAATCATTTCACTCCTGCGCTCCTTATCAGGACATTGTTGGTCTGATGAGAGAAAACATCAGCCTTTACCTATCAAATCAGCGCCCTTCGAGAAGAACGAAAACTTGGAGTCGCCATATGTAAACAATACTTTCATGCATAGTCGACTCTACCCGTCAAACCAGCCCAAATGTACCCATGCATATGTGGTCTCCAAGAGAGGCGCACGCAGACTCCTGCTTTACCTCCAATATCCTCCCTTCGCCTACTCGCGAGCCATCGACCAGGCCATTGCTTGGCTCATCGAGATTGGAAAAATCAAGAGTTACTCAGTTGTTCCCAGCCTTGTGATTCAGACGAAAATGGACAAAAGCGATATCTCTCCTGGGACTGGAGGAGGCTGGCCTGAACGTTTGGTCGATGGTATCCTTACAGGGCAACTACCATCCGACTTGGTATAGCACGAGCTTATCTCTGACATTTTTCTTATCCGAGTTGAGCTTTGATATCTTGTAGGCACACTCTTAGCATACCCTTATCACCTATCGGCGATGTAACATCTGAATTTGATAACCAGGGCACACAGGCACCACGCTACTCATGAAATAATTTGATACCTACATCGTACTACGAGTTATCGTCCTAGTGATATTTTGAGACCTTTATTTGATGAGTAGTGTCTACATTACCAGGTTCACAACGGTGGTTTACTCATGTATGACTACACCGAAGGCGAAACGGTACAAGTACATCGCTTGGGAATGATGGACCGCTATCGGTGGCGCGGCCTAAATTGAGATCCCCAATTGAGTTAGACAGTAGTGTCCATCTGGTCAAGGGTAAACTGCTTAATATGGAAAAGTTTGAGACAAAGACACCTGAATCATCCTTATCACTTGCATGTAATTGGTGTTACAATTTTAAGCCTCATTGGATGCAAGAGCAACCATCGTTCAACCACTGCGTTGCTTTATCAGGAATATTTGCCTCAGTCACGATATTCTGAAAGCGAAAGGGTACAATAGGCACACTGGCCAACTGCCTGTTTGAGGGAGGTCTTCACATTTTATGTGTGTCCTCAATCATATTGAAAAAGGGCTGAACAATGGACTGAACAACCTCAAAACGTCAGGTTCTCCACTAAACAAAAATTGATGGGCTGAGGTAATGGACTCATTACTCACCCCTTTCTACATCAACCATGGATTTAGGATCTAATTTCGTGGCAAAACTAGAACCATTCCTCCTCATCGGCAAATCAGTCAAGGGGGCTGCTGCTGCAAAGCTTATTCAAGATGCCACTGCAGCGCCTGGTGTCTTTGTTTTTTCGGAGCTGCTAGAATTACCAAACATTCAGGAGGTTTGTAAGGACTGCGATCAGCAGTTAGCTGACTCACCGGTCGTCGTAGCTTGAGAAGAACGAACAGTTTGACAAGCATTTATTGCTGTTGCGGCTCTTCGCCTATAAGACATATCAGGATTACGTGCGTAAGTAGTGGATTGTCTTTGTTAATTATATTGCTTCTGATCTCAACAGAGAACAAGGACAAGCTTCCGCCATTGATTCCAGCTCAAATCACAAAACTCAAACATCTGTCACTGGTGACGCTGGCATCGGACCGGCGGGTACGTACTGCTATATGTCTCCCTCTTGTTCCTCACTAGATTGATGCTTCTGGATAGATTCTCCCATACAGCGAACTACTGAAGATTCTAGACATGCCTAATGTCCGAGAACTCGAGGACTTAATTATTGACGCCATATACCTCGATATACTACGAGGGAAGCTTGACCAAAAGGAAGGACAACTAGAGGTTGAATATACTATGGGTCGGGACCTCGAGCCAGGCAAGTTGGAGAACATCTTGCTTGCGTTACAGAACTGGCAAGTTTCATCTCTTCAATACCCTTGTCGTCTCCTTGATTGTTCTCAGGTCTTCCACGACAGCATCTGCCTTGAGTGCGCTTGACGAGAAAATTAACGATATTGCAAAAGAAGCCAACCTTAGAAAAAATAGACAGATTGAATATGAGAACCAACTCCAAACCATCCTCAAGGATATTCTAGATCGAAAGGAAAAACAGAATTCGGCAAGCAGGCGCACTGTTTTCGGTGACAGAGACAATATCCCGATGGACATTGATGAGCCACCCCTAGAGTCTGCAAAGGGGAAAAATCGCAAGTGCGTGGTTTCACTTTATCTTGATGTTTGTTCCAATCTACCATCCTCACAGGACGCCACAAGAAGCAAGTTCCAAGGTCAGGAAGAGAAACAAACTATAATCAAATCATCCGCTGCATGTATCATACCCTTACCGCATATTGTTAAATACGAGAACGAGAACCTTTCAAACCAGCCACCGATCGGTATATATAATAGAATGGTCAATCCAGACACTGACTCGAAACCGGCGCTGATGAATCACGTACACCCTACAGATACCCATTCGGTAAACAGTAAAGCTCTGCAAAACCAGGTACGCAGGACCCTTTATGACTCCGATATTGTCGAAGAGAAAGATCAATCGGGAAAGTATTTTCGCTTCGCAGTCGAAGATCGTATCATATATTGATTGATGACGCGACACGATGTAATCTCTGACTTGGAGCAGTGCCGATTATTATAAGGGTGCAGTACAAGTAATCCGTCCCTTCAGCATCATCCCAAGACGACTTTCACAACTGAGTGAGTCTTCACAATGCCTGATGCTCCAGTACACGCAAAACGTTCGCCTCACTCTCGTCCTCAAACTGCCCCGTCAACATACCCAACGATGCTCGGCCTTCCCGGAGCGATGTCAGCGGCTTCGGGTTCATCACTCGGGTATATATCCCCTATCCGCACCATCTCGCCTCAAATTTCTAACTTGCGTTCATCTTCACGAGGGTCTTTAAAGGCCGAGGAAATTGGACATCGTGTAGTACGCCAAGGAACAACTTCCCGAGGGTCCTGGTCTCATAAGTCCAAGTCTCGTTCACAGTCTCGTTCACAGAAGCTGCCCTACGAGTTCCGACGTAACGTCAGAACAAAGACTCCTGACCAATGGATTCCAGAACCCAGATCTGTTTGCGGCGAACGTGCAAAGATGCCCAAGCCTTCACCGCTCAGAATTGCTGTTATCAGCGAGAGTGACGCTGATTCGGAGTGTGAGTGGCTCCCCAATTCCGCGTCTCCATCCTTGGCGACGAGATCACGATGGGGACTCATCATATGTAAAAAGTAGACGTTGTTACCCCTGCTGAGGAGATGACTCGGCAGTTCCTCGATTCTGCTTGCTCTCGAGACACATTACAAGTGCAGGCATTGGCACCACCACTTCCCTCACACGATTGGCAATCTAGTGGTAGTAGCACCACCAGCACGAGCTCCGACGAAACGTCGTCTAGCATAAGCAATGACATGTTGTTGACATCCGGAGAAGAGAATGGTGGGAGGACAGGCTCCCTAATGATTTCGTCAAAAATCTTCAAGTAAGTTCATCTTTTTCAAGCCCTTGGCTACTGTGCGGTACTGTCCCCACTTATCTACTATCTATTTGACCCGTTCTTCCTGTTTGTATTGGACACTTAGGGGCTTTGTGATTAAGATCAAGTGGGTATCTGCTTCTTTAATGAGAACGCTTGGCTTGAACTGGGAATCTCGGAGATGACACTCACCGCTGCTCGATAGGCATGTTATCAATGACCGTTTCAAGACCAGGTCTCGAACAATAGCATGATTCTCCCTGTGGTCTGCTGCGGCCTGGAAGGATCTGTCTGACTAACTTACCCTTGTTCCTAGTAAAAGACAAAATTTTCTTTAGATGGTATCAGAGAAGGATTTCAAGAGGAAGTACACTTTTTTCTCTCTCATTGGACTATTTTGATATTGGTAGACTGCTCTTTATTTTTTTTGTTTTTTTTTGTTTTGCTCTTTTCAGTTTGTGGCGCTCTTGCATGACTATCATACGTGCTGTCTAGATACCGGCGTTCAGAATATCCTCGTCTCTGGCATATCTCCGTGATAAGGATGGACCTTGTTCGGCAGCTCACCGTCACGATTGGTCCATTGTTCACATTTCAGAACTACTCAAGGACGAATAAACTATAGAGGAACATGTCAAATTTATCTAGAATGACAGTACGTTCGTCTGCACGATGTTTCTTCCTATAGTCACCCCGAAATATTGTAACTTCACGTTGGGGTGGGTCGGTCATGGTGATATCGGTTCCAAGCATAACCGTGATCATATCAGGACTCATTCATCATTAAGTGTATTGGAGCATCACAAGTATATCTTGTCATTCGAGAAGTTCATCTTGGCGTATGCGGCCTAGAAATCATCGATCAGAAGCAACAATCACCTGATCACTCGAAGATAGAGTGTCTCCTGTCACTATCTCTCGATGCTACTCGTAATGAAGGCTACTAAAGCTGAAGGGTCAAGTATGAAAACGCAACGAGGACTTCCGGGGCTTGCAGCCGAGGCAATACAGACACTAATATATGAACGGACTGAATGCTCTTATCATGCATCGGGATTATCTCAAACAAAAGAGAAAGAGAAAAGCATTCGGAGGCGCTGCGGTCGTAAACCAAACACCAATTTGTGATATCTACTGTGGTAATATCTGGCCCCATGCCCTCGCTTCAGCCTCTACATCATGGATTGACGGCTCCTGTCCAAGGAAGAATGACAGTTGCAAATATTATGCAGACTCCTTTGATCTTTGGTTTACTTTGGTCAGTTCAAAGACACTCTACTTTTGGGTTATTCACAGGATTTCCCTAGTCTCCATGTTTACTTTTCTGTATGTTTCCATTCCCCTTGACCTCCACCATTATCCTCTCTTTGTTTTTATTTTATCATCTTCTTGTCATGAATTGCCACTTCTTGAAGTCACTATTTATTTATTTTTCTTTCATTTTATTTTCAGACATATGGGAGAGAAAGACCAAATAAGGAATGATGAGTCAGAGAGTGATGCATGGGATATTAATTAAACAAGGTTTTCATTTTGGGCCTTTGGCCCAACTCAATCCCTCTACTAATTTTCAATGGTATTAAGTAAATGTTGCTGTTAGATTGCTACACTCCCTTCCTGTCATATCTAGGAATTTCATAGTTAATTTCTTTTCTTTTTTATTTATTTCATTAATTAACTATTATTATTATTATTCTTTTTCTTTTTCTTCTTTTCATAGTAGATCTCCTAGTTAGTTAATCTCCTGTGATAACATTATAGTCTGTGTTCTGTGTACATCTCCTTTCTTAGATTTTGTATATATACCACATAATTACTTTGTAGTTCTTCAGTTTGTAAATTAATGTTACTTGTGTCTACTCTTCCTCTTCTATATATTTCCTTTCCAACTCATACTCTAACAACTCTGTCACTCCAAAATTAAGAACTAATATAATGATAAAAGATTGGAGCATAACATACAAGTTAAAGTCAAGGTCGTTTCTTCTATTGTCATCAAAAATAACCTCCAAACATTACTTGACAATACTCTGGATTTTATATTTCTTTTTATCTTTTTAGTAGCATACTTATAAGCAGGTTCTGAATATCATTTGGATCTTGGAGAAATCATTGTATTATTTTATTTTATTTTATTAACATTACTCTACTACCTCTAATACTACTCTGTGACAGAATTTACAAACTCAAACTGTTATGAACCGCTCAATTCCTCTAAGGCAATATTCATTTTTCTTTTCTTTTTCTTTTAATTATTGGATGCAGAAGAGCTTATTACTAAATCAGGAATGGTAACTTAATAGAGAAATATAACATGTATAAATAATTAAATTTATTAGAATGAAACTAGATAAGATAGATAGCAGATAATACCACTTTCATTCTGTTGAAATGAAATAACTCACCAAGTATGGGGAACATAGAGAAATGGAGAGGATAGTGATAGAAACAGACAGATACATATATATATTCAAATTTGGACGCAATGTACCTTAGCCATTTGTACTCTAGTTAAATGTCCCTATAACTCTATTACTCATTTGTTCTCATCATATTTGTGTAGTTTACTTTGTGATAAAATTGTAGAACAATTAGCAGGAACTCTAACAAGTTCTCTTTGTCAACTCTGACTTAAAGTGCAATCTAGGTTAAGGTTACTCAACCTAAGCTAAGAATCATTATACAAACTGGTTTCTGTTATACTAGATTACCTTCTTTAAAATCTTTTTTATTTTTTATGTTCTTTTCTCATCACTTTATTCCTCTTTCTTTCTCTGGCAGCAACTTTATCCTACTTATAGACCAAGTTTCCAGACAATTTACTTCTGGCCTTCCTTAAAGGTTGAGATGCCTTCATCTCACTTTGCTTTAAACTCTAGTATGAAATTCTTTATTACCAATTTTGGCAAACCTTACAGGACTTCATAATATGAACCCTACTTCTATTCCCTATGCTAACAATGATCCTGAGTAGGTTGATATTTCTACTCCTACTCTAGTATCATTCCATACATCTGTTCTTCCTGCTATTACTGACCACAACCTTAATGACCAACTAGTTAATGCTCTCCTCCAACTCTTCAAAAATCTCAATTATAGATCTTTAGAACTACCAAAACTCCAATAACCCAAGGCCTGAATCTCTAATACTTTTAATAGATCAGATCCTCACAAGCTTAACCACTTCCTATTCTAATGCCAACTCTATTTCTAGTCAAATTCTAATCAATTTGTCACAAGCTTCATTTAGCCATAACTCTATAAATATTCACATGATTTTGACAATCTTAGATATATCTGAAAGTTCTTAAGAAGACCTTTCAAACAATGCCCAAAATTGTAATAAAATAGCAGACAAGCTAGGGGATCCACAGTAGCAGAATATTTTATTTCTCTTTTATTTTATTTTATTATGTAATAGTATAAAGTGTGTGGGACATTATGACTCAAAAGGAGTCCACAAGATAATTCAAGTAGACAAATACTAGTAAATACAAATTTGCATATAAGTAGCTAGACCAATTAGTGAGGACTCTAACGAGTTCTCTTTGTTAACTCTGACTTAGAGTGTGAACTTAAGTTATCCCAACTGATGTTTACTACATTAGAACTCATTTTCATATCTAGAGCATCAATTGCCTCAATTTCTGCTCACTCTTACTCTCATATACTCGACCCTTGACCAGTGATTGATACTAATCACTAGTCACTTCTATATATAGCCAGGCTACAGGTTTAAGTAGACTGACCAGGAAGTTTAGACCCTGGAGGTGAATGACTAGGACCATACCTGGGCCCCAGTGTAGACCAGACCTTACAACCAGGTGGTGCTCAGTAGATTACTTGTGCCCTTTTCACTCTTAACAACCTTGTGCTGCAGGTGCATTGTTACTTGGTATACATAGAGGAATAGTGCTCAGTCCTGAAGAAAGCACTCTAGAGTAGGGATCCTCTTCTTAGAGGTGATCATTTAACCATATCATTAGGGCAGTAGCTAGTAGGGCAGTAGGTACCTGGCTGGGTAAAGATTTTGCACTCCAACAGACATAAGTAGTTGGTAAAATAGTCAGCTGAAGAAACACTGGTTAGTAAAACCTGTAATAAATACACTTTTCCTATACAACCAAAAACTTCACTCTTCCTTAGACACAACACCATATCTCTAGAAGTATACAACCAAACCATGAGCAGTTTGCTCAAGTAGAGATGAGCACTTGCCAAACTAAGATGGGAGTTAGAAGGAAGAGAAGGACGTAGATGTTGGAACTGCAGATTGTTTGGCCACTTGGCTAAAAACTATAGAAACAAGAAAGGAAAGAAAGAGAAGAAGACGAAGAAGACAAGCAATAGATTTGAAGCATTGACAAGTATAGTAATGCAATGTGGGGTAAAGGAGGTGAGACAACAGGAGGAAGTAGAAGAAAGGAGGTGATGCTTTAGGTATGGAGAGAAAGGGCACAAGAAGTGGGAGTGTTCAAAGGGAAATGAAAAGAGGAGAGAAGAGGCAGCACCTCCGCGAGAAGTATGGAGAAAGATAAAGGATCATTGTAGAGCAAAAGGACTGCTGCCTAGAGGAGTGGTCATGAGCATGGAGGGGTGGATGAGGAGGAGAGAAGTTGTAACACTTGTAGAATATAGAAGGTGTGATTACAAGAGGACGAAGACCCAGGAGAACTGAGGACAAGGGTTCCTGGATAAGGAACAGTTGTGTAATATGTAGTGTAGAAGATGCAAAGAAGCACAGAACTGGAGAGAAGAAGAAGCAGCAAGAGGAAGAGCAGAAAGAGTAAAGTGTGGAGCATGTGGAGGCAAGGATGTAGTAACAGGAGGAAAGGTAGAAAAGAATGAGAAAGGAAAGGTGTTCTGTCCACCCTGTAGGACAAGAAAAAAAGTACCATGGTGGAACTAGGAAGGAAAGATGGAATGGTTAGTGCCTAGGGCCCAGAAGGAGAGGGCTGAAATCACTGATCCAGAGAAGAGATAGAGAGAAGTCAGAAGGACTTTGAAAAGTGTGGATGCAAATAGGAGTGAAGAGGATCAACACTCATAAAGGAATCTTCATAAAGACATTATTAGATAGTTGTCAGGACCTGCGGGACAATCCTGGATCCCCCTCAGAGAGTATAAGGTTAAGACGAGGAGAACTTGACAGAGTTCCCTCTATGAATTGACCAGCTATTTATAATACTACATGTGGCTGTGGCTAGTCTATTCTAAAAGAGATCAAGGTATCTATTAACTACCATCTATCAAGTCCTGAGTAATTCTCCATGTTAGATAGCTTCTGCTCACATGTTCTCCCATACATGGCAGCTGCCTGATAGGTATGTGATCTATCCCAGATTATCACTCGATCTTCCCATGCTTGTCCCTTTTATAGATCATGACGTTTCCATGTCATATTCCTATAGTTGTACTGTCATTAATTAATTAATTTAATAAAGAAAAAGAGAAGTGTTAGAGCAAATCATAACAATAGTGGAACCACAGGGCTCTTCATGAACAAGAAGTGCACACAAAGGGGAGGCTTTAAGTTGATAAAACCTAAGAAGCCAATATTAATGAAGAATGTGAATAGTACAGGAAACAGTAAAGGTGCAATTCTGCATAAGGTAGAAGGAAATCTGTACTTCAAAGGGCATGTAGAAAGAGTAAGGATGGATGTATGCAATCTGGGGAAGACCAAAGTGATATTGGGAATGCTTTGATTACAGGCACATAATCCTGAGATAGATTGAGAGAAAGAGGAAGTGAAGATGATGAGATGTCCACCTATATGTGAATGATACATAGGCAAGAAGGAAATGGGCCCAGAAATTAAGAGGAGAAGAAAAGGGAAGAAAGAAATTCAAGGGGATGAGATCAAAAAAATTAGATGAGCAGCAGACGAGAAAGAAGATTGGGAAAGAGAGGAGAAAAGGGAACTAGACCATAGGAAGGTGGAGGCAATGGTACCTCAAAAGTTCCACAAGTGGCTGAAGATGTTTGGAAAGGTAGAGTCAGAAAGAATGCCAACAAGAAAGATATAGGATCATGCTATAGATCTCAAGAAGAAGTTTAAGGCCAGTAAAGCTATTACAAACAGTCACTTACTAGATTTGTGATTGGTGATTTGATGATTCTCAAGCAAGGTAGTTTAAGCAATGAAAGATGTTATTAAGTCTGAGATCTAATCCTCAGACTATGAAGCCTTATATATAGGAATTGATGGTCTGTGTACCTGGACAGAGCATCACATGTTCTACTGCCTATTGTTCTACATATGGCAGCCCTTTTGTGTCTAAAATAGTGATAACTTAACCATAAAAGGGGCTGTCCTTGTTTGTGTTCAAGGATTGATGTGCATCTATGGGTAATAAATCAGTATCATGCCAAACCTTGAGGTCCTTGTATCTCCACAGGATCTTATTGCCCTAAGGTCTATTTATAGTCATCAGAAGCGTATTGAAGAGAGCTTCCATGTGCACATGGAAGCAAATGTCTGCATTTGGCAGTTCCCGAGATATCTGCCAATCAGTGTCTGGCACTGATTAACTGATATCTCAATGAGTACTGATTGCTTTGACACATTTTGGGCATCGTTTGAAAGGT
>Ga0153966_100077_pt1 | contig 68866 bp, 84 predicted proteins | sample TSFL050MetaG_FD_104738 | JGI IMG/M metagenome (GOLD analysis project Ga0153966, IMG submission 104738) | Attine ant fungus gardens microbial communities from Florida, USA - TSFL050 MetaG | ecosystem: Host-associated > Fungi > Mycelium > Unclassified | place: USA: Florida, Paynes | collected... | reverse complement strand
CCCTGACCCTGTGCGTTAATTTAGTTTTGGTTTGTTTTACCGGCCGGTTGATTTTCTTCTTGACTGCTCCTACACACCTGCTGCTCCTTTTCTTGATATAGAAAAAAGTTGGCAAGCACTATCCGCGTCGTTTTTGCGTTCCGAGTGCTAGGTGACCATAGCATAGGCTGCTAGCGATGAATACCGAGTTGGATGTTGTGAGAGTGGGAAAAAAGGAAGAAAAGCATCCCTCCTTTGTGATAGAGTAAAGGAGATGATGGAAGACAGAGTATAGTACACTTGTCTATTGTTCTAGAAAGAAAGAAACAATCCGAGTTGTCACTCGAAATCAAGACTCTTCCATGTCAATAGTTGATCATATAACACTATATCTAATGCCCTGGAATAATGCAAAGTTTCGATCCTCCAGAGGGATAATAAACATCAACCAGCACACATTCTATATCAAAAAAAACATGTAGAAATGGATATATTAGAGCGGAAAAAAAACATTTTTCCATAATGTTGGGAGAGGGGTGAAATGCATTAGCTAATCTCACATAACCATAACGATTGACAAAGCTACTAACTAGCGTTGAAGAAAAAATAACTTTGTAAAGAAAAGTTGTATCATCATTTTCATACCTCAAACCTCTTCCAAAAAAGGGTATCCAAATGGACAGTTGGTTAACAAGTCCACCTATAATCAACTGGTATCCATGATCCATGATCTAATGATTTCTTATAGTCGATGCCCAGGCACCGCCCAGAATATCAACGTCAAAACCGTCACCAAAATCGCCACCACAATCGACACCCAAACCGCACGTCCCAACAACAAATTCCTCACATACGGTTCTCGAATCGTCAACGTTCGAAACGGCGTCGATTCAGATTGACCGAAAAAAACAAGGACAGGGTCGAGTTCGTATTGATGGGAAATGAGGAAGAGAATGGCAAAAGTGAATGGGATGAAGAGCTATCGAGGAGGGATGATGAGTGATAGCGATAACAGGAAGGAACGAGAGACGACGTACAAAGAAGCGTCTGGATTTAGGATGTACGTCAAGAAAAATGAGGGAAAAACCCACTGCCAAGCCAATCCAAAGAATGACAAGACCAAGAATGAGGCGGACAAGGGCCGATATGGGCGTGAGGTTACCGAATGCTTTAGATCGCAGAAACCTGGGAAAGGCATCCTGTTCCATGGCTCTGAAGCAATACTCCTTTTGAGCATGGAACATATCAGGGATCTGAGCCAGCACACTGAGTTCTTGTTGCGTCTTGGGCTCATCCTGGCTGTTGAGGGGGAAAGTATGGATTCTCAAGGCAGGAGGCAAGTAAATCTCGTGACTCGTGTTGGGGTCAACTGCAGGAGAGAGATAGCGGTAGAAGATTCTCTCTGCAGAACTGACGAGATCGAGACGTGTGATTGCTGCTGAACGAGGAATGATAGTGGGTGCTCTGGATGCACGACGGAGAGGAAACAAAGTGGGCGTGCGTGCAGAGGAACGGGAAGGATTTTCAGGTGTGGGCAGTAGCCTGGGACTGGGTGAACGAGGGGAAAGGTGATCGGTGTCGCCGACAGCTGCGAGATTCTTCTTGTCCTGGTCTGAGGGAAAGTCGCCTGCAGCGGTGCTTGCGGTGCTGCGCTTTGTGTCGGGGTGGAGGCCGACAACGGTGCCGTAGATGGAGCCTCTGCGGCGAGCATAGTCCCAGTACTGAGGCCAGTCCTCCCTGATAGAGCGTCCCGACCTGCGGACGTCCTTGAAATACGCTCTGCAGAGGTTTTCGTGCTGCTGGACGTCGAGCCAGAAGTCGAGAATGTCCTCTGCGCCCTCGCGCTGGAGAAAGAGACTGGAGGGATGTATATTATCAGTGGGAGTGGTGGAGGATGAAAAGGCAGACAGACTAGAACATAAACAAGTCGACGGGAGGCCGTGTTCTGCGCGAAACAACCTCGACAAATGTCGGCAGCCGGTCAGTCTCCATCTCTCTCTCTCTTCTTTCCGTGCGAAATGACAACACCAGCTCTCCCATCACGTAAGCACTCCCACACTCCATGTCCTCTGCTCTCCGCGAAATCAGGTTTCTGTTCTCTCCCTCTGGCCCTGCATCGGCAGGCACAAGGTGATCCTCGCCTCTGCCCTTCTCTTTCGCCCTTATGCCTTTCCAGGCAGTTTGTCCTCGCCCGCTATAAATCCATCAAACAGCAAAACCCCGATCTTCCTGTCCTCATTCGCGAGGCAACAGGCACCCCTGCACGCGCGTTTGCACGTTTTGGTGTGCTCCAGCACTCAACCTTTTCAAACAGCTGACGGACTCGTGTGCATTCTATAGAACGAGGTGTCGAGCGCCATGTAGAACTCGAAGGACTCGGTGCCGCAGACGTGGAAACCAAAGTCCAGCAACTGCTCGCCTTGGAGCTTTGACAGCAGTCATTCTTTGATGGTGTTGAGACTCTTGGTTGTTCTAGGGAAATAAAAGCCTCGTGTGGAAGGACTTCCATGTAGAGGCCATGATGGATCATCTATATCACTGTTCAAAGACTTTAAAAGATGACGAGTTTCCGAATCAGCGGTAAGGCGTCTTATTCGCATCATATCCGGAAGATAAATGGGAATTATTAAAACTCAGTTTCGTTCGTAATTACAATGCATCTGCGTTTTATTTGAGTCGGCATAATGTACAGTCAATCATACATTGATCCAGATCCAATTATTTTGACAGCATCATCTAAGGACAACAGTGAACAGAGATGGTCTCGTCCAAAAAAATGATGTCAGCTTACCTTGACGAACTCTGCAAGAGTTAGATGACACATCGTCAGTCTTTACCGTCAAGCGCTAGGTACAGAGTAACAGACCATCATAGTTGATTTGCCCATCACCGTCAATGTCGGCCTCGCGTATCATCTCATCCACCTCCACATCTGATAGCTTCTCACCTAGAACACATGAAAATGATTGAGCGTCAAATAAACATACAACAGCAGACGAACCCAAGTTTGTCATTACATGCCTCAACTCCGCGGCACTAATGTACCCATTGCCATCCTTATCGAAAACTTTAAATGCCTCCTTGATCTCTTCTTCACTATCAGTATCACGCATCTTGCGTGCCATCATGGTGAGGAACTCGGGAAAGTCGATCGTGCCATTGCCATCCGCATCCACTTCATTGATCATATCTTGTAGCTCAGCTTCTGTTGGATTCTGACCGAGAGAACGCATCACAGTGCCCAACTCATTAGTCGTGATCGTACCATCTCCATCTTAGATAGCAAAGCAATTCATCAGATGATCGTCACAGAAAACACGCGAACTTTACCTTTATCGAAAAGAGAGAAAGCCTCCTTGAACTCTGGTTACATGAAGGGAAAAAAAAAATGAGATTCTTGAATCAAGATCAAATTGTACAAGGCAAACCGGAGATTTGTTCTGCAATCGTGCGTCAGCATCTCTCAAGACTTTTTGCACAACGTGAAACTTCTCACCTTCGGACTAGAGATAACACGCGTTATTACCCTGCACTATACTTTGAAAAGAAAGACGCACCAATTGGTCGGCCATGAGGCAGTCGTTGAGTAAATAATATCAAGAGCCAAATCGCAAAAAAGGCTACTGGGGTGACCTCGGCTATCTCCGCATCACCTATTTAGGAATCTCACCCAACATTGTCGCTGTAAAAAAAACAAAAAACAATGCTGTTAGGGGTTGGCTATGTTTTGTCGCAACGAACGAAGAAAAATATCTTGCTGAACTAGATTACGATCTCAATCTCCAAAAGAAATCACATTCCCGGTTCGACCGGATGAATTTCTTGTGTGTGCTTACTATTTTTTTCTCAGCTGCAGAGAGAGAGGTTTATAGATTCATGTGATCAATGTTAGTAATGATGGTTCAGACGAACTGAGCTCGGACTTGTAGTTGTACTGAGATGGTTGTTGTTGCCTATGCCTAAGAAGACAGTGGGGAGAGAGATACTGACTAGCTTCCCACGTCTCATGGTCCAGTGAATCATGATGAACAAAAACCGAGAGTGTGGAAAGATACGAACCGTATGACCTTCTCTCTCTCTCTTCTGTACAATAATGCATCAAAGATAAACATCTTGAAACACTTGTGATATGATGAGAACCCACGGATCAGCAAGGCTCACCGGTATATCCCTCTCCACTTTCCCTTCCAACCTCTAATGACAACGAAAACACCTCCTCTCTATCTAGTAAGTTCCACCTCCTCCTTTTTTCGAACTTTTGAGCTTGACAGCTCTTGGCTATATATCAGAATGGAACAATCCATACGTTACCTAGAGATCAAATAACAGGTTTGCTGCTCCAGCTCATCTTTCTCTTCTCAGTACTTACAATTACATTCATAGCTGCATTAAGAGATACATTTCAAGCATTTGACACAGGTACGAGCTCTAACTCTATCACTCTATCAAACCAGCAATTCATCAACGGGGGGGGACTATAGATGGAGATGGAACCATATCCCCTCAAGAAATCACCAGTTTCCTGCACACATTCGGAGAAAATCTCACTCACACTCAACTCGACGGGATCATGAAAGAATTCGACGCTAACCGCAACGGACTTATTGATTTCGATGAATTCGTGAGCCTCATGTCAGCACGATCTAAAGCTACAGGTACCCCTCTCGATGAAGAAAGTGATTTACGAGAAGCGTTTAGAGTGTTTGATTTGGATGGTAATGGAACGATTAATGCAGAGGAGTTACGGTCTACGATGAAGAATATCGGTGTCTATTTGACTGATGAGGAATTGGATCTTATGATGAAAGAGGCGGACGAAGATGGAAATGGTGTTATTGACTTTCAAGGTTCGAGTTTTTTTTTTGCCCTTTGCCTTTTGACTATGGATTTTGAAGGCTGAAGTTTTATTACCAGAATTCCGTCGTGTGATTCTCCTCCCTGCAACGCGATCACCGGCTCAGAATTAGCGTACCCTTGATTCAATTATTCTTATTTCTTTTCATGCTTCCACCCGTGCTTTCACCCATGCTAGCAGCAGCTAGACTGAATTCAGATTCATTTCATTTCACTCACCGGCGGCGCTGCGGGGCCCATGAAACATAAGTGACGAGTGACATCATAGCCCCTGAGTGGGACGATATATAGATCGCAACTCGCAACTCTCAGTTAATAAGTATGGCCAGTACCCCGCACGACATGACTTCCTCTACATCCAAAGCGACCCCTGATACCGCTGATGGACAATACTCAACAGCTCCACCTGCTCAACAACCGACCTTTAACATTCTCCCTCATCCTGCTGTACGTCGCTCAATTTTTTTTTTGATATTTTTTACACAAGCACCACAAACACCCCAATCTCCCTCATTCTCATCCTCATCACAACAACAGAAATCCAACGATCCCGCAGATCTACAAAAACCGAGTGAAACTACGGGAGGATTAAGAAGTCACCAAAGTGCATTCGCAGTCACATCTGCTCCGGGACCCGTGTTGCCCAATCAAGAGATGTTGAGTAATTTGGGACCAGCTAAAGTACGTTCGTCACACTGTTTTTTTGATGAACGAGAATTTACAAATGCAAATGCTATGAATTTTAGACGACAGAGGAGCTTGAAGTGCTCCAAGCTGAACTCAACCACAAGTCTTGATGTTGATGGATCCTGTACAATATGTTGTTGAGAATGATGTTGATTTTATTTCTGAATTGTTCATGCTTCCTCTCATCACTGACCATGACTGATCAGTGTATTTTTTTTGTTAACATTGACAATGATTATGGGAACTCTAATATGAGTTCTCTTTGTTCAACTCAACCACCAAGTGGGATTAAGTCTTGGTTATCCAAACCCTTACAATCTACTTAAAATCTTTCAGCTTACACTCCACTGATCAGCAGAAATACAGAAGGAATAGAGGTAAAATTAAAATAAAAAGCAATGATGAGTTGAATGCTCAGCTGTAAGGCTCAAACCTTGACAAATACTGACCAGACTAGACATCTTGTTAGCTTCGGTTATAATGTCCTACCTGCTATAGATGTTCATTCTTTTACCAAACCACTATAGACCTTCCTCTTCTCATTTCATTTGATGATTACACTTTCAACATGATTCAGGACAAGAGATCACTTGAAGTCAATAAGACCAGGTTTTAGTGTGACTTAGCTATGGACTCAAGCATGGTAATGGAACAGATGTAGCTAGTGAATGTGATGGTAAATAAAAAACAGAAATAGTTTCAACAGGGTTGCAAGATGTTGATGTGAACTGACTCACAAGAATCTCACTTCTGTTTTTTGCTAAGACATGATATATTAGTATCTGAGACACAGAACACTGAAACATGCACTGTCAAGTGATAAATAGTTAAGTAACCTATCTAGTCCCTCAGTTGATCACCCAGTAAGGTGTCATCTGAGGTGAGCATACCCTATAGCCATTGTATGACACCGAACCTAATGCCTGCATAGCTACTTTGTCTTTTAGATATTTAATATATTAGTTGATCACCCAGTAAGGTGTCATCTGAGCTACTTCGTCTTTTACAAGAAAACAACAAACCTAGTCAAAAATTAGAGTGCCAGATGTGGGCCAATAGGATTATACGAGTACGAGCGAGGGAAATTCGACTTCCTTAACAAGAATCTTCATCAAATAATTGTTTTATCTAAAAGTCAGTTGGCTTCCATTGCGTGGCGGTTCATCACCTGGGGTACTTGCACTGAAGAACAAGTCAGGAGATTGGCCAATATTATCAGTTCTCCTTCAATGTTCACCTGATCTTGATCATCGTCCGAACTCTCTTCATCCCTATCATTTCCTGCCATGATCTGGTCATGAATCTCCAAGGCTCATGATCCCAGTAGATCCCATACTTCCAAATCTAGGGTCCCAGTTGAATTCTTTAGGTTCCTCGCTTTCAAAGGCCACACCGTGTTTCCAGTCAAACTTTTCACAATACGAATGGCTCTATCGACACGACTGTCGCGCGCTTCTCTAATCTCTGCGCACTCAGATAAGATGTATTCTGGCTTCTTGGGTTGAGGAAGATGACCAAACTCGTTCAGTGTAGCTAGACATGTCCCACCGAGAACATCGAGAGACCCTCGTGTGGACATATTTTCGGCTAATCGTCTGACTCTATTTCGAGTTTCAATATATCTAAGTAATGTTTGTTGATCGCATAGTTTTGATTGGGCCTCGGTACCGAGTTCCTACTCAACTATATCAGAGAATAGACGTATCGCGATTCGCTCATAAATGTTATGTTGAATTGTCGGACTATCGATGTGATTGATCTGCGTGAATGGATTGTGTTGGAAGGAGTATCTGAGATAAGAACCATGAAGGCATTAATAGCCAAATCACCATTTTTAATTACCCATGCGAGATGATTTATCGATTCAATGGCTTTCAATTTTAAGACATTCAAGCTGTGCAATTGCAAAGATAGTTCTTGCCTGTCATCACGCAAAAGGCAACCCGAGATTCGGCCCGCATCATACCGTCCGCCGAACGCAGCTGCTTTGATTCCTAGCGTCAAGTGTCAATTTCATTGTTTACTCGGCTCCAACCCATCAAAATTAGTTTTTACTCGGTCCTGTCAGAAGAAAACGGAGCTCCTTGACATCGGGACCTCAGCATCGCTGTCTAGCTTGATGGTTACCCAGGATCCGAGCAATCACTGTAATCCTCTCCTCTGTCCCGAAAATCCTTGTATCTACACTGGTTCTGGCCATTAGCAAGATCACACTAAACCTTGGATGCAATTAATCGTCGACATTAGTTATGGCTGCGGGGCGCTAGAACTCGAATTGAACGATTTTTGGATCGGTGCCTTATAACCATTTATATTGGTTTAGCAAGCAATCAATTGCAATTACTGTATGGCTTCAGTCTTTTCCATATTGACAATCAGGGTACTGTAAATCACATCTGTCAACTGCACTCTATGTTTCCAATAAAAAACGGATCTCCGGACTGGCATATCGATTCCTTTCAAATGACCCTGAATATCTGCAAAACTGTATCGTCATCGGTTTAATTCTGATTCGCGAATCAATCTATCTCTCTTGGCAAAACCTTCCTGCAAATCATGTGTGCCGGCGCTCCCCCCCCTCTTTCTTCTGCCCTTCTAGACCCTATCCTGTTGCAACAGCTCTGTGAAAAACCCGAGAACCTTTCATCCTGATGTGACTCACTGCTTGTCTTTTCAATTCAGTGTATGTGTGGTAAAAGGGGCTGGACCCTTCCTATTTCAAATCGGGATTTTTCGTCCTATATACATATGGGCCTCTGTTGTAAGGGTATCTAGATTCTTTTCTCCTAACCTACTCTGTGCCTTCCCTTTTTTATTCCTGTCTGCGTTCTACTCGAGTATTTGGTAAGACACAACTAGGTGGTATTCATTGCTTTCGAATCTCCATTATCACCTGCCACGATGTCTTTGTATCTTGCAATCCGGAACACAAGCACGTTAGTGGCGATACTGGCATTCTCATTCGCCTGCACTCTGTACTTGCGAAGAAAACCCAGGCGATCTGGCTTACCTTTACCCCCTGGACCAAAGAAATGGCCAATCGTCGGCAACTTGCTACAGCTGCCTACCGCATTCGAATGGGAAGTTTACGCGAAGTGGGGTGAAACCTATGGTGCATATTTTGATTCTGCCCTTGCGTCATCTCTGATGTGATTCTAATGTATGAACTTGATGTTGAATTTAGGATCGGATATCCTCCATGTTGATGCTGCTGGAAAATCGATTGTCATCGTCAACTCGTGGAAAGCTGCAAACGACCTTTTTGAAAAGAAGTCAGGCTTGTATTCTAGCAGGTGCGATTGTGCTCCTCGCCTTGTCCTAAACCAAAAGCATACATCTGACTATCATAGACCAGGAAATCAAATGGTACTTCTGTGAGTGGTAGTTCTGTAGACGGAATCTCGAAGCAAGGCCGCTGACTTCCTTCTCCTTAAATTCGCAATTTCCTTGCAGTTCTGGCTGGGATTGGCTTTTCGGGTTCTTGCCGTACGGTGATGCCTGGCTTGAACGTCGAAAACTTTTTCAAAAATACTTCCATCCGCTTGATTATCCGAATCATCAACCTCGTGAACGAGAATGCGTCCACCAAATGCTGCGTCGATTACTCGATGCACCTCAAGAGTACATGGAACACATCCGATAGTGAGTGCATCTCTTCCTGAACCTTCTGGTTCCCTGTATTCGGCTTTGACTCATCAACTTCGATCATCATATCATAGTATGATGGGAGCATTGTCCATCGCACTAGCCTACGGAATTGATGTCAAGTCAGAAAATGATCCCAATATCCATTATGCAGAACAGGCTGTCAAGGGTCTTGCTGGCGCGGCAAATTTCAGTGCTTTCTTGGTCAACTCAATTCCGCTGCTGAAACATGTGCCGTCGTGGTTCCCTGGGGCAAAATGGAAGAAGAAGGCAGAAATTTGGAGTGATTGGACGGTGAAGATGCGAGAGATTCCATTTCAACAGTCATTGGAGCAACTTGTAAGCTTGTCTCGTTTTCGCTGGAATTCATCCCCCGTCTCTTGCTGGCTACTTTCGATTGATGGCGGTTTTGACTGATATATCGTTCAGGCTGAAGGAACGGCGACATCCTCATTGGTCACGAACGGCGTTCAGGGCATTGAAGAAACTCGGGATCGCGAACATCAAATGACTGTCATCAAAGACACTGCTGGTAACTTCTTTGTTGGTATGAATGCTGCCAAAAATCTTTATCCTCACGCCACATCTGACACCCGTTCCAGGGGGTGCTGACACAACTGTATCCGCTATCAGTACATTCTTCTTGATGATGATATGCCATCCTGAGATTCAAGACAAGGCTCAAGCAGAACTTGACCGTGTTGTCGGAAAAGGCCAGCTGCCTGATTACAGCGACGAGGCTGCGCTACCTTACATCAGTGCTCTCGTGAAGGAAACCCTCAGGTACGACTTCGATACCGGATGGGATGGAAATATTAATCCATGGGCTTTTTCTCCGTAGGTTTCAGGCAATCACACCGTTCGGTACGTCTTAGCTTGTGGAGGTGCCTATATACTCATGCCTACCTTTGACAGCTATTCCTCATTACTTAACGGAAGATGATGAGTACAATGGCTATCTTATACCAGGTGGATCTGTTGTTCTTGGGAACGTCTGGTTCGTATACCCATGTGAGATTATACGAAGTGATCGTCAACTACCTTTTTCAGGGCAATAACACATGACAAGGAGGATTATCCAGAGCCTTTCGAGTTTAAACCGGAACGATTCCTGAAAAATGGTCGTCTGAACCCCGATGTCCGTGAACCTACAGCCGCTTTTGGGTTCGGTCGTCGGTGAGTAAAAATTCTTTGAATATAAAAATCATGCTGGCCATCTTAATGACATTTGTGCTTCTTGTTCCAGTATTTGCCCTGGAAGGCATATTGCTATCTCGTGTTTATATCTGAGCATCGCAACCGTATTGTCTGTATTTAGACTTGAGAAAGCAGTCGACGAACAAGGTCGTACAATCATGCCTTCGAGAGAGTATATTTCTTCCCTAATATTGTGCGTCATGATCTCCCCACTAGATCTCCAACTCACGAAACATGGATAGGCATCCTACGCATTTTAGGTGCATCATTAAGCCTAGGTCCAAGGAGGCAGAGATGCTGGTCAGGTCTACATCAGATTCCTGAATATCTTGAATATGACGCTGTTGGGTGTCCCAGTCTGGAGATAAACATTAGATAGAGACTATTCATAGACTAAAACTTGAACGATTTCGCATAACTTGTACTGTCAGCATTTCTCGGGCATGTCTCATTCTTTGCATATTCCTTCATTTGTACATAATTGTATTACTGTTTCACGGAAACCAGCTCTGGCCAAATTCCATGTCGGTAGAGTAATTATTTAAATAAGGCTAGGTTCGCAGTTCTTAGCGTGGGAACTCCGGTGAGTGTGACGTGACTGTAACGATTGTATTTGAACCGTAAATCGACAGTTTTTACTTGAACCTCGCTATGTTGCATCTGGTTGCGTCTTCCATCGCAAGACGCGTTCTTCTGCCAACTCTTGCTTCACGCTTGGCTTTGACGCGTCCCATCTCGATAACTCCTGTATTCAGTCTTCCTGCAAAGGTTGGAGCTGGCGTTACCAAGGCAGCTGCATCTCAGAAAGCTGCCAAAGCTCCAGCTACGGCCAAGGCAAAGGCAAAGACCAGTGTAAAGACCAAGGCAAAGACCAAGGCGAAACCCAAAGTAAAGGCCAAGCCCAAGCCCAAGCCCAAGAAGCAAGTGAAAAAGGCTGAAAAGAAACGTGCTGTGCTCCTGCTTCCCAGTTTATGCACTGCGTTGTTGACTTTGTGCATATTTTTTCTATAGCCGCGTTCACGAGAGCGGACTTGAAGGTTCCGCCAAGGTCAGTTGGTTCGGCCTGGACTGATTTCGTCACGACCAACATGGTCAATGGTGGGAGTTCCGTAGAAGAGGCTCGGTTAAAAATGAAGGAATTATCGTTGAAATGGAAATCTATGACCAAGGCTGAGCAGCAGGTTTGTTGATGTCTCGTCATCTCTTGCCATAAATGATTTCATACGTTTATTGTCAGCCATACTATGATCGGACAAGCAAACGACAAGTGGAAGTTAAGAAAGAATTTGAGGAGTGGAAGAAGAACGTTGATCCGAAGATATTACGAGCCATCAACCAGCGACGCAAGCAAAAGGGATTACCAAGGATTACACCTCCGAAGACAGGGAAGCCTTCGGGTCCATTCGTTCTGTAGGTCAACTCTGCCAGTGGTTGAGCCCGTTACTGAGTACTGTCTCGTTCAGCTATGTTATGGATGTTCGTAAACAAGAAGGAAGTTCTGTTACTTTCACCGAAACCCTCAAACAAGCCGGGGCTAGTTGGCGCAAGTTATCTGAGACAGAGAAGGCGGTATGTCATTGAAATGTACTATCTTCATCTCAGAGAACTAATGAAATTCTAGCCTTACATGAAAACGTACAAGAAGAATTATCAGAATTATCTATCCAGTTTGCCAGCCTCTTAGAATTCAGATCAGTAGAATACCGATTGTAAACATGAGGTTTTGATAATCCACATAAAGCTTTTTTGTTTTCCCCAACATGAAATGTTCAACAGTTCAGTACCTTCTGAACCAAATCCTCTTTGTCTAAATCATCGATTGAACTTTGTTATTGGGGTTGATTACCTGAATATGCTGAAGTGCCCTGGTCCATCCCATAGTAAATACTAACAATTTGTCGAATATTCTGTACCGTTCCCATAGATACAGGTAGAATTCTTCCCTTGATACAAGCTAATACTCAAGGTTCAGCAATCCTGATATAGCAACATCAACTCCAACGAGATTCATGCTCTCGACGCTCTCGACACTTCCACTGAAGAGAGTCCTTGAAACAAGGACCAGAAAGAGATCTATTCCTTAGCTCTTGTGATGAGCTAGATGTCTTCATTGTCTGACTGAATCTACGGCAGTCTTGGGGACTCCCACTCCAAATGAACCCAAATTGAGATATAGTTCTTCGTAGGACAAATATTCAAATCTGCAACATAAATTATTCTTGTACCCTATGCTACACCCATCAATCAAATCTGTATGTCCCAGACATTTACAGTCACTTCCATGGATGATCAACTCCAAGCCTTCAAGCCTCCCTCCCTGTTTGATACTCTGGCGCCGTCTCACATAACAGCAAATAATATCAACCCCCAGTTGGACCGATGTACTTGCCATGACGATCAGATCAGACCCATAATTTGGTCAGAAACATAGGTGGCAGTGGTTTCAACTAGACATTGGTCGATGGAAATACGCCAAACCTCTTCAATCACTCAACCACTCACCTCCTATCTCTAACAATTTCGGTGCTTCCGTGAGGCCCAGAATGATTTTCTTACACTATGCTCTTCTTTTTTGTTTGTCCCCATCTTTCCGGTCGCAGATCTTCTAGAGGACGAGAACAGCCAAGAACAAATCATACCATATCCTTTTAGTGTTTCGTCGAGGAAAGATGAACAATGCGCCACCACCTTTGGAACTCTCTACCATGACCTCTGTTGGGTTGAAGACTCTACTCGTAGACGATCTCCCCATAACGCACGAGTGAGAACGGGAAGGATAGCACGCATCTCAAAGGACCAAGGAGCATCAGAGTTCATCGGCTCTAAGATGAGTATGTCATCCTCCAATCCTGTTAACCAGATAAGACTGGGTACTTCAACATCGGAAAGCCGACTGCACGGGAGTGATAAAATTCTGTCTTCTCGTATCTCAAGGTCATTCTTGATATTGTCCTTCTCGAAAGAAGACATCAGACTCTTAAGAAGGTCAGTGAAGGCTTCTTGCCAGGAATATGACGGATCTATGGGTTCCTTGAGGAACACCGAACCAATCGCTCTGTGAGTTTGAATGTAACTGACCAATCTTGTTAACAATTGTATCCGTGTTGTCAGAAGATGATTCGAGTGTCTACGAGCATCAATGAAAATTTCCGCAGCAACTGTTGTGCCAGGAGGAGAAACTCGTATGAGATGAGGAAGAGTTAGGTATCAAGAAATGATTTTTCCTTAGGACGCGCTGTGGGGTCTGAGATGGCAAGAAAACAAGCCCAATCAGATTGGCGCTCCGAAGGAGTAGACACTGATATTGATTGAACATCAGAACAACTATCTTCATTGGCAAATTTCTTTAGATCTAATGATACATGCTTAAGTAAAACTGCCCAAGAATCGAGAGAGAGATCATCCGCCGTGGGTTGTCCTAAGCGAGGATACAGACAGAAACCTGCACCTGAAGCCCTTGCCCCCGATGTCAGTGATTTTGTCTGTGCTGTGGTCATGTCCAGGTAATAGTGTTGGAATAGACAATGGCTGTATTCAACTTCCCATACTCCTTTCTCCCATAGATATGCCCCAGACATTGGGCTCTTTGTAGCCCTCCGCGTCTTAGTACTAGTTTGCTTGTTGCGGAATAGAAATGCTTAATCCAAAAAAAAACAATGGCTGTCTGTTAGGGTGCATCAACATGTTTCCACCTGGCAATGGACACTGAGTGTGCCTCTAAAGAAAAGATGCTCTTGAAACTCCCCAATGGAAGCATGGTTGAGACTTGCCCAAATTGCTCTGGCACTTGATGTGACGTTGTTTCTTGTTCTATCTGAATCAACAACAGAGGTACCAAGGCACTCCATGGGAGTACAACCTCATACCTCCACCTTTCCACATCACAATGTACAACTTCTCAGACACACTTATGCATAGAACCTTATTAAACACCAGAGTTAGTGTTTTGACTGGAATCCCTCAAAGCTCGGTGAAGTCACCTTTGCCGTAATTGTAGCATGCTCTCGTGAGGGTGTTAATAAAATTTCGGGTGACATTCGGAGCGCGCATCTGGCGAACTCAGATAGTATCTAGCCATAGGTTTTCGGCCCAACCCTTTATTGTGAAATCGAACTTCAATTTTTATGTGTCTGTACGCATATAGCTGAGCATATTGGATGTGCATGACCACAGAAAAAAATAACACATCGATGAGCTTCTTCTCCAGTTAAGCCAATCTTTGAATGATAGATACCGGCGGAGGAATTCCTTGAAAGATCTCTGACTTGGACTGTGCTCTTCAATGGCCTCGGGTGGGTTGCTATTTCCGCGGCTGATCGAAAGCATATGCTAATAAATGTCTCCAGGTGTTTTAGGCAGTGGTTCTGTTTGATGCACGACCAGAATCCGATGCTATATCGGAGCATGCATCCCACAAGAGGTATCAGGAGAAGTTGATTAAACACCTGGGAAACGAAGGTGCATTTTGGTCAAAGGCTTGAACTACGTTGGTTTCATCAGGCACTAGACGGACTTCCATAGCGTTGACAAATCACTTCGATCTAAGGATTTTTGCAGTCGAACCCTTAAATTGGAGATGGAGTGCTATTTCTTCTGATCCGCAGGATTCCAAAGAGGGTGTTGGCAGGGCAGCAACGATTCACGGCAATCATCCGAAACAGGGTATTTGCTTGAAGATCAGTATTACTGACGGTCTCACGTTGAAGGTCCTTGGTCCTGGAAAAGGTTTTAACATGTGTGTGGGAACCAACAATAGAAAGAGGAAGGCCTTCACCGTCCGAATCGAATCGCTTGTGAGTTGACCACAAATCATGTGGTAAAGCAGCACTTCTGTTCGGTCGGGGCGACGAAAGCCAGTGTGCAACTAAGAATGACAGAAGCAGAGAGATTCCGGAGGCTCGGCGATAATTGTGGTTGAGTAGAAGGAAAAGGGGTCGACTAGGGCGAAATCTTTTGGCACCAAGTTTTGCGGGGACAAGAGATCGAGCAGGGACTCAAATTGTGTAACCTCTTGTATTATAAGATTATAATCACCAACTGCTGCTCGTAGAACGTGGTCCTGGTCAAAATATGATCAATCCAAACTATAGGTATTCTTCTCGAGCTACATTGTCATTAGATGTCATTAACATTCGATATGACGAGAATTCACTTCGATCTCCAAGTCCTGCCGTACACGGTATTCTTCGTCTGCTTTGATGACGAGATGGTGGTCATCGAGGTCTTCAATAATGAAGCTCTGTTTCTCATTCATGACAAGCAAGATCTGTTTTACAGCTGGGTCACTGTTGAAAGTTGGATTAGTCATCCTGCTCAAACACAAGCACCACGAACCAGACAAGCAGGACACCTTTTTCATCATACGTATGACACGAGATAAGCCCCTTGTTGCGATAAAACGAGGCAAAGTTGACCTTTAATTGCACGCATGATGGCTGTCTTGAGGAATGGGCCGGGTATTACTACATCTCCGCGGTACCAAATAGGCATGATCGGCCAAACACTCCTCTCAACTACTCGTAGATTTTTATGTCACTACCACAGGAGGTACGTCCGAGATATGTTTGTCACATTCCGAAATGCATCTCATGGGCACTAAACTCTCCGTTTGACTGTCTCCATCTTTTTCTTGCTTATAACCATCCTGTTTCTGTCTGACATTCATACTATGCCCAACGACACTGTCAGTATTCAGGTTTTCGCGCCAGGTAAGTGCCCTGCGCATTTTGTGTTTGATTTTCTTGACTAATACCATCAATAGTGGTTCGCAGTCCTATTGAATCAGCCAAGAAACTCGCTGCTTATGCCGCAGTTGACCATTATGTTAAGCCACAACATACCGTAAGTAGTGTCGTCCAAACCAGTTCTATTATCCCTCATCACTCGCAGATCATCGGAATTGGTTCTGGTATGTGACCACGCTCACGGAGAAGCGCCAGAAGGATGACCAAGAGGTTAGGTTCAACAGTTCCCTACGTTGTCGAGAGGATCGTACAACAAGGTGTCGAAGCTAATGAGAAGCGTGTCTTTGTTCCTACTGGTGCGTTGCCATCAATCTTTCGCCATTCAGCAAGAAACTCATCAGCAACCAGGGTTTCAGTCCAAGCAATTGATTGTTGACGCCAATCTGAACCTCGGAGACGTCGATGAACATCCTTCGATAGACGTTACGATCGATGGTGCTGACGAGTAGGTTTCTTTATCTTTCTCTATTCCATTTCCAAGCCTCATTCTGATTTAGGATAGATGCAAATCTCAATTGTATAAAGGGGGGAGGCGCTTGCCATTTGCGTGAAAAGATTCTCGCCGAGGCTGCAAAAACGTTCGTAGTCAAGTGAACCCAGTCTCATCTCATTCTGACCTGTGTAGGTTTGTTGTTGTTGTCGATTACCGGAAGAACTCAGAATACCTCGGTACAAACGTGTGTCTTCCTAGTGACTTGCCTTTCAATCGTCCGATTATGCTATTAGTGGAAGGCTGGTGTACCAGTCGAGGTCGTTCCATTTGCATACGCCAGGGTGCTACAGCAGCTGAGAGAGGTCTTGGGTTCTCCGAACGCCACGCTCCGTATGGCTATCAAGAAAGGTAAAGGAATTCAGCCGATATCCTTAACCCGGGTTTAACTGTCAATATGTCCATAGCAGGCCCCATTGTTACTGATAATGGTAACTTTGTGATCGATGCTCCGTTTGGTCAAGAGAAGATGCAAGATCCATCCAAAGTGCGTTTCCCCCTCTTGGTGATGTGTTATTATTCCCACTAACTAACGCAGATCCTGACGCAAATTAAGCTTTTGACTGGCGTAGTGGAGGTCGGATTGTTCTGTGGAATGGCCAAGGCTGCGTATATTGGAAACCAGGTATATCCGACATGGTTATTTGTAGATCCCTGCTGATATATGAAACAGGATGGCACTGTTATCATTCGACAAGAGGATGGTACGACATCACATATAAAGGCGTAAAAGTTTTCGAGGTTGTTGAAGTGGACCGTCGTAGTATGCTACCCTCTTGGACATCCAACAGAGTGAGACTAAAAGGTGGTAACCGTCATAGTGATGGGTCCATTTTAGGTTATAATCTCCCCGGCGTGTTCATGCACCTCAGTTGTCAATATTGACAACTGAGGTGAGCACTACTAAGCAGACCTCGTCTACCACATACTTAGTAGCTACTTCATAGTTGACATTATAAAGGTTGATAGTCGTCAATCCACTATTGACTACTGAGTTGACATTGTAAAAGAGGTATCAAATGAAATACTCAATCCGTCATCAACGGCGGTAATGTCTGGATTACGTTGTGTCTGGTGGTTTGGAAACAAAGCAGACACATGGGTCCCATTTTGGTCCCGTGGATGCCTCTCTTGTCATGTTAACCAGGATCAGTAGTTACTTGTTGTATGGTATCCCAATCTTTTTAGACAGATGTGCAGGACAATTAGTTGGTTAAGAGGCAAATTTCTCACGTGACTACGACTTTCTATTCCGCACTAAGATTTGAGAACTTCGGAAATACCTAAATTTGCAGACGCAGAGAGCCAGATAGGGCCCAATGTCAAGCGTGTCTAGGAGAGGTGTGAGTAGGGTGTGGATGAAGTAGATAACTAGATTAGCAGTATGCTCGAAGGTGCAATTGTAGCAGTAATTAGAAAGAAAAGGAGAAGCAATATGTATTGGGGGGTACGTGACTCCGACTTCATGCAAAAGGACAGACAAAAGTTCTTGCTCTCGAAAATACTCTCCCGAATCCGGCTCTTATTGAAGGAAAATAGCAGGTGGATACCCTCAAAGTATCTATTCTCGGAAAGGATTCCATCCATTGTGGTCTTCATCTGATTCACTACATAGCCAAAACTGTCATTAGCACTCTCCCATCGTCGACTACATCCTCATTACTGATATCGACATTGCCGAATTGCATCTCAAGGCATCCGAGGAAGGTTTCCAAGCAGCTCCACAAGATCCAAAGATATCGGGCACCCAGCCCAGGCTTCTCAGCTCCGTGATTGTGATTCCTCTCGGAGAAACTTCGAAGCGCCGAGAGGGCAGGGCCCAAATCGAGGATTTCCTGTCTGTTGCTCAACAAGTGTACAAGAAATGTTATTGTATTTGCCCTTGGTGGAGGTGTCATTGGAGATATCGTTGGATTTATTGCCGCAACCTTGTATGCCTCCAGGTTTTTAGGCAGCTTGAACGTCAATAAAGGCCATTCTCCGTATGCGAGGCGTTCGCTTCGTCCAGATTCCCACTCCCCTTTTGGCTACCCTTGATTCTAGCGTTGGGAGAAAAACAGCTGCTGATACCCCACATGGAAAGAAGAACTTGATAGGTGCCTTTTGGTAGCCAGAATACATTTTCATCGATGTAGTATTTTTGGAGACTCTTAATATGTATGCATTCTCCAATGGAATGGCTCAAGTTGTTAAAGTGGGTCTGGACCTTGAGATATCTAGATTTTGTTGCTTATCCATCTAAACAAGTTCCTGCCTCTCGAAGCGCGCTCGGCTAATTTTCATCGCTATCCAGACAGCCTCCTAGAATCAAGAATACACATGTTCAGCCGCTCAAGACCTCTCTGTAATGGTTGATTCCAATTCGGTGAAGGCCCATATCGTGACAATCGATGAACGAGAGACTGGCCTCTGCAACCTTGACAATTTTGGCCATAGTATTGGCCATGCTATTCAAACTATTCTGACACCCACCATTCCTCATGGCGAATGTGTCGGTATGATCCTTGAGGCCGAGCTCTCGTGTCATATGGAAATCTCGTCTTAGGTCGGCGTTGGGCATCCTGCTGCATGTCTTTTGACCGTTGATCATATAATGCATATTAGATAAGAAGAACAGGGGGCTAAACAAGAGGATTGTTGTTTTGTCGAGAACTGGTGCAACATATGAAGGTGACTGTCGTCAAGTGTAACTATCAGCACCATACTTCCAGAAAACAACTAACCTCGTTTAAGATACTAAATGCCTTCTTTTTGCCGAATGTAATTTAACGGTTATCATCATATTCCCAATGTCAAAGAAACCTCTTGCATTGATGGTCGGTGCGTTATCAACGCCTGTAACGATGGGTTGTCCCCTTCTCCTGGAAGAGGTGCTTGTATCAGGTCCTAGAGTCCTATCTGTTCGAATGAGATCTGCCAAAGCGTGGCAATGATGGCGTAACACTAGATTTTCACATTGATATCAGCCTGACTTGCATCATGAGGGTATAGAGCAATCTTCAAATCCACAGTAATGGTCTACGCAAAGATTCAACTCTTCCGAATACGTCAATCGTTCTCGTCTCTACCGACGAAATCATTCAAGTCGGCACAAACGTTTTTCTGTCCCATTCTGTCAGCTCACTTCTGAACTACACGAATTCTTCAACTTCGCTCAACAAACTGATGCCAGGCGATCGAATCGTGCTTTCAGCGAGGAATTTGTGCTCGATTCAATCAAGGTGGACGTCACATAGGTGCTCTCATAGATCTGATCACCAACGCTCTTTACTGGCATCGATACTCCGTTGATGAATTGTCGTTGGTGTTCAAAATTGCGATAGCAATCAAGACTTGGGAGAATTTCCAAGGATCAAACTTCCTTTTTCTATCTCATCGCTGGATCCCGGACCGCCTTCGGCACCCGACGTGCATGGATACGTTTCCACGGCCCAAAGAAATTCCTGCCGTCATTGTCCCAGGTGGATGACTACACTGACTTGGACTCTCAGGCGTTTTGGGAGATATGACTATTGACAGGCTCGATGCAGGTTTGTCGGATACAGCTAACGGCTTTTTAGGTTTGTTGCGTGCCAGAACGAGGAAAATAGCACAAGACGGTGAATCCTTCTCTGTTACTTTCTCTGACCCGGGGGCTGGCCGAAGCTTCCACGGCCGCAGTGAGGACTACTATCAGTCTGAGTGGGATGATCCAGGATCTATAGCCTTTTGACTGGCAAGCTTGTTACCACCAGTTCTGGGGTCACTTGAGGCTGTTTTAGGTTTCCAGACTGGTCTCAATTATTGATAATTTGTTAGGTTCCGCAAAAGAAATGGACAATCTGCTTACCGATTGCAGCTGTGCTACAGCATTAATGTTAGAGTCTTCTGGGATATTTGTCGCTGCGGTGATGAATATCCAGCCTGGGATAGATGAGCGCATCGAACGTCGTTAGGATGGAAGGAAAAATGGAGAGAAGTACTTCGGTTCTGCAGACCACGTTTTCATGATTGAGCTGTTTTTGTTGTTGTCGTCCTTGGGATAACATATTCGAGTACTCATATGCATGCACCACTAATGTAAGGAAAGTATCAATGGATTAAAACTGAGTCGGATGTCTACAGGGAGGGTAATCAGGTATAGAATTTGCGGTTCTCGTTGACCCCAAAGAGGTCTCGCCTAATCTCGGGAAGCATCTGCAGGAGGAGCAAGTCAGGAAGAGCAAGTCAGGAAATATAAAAGAAAGACGAATGGGAACATACTCTGTCCTCTAGCAGCCTTAACCGTTCATCAAGGGTATTGTCCACCGTGATACGTCGGGACACGTCGACAAGCTTGACACCCCCGGCACTAGAATACAGACAATATTCAATTCACGTATATGACTAGCAGAAAGCAATTTACCCGTCTTCACCCAGGTCTGGCACAATCTCAAACTCAGTACTCCGACCTGTCAGTTCTCGATATGTCCTGGAAGCAGCTTCTGCTGCTTGCTTGACAGTATCAGTTTCCTGAATGCGAGTATGTATGAAGACTTTGGATTCCATAATCTGAAGGAATCCCTGAACGATTGCGCCTTCCATAAACTGTGTATAAGCGCCAGAATCAGATGTCTTGTCTGAGAGTTGTGCGAGCTCTTCGCGTGCGATGCTGAAGAGATCTTGTACATGCTCTTCACGTCTATGCAGAAGCCTGAGACGGGATCTATTCGTGAGAGTTGATTGTGCACTGTTTAATGTTTGGTCAGTTTCAGAGGGGTTGAAGAATTTCGGACATAGGGGAGCGGACATTTTCTGAGCAACTTCTGCACCTTTGCGTTTCTTCTCAAATTGTGCATCGATGGATTGCTGTTCTTGCTTTACTAGTTTAGCCTGAGCGATTTATAGATGTTCGACGACGATCAGTTTGAACTAATGCGGTGAATTGGGTGCCCACCTTCTCAATTGCGAACTCTTCGTCTGCTTTAATTTTGATCTCGCGTGCCTTTTCATGAGCCTCTTGTTTAATGAATGCGACCTATCGTTATTTTGTTTTTGTAAACCATGGAGAAGAGGAGAAAGAGCATTGTGTTAGACCTCACAATTGCGTATGATCATTTTCCATGACATACCATTTTATTCATCTCGTTGATGACTTCATCGTCGTTTAACGCACGCGAAGACATGACTTATCTGTTTGTCGTTGCCAATGTGAGAGTCACTGGTAAGTTGGCCTGATTTAGAAGCACTTCCTGAAATGGTAATATCTCCAGCAAAACGCCGTCAGGTTAGACAGATTCTAAGCTCTAGCTTTGTATGAATATCTTGTGCTCGCCGTACAGAAGCATCAGATATTATATTCAACGACCTGAAAGTCTTATATCAAGGCTGTTTGCGATTCAATTACGCATCTACAATTTTATCCAAGCAGCCAGCGAAAGCGCGGTTTGATATGGCCGGGATTCAATTGAAGTAGACGTTCTTGTCTAGGGCACAACTAATTCCTCTACGATTTTCGAGACAAGTAATCTACTTTCCCAAAACAGCCGTATAAATGAATGGCAAAAATAGTCTTTATACTTCGTCTTCATTCATTCAGCTTTGGCCTGGAAATATTTCTTCTACCATCAGACTACATCTCCTTTCCTTGGGTAAGAAAAGTTCCCGACAAATGAACATAGTACACCCAAACACTAGAGTTAGAACCTGGTGCAGGAGCTCAAGGGGTAGATATTGACAGCCACTCCATACATCTCATGTTTGGAATATTAAGCACTGCACTGAAAATAAGTTAATCTCCTGATGACCACTTTCTGGTCTTCAGATGGAGACGAATAGAAATGGTCAGAATGAGACTTATTGCATGTCTGCAATGAGTTTCCCCCCATAAGGCCCACCAGAGGTAGGGTAGCTAAGTCTACTCTCAACTCTACCCTTGGCTCGAAGGCAAGGGCAGAGTGTACCCTCAAGAGTAGGTAGCAGATTTTTTTTTCCTACTTGTCAACATGGTTTATGATGAGATACTTCATCTACAACTTCACTCAAAGTTTCTCTTGTTTGATATGAGCAATTAGAAGCCAAATTTGATAGTTTTCCTGGGGGAAAACTTCAATGTATGGCCTTTGGTAGCTCATGATAGAGGAAAAATTGTCAGCAAAATGAATTGTAAACCTATATCTGTCTCCGCTCCTAACACAGGGTTTGCAATATTTTGTAACAAAAGCCCTTCGAGAGGTCGGATACAATTAGTATATTCAGAGAGTCCTGAAATTGTGACATCACCAGAGATCTTCAGATACAGGGGGAAACAATACCAAGACAGATGTCGATGAAGGCGTGACATTACGAAAGATAGGACTTGAAAAACCTACTCAGCATCAATCAAATCGACTGATCCAGTTGATCGCAATATGCTCGAAGTAACGCCACTGTTCGTTGGATCTCACTAGAAAGAATGTCCATGACATCTAAATTATGCATCGATGCATGTAAGGGAAAAGAAAAACAAGTGTATCGTAACTTCATATCCAACATTGAAGCAAAAAGTGGGGCTCTCAACATACAAAGGAATTATAAGTCTCAAGAATGATCAATCTACAACTCGACCGTCAACCACAACAACATGAGTCCATAAATCCATAGAATAGAAACAAAACAAAACAGAAAGTCAGTCATCAAATCATTCAAAACCTATTCTGTCCCGATCCCGTATCTCTCGCATACGGATCATAATGTACCTCTTGCATAGGATATCCACCTAGCCCACCCACACTCGTTCTCGAATCGTCCTTATAAGCCATACCCATGCTCGGATCTCCAAATCCAGGACTCTTGGTCTCCTGATTTAGCGGGATAAGCGAACTTGAGTCCGATGGAGCCATCATATGTCCTCTGGGGCCCAGAGCTCCAGCAGCAGCAGCACTATTGACGTTGGCATTGGATGAGTTGGCTGCCAGAGAATACCCTGGACCACCGCGTGATGATGCAGAGTAGGAAGGCCCTTGAGAGTAGGTTCTACGTTTTGAGACGCTACTACGCCTTTTACGGAGGAAAAAAATTCCACCCGCAGCAATGATAGCAAGTAATGCGAGTCCCCCAACAACTCCGCCAACAACAGCACCAGTGGAAACGCCACCATTACTCGAACTTGAATTATCAATATTCCCACTAGATCCATCTGAGCTGCCAGTCGATCCTCCTGTATTTGACGAAAGAACGTTATCAGGGAGCACGCTAGAGGGAGACGTAGGTTGTGGACCGATTTGTCCATTCCCAACAATGACATAGGAACCGTTACTCGGGATACCATCAACGACGACATAGAGGAATGCAGGTCCGGGTTGGAGCACGTATGGATTAGGTGGTGCTTGAGCGACATGGAGGATTATGGTACCGTCGTCTTGAACAGTGTAGGTATTGTTGAGTTGTAGGAATCGTTGTCCCATATTCATGGCATGCGTGGTAAATCCTCCGCGAACGAGCACAACAGTTGTGTTGGCAGCAGCATCGTTAGAAACACCAGTGTACGACGAAGAGGGGACGGTGATATTGAATAGATCACCTCCATACGATATTGTTTTCGGCATCCCCGAAGGTTGAGGGCGAATGGAAGCTGAAAAATAGGGTGGATAGAATATTTCGGCTTGGTATGTAGTCGGGTAGATGGTCGATGTGTTGACGTCAACATTTGGGTTCGAGCCGGCAATCAATACCGATGCATCGGGAAGAAGAATAGCAGAAGAATGGTACAAACGAGCGATGTTCGATGTCGAAAGACCTTGGTTGGACCATCGGGAGCCTGGAGGCGCACTGGGATCATAGATAGCAGGAGTGCCTACAGGTCCAGAGGCTAACGATTCTCCAAATGGCATTTGGCCGAAAGTGGGTGTCACACCAGTTTGTTGCGAGTATCCCGCAGTTCCATTGAGGCCTCCATTGACCACAAGAAGTTTACCGTTGGGAAGAATAATGAACTGACCCATTGTTCGGCCCTCAAGCATGTCATCGTCCTGGGTATAGACAACCGATGAACCATCCGTAGGCTCCGGCGTGATTCGCTGGCAGTCCTTCGATGCCGGATACTCCCAAGTGTTGATGGCAGGAAAAGCGTAATTACCCCATGCCTCGTCTGGCATATCAGAGCCACCACAAAATAAGATTGTGGGAGTATAGTTGTTGGCAGGCGTTAGGGGAAGCATAGCAACAGCGCCGGATGCAGGATAAACACGGACGACATTTCCTGGCATAGGCGGAAGAGGGGTCATGATATTGGTATCATAGTCCCATAAAGCTTAATTTGACGTTAATTCCGGATTGACTGAATTCAAGAATCACTTACTTGTTGAGACATTGGCCTGCACGAACAATTTTCCAGACGGCATCAAGAACGTGTGTGCGTATGCATTTAAGCCAGACGTTTGCACGAGGAAGTCAAATTGCTGAGGGTCTCCTGACCTTGGTGGGTAGAATTCGTAGGTTGGGTCAGCTGCACCACCAGAAAAAGCTGGATCTGTGTTAGGGTAGTTGCGATTAATATATCCTCCATTCACAAATCCCCCAATAATAATGACCGATCCATCTTGAAGTGGTTCTGCAGCTGAGTACCATCTTCGATGTTTCATGGCGAGAATAGTGTCGTCATCGAACCACGAGCACTGGGATGCTTGCATATTGTCTTGAGATGTGCAGGGATTGAGGACACGGATAGATTTTCCACCATCGAAATCCTGGTAGACTGAATTCCAGGTTTGAACAGATCCATCAGAATTGGTCCCGGTGTTTCCACCCTGACCTACGGCATTATTCCCGCCAAAGGCCACAAAGGAACCATTAGGTAGATGCATGCCCGAAGCACAGAATACATTGCTCCTGACATCCATCAACTCTACCTGGTGTGTATTAAGATCCCTGTTCGATTGGATAAGAAGTCAACATGTTACACTCCAATCAGAGAAGAAACGTACCATACTGAACCCCAGGCAGGATGACCATTGATCACCGCAGCATTCCCTTCAGCCTTGTCTAGGATATACACTTTCTCCGTATTTCCAACAAACATCTACAACAACATAAAAACAACGTGGCGTAAGAAATTGGTGGGAGCAATCAGCTCACCATCATCGCGCTGATTTTCGTATCTCCTCCCCCTGCGAACGAACCAGCCGTCACAGCAGATGAAGGAGACACTGCAAGGCTCAAGACAAGAGCCAAGCGCAAAATAACAAACGACCTCGATAATCTGAGCATTCTTTGGGTCGCTTCTCCAAGGTATGATTATTCTAATGGGATATTTTCGAACTATTCAACAAAAAAAGAAGGTAGGACGAGAGGCTCAAGAGGAGCCAGGGACGGAGAGGAAATCCACGGAGCAAATGAGGACAAGAAGAAACAAGGTTGTAATTGTAATAAAATAAGAATCAAATAAGTGCACAGCTTTCCCGCGCCCGTTCAGCGCCGACAATCCTTGCTCACGACAAGTCAGAAACATGCCAGTCAGCTCTGAGATTACCCATTGCAGTTGAGAGAAGGCCAAGGATAATGGTTTTGACAGAGTTATGATACCTAAAAATCGACTTGGAAGATGGAAAAGTTATGACAAGTATGGTATGGAGTAAGTAACCGAGCGCGGGTAAGATTATTTGACCTGGATGAGCACGCGAGGAAAGCAGATAATATAAAATATACACACGATGCTTGGATTCCAACAAAGACGTTTTGAGCTTCAAATATCGTGTTTGCCAATTGGTCGCTGTAAGGCCACGGCACGGAAAAAGCCCAACCGACACAGTTGCGGCTGCGGTAAAGCCGGACTCGGCAACCCGAAAGGCCCGAACTGTGACATCATTCCAAATCATTCCACGAGGCCAAAGCGACATTCTAGCCACATTCTATCAGAAAGCTTGCGAGGATCTATAGAATCTGTTCTTTACAGTTTGTGGTCAACAAAATGAGCGTTGAATGCAAGCGGGTTCACTAGGTAAAGAGTCCGACTAGGCTTATGCTAGTATAATAATCTAAGTACCATCCATGAACGAAGATGTGCAATTTATGTGTAGCAGAAAAAGCCTTGTAATCAAACCAGCGATAGAACAAGTCCATGAGCATGCAAGAAGCAATAAAATAACAAGAGAGTCCATCCTTTAAAAAACTTGGAGATCACCTCATCGAACTTGGCGAATACATCATCGACTGCTTGGTCGGACTGTGTGGCATCTCATACGGCGCTCGATAAGTATCTTCCGAGGCTCTGAAAGACGCTGTTGGTCTTCCCTCATAACTCAAACTTGGAGCTCTTTCGCTCCACACTGTGCTCGCATTATCATGCTTCAGCGGCAAGAAAGCACTTGAATCGGAGCCTCTCAGTTCAGGATTTTGCCCTCTTTGTAGACCGACAGCAATACTACGGGCATCCCCTCCAGACACGAATTTCGAAGAGCTGTTCATAGCGTACTCCAAATTTGAAGGCTGCTTTCTCTGTGCGGCACGGTTCCTCCGAACAACGAAAAGACTGATAAGCCCACCGACCAAGCCTATCACGACAATGACTCCCACAACCCCTGCAATAATCACCGGTGTACTCAGTTTTGTACTTGAGTCATTCGTCTGGACTGGACCAGATCCACTTGCAGTGGCAGCTGCCTGGACACTATCAGGAAGTGTACTATCCGCTCCGGTCGGCTGAGAGCCAAGCTGGCCACTACCGACAATAACATAGGACCCATTCGATGGGACACCATTAATGACGACGTAAAGGAATGCAGGGCCAGGTTGAAGAATATATGGGTTTGGGGGAGGTTGTGCGACATGAAGAATGATGGTTCCATCTTGTTGAACCGTATACGTGTTCCTCAGTTGCATCGCACGCTGTCCCATGTTCATTGCATGAGTCGTGAATCCAGCTCGAATAAGAGTGACCATCGTACTCGCAGCAGCAGCATTACTCGAGCCAGAATATGAGCTGGCAGAAATGGTAAGATCAAAAGGATCACCACCATACGAAAGTGTCCGGGGCACACCAGTAAGGAGTGGACGTCTTTCAGCAGAGAAATAAGAGGGATAGAAGATCTCCGCTTGGTAAGTGGTAGGGAAAATAGTCGAAGTGTTGACATCGATATTCGGATTGGAACCCGCTATCAGAACAGAAGCATCGGGAAGAAGCAAAGCAGAGGAGTGGTATAGACGAGCTATACTGGAGGTATCGAAACCTGCATTGGACCATCGGCTGCCCTTGGGTGCTTTGGGGTCATAAATGGCTGGTGTTCCAACAGGACCTGATGCCAGTGATTCACCATACGCCATAAGATTGTAAGAAGGGGTTTCGCCAGTCTGCTGAGAATATCCTGCAGTTCCATTTAGACCACCGTTGACAACCAAAAGTTTCAAATCCGGGAGGATGATGAATTGACCCATCGTCCGTCCCTCCAACATGTCATCATCTTGTTCGTAGACTGGCGGAGAGCCACCACGAGGTTCTGGTGTGATTCGTTGACAGTCCTTGGAAGCAGGGAATTCCCAAGTGTTGACAAAGGGGTACGAATAGTTACCGTAATTGTATTCGGGCATGTCGTTGCCGCCACAGAAGAGGATATTTGGTGTATAATTATTATCAGGTGTGAGAGGGAGCATGGCTACTGCTCCAGACGCGGGATACACACGAACGACACCATTTGGCATGGGTGGAAGGGGAGTCTCGACGTTGGAACTTGAATCCCAAAGCACTAAAATAACAATGCATTAGAAAAGAACGATAAAAATAGCATCAATATACCAGTTGAGAGATTAGCTTGAACGAATAATTTTCCAGATGGCATAAGGAAGGCATGAGGAAAGGCATTTAAACCAGATGTTCTAACCAAAAAGTTAAAAGATGGCGGATCCTGGGCTTTTGGCGGAAAAAATTCATATGTACACACAGCAGCACCACCTTCAAACTCTGGATCGACGTTGGGGTAGTTACGGTTAATGTAACCTCCATTTGCAAAACCACCAATGATAACGACAGATCCATCTTGAAGTGCCTCTGCAGTCGAGTACCACCGTCGACTCTTCATTGCAAGAACAGTTGGGTCATCGAACCATGAGCACTGAGGTGACTGCATGTTGTCTTGAGATGTGCAAGGATTGAGGACGCGAATGGCTTTGCCACCGTCGAAATCCTGGTATACAGAGTCCCAGCTTGCTGCTCCTTGGCTTGGGTCGAATTGTGATCCAATGTTCCCACCAACACCCACAGCACCATTACCTCCCAATGTAATGAATGACCCATTCGGCAAATGCATCCCGGAGGAACAGAAAACATTTGTTCGTACATCCATCAGCTCAGCTTGGTGCGTTTTCATATCCCTAACACAGAATCCATTTCAGTATTGAGAACACACTTGATATGGTGATCACGCGAGCAAACTTACCACACAGAACCCCATGCCGCATGTCCCTTAATTTGAGCCGAATTACCTTCAGCCTTGTCCAACATATACACCTTTTCAGAATTTCCAACAAACATCTACATGGCCACGATTATCAGGGCGCAGAATCAGCACATAGGTCTTGTGTTCTCAAGAAGGTAGTAGAACGCTCACCATCATCGCGCTCACAAGCGTGTCTCCTCCATCCACAAACGACCCAGGTTTTTGGGCGACAGCATATGTTAATGTCGAGGCGAATAACAATAAAGCAAAGGAGAGTGGTAGGCGTAGCATACCGCCGAGGGAGAGAGAAAAAAGAGTGACTAGAAAGTGGTGGGAGAGTAAACGCTGCCTTTAGGTGACTGTCGGGACCCCAACCACCGGATATCTTCCCACCGGCGTCTTTCGCACGTCCAGTTCATTGCTGAACTTTCCAAGGCAAAGGGCTGGTCAGTGTGATGCTAAGAGAATGACTAGCAAAATGTTTTTCAAAGAATGATCAATGAGCTCAATGTCAGACAGGGGTAGTACAAACAATGTCGAAGGGTCTGAGTTCGTTGACGGGACTTGCAATTTATGATGTATTGAGAAATGGAACGCAAACATATCAACTACAGGGATGCCTGCACAACGTATGGATGTCAGGAACGGACAGCCAACTGACTAGATTTGAATGAAACTGCTTTTGGTCAACATGAGTTGCGCCTGTTTCGTTTTCACAATATCTTTTTGGTATAAGTTTGAACTGTATTATACAGCCCCACAGCCATTTGTCAAATGCTGGTAGACGAACTTCAAGGATTATCGTATCTATGTTGATAATATGGCTGTTCGATAATACAATTTTCATATGGCTTTGTGCAGACTCATAGAGTAGTGATAACGTGTAATGTCGAGGACTCTGTGCCGGATATACTCGGTGTTGATGGTTTGCGATACTTCTAGGTTTACTTGACTGAGACTAAAGACAAGAGAATGTCTGGCCATCTGAAGAACCTGTATGAAGGGATGGCAAAGACATATTGTGCTTGGATATAAGATTCATTCAACAGATTGAGTCGTTGCTCCTATTAATTATGCTCAGCTAAGTTGACAGTATGCTTTTTAAAGATTAAACGACCAAGGTATCCGATCTCGTACTGCATATCAAAGATAGGGAGTTGGCCTCGAGCCCCAGCTTGTTCCAAATTTGGGTTTCAGACTTGAGTCGACCGTTGAAACTACAATATTCCTTTATTGTAGAATGGTCCAGGGTTTATTTGTACCTGTGTATACATATATATAGTTGATGCCAGCGCGTCGCGCTTCCCCAAGTTCTACCCTCTCTTTTGGTTCTTCTCACGGATGCTCCCATCCCTGGCTCAAGGCCACCTTTCCACTGTCTATAACGTTGGCCTCATGATTACGAACGCGACTCCAGCCTCACAGACACTACAGGGATTGACCTGTAGTATCAACTAACCCTAATCCGATATGTGCGCCCATGCTTTATTTTCCACTATAGCCTGGATCTGGTCTTTAAGCGATACGCAATGGTGGTTGCGGGATGATACACACCTGTTTGATGCTTCGGTATAAAGAGGTTACGTTGCACTCTACACGTCTTCAGAAAGCGGCATGCATGCGGTGACTCTTGGTGCCGTACAGACCTCTGTCAGTGGGGCCACTCAAACTCCTGCAGCTTTTTTTTTTTGCGCTGCGTGCACAGGAAGGCGAAATTTCGCATAACTTTCTTGGGGTTGATAGGAGCGGTCATTGCCGGAACATGTGAGGCCCTCATCAATGACGTTTCCGGTGCATGTTTAGCCAGAGAGGTGTGCATCGTCTTTGACGATGATCATGCACAGACGTGGCTCGCGGGTTCCACACAGATCTCATTATGAGATTCTATTTTCTCCGTTCCACCGTCCGTTGTGTCAGAACAGGGTCATGTTGTATCTCCCATTGCTTTCAGGCCCTTTCCATTTACAGGCTACCGTACAAATTGCTGGGGGTACGAGCCAACGGCTTGTCTATGGTGATGTTTCCGCAAGTTCTTATACACCAAGGCCCTAATGCTCTCTTGGTCGCGGTTTATTCCGCTTCAAAGGGAATGCAGGAAAGGTCTGAATCCAAAGAAACTCGCATGGCTACGTTGCTCCTAGTAATCATGGTACAAGGTTCTGACGTCATAGCAGTGGATGTTCAGGGTATACTGGATGGAACAGATGTGTTGAAAACCAATGGTGGAATGCCTTGGCACGGCGCCCTTGCGCATGCAGAGGCAAAGACTATCTAACCGTTATTTCCCAGCATTTGCGTTACCCCAACCTCAGATGCTTTCATGACAGAAGGCCTGACTGCGGTGCCAGGGTGTGTATGCGCTATGGTGCCATCATCATCCTGAACGTTTCTTCCGGTTTCATAGTGCAGAGGATGGTATCGACTTGGCCTTTGCCATGATTTGAGTGGGAGTTTTTCCTGCTGTATTCGCGAAGACCCAAAATCAGGGAGTCTTCTTCTTTTGGCCTCTGGATATTCCCTGACTGGTCTGTTTAAAAGTTGGCTTAAATGTTCCTGGATGCATTCTGTTGTTGATGATTCACAGACTAGATCACATTCGTTAACATTTTCATTCTTGATTTGGGATGGCACTTGCATGTTGGTTGGTCTCTTCCCGATGGTTGAAGTTGTGACCTCAGAAAAGGGTGGTGACGGCTGCCTGTTGCAACAGAGTTCTGTGCTCGTGGTCAACCATTTATGGATTTCAGAACCAACTGCAAGATGCATGTTTTCCGATCTTGTTTTGGGGTGTTTATCTGTAATGTGAACTTTTCTGTTGAAGAGGCACAGAGTATTGATAGAGACTGAGCCGATATGCAGTCCAGATCTCGTACAGGAAATCTATGTCACTGGTTGAAGCTTTTTGACGAGGCGAGCGTGCATCTAAAGGTGCGATCGGCGGTGATGACTATGATCACCTTGTCGTATGGCTTTTGACGATCCATAGACTGTGCATTATGATACTGTACTCAAGCTCGGATGGGAGAGAACGCTCTGGTCGTCAGGACTGGAGTTAGTATCAATGGGACTATGGATGCGACTGCCCAGTTGGCCGGTCAGCGGGGAAAGCCGGCAAGGCTTCGAGAGTACGCAAATGCCAGGTTTACGGGGTCTGTGTCGATGACATGCCAATTTTTGGAAATTTCTCATCTACGATGAGCGCTACGGTGTGGTGGAGGGGTATGTTTATTGTGTGGCTAACTTGATTTACTCTTCTCCGCAGGTAGTGATGGCAGCTTCCTAAGTAGTCAACTGTAGTAGTTCACACGGCTTGGTATACATGTTTTGGAGGAACAACCCTCTTCCGGCATTGACGTTGTTTGTCCTCTGCCTAGCCCTGAGCGAGAGGGACGACCATATATGTCAGTAGCAGTGCTGCGGGGAAACATGAATCCGACTCTGGAAAAAGTAGCCAAGAAGGTTTCGCGAGGTTAGTTGACCTCTTCTGAGATTGGCTGTCTCGACTGACATCCGATCAGCCTGCAACACCTGCCGTCTGAAAAGGAAGAAGGTGCGCCGAGTCCTGTCTATTAACTGTCCCGCTGCTGATCCGGGATCCAGTGCGATGGTCTCGATCCGTGTGCTTTCTGTGTCGACAACAAACTCGAGTGTCTTTATTCCAAGGAGCCCCGCCGACGAGGACCTCCCTCTGGCTATCTGCGCTACACAGAAACGCGCGTCGCAATTCTCGAGATCCTGCTCGGATTATATATATCAAAGCTACCCAACGAAGACGGCGAAGATCCTTTCCTTGAAACTGCCAAGACTCTGCAGTTAGAGGCCAAGATCTGTACGCAGGATGTTTGGGATGCACACAAGGCACGCTGGACCAGAGATTGTCCGTCCTCCCAAATTGTCGAACAGCTCGTAGTCTCATTTGCGCCATTCACACCCCGGTCCAACCACGAGGCCCCTGTCAAGACGCTTTTGCCCACAGTGGCCTCTAGCTGGCCACTCTCTCATCGTCATTCGAGGACAACATCGGCGGCTGTTCAAGACGAGGAAGATGTATCAAAGGCGGATGACAAGTCTCAGCTTTCGGCGAGTCAGGTCCTCACCCAGACATTGAGGCCCAGCTCATTGGAGACAGCGGATGATCATGATCGATTGAAGGATACAGCCATGTCAACCCAACCAGAAGCGGTTCCGATGTCTGGAATCACTTTGGTTGAGCAGCAGGGACAGGGGTGGCAAGAGAATGCACCGACATATGTCACTGGTTCAGAGCCGAGTTTAAGTATTGCACAGCTGGCATACCCTCAACCATATCAACAGGATGCGATCCAATTACCTGGTGTAGGATTGGACGACAGCCTTGGCTTAGCGTTAGATTTGGAGGATTCACAGGGTTACACAGGGAGCTATTGGTGAGTGCAAGCATCGTCTGACCTTTTGCCAATGATAGCTCACACTGCATAAAGGCGTACAGTAGACCTTGCCCTCCCCGAGACTGAAAACCATCTGCCTATCTCCATTAATCGACGCAATTTGATTCCTTCTGCTTCAACGAATCAATTTGACCTTCCACCTATTCATATTCTGCCTCGACTCCTCGATGTCTATTACCAGCATGTTCATCCTTCGTATCCCATCCTACCTTGTCGTACATCTATTGATGCTGTCATCATGTCACCATCTGGTAAATCGGATATTTGGTCCACGCTGATGCTGTCGGTATGTGCATATAGCGGACGCCTCTCAGTTTCGGCGAACCCGACCTCAATATCACCTGGGGTGGGAGGTCTCGCAGGAGTAATTGCTGCGGACCTTTGGTATGAGCAGGCGCGGACCTCATTGAGTGTACTATTGAAGAAAGAGAGCTCGTTGGAGCTGGTGCAAGCTACCTTGTTGCTGGCACTCAGAGATTATGGAAAGGGAAACGAGAGCCAAGCTTGGGTTCTAGTTGGTAAGTTCTAGGATTTGCCAGAACTATCACTGATCTGTTTTCAGGTTTGGCGGTGCGAATGGGCCAGGACCTGCAACTACACGAAAGACCTAATAATAGTGTATCGCAGTCAACAACACAGGACCCCCAGCTGCGCCAAAATATATGGGGCGTCTGTCTCATACTGGATCTCCTTCTATCCCTGCAGATGGGTAGACCACCGGCCACTTTCGACTCCTTAAAAACATCGCTCAACACTATCCCACGCCCATGTCCTCTTGATATTGACCTTGATCCTTCTCCACCATTCGCATATGCCGTTTCGCTCTGTCGCATCATTTCCATGGTCAACTTCCATCTGTATCTCGGATATCCCTTGCCAGCGGCCCAGTCACCACCCGAAAAGCTCTTACATCTAAGGACAGAATTAGATATGTGGCATCACTCTCTTCCCGTCCAGTACCGTATATCAATAGGACATCAACCCCGACGCGAGGTCTTGGAGATCAATATGTTGTATCATGTGGCGATCATTATTCTCTACCGACCTATGTGAGTCTCTCTTCCTCTATTCATGCTAGTTAGTCGAGATTTGGGTTCCTAGTGGATGACTTGATTCTGATCTTGTATTCTGTCACTAGTTTCAAGGAGCAACTCAGCCGAGAGGTGGTCGATGTATTCCTAGAAGCTGCCTCCTCGTTCAGCGTGCTATTGGAGAAATATTGGCAATCACAGATGACTACGACGTTATCGAATCCTGGGCCTCTCTCCTACACGAGTCCGAATATGATATATTTCATCTATACAGCTGCCACTGCCCATCTTTCTGGATACAAGATCCGCCAAGCCCAACAAAGAAATGGGATTTCATCCTCGACTTCGTCTACATCTGCCTTGCAGACGCAGTTGCACCTGCTGAAATGTTTGGAAGGGTTGAATTTGATTGGGCATACTTGGGAGTTGGCTCGTCGGTGTTGGAAGGCGTTGGATACGTTTATGGAAAATGAACATATGAAACCAAGGCCGGGTGAATCGCTAGACGAGAATAATAACAATTCCCTTATGTTGGGTAAGCGGAAGAGAGAGATTGAAGCACAGCAGAAGCGGACGTGGCAGTCTCAGGGAGGAATGATAGGTGGTGGTTTGACTACCCGAGGTGGTTCGGCTGGGTCGTCACCAAGTTATTTACCATCATCGTCACCACAAGCATCAGCGCAAAACAACACCACCAACACCAACACCTATCTCTATCCCAATGTCAATTCGCCATTGTCGGATCCGACTGCTGTGATGACACCATCTCCGAATTCCACGCCCCAGTTCATGTCTGGGTTTCCGCAACCGCTGTCGATAACGAGTATAGGAGTGTCGGGATGGGAGGACCCTATGGTTATTTCTCCTACGACGAATGAGGATCTGGCGATGTTGGATCCGTTGCTTTCGGCCAAGTGGATGTCGGATACTTCGTCTTCTTCTTCTTCTCAGGCGTTGAATGCGGAATGGAATAATCCATGGAGTGAGGATGATTTGCGACAAAGTTGTGTGAATGGGATGATGTTGTTTTGATGATGATGTTTTTTTTTTGAAAAAGGTATTCTCGAGGTTGTATGTATTTTTATCAACTCATATTTCAACAAAAGATCTGGGGATTGTTGTTCACGTTGTTTCTTATTTGTAATACTACCGTATCCAAGACAAAATCTATATTTTTTTGTGTGTGTGTGTAAGTCTGAGTTTGATGTGGTGTTGAAGCAGGGGAAGATGATTAGGTTTGGGGTTAGTGTTTTTGATGAGAGTCGTGATTTTTTTGCCTTGTTCTGAAGATTTTTAGTGTGTAGCATGACTAGGAGTTGAAGTTGAATAGGCGAGTGCTTGGTATTGAAAGGATGACAATGTAAAGAGTTAGATTTGCCCATAGCTGGCGTGAGTTATTTTATATTACATGCATGTGTTGAGTAGTATCCTTCTGCTGCTCGTCGAGACCAGACAAAATATATACATTCGGTGTATGTTCGATCACAAGCAAAGAAAACATAAAAAGTGATGTGCTAGGTTGACTTGACAATAGTTTAGCCACTAGGATGGAGATGCACTATGGCTGGGTTCTGGAGTAAGTTTCTGATGCAGAAGTCATGGGATAATGCCAAAAATGTCAGATTGTCAGCAAAGTTTATTTGTGTGGATGGAATTGAAGAAAGAATGTACTCTCACCTCAGTCCCTGATAGCACTGGACTGAAGTCTACATTGTCTGCTGATATGAAAAAAATATATGATCGATGAAGATTGGTGGTATATAGAAGTCAAGTCCCAACAGCAGAAAATCGAAGGATGACCTAATACTATTTGTCACCTTACATGAGTCATATCGGAAAGCCAGCTTCAGGACAGAAAAAGCAAATGTTGTCAGACAAAAGTTGAGCAAAAGTTTTGAATGGTTGTCCGTAGACCTTTTTTCCCGCAAAAAGATGGATGATGATGATGGGCATTTCGAAAATGAATGAAAGAATGAGGGGTGCCAGGCGAACGTCAAGACCACATCATTTCTCACCGCTCTAGTAAATGAAACCTGTCGTTGGAGAGATTTTGATAATGCCATTTCGTCAAGTGAAGAGCATCCTTTTTTCCTCTAGTCCTAGTCTCTCTATGGTTTGAGGGCCAAGCTGAGAAATTCTCGTAGGCACCAATTCGGAGAAATTTGCCTTGTGGTTCACTGGAGTTCTTCCTGATCGTCGCAATGAATGTATAGCTTCGATCACGATCACGTATCCTTTTACATTGTACCTCCCGTGATTTATCCCTAGTTATCGATGAAGTAATATTTGTCATGCCTCGAGTATGAATTGTAATCACAGGGGTGATGATTCTTGTTTGATTCTCACGCGAAGACTTTTTTTTGTAAGTGCTTCGAATGATTGGGTAGGAGTGGGAGGAAGTACCTTTCCCAGACTCATTGGTTTCGCTCGGATTCGTTCGGATCCTAGTCGTTATCGCTTTTTTTTTATAGTAATACACAAAAGTTACTTCTGCGCCATGACATTCAAGTGCTGGAACATGTTACATTCATGGCTGATGTGATGTCACGGATTCTCAGGGGATCTCATCGCATGCTGCAAAATTTATATCAATGGGTATTCCGCTGACACCTGTCTTTCCTACTTTGTCAACGTAAGCGTGGCCGATCGCGATTCCAAAACTTTTTTGTGAGTTCGAGTGAATCGAGGAGGCGGTGCAATTGAATTCTTGATTGTGGGCCGTTGCGCGATGGCAGTATCGTAAGTTCAATCAGCTGGTAGGTCCGAGAATCCTAGTGTAAAACCATCAACGATGTAATGTATTGGCCAACTCAATGTCGATGCCGCGCCGAAACATTACATTCTACATTTCCCTCTGTGATTTCAAGATCACTTGTTTTGGAATTTCCCATTCGTCGCAGACCGTGAGAAATGATATGATCTGTAGTACCAAGAAATACAGCAGCATGTGTGGATGGATCTTGTAGAGAGCCTTTAGCACTGAAACAGTAGAAAAGGGGCCCGCCTGAGTCAGGCAGGATACCAAAATGGGCAAGTGGGCGGCTAGAAGGATTTAATTAATGAGAAATATCTCGTGGGTTTCTCAGTTCTTTCTTTCTTCTGAATATGAGCCAGTCCGATGCTGCTGCGAGCCTCCTCTCGCTCTCAATGGCTGCGGCCTCTGTTGCCCCGATTCCAGTGCACCAGCCATTGACATCCTCCGACGATGCTCGAGTAGGGAGTCCGGGTGCTTTTCAGACTGTTGGTTCAAGTACAGGAGTCCATAGGTCACATCGTCGACTAGCATCCACTGGACGGTCGCGGCGAAGGCTAAGTGATGCACGAGAGGCAGTTGCACGCCCGTCGTGAGTGTCGCCGGCATCTCCATCCTCCTCTCTGCTGATCTCCTTCTCAGCGGTGCAATCCTCCATGCTAGCCCACCAGCTCTCTCCATGGCTTCCCTCTCCTTGTCAACATCGCCGCCCTCGGCAAATATTGCTACATCACTTACAGGCACTGTCGCAAAGGCCCTCAGTTCTTCTGTGCCCCTCAACGACGGCAGCAACCTTCCCCATGCTACTCCTGCCTCTTTGGAATCTCCCACTTCAAAGTCTATGAGTATTGTATCTGGAAAGAAACGTGGTGTTGAGCATAAATGCGAAAGTTGTTCAAAGGTCCGAGTTTTTGCAGTACCGAACTCTTACATCACTGATTGCATTTTTTTTTCAAATTTTCACTCAACCTTCCAGATCTACCGGCACCCTTCGTGTCTCATAAAACACCGTTGGGAGCACACACCCCATTGGCGAGAAGCATCCAAGTTCGTATTGAGCAAGCATCAACAAGTTCAGCTTCTTGAGGCCGCAGCTATCCTATCTCACCTCTCCCCGACCTCCTCATCACTTCCGGATGATCGTTCGTTATGGCCTTCGTTTCTATCAGGGGGCTCTCTACCTCCACCTGATCCGACTACATTAATGTCCAACCCAGATTCGGTTAGAAGGACCGCAACAAATTCCGCCTCAGGAGGAGGTACAGCAGTTACGGGCGTATCTAGTTCCGTACCGGTTGGTGCGACGACATACACACATTCATCATCTACAAGGCCACGAATGCACGACTATTCCATTCCTATGAATTCTACTTCAACACATATACGTCCTGGACTGTTCGGCATCGTTACTGCATCGAGTGGAGGCGGTAATATCCCAATCACGACTGATCCAGTTCAAAGTCAACCCATGTCTGTACCGATAACCGCCTCTCCTTCCTACTCTTGGTCCTCTGTTGGCCTATCTCAAACCAACAACAATCACGTCAATTCTTTTTCCGTTGACACCGGAGCAGGGACTTGGTCTCTCCCTCGATCAGCTGTCCGCTCTATTTCTGGATCTTTGCATTCCAGGTCTGGTTCCACTTCAGACATTGACGAACAAGAGGAAAAAGAGGGGGAACATCCTATTATCCTTGCCAATGGTGATGAAGCTGGTGACGATGACAGCAGCAGTGTTGTGGATGATGAATTTGATCCATATGGGAACAATACACTATTTGATAGAGCAAGAAGGGAGTATGACTTTGGCGCGTATAGTCATCATAGGACACTGCCGACATGGAAACACGAAGACGAGGATGTGGAACGTTTTGAGAATAGAAAGGGACAGGCTGGTGGTGAATCAAAGGAGTGGGATGAGATGGAGATGGAGATGGATATGGATTGAGCAGGTGTGTTGAGCTTCCCGATTCGTTTTTTTCGTTCTTTCTTTCTCTATTAGTTTTATGTAAGATGGACTCAGAGATCTTAATCGTTTTTTCCTACTCCATTCGTGTTTTGTTTGAGTGCTGTATTTTTTCGTGTATTTTGTCTCCACTACCACATTCCCTTGTCTGTTCATTATGATCATTTCCCCCCCTTTGTTGGATAAACCTGTCCTGCTCTCCTATACAGCCAAGCGCTTCGATAACTTATTGTTTGCCTTGACATGCAACAATGACATCTTTTCATCGCCATTCATCTCATCAATCACGTTTTTACACCCTTCCCCTTCTTTCATTTCATCTGTCACTGCTCCTGTATCATGTGTATGTGCGTGCGAATGGTTCGAATGCTCGACCATGTGTGTGTGTGGGCATCAAAAATGACCTTTGAGACATTGGAATCATCTACACAATCATATATAGCATTGATTGCTTATCTTCAGAGACGGCTTATCTTGAGAGACGGCTTCTCTTCTTGATGCCAAAAGTCTATTGTGGGTGGGTACTGAGATTGCCTCTGTGGGCTTGCAAAAGTTGGGTTTTCTGCTATCCTTGGTGTGATTATTGTTTTGTACGACAAGTTTCGCATTTCAGTTTATAAGTATAAGTATAAGTAAGAATGATGAATCAACAATCGTGAATTGTGAAAGAATGACATCATTTAACCATCACCCCCTCTTGGGGGTTCATTCCTTCCCCTCCGATTGTACCAAACTTCTAATATTAAATTTCTCTCACTATTCCTTATATGTATTGTCCTTCAGGAGGGCAACATAAAATTTTCATTCGATGATATGAGCTGTGCCACATGTCATTTCACCTTGCTTCATCATCCGGGGTTGAAGAATCGTTCATTCAAGCTCATGGTCATGACCGGCTTACTACAATCATCTGTGGTTCAATGGGTGCTGAGTTGCCCTTGTTGTCTCTCATTCACACTTGTACTTGGCAATGCCTCTGTGGATTCCGAGACCTAATCATAGGGCAGGTTTAGCTCTAAACACAACACCATTGAGAAAGTCACTTGTTGGGAGCTCAGTAAGCCTGTTGCACGTTAAGAAAGCGAGGAGAATAGATTCTGTAACCACTGCATAGGCATTTAGCAAACTTTGAACAACAATGAGTCGGAACCAGCCTCTCACACATGTTCCTGCACTCGCTTGAGATACAAACACGTGTTCCAGATCTGTAGATTGTGAGTGCCCCATCATTCACTCATTGCATAATATATGATAATTTACGCAATGGATTGACTCATAGCCAAGACTGTAGCGACGAGAAACATCGCTACCGTGGAATGCGGATATAAGAATATGAGCATTGAATTTACAACAACTGAAACAAGTATCATCTACGACAAGTTGACATGCAGATATGCAATGAATATAAACCAAAATTAGATCGTAGACGTGAAAGTGGAGTTGGAAGCCGTCGTTGCGCCGTTTTTCTGCTGTTGTGCTAAAAGACGTCTGGGGGTAAAAAAAAAAAACTTCATCAGCTCTCGACGCATTTCATCAGAAATAATCGACATCAAGCTCACTGTCGGGCAGCTAAAACCATCTTTTCTTTTCTTTCTTTCAAACTTGCTTCTCTCTTCTCTGCTGTATCTTCCCATACTGCCTTGCCACCAATCTCGTCCTCTCTGATTTTCTCTGTCTGACCCGTGATGCGACGTTCCAGATTGAATTTGGATATAAGTGTCTCTTTCCTTTGGAGTTGCTTCTCGCTTGAGTGCCGGGAACGTTGTGTATTTCCCTCTGCAGGATTCGGCGCAATCGCATTCGTACGTGGGTAAAGAGTGTAGTAGGCTGCAGGTGGCTGGAATTCAGGAGGGGCACACCATAGGGAAGAAGTGAATCCATGGACTTTTAGGGGAGGGTAGAACGTACTGCATCAAGATATCCTCTTTCGAGGATTTTATTTGTGGTTATCTCAACGCTTCCAGAACGTAGGAGGTCGAATCTAATATTATCACTGATATGCGCAAGATGAGTTATGTGACCACGACACGGAAAGAAATATAAATGGTAACTTACGTAGGTATGTCTGGGAACATATGCGATATGGTTGTGATCTAAGATAACGAGAGCCTGTCAGTTAAACCAAAAATCTGTCTATGTGTCTTGTGATAGATCTGTGTCTCTTGGAAGAATGGGTTCCATGGTTTTCCGACAGGTATGGCCAAAGGACCACTCTGACCAAAAGGTGTACGTACCATGTCCTGCGTCACATTCTTCGGCCTGAAACCAAGCACCTCCGCCGACGACCTGGGTCTAGATGTATCGTTCAAGTTATTTCCTATATGAAAAAAAAAACAAAGTGAGTAGCAAAGGAGACATGGAGGGAGTGGCATTCCGTGAACAGAACTGAGAATCCATACCAGATGTCATCCAACGAAAAAAAAAGAGGATCACGGCAAAAGCAACCAAAACGTTCACAATTTCACCCATGTTAAGGACAAATCTTCAGTGTCAGACTGGTGAGATCTAGAGTTGCAGGACGCTGGAAGGCTAAGAGTGTAGGATGTAGAGTACTGTGAAGCTGTCACGGAGCTGTCAACAGCACTCCGAAACAAACAATCTATTTTTGGATATACAGGACCATTTCTATAACAATTTGACTCATAGAGATGACCCTTGGCATATGCAATGAACCAGTCATCCTATCCCGAAAATCTAGTTTGTTTCAACTTGCCATTACTTTCACTGTCTGCAATAACTTGCTTAAAGGCCGATTCGCGATCACCCGGCAGACACCAAGTATATGTTATAAAAGCCTTGGAAAAAGCCCTTTGATAATTCTAACTTACCACTAACCAGAGTGCGTACTTCTTAACCCGAGGAGGGGGTATTGTCGAGACGGAACAAGGACGGCAGTAGCGTACAACGACCATAAGATCTAGATGTCTAGTTCTTTTTACGTCCTCTACTTGATCATTCACTCTTGAAACGTCTACTGTACAACGAAACTAAATGTCGACAAGGAACGACACAATGATATAAGAGGAAAGGCTTCAAACTGACATCCGGGCTAGCCAGAGGCAGCAGTTTTTACACCGTTCAACCGTACTACAAGCGGCAAGAGCGACACGTTCTCACTTGATGCGTAAAACTGCACACAATCAAGATGTACTTGGAACCTGCACAAATTTTCAAGGAACTGTCAATGTTATGGAAAGACTTCCGCTCACCAGTGATTAAAGTTTGTCTCAAATTTTCCGAGAAAATCCCACCGTTTGGCCATCACTTGATCTCCCTCTGGAGTCTCTGCAGCTAAGATCGCCTGATTCGCTGACTTCGTAAAATTCGAGGTGTACAAGGCAAACGTAGAACATGTAACAATCAGGCGTGAAAAGGCCTAAGAAAAAAAGTGTGTGTGAGAAGGTTCAGGTACACATGAGAGCTGAAGAAAACCTCACCCTCAGCAGCTTGGAGCTCGTCAGCATACACTCCTTGAGGCACGTATCTAGGAAATCAACATGATCTCGCAGAAGTTGGTCGACTGTTGTCACTTTGTCTAACTTGATCTCTAATGCTCGCCAATTGGGTTCCAGAACCTCAAAAGTGGTGAATGCAAGTATTTGTTGAACAAATGCCAGCATTCTTGCTCTTAGCAAACAAACACGTAATCTCCATCGGTCAAAATTCAGGTGATGTGGTACCGATTTCCGCCATGGTATCGTCTTCTGTTCAATCCACATAACCGACAGCGACTGCTCTACATGTTTGAGATGCAACAGGAAACGGAAGAGAAGTTGATATCGAAGGATGGTCTTCCTAGAAATCACAAGTGAAAGAGGAAACCTGACAGTATAATCCAGTGTCAGGACATCAATGGCTTTCAGACATGTTTAATGAGCGTCACCAGATTCCTCAGCTGAAGATGCTAGACTCACCAAGCATAGATTTCTTGTCTTCTTTATCCTTCTTTTGTTCCTCTGCCATATGGTGTCCGCTCCCTTCGTCAGCCCCCTCCTCTCCTCGGGCTCCGATTCCTTGCATGTTCACCACTTTCAATAAGAAGTCAAATAGCCCACTATCTGTCATCGTGATTTTGACGTCTTCACGATATAACGTGTCTTCTCCTTGAGCATCCGTATTCAACGCCAGATCTAACAGACTCTGCAGTTTGACGATTGATGCCGAACGAGATATTTTACGGAGCTCAGTCGAAGAAAGATCAAGGAAGTGCGTAAGGAAGGATGACTGTGATAAAAAGAAATATCTCTTGAGTGATCGTAATCGAGATATCAGCTGTTCATCTTTAAGCAGTAGTTCCAGCAGTGTCTGGTTGGCATGTGAATAAGCGTTCTCGATGAATTTATAGAATCTACTCCGTAGCAATTGAGAATAAATCATTTTTGTAGAGTAGATCTACGTACTTCTCATTGTCCATAGAAAACTCCTCCGTATTAGGAGGGAGGTCTCCTGGTATTAGCTCAATTCCACACTCACGTATGACATTCAAGTATTTTCCAGCCAGGAGTATCTTATGTTTCCATCCCTCCAAGGGCGGGGGAATGCAGGCACCACCTGGCAACTTGCCACTAGGACGAAGGGGTGGGATACCGGCTTGAGATCGCTTCGATGAGGAGGAGGTCGAACCGTCTCGCAACTGGCAATGATACTTGGAATGAACTCCATTTCATCACAATCATCAATCGTACTAACCGTATATCGCCGTTCCCAGTACTCGTCTGTATAGTCCATCTCCAAGATTTCACGATTGATGAACTTGCTCTCTTTGACAAGTAGCTCCTCGTAAGGGTCTACCAGCTTTCCTGTGGATACCCAGTCTTTAATCATATCCACATACGGTTTTCCCGCCGCTCTCAACAATGTTCCATAAATGGTACTCGCAGTAGGATCTCCGTTCATATTTTGCATTCGATCGTAGATGATAGTTAATACTTCACCACCTTTGACGGGGATTCCACTTGAATTCGAGACACCATTCTTGGTGATTTCAGACAAGATGGCTCGTAGCTTGGCTCCCCCCACACCTAGTGCTTCATTTCGAGCTTCTTCTTCTGGGTCAATGTCGGACTCAGATTCGGAGTGTGTATCGTCTTGGTCTGCCGTTGCAAGTTCTAGTGTGAGTTGATATATCAGGGAAAGTGTGTGGACAGTAGGGTGGACATAGAACCAAAGTTTCTGAAGTGAAAATTGGGAAGAAGAGTTGAAGGCGTGTTCAAGCTGGGAAAGAAGTGTACGATAGTCCTGAATCAGGGATTTAAGAAGGAGGTTCCTGACATGTAGGAACTCAGCAAACCTTGAGCATGTCACGGATAGCTGCACAAAGTGCATGATTTACAAGTCCGTAGTCTAGATGACTTCGGTGGTCAATGAAAGCCGAAATTGCAGTGTAGTACGTTCCAAGAGGCAGGATGCGTTCCACCACGTCTCGTAAGGAGGAATCTAGAACTAACTCAGCTTCGATGATCCGCAGACGTTAGGTGATATTACCAAGTGAGGATGATACCATAAAACGTATTCCCTGCAATGGGTCGTCACTCTCAGGGGAATATTCTGGATGAAATGTGATGTGTGTGCCTTCAATTCCCTTGTTATAAAATTCATAACCATAAGGTTAGCAGATATCAAAATTGACTTACCAATAGTACATAAAGCAAATCCTCAAGAATCATGGCTTCCTGAATCTCTAGCGGAATCTTATCCAGCGTCTCCTGCTTTGCTTTCCCCTTCTCTCTAAATTTCGGAGCCGAATTATGTTGGGAAAAGGAGTCGAGCAGCATGAGTAGTTTCGAGGAAGATGGTATTTTGTAGAGAAGTGTGCAAGCAACTCGGGGGACACGATACTTGACACGATACTTTGTATTACACATGGCATTTACTATCCATTATTTACATTTATTTATCCACAAACCTTGCATCCAAGAGAAATTTCAGCGATATTTCTTCGATATTTCTTTCGAATGTAATGATAGCTTGATTTGAGGCTCCGTGCGCAGCAACCGTGATCACTCCATCGAATAATCAACAGAGCTGATGGTGGTAAGGCCACGAGACTGCCAAAGTACGGCGTATCTGGGTAGAAAACTTTTATAAGGACCAAACCAGGACACTGATTGCATGGCGCTAGTGGTTATTGAGATGTGGTTATTGAGCTACCCTGAGGAGGCGGGCATTCCTAAGCGAGGGTACGAATTGAAGAATGGAGCTGGCCTTGGCCTCAGGGACGTAGATTTAGTTGATAAACTACAATCACACAAGTCCTTCTGCATAATTGCAGTCACTGGTCAGCAGTTGACAAAGTAGGTCAGCAAGTTGAGCAAATCCCTTGATGATTGATATCGACGAGGCAACTTGGTTGACGATGGACTGTGTAACGGATTATGCACACATGGGTAGGTTCTCGAGACTAAAATGATGAATAGGATAGCATGATAGATACAATGATAGGCAACCAGTGTATTGTAGAATCATGTCTTGAATACGATGATAAGAATCAAGAGTACGAAGATGATGACACTGATGGCAACAGCAGAACCTATTGCAAGTTTTCAGGGACTGTGAGTGGTTATTCCTGACAATTACTCACTATTTTCTTTCGCTCTCTTTGCAACAAGGCCTAACCGTCTCCGCGCACTTCTCAGGCGTTGATGTGTCCTGTCAATATCTGTATCCAATTCTTCCAGTAACCCAGAATGCATTTCTAATTCGTCATTGATTTGTATAGAAAGGTGATGTTGTCGATTAATTGACTGAGAAAGTTGGTCCAGACGTGCACCTTGATCTGATTGGTGATTTAACATCGGCCATAACTTACAGCTTCCATGAAACAGAAAGTACCATGCATCATCATACGCTGTTGAAGTATGAGCTCAGAATCTTCGATGAGGGGATTGGTATCCGGATCATCATTGTATGGTGTATATTGAAACTCTCCACTATTCTTGCTAGGAGGTGTTGGTGGGAGAACCACTTGGGGAGAGGGTGCCCGGGGAGAATTATCTGAACTGGATGATGGGAAAGATGACAGCTGGCGCACAGATGGATCCAAACTGAGAGTCAAATCGTGAAGCTTTCTCAAACCTGCGAAAACCAATAAGTCTCACCTTTCAACACTGATGCCGTCGGAATTGCCTCCCAACATGCCCCTCATCCGTTCATATTGTCCTCTTAGTAGAGAAACAGCTTCTGATCTCTCATCTTGATCCTCCAACTCCAAGATACCAGTTCGAAGTTGCTGGAGGTTCTGCGTAATTTGAGATGGATAGCGGATTCTTGACTGAGAAGGATTATTGAGCGAAGCAGAGCGTTGATGGTCAAGAAGTAGTGAAAGCGTTTGTGTTGAAAGAGAAGTTAGCTTTGCGAGTGACTTCGTGCTTGAGGACATAGTGTCGTCTTCTGATGTCCTCCTAGGAAGATGGGTCGTCGTGTGAAACGGAGGACAGATATTGAGCTTTGGCAGCCGGGTGTTCGAACAAATGGTTCTAGTAGTATGGCTGTATCTGAGTGCTAAACAGATGCTGCGGGATTTAGGATATATCCACCGTGATTCCACAAGCCGCACAGTCCAAAAGCTAATGGCTGAGGAAACAGGAAAGTGTAGAAGGAAAGGGCTCTTGATGTATAGAGAAAGAAATAAGTGAATGATCACAAGAATATTATTACTGTAACCTAGTCGAGGGGAACATGTGCCAGATGACAGGAGCTACTAATTTTGGTACGACACGTGTTGCACCTTTTTTATGTAACGTGGTGCTCGAGAAAGAGAGAGAGAGAATTCTGTATTTGTATACCGCAACAAGCAAGCAGGTACTAAGACGCGGTGGGTGAGATACATAGCGGTATACTACTAACTACACCCAAGCTTCAATTGAGACAATACCTCCGTTATGTTGCTAGTCGAAACAAACACTGGAGAATTGTCAGACAGGAAAGAGACAGAATTAATGATCATTCAGTCTTCAGATTGATACATGAAATAGCTGTTTATGATGTGCGCTCTAGTTTCAAGATCACGATGATTAAAACTAATTGGATGTTGTTAATATTAGAAATGCACATTCAGCCCTCACATACAAAGATGTGTGAACAGCTAACATATTTGTACCTATTAGAAATGTACACTAGACATGTCAGGTCAATGTTATGGTACATTCTCAACGTCAGATCTGGCTACTCATCTTAGCACTCACACAAAGATGTGTGAATGGTTAAGCCACCAGATTGTCCTGTCTCTATAAGTGAGAAGGAATCAAAACTGATGAACTATTTAGTCATTGAGCTCATGCCAGGAATGAATCTCGATCATGATCCACTTTGTATGGAGGCCATTTGATTGGAAAGATAAACAATAAATATAATTGTTGTGCAATGTCTTGCCTCAACAACAATTAGTGGGTACATGTGAGGACAATTGGGCAAAACTTCAGGAAAATCCTGTTGGGTTGAGAATAAGCAAAAAAGGGAGAGATCAACTCGTTGCAAATGTGTGACAAGCCTTGTCTCACCTACTGGTATTTATCTCTATCTAGCATTCATTGATGACAGTATGACAAGTCTTGACATGCGAAATGACACTATCAGGCTCAGCTTGTAACCGGCGCGCTGTGTCATGAAAACTATCTGGACCATGTCTCTTGTTAGATGTTATCTAAGCAGGTGAGCGGAGTGTGCTACTCTGTTTTGATCTTTTGTGTATCCTGAAATCCAGTTTCCAGGGTTCTCATGTCCATCAAAGGTTCGGCGCTATCAGAGTTGGTTGCTATCCCCGCAAGATTGACAAGTGAACCATTACGGAAAATAAAGTGGGCCGCTTCCTCCCGCCTTAGTCCCACGTAGACTATTCACAGACCCTACCTCAGGATTTTGCGCCTCTCTGCAGGCAACAACTCACGAATGATACTACTGCTGTCCTATCTCATTCCCTCATTCTGGATCCAGGGCTTCCCTCACATTGTGGGCATTAGATGGTTCAACTTTCTTGTGCTCACAGTCACACCAGCCTTGGCATTTTACGGATTTATAACATTATCATTGAGGAAAGAGACAGTGCTCTTCTCTCTGTTGTATTACACCTTCTCGATGATCGGTGACCATCTCTCTTAGATGTTTGTGCTTACGTAGCTGATTTACTGGTAGGTATAACTGCAGGTATGCATCTCCTTGCTCACATAGATGATTTTGTGGACGTACTTTCAGGTTACCATCGGCTATGGTCCCACCGCTCCTACACTGCCTCTGTTCCTCTTCGTCTCTTTCTTCTTTCTGGTGGATCGAGTGCCGTTCAAGGATCCTGTCTCTGGTGGGCCAAAGCTCACCGTTCACATCATCGCTACACTGATAGTGACCTGGATCCATATAATTCTAATCGCGGCCTACTCTGGACTCACGTTGGCTGGATTTTGTTCAAGACAAGGTCGAAAACCGGAGTTGGGAGTGTGGATATAGGTGATTTGAAGCGAGATCCACTTATCAGATGGCAGCATAGTTGGTATTTTTTGTTGGCTGTGACATGGGGTTTGCTTGTACCCACCCTAGTATGTGGTCTTGCCTGGGAGGACTGGAAGGGTGGTCTTTGTATTGCTGGAGCTGCACGTTTGACTCTTGCACATCATGTTGAGTGGATACATCCTAATCCATCAAGTGACATGTCCGACCAAGTTATCTCAGAGCACTTTTTGCATCAACTCGATTGCTCATTATCTCGGTTCAACGCCATATGACGACCAGCTCTCTCCGCGCGACCATCTCCTTTCCGCTCTCCTAACCATGGGCGAAGGTTACCATAATTTCCATCACCAATTCCCAATGGACTATCGCAATGCATATCTATGGTATCAGTGGGACCCTACAAAATGGTTCATCATGGCATGTAGCTTTCTCAATCTGGCGACAAGTCTCAAGATATTCAGCTCGAACGAGATTGAAAAGGCAATGCTAACAATGGAACTAAAACGACTGAAGAAAAACCAAGAGATGCTGCAGTGGCCCTCGAAAACGGATGACTTGGCCGTGTGGAGCTTGGACAAATGTAAGCATGTGCTGAGAATCATGATAGGGATTCAAGTAACTTTTGACATTCATGGTTTTCTATTGGTCGTTCTTCAGTTCGAGAAGAATCAGGCGTACGCACCCTGGTGTTGATCTCGGGGTTCATTCACGATGCTTCATCCTTCCTCCCGGATCATCCCGGGGGAGAACGACTATTGAGTTCATACGTAGGGAAAGATGCAACAAAAGTCTTCTTTGGTGGGGTCTATAGGCACTCAAATGCCGCTCAAAATGTACGTCATGAGCCTTCTTTCATACACGAACTTTCATCCCCAATCTATTTCATTTCTGATATAGCTATTGGCCATGATGCGTGTTGGTGTCATAGGAAACAGCAAGAGGATGCAAGATACTCGTTCTCCTTCGGAGAGGCTGTATATCGCTGAGAGATGTTAAAATGACTTCCTTGGTCTCAGTTGACTAATCAAAACTCTGGCTGATCAGTTGGCAGCTATTCTCTGAATACCTGCTTCTCTACCTCTTATACATGTAATCTCAATGTTCGTGCTTCATTTGTATCTAGCTTTCAGGAGGATAGGTCATGGATTTCTAATAGAGTAGAAGTTAATAGATATAATAAATAGGGAAAATGACCATACGATGGTGACACTATGGTAGGACCTTTGTTCATAAAATGAAGATTTTCAAGTTTTTGGTGATGAAGCTAAAGGACAGATGATTCCCTATCATCTTTAAGTTGACGTTTTTATCAGGCTTGTTTGATCCCCATCAATGGTTTTCCTACCCACGACTGCTGCTCCACAAAGACCACAATTTATGAGACATAATCTACAGGGTCCATGAATTCTCGATGGTATAGATTTCCATTCTCGCTTTATTCTTAACTACATGAATATAACTAGTGCATTATCTCATTTAACTACAGCAGATTCCTCGAGTCATTGTCATCCAGGATTGTGTCATGCTCCCCCTGGTTTGTTGATATCTTTGTCTCGATCAATTCATCATAATTCGGTAATCATGTGGTGGAAGATGAACAGACAAAACAATGTATAGTACGCAGAAAACACCCAACATCATCTACTAGGAGGAACAACACTGGATATTTTATCCATCATCTTGCCTCTTCATGTATTTCGTCACCCAGGGAGATAGCTCCTGTATCACCTCGCGGAATATCTGCTTCAGTGTCGCTATTGGACTTTGAATGGCGGAACCTGAGGGATTCCATTGTCCCGGGATCTATACTTTCATCCAAAGGACAATTTGCTTCTAGCAAATTGAGTATCAATCGTGTCACCTGAGCAACACACAAATCAGCAGTGATAATATAGATACAAAGAAGAAGGATTTTAGTTTACAATGAAGGGATAAATGAAGCGTGAAGAGCTGATAATCAGAGTCAGTAAGGGTAAGACTAGCAACAATAACAACTTACTCGGCTAGGATCTTGAAAATAGCATCAGGTAAATTCAGGAAGAAAGCAATGGCTTCCAAGCATGAGAGGACTTTGAAAAGAATGAGTTCTAGCCCACCCATTTTATAGTCTAGGCTTACCCAAGAGACTAATAGAAAGGCCATCAATTAAATCAATAATATTTAGTTTTCGACTCACGGTATGAATAACAACAATCCATCGCGGTAAAACACATATAATAAACGAGTCGAGGTTTGCATATGAGAAATATGACTGCGTATTCCTTCACCAAAAACCCTTTGTGTTTTGTATGTCATGGTAAACCTGACAAAGGTCAAGAGGACTTCAATTGCGGTCACTGCTGCCCTGATAATTCTTTTTTGTGTGAGAATCGATGTACAAGTCAGAAAAATGAAATATGTTAGAACACATACTGAAAGGCACTACCAACACTGTTGTATATATCAAAAATATGCGTTCTACTCAGCCAGCAACCATGGAGAGGGAGTATCTCTCCAGAAACTGATTGATCATATGCGGCAACTATCATCACAGATATCGAAGTCTGAAAATTACGATCAGCTGGTGGGTTTAGTATCGTACTGTCTTTAAAGCCTACCAGGACCTCAGCTAATCTCGATCATCAGTTGTCTCCATCAATCAGAAATCAAACTCTACAAAACATACCTGCGGTCATGAAGTATAGAATCAGTGTAACTAGAATTCGAAAAAACTTAATATAACGAGTCCATTGCCAAAATTTTCTAGGTCTCTCACCAATGAAATTCTTGTCCCAAATTGCTCGAAGGCGCAAGATCAACAGACTCTTTACTACCAATGTATTCAACGATGTGGTGAAACTGTTGACATCAGCTACTCTGGTCATTAAGAGTCATGATGAAACTCACTTGATAAATAGCGAATTAAAAAATGTACACCTAGCAAAGGGGTAGGTCAGATCAAGCAGCAAATAAATTTGACCTATACCACTAAGACATCCCAGTCAATGAAGATATCAAAACTGAATCAAGAGTCGTATCTCACTGTTCTCGATGCCCAGGTTTTATTGTCAGCTGGTGAAGTTGTTATCAGTATGCATTTGATTCATGTCCGATAATTTCCTCGTACTATATGACTGCATTCTGAAAATTTGGATCAGTTGTTTCAGTCAATAAACTAGGGGAGTCGCACTTACGTGATGCCTGTCCAGTTAATGATCAAGATAGAAAAATAGATGAGATGACTTTTTGACCACTTCCTCCTGAGTTTTCATATGTCAGTGACAATAGTCGGCCATCGAATGAGAAACATGCGTGTGGAGGTACTGAACCTATGGGAGAAAAGATATGTGGAATCATTGTTTACAAATGGAAGGACTCACCTGTTGAGGAATGTGATATATAAAATCATATAACATCAACGTAGCGACAATGGCTTAAAAAGGCTTCAGATGTTGCATCGAGAACAATGGAATAAAGAAGAGCATACCTTCGATGTGACGCGCATTTGACAGGATGTTCAGGTCATTAATGTAATCTTCTGGTGTTTGTCCGTACTGATCTTCCATTTGAGTGGGATATGCAGGAGGGAGTGATTTTGTATAGAACTCGATAAAAATGGTTCGATTATATATCGACTGGTGTTATTCAATTCGATTGCGCGCAGACCAAAGAAGATCAAGGTTAAACATCGTCAGTCCGGTATCATAGATCAGTACATTGCAGCTGTGATCTGAAACTGATGAGCTGTTCCAGCATCTCAATTTTCACGATGGGTGATGAGAAATTATGATAACTGAAGGAACTCAGCTGTGGCGTTATTCTCCAGGCTTTGCCATTTAATTGACAGCTGGTAACAAACAAGTCCTGTAAAGTTTCAACCTGAAGAAAGTGTTATTTGAGATATCGGTATGTCGATCAGTGGACACTTGGCGGTGTAATGTTCATCATTATTGTCTTCGAGAAGCAAGATGTTTGATAAATCACATCTTTGATATCATGAAGTCTCCACTGCTTTTCTTATATCCCGATAACACATTTTCAGATTCAGAATATTAACACAGCCACCACAATATGAGACAGTGATTTTTTCTCTGGGCCTCAGACCTCAACCGATTTTTCAGCAGCCAGACCGTTCACAAGCTCAATTTCGACAAGGAGTTATCCCGTTTCTACCTTGACGGCTTTTGGCCTTGTCAACACTAGGCTGTGCTTCTAGTCTTAAAGGGAACGAAGCCAGCGCTTGGACTTCGATCGACCTCCTCACCAGTCTCAACCACCCCAACATCGTTTGTCTCTCTCCCTGTCCTCTCCCAGCTCATCCTTTCAGTACGAGGGCTTCAAGTCTTGCATTGACTGTGTCCTCACAAAGGGCAAGTTTACCGAGCACGATGCCATCACCGTCATGCGGTCTATTCTCAATGTCATCGACTACCTCCACAACAACGGGATTGTCCACCGAGACCTCAAGTATGCTTGCTTTCCTCTCTCTCTCACCCCTCTGACTCCCTTCTTCACCTACCTGAGAACATCCTTCACCGCTTTAATGGCCCTGACAGTGTCATCGTCATCACTGAATTTGGCATATGGATGCCCCATCCATTTCCATCCACCCTTTTGACCACCCTTTTGTTCATCTTTTCACAGAGAAAAAAATTTTCATCCTCTCAACGAGCGACTCACCTCTCTTGTCGACTCTTTCAGCTACGTCTCCCCCGAAGTCATCAAAAATATTAACCACAGAGATCTAGTTCCCGGCTATGATTGTTTCCACGCGCATACACAAACGAAACACAAGCTCATCATCATCACCTAGGCTCTCCTCTGCGGCCGCCCCCCTTTTCGTGCCGACAATATCACCGCCCCTGCCCAGAAAAAATACCGATCCCAAAATCGAATTCATAGTCCGTACTGGGACCTGTTTTCCAATCAAACCAAGTGGATCAAGGGCAACAGGACGTCGGATAAAGGACTCGATAAAGGACTCCATCTGGAGGCTTCACGTGACCCTTGGCTTACCACCACCGACGCGCCATACTACATCGATCGATCTCTCCCTTAGATTTTTAACTATAATTATATATTACAGTAGTAGTGGTATAGTTTTCTCTCACCTTAGACATTGTACAATGATGTAGACAGCTGAAGAAAGTCTGTATGTGTCTCCATGGTCAAATACATGCTCCAGAATTCCTAGCAAGTACCCAACCAGTCTGACTTTCCAAGGAGGAATGTCAACTATCTGGTAAGTACCTGGTCAGTCACGACATCAGCAAAAACCCAAAATACTGATTCTTATATGGAATAAATCAGTCACGAATTAGTAAAGGGTTTACTGATTGAAATCAGTTCTTTAAAATAGCCCAAAATCAGTGCTCAATAAGTGCTCAATAAGTACAGATAAGTGTTACTAATTTATTATGTGGGACATGTAGGCAGACCAGAAAACTTTTGATACAGAATTTGACTGCAACAGCTTTGAATAATTGCAGGTCTCATCTACCTCGTTGGTCATCCCTCTCGTGTTGCGATGTTGCTGAAAAAATGGAAAATTCTGGATAGGAAAACATCAAACACCTATTTCCATCATTGCCCAATCCTGATAGTTCCAGAGTGCAGCACTGCATTTCTTCTAATTTAGTTTCCTATCTGTCAAGGTGCGTCCATCTCTTATGTTATTCACATTGTTATTTTGATCATTTTTGCTTGTGACGAGCCATGTGCGGTTCCCACACTTTGTATCAATGATGACTTGTGTCTCACAGTAGAAGTGTGGGCAGATGCTTCCCTGGAAATGTGTGATCGGGATGTAAGAAAAGCAGTGGAGACTTCACTGGATACCAAAGATGTGATTTATCAAAGACAATAGTGATGAACATTAGTCTGCCAAGTATCCACTGATTGATATAGAACCAATACCCCAAATGGCACTTGAGACTTTGCAGAACCTGTCTATTTTAACAGGTGAATGACAAATCCTGGAGGATAATGTGAGCCACAGCTGAGTTCCTGCAGTGATCATAAATTTCCACCACCTATCAAGAAAGTTGAGATGCTAGAATTTTTAGTTTCGACTGGGATCAAGTTTCATTACAGCTCATCACAGCTACAATGTATTGATTGATACTGGACCTTGATCAGATTTTTTTGGTCTGCGCGCAGCCGAATAGAATATTTGTCGAATAGCACTAGTTGATATATAACCAAACCATTTTTGAGTTTCGCACAGAGTAATTTCCTCCTTCATACCCCATCCAAATGGATAATCAGTACGGATTTACACCAGAAGATTACGTTTATGACCTGAAAAACGTGTCGAATGCACGTTACAACCAAGGTATGCTCTTTGTTCCATCATTCTCGAAGCAACTTTTCAAGTCATTGATGTTATATGATTTTATCTATCATATTCCTCAACAGGTGAGTCTTTCCATTTGTAAACAATGATTCTGCATATCTTTTCTCCCATAGGTTCAGTACCTCCACACGCATGTTTCTCATTCAATGACCGACTATTGCCACTGACATATCAACAATCAGGAGGAAGTGGTCAAAATTGCATGTCATCTATTTTTCTATCCTGATAATTAACTGGACAGCCATCATGTAAGTGTAACCCGCTACTTTATTGAATGAAACAGCTGATAATTTTCAGAATGCAGTCATATTGTACGAGGGAATTGTCTGACATAGATAAAATGCATATCGATAACAACTTCACCAGCTGACAATAAAACCTGGGCATCGAGATCATTGAGACATGACTCTTAATTCATTTCAATATCGTCACTGACTAGGATGTCTTAGTGGTATAGGTCAAATGTATCCGTTATATGGTCTGACCTGCTCCTGTGATTGTATATATGGATCTTCACTAGGTGCCGAGTGAGTTTCATTGTGACTCCTAAGGACTAGAGTAGCTGATGTCAATAGTCTCACCACGATGTTGACAACATTGGTAGTGAAGAGTCTGCTGGTCCTGTGCCTCCAAGCGATTTGGAACAAGGATATCTGGTGAGAGGGCTAACAGTGTATGCCAATGGACTCATTATATTGACTGTTTTTGAATTCTAGTCACACTCATTCTGTATCTCATGACGGCAGGTATGTTTTGTAGAATTTGATTTCTGATTGATACAGACGACTAATGATCAAAATTAGCTGAGGTCCTGGTAAGCTTTGAAGGCAGTACGATACTTAATCACCAACTGATTGTATTTTTCAGTATGGGATGTTTGTGATAATATTTTATGTGTATGTCCAATCAATTTCTGGAGTGCTAGTCCCTCTCCATGGTTGCTGGTTGATAAATAAACCACATCTTCATGTTACATGGGACAATCTTGGTATTGCCGTGTAGTACGTGTTCAACATATTTCGCCTTGCTGACTTGCATATTTATTCTCACAAAAAAGTATTATCAGGGCGACAACAACAGCAATCGAAGTCATCTTGACATTTATCAGGTTCACCATGACGTACAAAACAAAAAGGGTTTTTGGTGATGGAATAAGCAGCCGTATTTTTTACATGAAAAAATCAACTCGTTTATTGTACGTGTTTTACCGCGATGGATTGTTGTTATTCATACCGTGAGTAGAAAACTAGATATTACTGATCTAACTGATGACCTATCTATGCAGTCTCTTGGGTAAGCCTAGACTATAAAACTAGTGGGCTAGAAGTCATTGTTTCAAAGTCGTTTCATGCCTGCAAGCCGCTTTTTTCCGAATCTATTATCATTTGTGATATCCTAGCCTAGTAAGTTGTTACTCTTGCTAGTCTTCCCCTTAGTGACCCTGACTATTAGCTCTGAATCCTTTATTGATCCCTTCATTGTAAGCTGAAATCCTTCCTTGTAATTATCACTGCTAATTTGTATGTCGCTCAGGTGACACGGTTGATACTCAATTTGTTAGAAGCAAATTGTCCTTTGGATGAAAGTATAGAATCCAGGACAATGGAAACTCTCATGTTCTGTCATCCAGACTCCAATAGAGATAGTGAAGTGGGTATATTGCGAGGTGATACAAGAGCTACCTCTTTGGGTGACGAAATACATGAAGAAGCAAGATCATAAATAGAATATTTGGTGTTTTTCATGCGAGTAGTGTTGGATGTATTTTGTGTACTAACCATAATATTGTCTGTTCATCTTACACCACATGATTATTGAATTGTGATGAATTGAGCGAGACAATTGATACCAGTAAATTAGAAGAGCACGACACAATCCTGGATGACAATGACTCGAGGAGTTGGTGATAAAGTGAGATAATGCACTAGTTATATTAATGTAGTTCAGAATAAAGCGAGAAGGGAAATCTACAACATCGACAATTCATGGACCCTGTATATTGTATCTCATAAATTATGGCATTTGTGGAGCAGCAGTCGTGGGTAGAAAGATTGTTAATGAGGATCGAACGAGACATGAAAGAGTGAACTTCGAAAGATGGTTGGGATCATGAATAACATTTGGAATCATTTAAACTTGATTCTCTCACAAACAGGAGAGTTCGAAGTAGAAAATATTCTTTGAGGCTCCCAATCTTTCTCCGGTGCAGGAATCATATGTCCTTCAGCTTCATCACCAAAAACTTGAAAATCTTCATTTTTTGAAGAAAGAAAGATCAACCTACCTTTGTCTAAGAATGTCTCCTCTGAACTGGCGTACTTGTGCTTTTGGCAAGGTATCATTGCAGACAGGTGATGTCAGTCGAGGCCCAGAGTTCCAAAAAGAAATCTCCAAAGAGAACCAGATACTTTAGGCACAGATGGACTCTCATCAGATAAAATAATTCCTTTCGATACTGGTGCGTCAGTAACCTGAGAGGCTAGATGGCCAGCTTATAAGATGACGAAGAGCTTTCTTGCAAGCAGCTTTTTTAGAAATTTGTTATGTGAGTCCATGTTGTTTGCGAACTGCACCTCAACAGCTAATACAAGTGAAAATGACAGCAGGAAGGATACACAACCATTGGGTTTTCTAAAGTTCCGCTCGAGTGCTGATTCGAAGCACTTGGATATACCAGGCTTGGTGTTCTTCGGCAAAATCAAACCCTTTATATTATATGCCAATGACTCGGTTCCTCCTCAATATATTACAAACTCAGAGCAGCAGTATGTGTTGACATTGGGAACGAAGGCATAATTTCCATCCGAGAGGCGCGACTAGTTCCCTCTGGGGCCTTGTTGATTGGTTATCTTTGCTTGTGATGAGAGTCATGTGCAGTTCCCACACTTTGTATAATCATCACTCGTGTTGTCTCAATACCAGACAAAAAGCACAGCTTTCAGGCCCATGATTGTCTTTCCATTCAGGCTATTCTTATACTTCAAGGATTCATTTCTGATAAGATGTGCCTGTTACAGGACCGAAAGAGCAAACAAACTAGGTTGGATCTCAGAGACGCAAAGCAGAGACGGTCTGTCTGTTGCTCTGAACCAACAAATGTCCATGAAAACAGATATGCGAAAAGACCATGTCCTCAACTAAAGATTCTTAATTTCAGTCCTATTTCTTATATCTAACTCACCCTCTAGTAACTGCTTTCTTTAGTTTTTTTGTAATTGAGTTTTTCAAAAGTGCAAGTATGTGACGAAAATTGCATTTTTTCTATTTCACATGAAGAAGCGCCAGAAAATTGTCTAGATTTTTTCCAACTGCCTCTGTTCAAGGAAGTAACGGTTCTGGAACCAGGCAAAGCATCGCCTTGACCAAGGTGGTCTTTCTCCTCCTCCTTCAACGGCGCTTGAGTGACGACGCGTGAATTCGGAACTTGATCAGTTAACACCCTACTTTGCGTGCTCGTGCGGAAGTATGACATTACTTATCTTCGCTTCATCATCATTCCTCTTATGCTTTTCTGCTCCGCTTATCATTATTGTATTTCATTATTCCCCTAAGTATGTGATGCTCCAATGCTCCTTCACCGAGTGGATATTGGTACATCATTCTTCATATATAATGTATCTACCTGTAAACCTAAAAGCCAGTTATTCTACTTGGTTTTTAGGTGCGTATGCTTGTAAACTGATTACTTACGAACACTCAATGTTTTTAGTCCAGTCCCTTAAGCATCCGAGGACGTATCTGCGCATCCGCTGTTAGCTCGAACGACTTCCAGCAGCAGCAGCAAAGTAGCTAGACATGTTGGTGGCCCTGATACCAGCCAAGGCACTGTGCTGTGGGACTGTATAGCCGCAGAGAAGAGGAGAGGTAATGATGGATGTGCAGAGAGAGAGAATGAGCTTGCGTTTTGTTTGTGTATGCATGTGGAAGCGATCATACCTGGGAACCAGATTTCTGAGCCAATGTTTCTGGTGACTTCGGGGGAGACGTAGCAGAAAGAGCCGGCGACAGAGGTGAGTTGCTTGTCGGGAGAATTAAGGAGTTTTCTCTGTGAAATATGAGCAAAGGGAGTCAAGGGTGGAAAATGGACATAGGGACTTGCGTGCCAAAGTTGACGATGGCAATGTCACTGTCGGGATTGTTAGGGCAGTAGAAGATGTTCTTGGGTCTGTCAAGTAGGTGAATGGAGGGGAGAGAGGGGGACGAGAGCGTGTTGGTGGAAGTAGTCGACGACATCAAGAACAGAGCGGATGACAGTGACGGCGTCGTGCTCACCAAACTTGTCCTTTGCGAGGATGTGGTCAAAGAGCTCTCCAGCGGTGGCGAGTTCAAAGGGGAGATAGAATTTTGTGCGAGACTCGAAGTCCTCGTAAGACTTGACTGTTTGGTTAGGTTGAGCTGGGCTAGCAGAGAGAAAGACAGACGATGTTGGGGTGGTCGATCGAAGTCCATATGCTGGCTCAACAGTTGTCACCATCTTATCCAGGTAGAAACGGGACAGTGCTGAAAAATAAATTGAGGTCCAGAGAAGTGACGGAGAAAAAATCACAGAAAAAGTGCCTCATGTTGCGGTGGCTATGTTATGCGTAAGAGCGTGGGTAGACGCTTCAAGGGGTGAGAGGGGAAAAATGATCGACATGTAAGAAAAGAAATGGGGCTTCACTGCATATCAAAGATGCAATTTATGACATCTTGCTTCTCGGGGACAATAGCGAACATTGCACCCGTCAAGTGTCCACTGATTGACATAGAACTGATATCACAAATCATAGTTCCTGAAGCTTGAGATATTGCAGAATCTGTTTTTTTATCAGCTGTCAATTGAATGGCAAAATCTGGAGACCAACGCAAGCCGCAGCCGAGTTATCATAATTTTCCACCACCCATCGTGAAAGTTGAGATGCTGAACGGCTCGTCAGTTTCAACTTAGATCAATTTTCATCACAGCTGTAATGTACTGATCCGTGATGGACTGAGGATATCAGATGACGTTGATCAGATTTTTTGGTCTGCGCGCAACCGAATAGAATGTTTGTCTAATAACACCAGTTGATATATAGTCAAACCATTTTCATTGATTTTCGTACGAAATACCTCCCTCCTGCATATCCCACTCAAATGGCTGATCAGTACGGGCTAATGCCAGGAGATTATGTTGATGACTTGGAGTACCTGTCAAATAGACGTTACGACCAAGGTAAGTTGTTTCTCGTCTTGTCGTTCTCGAAGCAACAGCTGAAGCCCTTTCAAGTCATTATTGCTACATTGATGCTATATGATTTTATCTATCATATCCCTCAACAGGTCAGACTTTCCATTTGTAAATAATCATTCCACATCTCTTCTCTCCTAGGTTCAGCACCTCCACAGGCATGTTTCTCACTCAATGGCCAACTATTGTCACTGACATATGAAAATTCAGGAGGAAATGGTCAAAATTGCATGTCATCTATTTTTCTATCCTAATAAGTAACTGGGCAGGGATGATGTAACTGCGAGTGCCTTACTTTATTGAATGGCACAACTGATCCAAATTTTCAGAATACGTTCTTATTGTATGAAGAAATTCTCTGACATAAATCAAATGCATATTGATATCAACTTCGCCAGCCGACAATAAAGCCTGGGCATTGAAACCAGTGAGACATTACTCCGAATTCAGCTTTGATATCTTCACTAACTAGGATGTCTTAGTGGTATAGGTCAAATGTCTTTGTTACTTGCTCTAATCTCTTTACTAGGTGTCTTTTTAAAGCAGTATCTGTCGAGTGAGTTTCGTCCTGACTTTTAAGGACTACAGCAGCCAATGTCAATAGATTCTCCACAACGTTAAATTCATCGGTAGTGAAGATTCTGCTGGTCCTGCGCCTCCGAGCGATTTGGGACAAGGATCTTACTGGTGAGAGGGCTAACAGCGTGTGCCACTGTACTCATTGAATTGATTTTTTTTGAACTCTAGTCACACTAATTCTATATTTCATGACGGCAGGTATGTTTTGTCGAATTTGATTTCTGATCGATGAAGACGACTGATGATCGAAATTAGTTGAGGTCCTGGTAGGCCTTAAGCGCAGTATGACACTTGTCTCACCAGCTGATCGTATTTTTCAGAGTGCGATGGCTGCAATGATTTTTGACATATACCTCGAATCCGGTTCTATAGTGCTACTCCCTCTCCATGGTTGCTGGCTGAATCCAATGCCTCTTCAAAGTATACAAATCCATCTTGATCGTGCCTTTCAGTATGTGTTCGAACACATTTCGTTTTACTGAGGTGCACATTTATTGTAATACAAAAAAGAATTACCAGGGCGACAGCAACTGCAGTCGAAGTCATCTTGACCTTTATCAGGTTCACCATGACGTACAAAACACAAAGGGTTTTTGGTGAAGGAATACGCAGTCAAATTTCTCACATGAAAACGTCGACTCGTTTATTGTATGTGTTTTACCGCGATGGATTGTTGTTATTCATACCGTGAGTAGAAAACTAGATATTACTGATCTAACTGATGACCTATCTATGCAGTCTCTTGGGTAAGCATAGACTATAAAACTAATGGGCTAGAACTCACACTTTCAAAGTCTTCTCATCCCTGCAAGCCGCTTCTCTTCACAATTTTTCTGATTTGACTTTGGCCGTCTTAGACGAGTATGTTGTCATCGTTGCTAGTCTTCCCTTTACTGACCCGAATTATAAGCTTTTCATACTTCATTTATCCCTTTATCGTAAGTAAAAGCATTCTTCCTGGTATCTATATCATCACTGCAAATCTGTGTGTTTCTCAGGTGACACGGTTGATATTCAATTTGCTAGAAGCAAATTGTCCTTTGGATGAAAGTATAGATTCCAGGACAATGGAAACTCTCATGTTCTGTCATTCAGAGTCCAATAGCGACACTGAAGCAGATATTCCGCGAGGTGATACAGGAGTTACCACCATGGATGAAGAAATATATGAAGAGGCAAGATAATGGATAGAATATTTGGTATTTTTCATGCTAGTAGACGATGTTGGATGTATATTGCGTACTAATCATTGTCTGTTCATCTTCCACCACATGATTATCGGATTGTGATGAATGGATCGAGACAATTGATACCAACAAAACAGTGAGATTATACGAGGTGCTCGGCATAATCCTGGATGACAATGACTCGAGAAATCTGCTCGAGTCGACGGTAAAATGAGACCATGCATTAGTTATATTCACATAGTTGAGAATACAGCAAGAATGGAAACCTACATCATCGACGATTTGTGAATATTGCGTCTCACACATCCTGGTCTTCGTGGAGCAGCAGGTATGGTAAAAAGACCAGTGATAGGGATTGAACGAGACATTAAAGCCTGATAAAAACGTCAACTTTCGATGCACCATGATAACATTTGGAGTTGTTGTGACTTGAAATTTTATCACAAACAGGAGATTTCAAGGTACGAATGCTATGGCTTATTCGAAGCGCCAGCCGTTCAAAGAAAAACTAGTTCGAGAGTGATGAAGATAGACAAGGTTCAAGGTTTCGAGGGCGAGGTTCTATTAAAGGACTAGTTAAAGATACAGTGTGGTGAGAGCTTGTTTATATGAGCTAAGGAATGAGGCAGTGCCATAGGGAGCAGCAGTGCCTGGGCAGTAAGCAAGTAGGCATGCAGAGTGTGGGTAGTTCAGAGGAAAAGAGGGTGGAGAAAGCGTGTTGAGGAAATCTTGTAACAACGAAAGACTCTTCGAAGATCTTGCTCCTATGCAGCAATCGTCCGTTCCTCGGCTTCATCACCAAGGGCTCGAAAATCTTCATTTTTTTGATTTTTCGAACAAGTTACCCATTGAGTTGAAAAATTCGATACTCGAAAGTCGTCATCCTCCTTATTGAACATCACCTTGTGCAATAATGCCATCAACACGATCTGACGATCGCGCTTGCCACGATCGGCATCGAGAGGGTTACCACATTCAGCGTCAGGGAGAATGAGCTCGTGTTGCTTCGGGCATTCGATGGTAGCGTCATCATAGTCGTAAAATTCGGCGTAAACAATATATTATGACAATGGCAATGGCGGCGTAAGAGTGAGGTTGAATGCCCTGAGGACCGGCAACAAAGTCAGTCATCAGGGACAAACAGATTTGAGGAGTCGTCAATGTACTTCGGGCGTCCTGAGCTATACCATCAACAATGACCAGAATAAGCTTTGGGTAATCTGCCGATGTCGAAGAGTCAAGAGACCCAGAATAGGCGGTGAGCAAACATATCGAGTAAGCGAGGGGGGAGATTGAAAGGCTCATATTCGGGAGGAGACTGAGGAACGACGTTGATGAGAGAGGAGAGGCAGATCAGCAAAAGCGCTACCAGGTAAGGGCACTGTGCTTCTCGAAAACTTGTAGCCAGGCGAGTCCGGAGATGAGAAGATGCATAAATGTTTGAGTCCTTCCAACCGGCATTAGACGAGGGGTTGAATATGCTATTTTGGTTCGTCCTTTGAGAAAAGTCTCTGAGGGTATGAACTATTGGGAAAGAATGTCTTGCAATTTTATTTTTTCGCAGGCCATCTTTGCAGACATTGGGACGATATTGGCTTAGGGCGGAGTGGTCAACATTGCTAGACCAGTTTTCAAATTCGGCGGAATGTTCTGGGCACTGCTCCTAGGTCTCTCCAGAGAACCTCCACACAAAGAACCATTGGAATATGATGGCCATGATGAAACGAACGGTAACAACACCGATGTCGGTGTTGATGAGGATGAGAGAGATAGAGAACGACCTCGGAAGGAACGCAGCCAATCAATCATGACGAGATCCTGCAAGCAATAATCACCATGACGTCCACCCATGGGCATGGATAACATTTTCAGGTCCTTCGTATTGTAGGTCCCAATTGCATGAGCTGTCTTGTTGAACAGAGACGGATATTCCACCTCAACAGGGCTTATCCATTGTAAAAGGTCGAGATCGAGAACAGAACTAGCAAGGGGACTTGGTTGAGCAATATAATATCAAGCATGAATACATGCGACTCGAAGATTGCCAAATTTCGATTACCATCCTTGACATTATCCCAGGTATAATAAACCTGGCGAGACAGTCTCACCATCTGACTAAATAGTGAATGAGCCATCGCTGAGATGTGCCAATTGGCCCTGGACTCATAACCGGTCGAGTTGGCGCCACTCTCTTTTATACAGTTATGGATCTTGCAGGGCATATACCAATCGAAAAAAAGGTTTCATCAGTGATAGTTGAACCAGAGGCTCTGATGACAACACTGAGGCAACACTGGTTGACCTTTTGGAAGAAAAATGAAGCACCATTTCTAGTGAAATTCCAACCACCGGTGGTAACGTGCCGTCGAGTCCCGTTGTGGCAGGGGGCTTAAGGTCACAACTATACCCATGAATGGCAACGGATTCGAAGTACTGTCCCACGGGCCGGGAACAACACAGCCTTAGTAAAGCCAAAAAGTCAAGAAACCGACCTACGATGATGATAAGACTGAGAAGACTTATCTTCTGTTGCCATACGTGCTACTGCTCTGGACTGCAGAGACCTGAAGCGAGAGGATTGTCACGGTGGGATGGCAGATAACAACCACATCATAATCCACAACATCAACGCATGAGAAAATCAGAATCCTGATCGTGATAGTGTAGCAGTAGACCATCCACGGGCTACTGGGCCCAGAACCCTCCCACCAACCTCGCTTTCTATCCGGCAAAGGATGCTAACTGACGTGTACCAATGATTGTGCTTTCCTTCCGTCTCAATTTGAGGAGTGCCTGATTCACGCACATCCTCCTCACGGCCGAGTGACTGTCGGAGGGTGTCATACTATGGTAGGTTTCCCGTTGCTGTATGATATCAACCATGTAAGTCTGAGTGAAACCTTCCGGAGACCTCAACTTGACATTACGCCCCGAGTGGGCATTCCCCTCCTGTTCAAGTTGGGCGATATGGCTGCGATAGGACCACTGACGATGGCCAGGGTTCGTCATGGGCTGGGGCTGAAGATTGAAGAGAGTGTGGCCCTATAGCGTCAACGTTTGGTCAGATGCTTTTGGCTCGGAGTCATGTTCACTTGTATTGACTGTGGAGATGCATTTCGCAAACGACGTAGACTCATATCCCATGGACGACTTGCTGGGAAATAGTTTGCAAGAAAGCTCTTCGGCGATGAAGCCGAAGAACAGACGATTCCTGCATAGCAGCGAAATTCGGAGTCTCAAAGCATATCTTGTAACTGGAACTCTCCTGTTTATGATAGAATTCTCAGTTTCAGCAATTCCAAATGTTATCATGATCTTTGGAAAGTTGACGTTTGTAACAGGCCTTCATATCTTGTTCGATCCTTATCAATGATTTTTCTACCCATTACTGTTGCTCCACAAAGACTTCGATGTATGAGACACGACATCCACGAATCGTCGATGGCGTAGATTTCCATCCTCAACTACAGGAATATAACTAGTTCATTGTCTCAATTTACCGTCGACTCGAGCAGATTCCTCAAGTCATTGTCGTCGAGGATCATGTCAATTAACTTCCCATTTTGTTGTTATCAACCGTCTCAATCCATTCATCACAACTCGCTAATGTGGTGGAAGATGAACAAATGGTTAGTACTACGCACTATATATCCAACATTGTCTGCTGGGATGAACAACACCGAACGTTCTATCCGTCATCTTGCCTCTTCATGTATTTCTTCACCCAAGGAGACAGTTCCTCTATCACCGCGCGAAATATCTGCTGCAGTGTCCCTGTTGGATTCTGAATGGCGGAACATGAGGGATTCAATTGTCATGGAATCTATACTTTCGTCCAAAGGACAATTTGCTTCGAGTAAATTGAGTATCAACCGTGACACCTGAGCAACACATGAATCAGGAGTGATCATATAGATATAACGAAGAGCACCTTCACTTACAGTGAAGGGATAAAGGAAGAATGCAATGCTAATAATGAAGGTTAGTAAAGGGAAGACTAGCAACAATAACAACATACTAGTTAACGATAACCAAAATAGAATTAGAAGAACGTAAGTAAGAAGTAGCATCCAGGCATGAGAGGACTTTGAAAAGGATAAGTTTTAGCCCATTAGTTTTATAGTCTATGCTTACCCAAGATACTGAATAGATAGGTAATCAGTTAGATCAATAATATCTAGTTTGCGACTCACGGTATGAATAACAACGTTCCATCGCGGTAAAACACATACAATAAACGAGTTGACGTTTTCATGTGAGAAATCCGGCCGGGTATTCCATCACTGAAAACCCTCTGTGTTTTGTATGTCATGGTGAACCTGATAAATGTCAAGAGAACTTCGATTGCGGTTGTTGTGGCCCTGATAATTCTTTTTTGTGTAAGAATAAATGTGCAAGTCAGAAAAGCGAAATATGTTAGAACACATACTCAAAGGCAGTATCAAGACTATTCTGTATAGCATCCAGGCGTGTTTCATTCCGCCAGCAACCATGGAGAGGGAGTGGCACTCCGGCAACTAATTGAATATATACGTCAAATATGGACGCAGACATGTTAGACTGAAAAATACAATGAGTTGGTGGGTTCAGTATCGTACTGTTTTAAAGCGTACCAGGATCTCAGCTAATTTCAATCATCAGTGGTCTCTGTCAATGAAAATTAAATTGTACAAAAACATACCTGCTGTGATGAAATATAGAATTAGTGTGACTAGGTTCCAAAAGAAATTGTGAGTCCATTGTCACATCTTTCTAGCTCTCTCACCAATGAAATTCTTGTTCCAAATTGCTCGAAGGCGCAGGACCAGAAGAATCTTTACTACCAATGTATTCAACGTTGAGAGGAATCTATTGACATCAGCTACTCTAGTCTCTAGGAGCAATGATGAAACTCACTCAGTGACTAGTGAAGATCCAAATGTGCACCTAGCAAAGGGACAGGTCAGAGCGAGCAGCAAATACATTTGACCCGTACCACTAAGACATCCTAGTCAATGACAATACCAAATCAGGATTAAGAATACTGTCTCACTGATCTTGATGCCCATGCTTTATTGTCACCTGGGGAGATATCAATATGAATTTTATTGATGTCAGTTCCTCGTACTATATGAATATATTCTGAAAATCAGGATCAGTTATTTCATTGAATAAAGTAAGGGAGTCGCACTTACATGATGCCTGTCCAGTTAATTACCAAGATAGAAAAATAGATGACATGCAGTTTCGACCACTTCCTCCTGAGATTTCAGACGTCAGCGGCAATAGTCGGCCATTGAATGGGAATCATACTTGTGGAGATACTGAGCCTAGAAGAGAAGAGATGTGGAATGATTATTTACAAATGGAAAGTCTGACCTGTTGAGGAATGTGATAGATAAAATCATATACCATCAATGTAGCAACAATGACTTGAAAGGGCTTCAGCCGTCGCTTGAAGAACAATAGAATAAGAAACAGCATACCTTGACTGTAGCGTTCATGTGACAGGATGTTCATGTCATCAATGTAATCTTCTGGTGTAAATCCGTACTGATCAGCCATATGCCTGGGATGTGCAGGTGAGAGGTACTTAATACAACAATCGATGAAGATAGTTCTATTATATATATCAACTGGTGTTGTTAGACAAATATCCTGTTCGGTTGCGCGCAGACCAGAACATCTGATCAAGGTCGAACATCTCATATCATCAGTCCAGTTCCATGGATCACTACATTGGAGCCATGATAAAATTTGAAGGAACTCAGCTGTAGCGCACATTATTCTCCAGGCTTTGCCGTTCAATTAACAGGCAAAGTTCTGCAAAATTCCTCCAATCTGCACAAAAATACTATTTGAGATAACGGTTCTTATGTCAATCCCGGGTAACTTGGCGGTGTCATGTTCATCACTATTGTCTTCGAGAAGCAAGATGTCTGATCAATCACATTTTTTTGATATCCATTGAATCTTCCACTTCTTTTCTTTCCCGATGACCCATTCTCCTTGATCACGAAGCGTCTGCCTACGCCTTCGCATGACATAGCCACACGACATGATCTCTGGGCCTCAGACCTCAATCACGTTTCAGCAGCCAGAGCACTGTCTTTGATCGGACGCTGACTTTTGCCTTGTCAACATAACGTTGTGCTTCCACCCTTCAATTGAAGTCTATGTCTGGCCAGGGATCAATGGCCTCACCAGTCTCGACCAATACAACGTTATCACCGCCATCCGCTCCGTTCTTGATGCCGTTGGCTGCCCTCCCCCGCCGCGGGGTCGTTGTCAAGTACACTTTCCCCCCTTCACCTACCTTGCAGGCCTTGAGAACATTCTGACAATGACATTGTCATCGTCAACTTTGGCATATCTGTAGTGCTGGGCTTCTATTCCTTCCTGTGCTTGGTCAGCGGCGCAAGAACTTAAGTCTATACATCATAGTTAATCATTAGCTCTTGACATGCCTAGGACAATTGATAGTGTCTGTAAAACGTCCAAGTGCGATATAAACTATATAGTCTAGTTTACACGAAGCGTCAAAAAATCTTTCGGCTACCTCTTTCCAAGGGAGCGACGATTCTCGATGAACAGGTTCAAAAGAACCAGGCATAGTCTCACCTTCCTCCACCTCTTCGACCTCCTCCTTCTCCTTCGATGGCACTGAAGTGACACCTGGGCTCGACTCCTGATCATGCCATCCACCACTACTCTGCGTGCTCATCCGACTCCCAGCAGCAAAATAGCTAAACCTATACAGCCCTGATACCAGTCAAAGCACTGTGCCACTCCAGGATTCCAATTTTGTCTGAGTGTGGGAGAGGGAAGGCAGTGGCGGTGGCGGTGGTGGGAGAGGTAAGCCAAGGATCGTGCAAAACCTCCTGAGCAGTGGGACGATGGAGTGGATCGACAGCGGTAAGACGTCGGATGAAGGATTTAGCTTGTTCGGAAACCGGGTTCCAGTACACACTCTGGAATTCGATTCTGGAATCAGCGATTT
>Ga0153966_100076_pt1 | contig 70261 bp, 67 predicted proteins | sample TSFL050MetaG_FD_104738 | JGI IMG/M metagenome (GOLD analysis project Ga0153966, IMG submission 104738) | Attine ant fungus gardens microbial communities from Florida, USA - TSFL050 MetaG | ecosystem: Host-associated > Fungi > Mycelium > Unclassified | place: USA: Florida, Paynes | collected... | reverse complement strand
GCCCATATACCTTATCGGTCCAGTCCCAGACGGTGACACCGATGCATGCCGACACTGCTTTGCATGCTTCAATCACACTCTGGTAGTCCCGCTGTTGCTGCGCCAACAGTGCACTGGTGGCGGTCTAGTCCAGAACAATGACTTTCTGCATTCAGGTCTCATGCTGCAACAGCTCAGCCGTCTCGCCGACTGAAAACTTGTCAACTTCTTATTACACACCCCATAAATTTATGCACTGTAGATCAATCTCCACATAGCTGGACTAGACTAACTTTTGTGAGAGGTGATTCAACTTCCTTCAACCCCCTCTTCAGTAGCCACTATCACATCTTCTCAACCATAAGACCTATCCAGCAATGTGAGAACCCAGGAGAGCCAATAATGTAGTTTAATGAACTGGATAATTCAGCCTCACAATTGTTAAATGAATATGCCACAAGATCATGGAGCTGCAACTCACCAGACTATGACTACGGGACTGTGGACCTCGAACAAGTTTGGGAGAAGAGATGTTGAGAATGTGAAGCATGAGATTATGATGGATTTGAGGTGTTGTATTTTAAGAAGTTAGCAAGCTTTCAGTTGGCGAGATGGCTGAGTTGTTGGAGCATGAGACTTGAACGCAGAAAGTCATAAAGTGACAGATGCGGTTAGGTTGGACGTTCGAACCTCATCTTGACCACTAAAATTAAAAAAACATTAAAGATACTAATTGCACACAAAAGTGTGAAGAATAAAAAGAAATCAATTCAGAGCTCTGGAAATAAATTCCATAGCTCTGAATTGTTTTTCCTCATTTTGTATGGTCTGTCAACTTACTCTCAGCCTATTCTCTCAGTTTTACCTGCCACACCTCACCACAACTCTGTTGCCAGTCCCTCACAAGAGCAACATCTGCAGGTCCTGATGGAGTCTGGGCTTGAACTCGACCTGAATCTCCATTGTTGCTGCGTGATTGATAACGCCAGTCGCCTGATACTGTCAAAATACCTGCCAGTGGCTTAAAAAAATGAAAGACTCTGTGGTTGCACACTCAACATGCCAATCTTTCTGGTACGACGGTCTAATGCACTCTGGTGAAGGGCCTCCTCTGAAGGGCCTATTGTATCGAGATTTCTCAGACAATGACCAAGTTACGAGGTAGGCTACTGGCCAGCATCACACAGCTGAGTGGGAACTCAGAACAGGAAGTTGATATTGTCACTTGCAAGTATATACCGGGCCATGGTATTAATAACGCGATGACCTCGAAAAAGCTCAGTTGATGCTTAGGAAAAGGGTAATTGACATTGTGGATGGCAGCACTTATTTTCAGATGCCTATTCTCTCAATTTTACCTGCCACACCTCACCACGACTCTGTTGACCGTGCTGTTTTTCGTCTTGTCAGTCCCTCACAAGAGCAGGTACTGATGGAGGGTGGACCTACAATTACTCATTGGGGAATTGATTTTACATTCTTAATTAACTCAACAAATCATCGTAATTCACTACTCGTCTTTCTACCAGAAAGATGCTATCTACATGTCGCAGCATTTCCATATTAATCACTGTCACTCTAGTCGTGCTACTTTTTTTATGTAGAGTTGCCATGTAAAATGGTAATTGTAGGCTCAAGAGCCTTTAAAGACATTTCGTCAGATACTTTCGGAGAACCTACCCTAGTCACCACTCTCTATACCGACATTTGCTAGTCTCCATGAACACCAGGAAGGATTGGAAGCCAGTATGCGGACCGAGTTCACTCGGCACATAATAGCCGTCGAGGGAGATGAACTAGAGGATGAGCAGGAATGGCGATTCATTGGACCATAAACTGTGTGTGTAGGTGTTGTTGAGAGGGAGGACAAAGAGGAAGAGGATGGAACAGGTGAGCGAGGACGAGGTGTCAAGGAGGAGGATTCATTGGGTTTTGAACTATCCTTACCCCGGGCATGCAGCTTTAGATTCTGTTTCAGTCTCTATGAATGCAGGTGGCTCAGCAACATACACATAGAGAAATCACATATGCTTTCTTACCTTACGAGTCTTGGCCGAGAGCTCGCTTTCATATTCGAGATAGTCCTACTGATTCAACCTTGGAAGTACACGCAAGCAATAGAGGTCAATTATTTTCACATAGCCACCTTTAGGCTCCGTTCCATCATCCACGGCTCTGAGGGAGAGCTTTCTCCGATCTAACCAATCGTCTATCATAATTCGCGCAAAGTCAGGACATTCTAATGTAAGGCTAGCAAGCACGAGGGTTGCTAGAACCTGGCTGGGATGTGTTGCATTGAGTCCTAAGGCGATGCAAAGGGACAGGGAGCATTTGTAGAAATTTGTAACGAGGGTGTGGGGCGTTCCTGATAGACTCGCAGGAAGATACTCCGGGAGTTTAGCCGTTTTTGTCTGGGAGGGATGTGAAACGTACACATCAGATTCCCAAGACTGCGTCTGGGATTGAAGGATGCTGCTTCAAATAACTCTGGGAAGTGAAGAAATGTACCAATGTACGATAACATTTGAAGTGATAAGCAGAGAGTCTAGAGAGCAGATGGCTTCTGAGAAATAGCAGAGTTAATAGGAGTGTGAGCATTTCAGTCTTATTGCTGTTAGCATTGTGAGTTTATCACTTTCGTATTAAATATAATTTAAAAAACCTGTTGATCGGTATTAGTCAGCTTGGACAGTTTATTTCTTTGAATTGTTTCAATACTGATCATCATATTTGTAGAGAGATAGATTGATTTACTTCTGGAAGTGAATATACATACATAATATTCATAAATAGGAGACCAACTTGAACTGTTGCGTCATGGACATCGCATCAACTCAAGAAACCGTCCCTGTCCTCACTCCTCTAGTTACGTGCTTAAGTGGATTTTGTATGCTGGCTTGGGAAAAGAAACTTACCAGCCTCATCATATGATTTGCGGCGAGGCATAGGGCGAATATTCGTTTGCAATCTGGGATTTCTTTGAATGGGTAACTAATGACTGAATGTCGGCAAGATTTTACGTGGAACCATAAATCCACTTACGAAGCTCCGAGCCGATATGCCACACCTAACCCAGATACAACGGCAATTTCATGCATGTCTAGCTGAGATTAGAAAGAGCCCTCCATCTAAGCAAAGAAACATACTAAGGATAGTCCATGCTCCAGCAAACTGAGTGTGATACTACGAAACCGCCATGATATTAAAACCTCCAGATGCATACCATGCAAGGCTCACCTTTCCATTAATCAAGCCCATCCATGGTACAGTACCGGCATAGTGCTGCCAACGATGGCTTTGTTGCTTCCACCATTTTTCCATGATCACTTCTTCTTGGCTTATCTCACCTTTGGTCCAAAATTTCTGACTTTCAGGCGTGTTGTCTAAAAAGATGGTCTGAAAGACGTGGCGTTCAGGCGGAAGTGAAGGTTGTCCAATTTCGCAGTCTTGACCATTTTCTGTAGCCTGACGGGAGGCAACTAAACCACTTCCCCATGATAATGCCGATTGACTGTGAGGGACACCTCTCTGAGCCTCCTCAGTCTCAACTGCTGGGTTTCCATGAGGTCCAAAAGGAGACTGGCCATCAAACTGCACGTATAAGAATTAATTGCCGGCTCGCCAAGCCAAAGTCCTACCTGCGGCTGATAAACTGTGAGATCAAAACTCATTTCAATCTTTCTTCTGTCTTCGGGTACACTACGGACGAAATAGAGCGGTTGAAAGCTCTTCTCGGCAAACGCATATTTCTTCCGTCTTTCACAATCATCTTGATGTTCCTTTGAACGGAGCATGGGTTCATATTGAACACGGTAATGCTAGGAGAAGACATGAAATTCAAGCTATTCAAATGATCGATGAAATCACTCACCTTCTCCATGTACAAGAGGTCACTATGTGTAACCGTGACATCCCATAAATACTGGGCAGCATGTAAGACCAACAAGAAAGGTGTTGGACAATGACTACCTTGACATTGCCCAATATCCGCCGTTCTAGCCAGCTTGCATCATTACCCAGAATCCGGAGAGCTGCATCTGCGTCACAGCAGAGTACAAGTTCGTCAAATACTTCCATCTGCTCTTGGCCGGGGTCTACAACCTCTTGAGCACTGTTGGTCCCGTGAGTAGGTCGACTCCAAATCTCAACTCCGTTGCGCCTCCGTCTGACTTGAGTGACCTCGCGTTGAGTAATGATTCGGACAGAACCTTGACCTTGATCCTCGATTACAGCTTTCCAAACAGAATAAAGACTTGACAGGCGCGGAAATGCGCACATACGAGGTATGGATGCCAGAAAAGTGTCAGAAGAATACTCGAACTGTCATTGAAGTGGATAGTAAGATCAAAAAATCCTTGGAGAGAATGATGAACGTGTTACCAGACGCATATTAGGATCCATGAAAACACGTTCAAGAATAGCACAGGATATATAAGGTGTTTGATTGCCAGTTCCAAAAAAGAGGGCAACGAGGGGGTAGACAATGACATCACCAAATTCCTAGTATTTTGTCAACCAATTGGGAATAGATGGAACAAACATTCCAACTTTAGAGAACCGAAACATTTTCAACATTGTGCTGACAGATATCATAGCGAAAACTGGTTCAAAGGTCTTGATGATCTTGAGGACACGGCCAAACTTCTTGATGTCGTCGCTAAATCTGTATATATATGTTATTCAGGGTTAAACTTGAAAAACGCTAAGTGAGCCCTACTTATCAATTACTTGGGTTGGGAATACATTGCTCCAAAATTCCGTATCTGGGTCACGCCCAAAGCTCACTTGCATGCCGACATCAGAAACCTTGAACCCCAGCCTGTCGAAAAGTGCGTATGTGTTATAAAACACAGGGCTTGCGCCTTGCACTCCGTCATTAATATAGTCTGCGCCGTATTTATCTTTGTCTATGGGGGCAGATGTCGCCATCCCGCCTGCGTTGGCAGAGCGCTCGTAGAGTGTCACATCGAACTTATCGGGATGCCGAGAGAAAGCAAAGGCGGCGGACATTCCGCAGGCTCCTCCGCCAACAATAAGAATGCGGGTTTTGGCTGACATTATGGTTCAGAATTAAGATGTACTGGGAGAACACGATCATCCCGGATGTCGGACATAATTGTCGACGAGGATACAACCTGCGATCGCATTACGTCATTGGTTTACCTGTTAGCTGGGCACTTTCCTGCACGTGCCTGCATCTATGCTTCCATTGAGTCTTCGTCTTCGCTTTCATCTCCCTAGGGTGCAGGTTGTTTGGATTTATCACATGACCTGGGCAGGTCATTAACCGTCTCTGACCTGTGCAAATAATACACAGGATAATATGAACCCGGGGCATGCGTGAAGTATCACTTGCATGAGAAGCGGCATAGACCATGACGGGTGTCTCATATTTTTATGACGTCGTTGATTAACAATACCTGACTGCCGTCACGAAGGGTGCAGTGACAACAGTTGAAATCAGCCACGCAATCCTGACATTCCCTCTTCGTCAAGAGGTGGAGGAATTAATTTCTTCTCAAAAACTAGTCGGGACATGCCATCACTTTTTTTGCCATCAAAAGTGTAGTTTTGGAATGAGAAATACTTGAGACCTAGACCAACAAGCACGATTGTTTCAAAATGACTAAAGAGAGTCTTTGAACAAACTAGACGTACACCGGAAAGGATCAAGTTTGATGTGCTGATACGAAAGAATGAAAAGTAAACTACTACAATACTGCCCTGGTCGACAGACCTTTGATATGTGATCATTCTTGTTATTTTGAAATACAAGTCAAATTTATTGTCATTTAGTTGCACTTATATCTGGTCATTGGACAAAGAACGACAGTGTGAGGTTTAACAGTCATATTTAACGTGATTATTGCATGGGTACATTAATGAGGTAGAATTAAGATCGGCTGAGGATGGTCCGTGAAAGGGATGGCCTAATGACCTACGTCCAAGGACATTTCTAGTGCTTGGAATTTGTCCGCGGAAGGATCTATGTACATTGATGACGAGTCTTCTAGATCGATCAAGAAGATCGACCAACGAGTAAAGGTAATCGATGAATGTTATTCATCGACAATGGTACAACGGCTGACAAAGGTTTCCTTCTACTTCACACGACCGAACAAACCTCATTCTAAACGTCTCATCTATCAGAAGTCCTGGAATCCGGTGGACCTCAGTTTTGTCTGATAAGTGAAAGAAGCAGAAGTCAAAGCTGAGAAATTGAGCTTATTATATGCCGACATCTTGGGACAGCTGCACTCTCGAGTTCATGTGATGATTCAGCTACCTTCGAGAAGCTGTGACATAGGCACAAGAGAAGAAATATATAAGTCACTACACCTCATTATGCTTGGAAGCTTGCAAAAATGTTCGCTTCACTGGTAGCTTTGCCGTTCATTGTATTACAGGTGTTCTCGATAGCTCCGAAGGGTCCATGGGATCATTTCAACTTTGCACCAAAAAGCAGGACCAGTCGGCCAACTAACATCCACTCTACACAAGGAAACATTCAGAATGCACAAGCTCTCATTGGATCCGGGATAGCGACATTAACTGGGAACGGTAGTTATGTCGTTGTCGACTTTGGTCAAGAGGTAACGTAGGATTATAGAGTAGAAGATCGTTCGATTAACAATGATTGACAGGTTGGAGGACAGGTTTTCCTACACGTGGATGATTCAACTGCAGATTCCAGACTCTCCCTTTCATTGACCGAATCTGCACAGTTTATCAGTCCCAGTAATTCGGACGACTCTTGTCGTAGCGTCTCCTCAATGGATGGAGATGGGGTCCAGTCTCTCGCAAGACCTCTTTCACAGGGACAATTCCAGCAGACCATCGGCCAACAACGTGGCGGTTTCCGATTTCTGACAATTGTCAGTAATTCCGAGGCCCCCGTCAGCATTTCGAATGTTGGAGTACACAACACGTTCATGCCGCATTGGGATGACTTGACAGCCTATACGGGTTACTTCTTTACACGAGATCCAAATTTTCACGATCCCGACTTTCTGACGAAATTGTGGTATGCCGGAGCGTATACAGTTCAGATGAACACGATTGATGTGCATCAAGCTCGACAACAACCTTGTCCCCGTCCAAAGGGTAAGAACCTCCCTTCTGCGGATTGTACCAGGGTTGATGCGGGGACTTGCAGGGTGGGCTAATAATGCTACTGGAGGTCCAGTCGAGGGACCTATCTTGGTCGACGGTGCGAAGCGTGACCGGTGAGGTATTCTGATATTCTTATTTGCAAGTGTTAACAAAACGTCCATAGAAATATCTGGCCAGGTTCGTTGTTCAGTATGAAGTTGGAGCTTCTCCTATACCTACATAGGTGATATGGGAATCTCGAGTCACACAGAGCTAGTCGCTCTTAACGATATCCTGTCAAGTAAAAATGCACTTCTCGTGATGTTCTCAACACAAGACCCTGCGACCGGAGCTCTCCAGTATTCTGGCCCTCCAATTAATGCCAAAGGTAGTGACACCTACATTTCTTGGTCTCTGATCGGAGCGCATAATGTTTGGCTGTACACTGGAGATCTGGAATTCGTTCGAACGGTTTGGACAAACTACACCAAAGCCCTAGCGTTTTTGGAAGTCCAGGTCGACGAGACAGGGTTGATGAACGTCCCAGAATCATTTTCCAATGACTGGGGTAGGGACGGGGGACAAGGCCATAACATTGCAGCGAACGTACTGCTTTACAGGGTGAGTAACTGTGAGACTTCTAGGTCGGCTTGTGATGACTTTTTGACAGTCTTTGATTGTAGCGTCCGAGCTTGCAAGCCATGTGGGCGATGAAGATATGTCTGCTACCTATACAGCCGACGCAGAGCTGTTGAAGAAGACGATCAACGATGTGCTATGGGATGATGAAGCGGGGATGTATCGTGACAACGAGTCCAGTTCACTGCACCCACAGGATGGGAACTCGATGGCTATTTTATTCAATATCACCCAATCGCAGGAGCAGAATAAGGCAGTCAGCAAGGGCTTGACGCAGTTCTGGACTGATATTGGACCCTTAAGCCCTGAGCTGAACGACACGATCATTCCTTTCGTGGGCGGATTCGAAGTAGTTCGCTAACATCTTCACCCGATCAGAATGATTGATTTCCACTAGGTTCAAGCTCATTTCATCGCAGGAGAAGGCGAGCGCGCGATTGATCTACTTCACAAAGGTGGGCTGAGTCAACGTTACCAACATCAAGATACTGACCAGTTGGTATGCCTCAATTAGAGGTGAGAGCTCCGTAATGCACATACAAAAGCTTATGTTCGCATGAAGTGGGGATATATGTTATACACCAACTTATCTGTCCAGTCAACCCTTTTGGAGGGTTTCACGGCTAACGGCTCGCTTGGGTGAACTTGCCTGGATATAAGCCACTTTTTGCGACTAGATGCTGAATACAGTTTGTTAGGTATCGCTCTGCGGCGGGCTACAACTTTGATCACTCGGACACAAGCCATAGTCATGGATGGTCTACAGGTCCAACACCGGCTTTGACATTCCACGTCTTGGGGATCGGTATTACGTCACCTCAAGGACAAGCGTGGACCATAGCGCCTGTCTTGAGTGGACTAGAATCTGCAGAAGGGGGCCTGGAAACTGGGCTCGGTTGGTTTGGGGTAAAATGGAATGTCAAGAAGAATGTTTTGACAATTGAAATTTCGACACCGAGAGCAACATCAGGGACTGTGACATTGCCAGGTACTGGGGAGATAACAGTTGATGACAGATTGGAGTCTAGCGGAACTATAGAGTTGAGAGGAGGAGACCATGTTTTAACGAGACGCCTGTTTTAAAGACTCAATCCAACGACAACAATAATTTGTACGCCACGTGATGAGCTAGGGTATTTACTCTCCAATGGTTTGTGGGATTGCTTCCGCCGCTCTGGTCTGTCTACTCTCTCTGTCAGGTCGAAGCCTTGCAGATGAACAAAAATCTTTCGACTGTCTTGTTGTTGGCGCAGAGTTTGATTTGACTAGACTTGCGCATGATCTCAGCCGAACAAGAGAAATGCCTCCAACAACGATCATTGATCAGCTCAGGTTCAATCTCTGTGCTGACCTCAAACATGTGGAGGGCGCAGAAGACCGGGACCGGGACAACATTCTCAATCATCCCGAACCATCGCCTAATGTTCAGTGCGAAAAAGGCACTCGTGCTTATCTCACTATTAGAATCCAGGAGAATCCAATCGAATAATTGTACTCACCCCCGTTGAGCCCGTTGAGTCTGTGTCGACCTATCAAGTAGCAGCAAGTCTGTCGGGTAGATTCTCGCATTCCGATCTTCGCCCAGTGCGTATGCGCTCACACATTGTAAACCCTAAGTCTCTGGACATTGTATTTGAATACCCGAGATATTCGGACCCGATTGATTCGACATTAGCTCAGAAGCTCAATCTCACGATCTACCGCGAAATAAATTCTACCTCTGGCCCAAATTCCTTTCTTATGATGACTCGATGTTGAATCTTGAATGATCCGTACCTAATGGTTGCTCCAAAACTACCGATTCTGAACCTCCCAAGGATGACGAGGAAAATAAACGACAGCGACAGCGGAGAAGAGAGAAGAATTGCTTGATCGATATTGTGCTTCCAGTTAGCGTGATGTCTTGTTTCGACTCGAGACTGATTGCATGGACAATCAATTCTCTCATTTCAGAAGAACCTCTGTCGATATTCTCCGATCAGAATCGCTCTTGATGTTCTGGCGCTCAGTGACACGGAGTCTGTGACTAGCACGATGCGCTCTGTGTTGAGGTCAGTTGCTTTAGGTATGCCCAACCTGATTACAAATAATTCTGCATCAGGTACAGTAGCTTTTTCTGCTGCCGCTTTGGACGATGAGATTTGGCCTAGTTTCCAGCTACAAGGGTAGCATCGGTTACCACGATGGGAGTCGTGTCTTGACTCAGTACTTCTAGGCACAGATCGTCTAGTCGAGAAAATTATCTAGGATTCGTCATCGAATGCATCAAAGTGTCCAGTTAATCTGTCAAGAGACGTTCCGGTTTCCACCAGGGAATCAAAACTCTTCCAGAAGCTTTTTCTGGCCAAAGTTTTGCCTTCTGAAAAATTGGGGGGTTATCACTACTGACCAACCTTGCTTGACAGCTATCAATCAATACAGTATAACCCGTGGGTGTGGAGTGCATAATGAATGGACCAGGATGGACAGAGACTTGTCAAGTGTTCAGCACATAGAGCCTGCAGAAACTGTGTGAGCCAGCTGTCCAACTATGTGACACCTGGGCATCTCAAGTGCATTCGGTCCAATGTTTACTTGCATTACATATGCATGCCGCGAGGAAGTGATCAGGACACGGGTCCATGTTAATTATATTAGCACCCAAAAAAATCCAGTTATTAGAACTCGGGCCCAGCGCCCAAGGTCGGGTACAAAGCCTATTACTTTGAAGTGGTCAAGGCTCAAGCTCAAGTAGCCCGGTGCAAGGCTCCAAGCCAATGTACGAAATTGGCCATACAAGGACCTCTAGGGCATGCCCTCTCCGCTATTCAGATATCTAATTAGACTAATATAAGGTGTTGTAACTGGTGCTGTAATTGGTGTTGCAGCTGATCTTGAACCGAGGTTCTGATAACTGCAACTGCATTTCTTTTGGTGCTGATGTAATTTACATGGACCGTGGCCCTAGTGGATCAGGAAGACCCTAAGGTCCTATCATCACATTTCATTTGAGAACAGGGGATCTGATGGAATGTTGTTTGATGACATAACATTGAACAATAAAAGTCTGATTCTGATGTTCTAAATTGAGGTGAGATGGAGGACTTCCAAATTTACAATTCTATTCCGACAGATAAACTTCCTGCAAGGTTACCCGCCACCATTGTTATTTGCGTATAAGTACTATGTCTCTATTCGACTGTTGTATTCCGGACTCGACACTCTACCAAGAAGTTCATCTTATCGTGGGTCAGATTGATAGCAAATGACTTCGAGAGAAAGCATGTTCTGATTTGCTCCATCAGGGACACTGGCAACCTGAATCAAGGGTCCGAAAATCATCAACAAATCGGTGATTCGTATCTTCCATAGACCTTGCCTGACCTTTAAATTGTGACCTTCTTGCAAGATCTCCTAGACATCTGGAAATGAACCTTGAATCACCTATCATGGGCGCAAGGTATCTCAGTGGTAAAATTCTTCCCTACCGTCATCTTTCTTTTGTGATAATCTGGTTTTGCATTAGCTGTAGCGCTCTCTATCATTTTCTATGACCGATGCCTACACTTTGACGAGGAAGTAGAAGACATATGGTCTAATTTGCGGGAGAGAATATGGCTCAAAATCATGTTTTTATGTGGAAGATACACGTCTGAGGCCCTCGTGGCATACACCGCAGCAAGTAAATCAAAACATTGATTTCGTATGAATGTTAACTCTGAACGTATCGCCGATAGTTATGGGTGGCTTCAGCACCAACTTGACTAAAGAGGAGTGAGCATTTAGGAAGGCTCAGTAATCATCATACATTGACTCAGCATCTGCAGTTGCAAAACTTACATCATTATCATAACTATTCTCCTTCAACTATCAGTGATTGGTACAGAAGGTATGCTCATTGGTTTGTGACAGAACATTAACTAACAGTGAAAATTTAGGTGTGGTTATCTATCGCTTACGATCGCTCTGGAACCGATCCCGTTATGCAACATATGCTATTAGTCTAATGGCCTCATCTATAGCAATACTGGTAATTACGGCTACAGTCCTCGAACTCTCGGAGGTCCCAGGTACGACAATTCATCCCGTCATTCGCTCCTTGAGCTGGACTGAAGATTTTGTAGACTATCTCGATGTTGCAAGTTTCCTGAAATCTCGCCAGTGTTTACTCAAGTCTAGTCAAAAACTTATCCCTTCTCTCATTTTGGAAGCTTCTGTCCTAGTAATATCTATCATCATCATTTCGCCCAGAATTGTACTGATCTATACAGTAGGTGGCTTGGGACATTTTCAATATTTTCTTCTTCATGACAAATACATTTGCGACCCCTTATCAATGTTCCCAGGACATATTCTTCCGCTTCAAACGTGATGGAGGCCGCTACTTCATTTGTCTTTTTGGTATCAATACATGTCTCCTTGCCAGGTGGTTATCTCTAAATTTTTACTGTAGTTATTCGTTCTATGCAACTATTTATGACGGTATTTGCCAAGGTGAGAGCTGGAAGACTAGATGTCATGTAATTCTGACCTTCTACAGGAATCACAACTCTCTGCAATACCGTAGGCCTGAAAACACTGTCATTTACGTAAAAGTTCTTAATGACTGACTAGACTTTTCTGGGCATTGGCTACTATTATCAACGCCCGTATATTCCATCGTATAGGCAGGGATTTTGAATCGAAGCGGGGAATTCCGCGTTGATGGCAGATGGCAGATGAATGGGGCTCAGTTTGAGTAGAATAATGTTTCAACTCCCTGTCTTAGTACTTGACACTCTGTCTCATGATCTCCTGCAGGATCATCTCAGTCTACACAAAAAGTGTGTACTATCAGTGAAGTGAGCTTTTTCCACAAAAATGACCTCATTTAACATTCGATTTCTGTCGCTTGCCTCTCGATTGTGACACCTTCAGCACAGTGGGTGGATATGTTGATGTTGTACTGCTTAGCTTATCCAGACCTCTTCTTGGTACCCATCCATAAATGATATCGGGTCAAACTCATAAGGATTATGATGCGTCCCAACAATGAATCAACGATTCAGTAGGCTATGAAAAGATTGTAGTGCATGATTAGATATGGCAAACCCTGAATCGGTCAATTTTTCGACGGTCCAGCCTGAAAAATTTCCGAACTACTCCCAGAGTGCTGTTACGCAATACTGGTCAAACACAACCACCTTCTTGAGCTCAATCGATCCTAGGTTCGACTAGGTTTGACTACGAGTCAGTACCTGAGAAACATCAATTCCTTTGAACCAGTCTTGGCTGGTCAGGTTCTTATGGAATTACAGCCCATGATTAAGAAGATATGCAGTGCAATAGCTGATAACGTGGTTGGAAATTGAATGACTGTGCCGGTAGATTACACGGTTCAGTGGACAGCCAACAGGGAATAGTGATCATTGAACTAAAAACGATACCTACCTTAACCAAATAAGTATAGCCCTTTGTAGTAAAAGCCTTCGCGACTTGAGCAGTACTTCACGTCCAGTGCAGGCCTTCACAGCCCGATTGTTCATCACCTTGTTGAGTGCCTTCCAGGACTTGATGCAACAACTGAGCTTAGACCTGCATCTGCTTCCTCAAAAAGTGGGATTGATCATGATCCTGATGTAGAACACAGTATTTCGGATAATACTGACAGCATAGCTGAATAAGGTGGGGAAAAAATTACCATCGATAAAAAAAGCCCAAACAGACGACTCGTCTGGGGTTTGGAAATTTACAATGGGAATCAACTATCTCAATTTTTGGTCCGCGTGTCCAGATCAAATTGTCATGCATAAGTATATTACCACCCTATATGTTAACAGCACTTACTGTGGCGGAGTGGCTTCTATTAGTATCATGCCTTCCACATCCGAGTATAGTGGGGCATTGCACAGCACAATCCAGCGGGTATCTCATTTGCAAGAGGCGAATTCGCACGCGGTAGGCCAGAGATTACCAATCAAAATCTGAATCTCTATCAGATCACACACTGCTTCATTCGACAGGTATGTTAATTTCCATTCCATGGAATCCAGGTAAAGTAATGAAAGCAAATTTAGCACACATATGAAACCGTGTGAGAATAGTTATGGCAAGGAAACATATGCTACATATATTACGGATGTCTGGTATCTGGAATACAGAATATAAGAGTGCAAAAGGAAGACAGCAGATAAGACGAAATGAAGTTTAGGGAAAATTCTTCCTTCCGCGTGTCTTCTTACTCTCATTAGTACCAACCAGGTCAGGACCATGTGCTCTTTGATGCCGCTTGAGAGAAGCAGAGTGTCCTATGGCTTTCTGACAGATGTGACACCGATAAGCAGGCTCAGGGTCAAAGTGAGATCTCAAGTGATCTAGAGGATGGTTTAATTGATTGTCCGGGAAATCAAGTTGATTGACTGACAGACTAAGTTATGTTTCTTGGTGACAGTAGAGCCACAACCTTGAACTGGACAATAGAAGGTGGCACTGTCCATGCGACGTTCTTCACTAGCCCTCCTAGTCTGAGGAGATCCTACGACAGGCTTGACGAGCTCAGGCAGACCGCTCCTCCAATCCCATCCTTTGAATGTATCTTCCCCTTGAAGAGCCTCGACGATAAGTATATATTCCTCTAGAGTCATCGATGCTGCTTCTGCCGCAGCTGCATATCCAGGGTCTGCTGTCGGGCGTGCATAAGGATGCTGTCGGGGTGAACTGCGGTTGGGCGATGTTGGGACCCGAAGTGAGGAATCAGAAGACACGGAACTACGTCTAGGGTGGTACTGTATTTTGTGTGGAGGCAAGATGGATAAGGACTGAGATGGAGAACTTGAACTGTCTAAGCAAGGAGATAGTGCAGAAAGTCCAGTGTGGGGAGAATCAGAGTGGCGAGAGATGGTGGTTGAGGATTGAGATGAATATTCCCTGTCAGGGTCTACTAAGTTCTGCTTAGAAAACAACGTGCTTAATGATGGAATAGACGGATGTAGTCCATCGATGGCAAGGAGGACCTTGGAAGGCGCATCTTCGATGCTCGCTCCGAAGAGAGGCTCCATATGTCCGTTCGATTCTTGGTCTATAGTGGGAAGGCTCCACAAGGTATCGATAAGACCTGACATAACATCTCTTGGAGCCACTGTAGACTGGGGTGGATCGCCGAGGTCTTCAGAGATAGCAGAGAGAGGTGATTTCATAACAGACTCCAATGGCGCTAGTAAACATGAGGCCGGCGCACAACTAATGAGCTGAAGAAACTCACAGTGGGCGATACTTGAATCCAAGGCGTACAAGCTCTCGGGAGAAGATGGCAAAGCTACTTTCTTTAGAACATGTTGCCACCCAGGGAAGATTATACTCACAAGACAACGGAGTACATGGATATATGGGGCTCAGCAGGCTGTCCTCGAATCGACAAATGCCATCAAACAGATGGTCTTCAATAGCAGACGTTAGTCTGCAAAAATGAACGGAAAGACAGAAGTCGATTCAAAGGCAAAGCTCACTGGGAGGACTCGTACAGATAATCTTCATAGGGCGCCTCTACGGAGATGGTAATATGAAAGTCACCGTTGTCAGCGAGGGACATATTCAAGATTCAGGGGAAGACGGTATCGAACAGAGAACAACAAGCAGCGCTATTTAAGTGCTGATACAAAAGGAAGGACATCCAAGGCGGTGTTGACATTGCGAAATGGCTGGGGAGAGAATTCTCAATTAGGACTCCGGTGTCATCGTGTTTATGTTTGTGTGACACGGTTCTTTCTTCTGTCTGGTAATGCCAGAATCGCACTAAACTACTATTGTCTTCAACCTGTGTCTCGCATTCCTGGCTGTGCTGGTCAACCCTGAAATTCTAAATTCTTCGTATGGCCCTGACCAAAAAATTCTTTCTTTGTCAAAAAAGACTCGGGAATGATCAGTTCTGATGGAATATGAGCCAAGACTAAAAATTAACATGTCTGAATTCGAACGCGTATTTCAGGCGCTTCTCTGGAGAAATACAAATCAGGAGCGAATAACTCAAGTCCTATGTTAGATGAGAATAAGAATGCTAAAATATTATATGGAGGAAAAAGAAAATTGTGTCTAACATGAACGGGGGACTATCTTTCCGAAAATTCCCGGAACTCTATGTGTGCTTAGAGGGACCCTGTTTGCCTTTCGCATATGTCTGGCGGGAACCTGGATGTTTGCAGTCGAGGTGACGATTTACGCCACGCGCATGTCCATATCTAGCTGAACATCCTTCAACAGGGCATTTAAATCTCTTGAGCTGCATATGCCTCGAAGAAATATGGTCTATAATACAAAATTCAGGCAGAATGACCAAGTATTAAGGGAGGCACGCACTCTGCATGTTCTGCTTGCTAGTCTGAGAGTCACCACAGATGTAGCAATGGAACTTAGCTTCGCGTTTACGGTTGGCCATTGCGGCGGCCAGTGTACGAGTCGAAACACCTTTTGGATTGATGATTTGGGATTGCTCTACATGCGTGCCCTCCAGTGCAGAACGTACGGAACTACTAGAATCATTTTCATAATTGTGGCAACGTGTGATTTGACCATGACGCGTAGGGTAGGGTGACAAATTGGAAGCAGGATGAACATGTGGTGATGGCTGATGATCACTGATGCCCTGCGAACTGTTCGGTGTGCGCGAAGCGGCTTGACACCACTGTGTAGACTGAATGACAACTCCAGAAATTTCCTCTATGGTCGGGTGCTCGAGAGGAAGACCGCCAATATCGTTCAAGGGCGAAAGTAGGAGATTTGGTCCCCAATTTGCATCATCTGAAATATCTTTCACAGAAGTGCTGTGGTCGATGTTTCCAGCTGGGAATATTGTCATGTTGTAATCGACATTCCGCAGGCTATTGGTAGATCCGGTAAAACTTGAACCCTGCCCACTGAGGTCAAAGAGCTTCTTTCCAAAGTCAAGGGGGTCGAGATCAGCACTGGATTGTGAATTCTCTAGTTTATGACCCGATCCCAGCAGAACTGAAGATTGTCGAGGGTCCTGAGAGTGTCCTGCCATCCGAAATCCGAACTCTTCGTAGCTATTGGGACTGTTGAGACTCAAGCCTGTTAGATCGGAGGCTAAGCCATTCTCAACAGGGTATACGTGACCAGGTGACTGGAGATCCCAATGATCAGATATTTGCAGACAGAGTCCTGGGTGCCAAGTCAATGTTATAAGAAAAGTAGACGGAAAATCCTAGATACCAGTTTGCATCCCTATATCAGGAGTAAGTGGTAAGAATGCTGACTTCCCAGTGAGGGGAGTTGACAGCGACGAAGAGTCTAATGAAGGAGTAGAGCCATCGTATTTGTAGCTCGGCGGTACAGAAAGCAGTGAGTTGACTGCAACAGTGGATGAGTTCCCAATTCGATGGAGCTTTCAACACACACCATTTGGATATCTTGATTGAAAAGAGCGAGTGATGTCGTGAGAAGCTGTTGTAGGGGGAGGCTGTTAAGCAACTGTTTGAGCGCCTAAATCAGAGTCTCACATAGTGGCGATCCTGGGTCTACCAAGGAAATAGGTGACCTCGGAAACCTATTGAATACCGTTTGCGTAGCGGCGTTACTTTCGAGATCTAGAGATATGTTATCAGCTCAACGACGACAAGTGACCGTGAAGCTCAATGACATACCCGATGTTGGATTCCACCTTAGATCAGGATATGCAGGCTGTGTCGCATGAGCAGGCCAATGTGCGCTATCGTCAGTCTCGCTTGCTATATGTCTGTGCAGAGAGTGTAGCGATCCGCCAGTCTGACAGTCTATGGGTCAAAGCTAACGGTGACTACGCACCTGAACGGATTTCCTGCTCGAAAATTATCAGAATTTTCCATATGGCTGATGTGTTAGAAATCCCGAATAAGGGGACTCAGTACAGGAGATGATAGGCAATTGTTGAGAAATGAAACGAAATCTGTGAGACTACGGGGGTTTTATAAGGGTTTATGAGCATCTTAACACAGGTGATAAATGATTTCACACAGCACATGCCCCAACAGATCGTTAACGGCATTGCTTCCGTCAGACTACTTTTCCATTTCTGAGCACAAGGTTTTACACAAAAACACTCCAACAGTATGGTCAGGCTACTTCAAAGCTATATTCCCAAAACACTGTGGCCTTTATGGTCTACAGAAATTTTGATCCACCAAGTGTTATCAACTTGGAATTTGTAAGATTATTGATTACTATGCTTGCTCTCTTCCTCTCTTTCCTAACTTTGCACAACCCTGCCAGTAGCAGTATTTTCCCTCTTATTCCTGCCTCTTATCTCATGTTGATCAACACTTTGTAGTTTATAGCTAGCCCCTTGTACAGTAGGTTGGTATCCCGAGCACTTTCTATATCTACTCTATACAGTGCTGTCAAACACAAAACATGACAAGAAGATAGTCCCACTTATCAACTAGATTTCTTGAGAAACATCCCAAAATAGACCCTTGTATCATACACAAACTAGCTGCATTTCAAAGGTGTCACACCACCTTGCTCCCTGCAAACCTCTAGACAGCTGGTCAATCGGTTGACAAGCCCTGCATACTCACATCTTGGCTTCTGCCCCTTGTACTACATTACTCTGAACCTCAAGGTCAGATTACCTCGATTCCAGCCTGTCCTCTGTTAAAGATTTCTGCTGATTTCTATATCCCAAAAAGGAAATCAACTGATTGATACTATGCTGAGAGACTCCGATTCATCACATTGATTTACACGGCATAATTTCAACAGATCAGGCAATCTCAATGATGCTAGCCTAGCTAAAGTCCCATTTCTGCATGAGACCATTTCAAATTTGACAACAGGCTATCAAGTTATCCTAGAGTTGATGGTGAAACCCATGACAATGAAGCAGAGAAAGCATTCTATTTCCCTATGATCAACATGAGAGAAGGGTCCAGGATGGGTAGAGCATCTACATAATAAACCTATCATAAGGGAAAGAGATTTTACCTAGTGCTCTAGAAGCCACTATCTAAATAATTTATCCACTTGATCTAATAATAGAAATATCCTATTCCAGAGATCAACATCTTTCATCAATCGAGATTCTCTAAATAATTGTAACCATCGTTGATCACTGATGAAACGCACTGCGCTGGTAAATCATTATTATCAAATATGATTAAAATTCAAATAATTTCTGTGGTCATCAATTTGGATTTGATAATCTCTGGTTTTTGAACAACTATCAACTCAACACAATTTTTCTTCAGAGGTTATAAAATTAGCACTCAAGCATTATTGTCATGGCATGGGCCAGATATTGATTTTCCATAGGAGTATCAAGTTACAGAAAATGATCATGATTATGTAATTATTTGATGATGCTCACCGAACCGAATAGATCAATTTCCCACGTTGATACAATCTCTTTAGGGTAAGCCCGATTTAAAGGCCAAATCAAATATACTGAGTCGACCCCAGAGACTGCCAAGCAATTGCATCAAGATTGAGCATGTGCTATAAAGGACTATATATCAGACATCTACCTGTATTCAAGAGCACTGATTACGTTCCAACTTTAATTAGTCAGGGGACACGTCTATTTCACCACCAATATTCACACGTAATTTGTACCGACTTCGGCAGACCCCGCCTTTCAAGCTTTGATGTAGTCAGCAGTGTACGGCCTAGTATCTCATCCACCCCGTCTTGTCACCTGTTTGCTTGTTGCATATGCTGATTACTCTTTCGCACTGATCACGAAGGGCCAGCTACTTGCCCACTCGTTCTATTGTGATATGCTACGGTGGCTCGAGAAGAGGCCCAACAACACCCTGACAATTGCATGGTGCCCAGGGCCTAAAGACATCCCAGGAAACGATCAAGCAGACCAATTGGCAAAGCAAGCGACGTCACTTACCTCACTATCAGAACCAACCACTCTTCGACTAGCACGAGACTCAAAAACAGCTGGAACCCCTGTGGAGGGACTCCTCCCCATAACAAGGCAGCTGGTCAACAGCCAACCGGACTCCACCATCTCTTCAACCCCACCCCACTTCCTGGAACTAGCAGACAACAGAGAGTTATATGGGCGTCTCCTACAATGCAGAACAGGACATGGCTACATAGGCGAATACTACCAAAGATTCGTCCCTTCGGCAGACCCAACATGCCCATGTGATGAAACAACTCAGACACGAGAGCATATCATACAATACTGCCCCACCTACGAAAGATTCCGTACCATCTTACGCCAAGCATCACAAACACTATACCTACTTGACCTTCTCGGCACCAAGGATGGCATACAAGCCATGACATCCTTCCTTGAACAATCCGGTGCCTTCACAAAGAGCCCCTCCAACCCCAACCCCAACACCACCTCACATTGCAGACAGACCCCTTACAGACTTCATAGAGTCGGAATCTCAAATCTCCAGCCAACACGAATCACATTAAGCAAGCATTTACCAACACGTTCAAATACACTCAACTCCACTATAACCCGCAGAAGACCCAACTACTACATCTCCAGCATTCACACCTCACTCGGAACGATCCCAGCAGACCACCCCTGTAGCTTGGGTGTAGTCAGTAGTGTACCACTATGTAACGCACCCACCGCGTCTCAGTATCTGTTTGCCTGTTGTGGTATATAAATACGGAATTCCTCGCACTGATCACGTGGACTTTTCTCAAGCGTGATGTTTTTTGGTGCATCAATTCACAAATTGATGGCTTTTACACCTGGGTTCGTACGGTCGACTCACAGATTTTCATTATCTGTATACATACGAAAATACATGAGCTCTTCACGCGACTCCCTTCAGTCCTCATCGGAACGTAATCAAGAGCTTCAGGAGGCATTAACCGACATCCGTCAACGCGTGACGGCATCGAGCCCTGGTCGGAAGCCAACACTGATTGCTGTATCGAAATACCAGTCTGCATCTGATGTTTTGGCTTGCTACCGACATTCTCATTTCGATTTTGGGGAGAATTACGTGCAAGAACTGATTGAAAAAGCCTCGCTTGTAGGTGTATTTATCTTCATTGTTTCATAAATCTGACTACATTTTCAGTTGCCCCTTGAAATTCGTTGGCATTTCATCGGGACTCTACAATCTAACAAAGCAAAAGCTCTGGCTTGTAAGTCCGGCTTTCATTTCTGGACGGCTGGCAGAAATCTGAGAATATGCTAGCAATACCCAATCTATATTGCGTTCAAACTCTCACTTCAGCAAAGGCTGCCGCTGCCTTGAATAAAGCCATTTCCACAGATCGCGTCACCCCGTTGCGAGTTCTGTTACAGGTGAATACCTCCGGAGAAGATAATAAATCAGGGCTTGCACCTCTTTCCCCGAATGTTGACGCTGCATCGTCGGAGCTCTACCAACTCGCCAGCTACGTTATCATGGAGTGCCCTAGACTCCACCTTGAGGGACTAATGACAATTGGATCTCTGGAGCAATCCTTGGCTGCTTCTGAGACGGAAAAGAATATGGATTTCGAGAGACTTCGAGAAACACGTGATATTCTCAGGGAGTATTTGGTCAACAAACATGCAGGTACTCTATGGGGGCAAGAAGCAACAGGAAGCCTAGTCCTGAGTATGGGAATGTCGAGTGATTTTGAGACTGCATTGAAGAATGGAGCTGATATTGTTCGTGTTGGGACGGGTATTTTTGGACAACGATCGAAGAAATCACTATGAATCCATTATACCTCTACGTTTGATCTCCAACAACCGTATTCACTTTTGTGCGATCTTTAATCTTTGACCCTCCTGATTAGTCGGTTGTCTGCTCTATATTATGAAAACAATTTTGACGAAGAGCAGGGACGGCTCCAAGTTTATAAGTCGTTGGGCTAGTTACTATCACACCGTATGCCAGATCGATTGATTCATCAACCAGTCTACATACCTAAGATTAAAAATATCAGACGGGGTTAATGTGTACGTGCATTGTGTTGGGCTCCAAGAGCCCCTCGGGTTTTGTAGATTGCATGACCCAGCGAGACTTGCCAACTTCCAGATAATCAACGTTGAGACTAGGTATGTCACTAGAATATCCATGTCTTCTCCATGCTCGCACCCGGGGGTTACTGAAATTCAAGTTTCTTCGTTATTTAGACACACTGAGACTCGTAGACTCACAGTCTGCCAGCTGCAGGTTTCACCAAGCATCCTTTTGCTGCTTGTGTGTTTTATGCTACAACACAAGAAAGTTAAGTGCAGGACTTATAAGGGTCCTGAAACTCGTGATGATTCTGATACAGGAATAGATGGACTAGAATCATGTGCTTGAAACATCGCTGTGGGACCCATAATTTTGGTGCAACTTTTATATTGTTTGGGAGGATGCGTAAACATAGCATGGAATGCCGGAGAGAATACAGTACTTCGAACTTGGTCATTGGTCTATTTGTCTAGTTGCGCTCGTAGATCCACAGCTGATTCTTCTGTTCTATGGAAAATATATCAAAGGCTCTGCGCTGAAGCTTGTAAGGGTGCTCCAACAAGATATTCTTGTTGAATACGATACGGTAAAAAGCTGGAATCTCCCTCAAAAGCTTCCAGCTTTGGATAACGTCCGGATCGGAAGGAGGTACCTCGGATATGATGTGTGTGAAATGCGATGCTGACGAAATGTCTGCAAGAGAAAGATTTTCCGTCTTATTGTACGTCCAGGGGAGCGACGGAGTGACGTTGTGGGACCCTAGCAATAGGGAGGGTTGAGGTGGAGCGTGTAGGTGCTGGAAAAGCGTTACTCCGGATTGGGCAGCAAGGTTACAAATGTGGACATGAGGAGGTGCTGATGTACACCATGAATGTACGAGAAACTCTATGGACAATAGAACTGACCAGATATTGTTGAAGGAATGAGTTCATGGAAGGCGAAAATGGCATCACCACCTGGATAATTAGCCATGGATATCCGAAGAAGGATACCGGTCATAGCAACATTGGTGACTAATGCGCCTACGGTGACTAAGAATGAGATTTGGCCGAAACGAGTTTTCCTGTCTCTCGAAGTGCTGGTCTGACTTAATACGCAGATGGTGCAGTCTAGGAAACAAAAAGACGCACAGGTATTTGAAGCCATGAGCAGCCACTACATTGAAAGCAGGGATGCTGTATATCACAAATCGCCACTCTTTATGGCCCAGGTTGCTGATGAGAAGGATGAAGACTATGTGGGGAAACAGGAAAAATAAGATTTTAGGGTCGCTAAGCAAACCAATGAACGCAATGGGAAAGCCCGTCATGAGCAGTCTGGGAAGATGTACAGCGAAGTAGTCTTGCCATGGGGAAACCTGAACTACACAATGAGTCACCTTTACGAAAAGCAGTAATCAACTCACCCCCCAATTGGAACTCTTGCCATACATGACATTGAATATGAAGGAGGAAAACTCAGGCAAGAGCTTTCTTTGCCAAAAGTAAGAATCAACGAAGAAGGATGTAGCTGGTGGTTTCTCAGAAATAGCCAGTCCCAAGTAGGATTAGGGTTAAATTCACCTGAAGCAGTGACTGCAGCAGCGAAGTTGGTCACCAAAAGGGAGAAGAGCGACGCTTGGCCCTGGATGAATAACTGAAGGGTGATTGGAATCCAGAGAAGCAATAATTCTACTCGAAATATGATGCACGAAAATGCCAGCAACCAGAGAGCATATTTCCAAGAATTTTTGGGTATATTTGTCAAGCCAGGGACACTGTCGAGTAAACAAGAAAGAGCCACGTTCACTAAAGACCATGAAAAGTATGTCAGGATTGAGTCGAAAAATCCTTAAAATAATTAAGGTACCTAATGGCAATGCAAACATGTTGGGCAGTGTTCTGCCCATCCAAAATAGAAGGTGAAATTGGCTACATGTCAGAAGCACGAAAAATGATGCAGTTGTATGCCCAAATCGCTTCGACACCGCTTTTCGGAAACAGGTAAGTGCAACCGCATTAACCGTGGCCAGGGCAAGGCGAACTGCATCTTATAAGCTCAATTCAAGGGTAATATAGAACCGAAACCAAACCAATTATTTGAAGATCTGCCTTGGAGGATATTAGGTTGAGATATGCCGCTATACTGATAAATGGGTGGACTATGCAAGTAAGCAGAGCGCTTCCAAGGAATGTCCGTGGTATTGGACCAGAAAATATGAAATGATCAAACTTTTTTTTGTTCATGAACATACAGTTCAGTGCGCACGATGTCTGCTCACATTCTTTAACTTGTCCGGCGTAAAACCATGGGTCAGGAGGTCGTGAATCGCCTGAATATTGAAGCTCTCCTCGACCTTTGTGTAAGGAGCTACGAAAACATATGACCAGCCAAGCAGGAAGAAAGATGCATCGAGAGCTAGACTTGTAGGCGAGCGCATGGACTGAGTGTGCTCATTACCGGATTCTGTCACGCGACGTTATGTTATATTATCGTGTTACTGACTGTTGACGTTGCCTCCCATGGCATCAGCGTTTAGAATCATACCTAGTTCTCTATATTTACTCCTAGCATCGTCGGTGTCAGTAGTTCATGGCCATAACCTGACTTCTCGCGGATCTAATAATGGAACGTCACTATTACCAGTGAGTTGACTGAGACTCAAGGTACTAGGTTCCGTCAGCTCATAGTAATCGTAATTCTCTTAGGAATTATTAAACATTGATCCAAGGCCCGGTATGTATAGATTGAGCGCAATCTCTGAGTTCGATCTGATTCAGAGCATCGACCCTCGTCAGGTAGATGCCCTCCTTGCTTTAACTGCATGCTTCCAGCCTTTACCTGTGGCCAATATGGGAGCTGCAATCAATATAATGGACAGTGCGAATGCCCACCAGGATGGGCAGGTATTGATTGCCTTACACCGCGTATGTTTCTCGTCCTCGTTTGCAGTACATTTGCGTCAATCATTCTCAGAATGTGATTCCTTGGCGGACGGAGACCACAGGCGGCCACGAGAAGAGGGCAAATCTTGCAAGTGCAAGGAGGGGTGGGGAGGAATCAATTGTAATGGTGCGTCGACATCTTCTACCCACAACTTTCTTCTGATTTGCTATCAGTTTGTCAGAATGATAATGCTTGTATCGGGTTTCCTCTCGAGGGGGGCATATCATCTTCAAGAGACGAATTGCACGCTGAGAATATGACCTGTTATACGGGAGGAGAAACAGTGTTCAACAGCCATCAGATGTGCAATGTCACAAGTGAGCCTACACTACCTGGATCGTGAGCTCCGATGACTGATCCAGTTTACAGATAGGAAGATTCTTGATATGCTTCCAGGTCGTCCACCTCAAGTGACTTTCGGTTGCGATAAAATGGATGCAACATGTTCTTTCCAGTTCTGGACTGCTGAAGTTGAATCCTTTTATTGCGGATTGGAAAGTTGTAAATCGGAAAGGAAAACGGGGTATGACTCTAACACTACGACATATGCTTGCGACAAGGTCAAGTGTAGCTGCGTGCCCGGTCGTTTTATATGTGGTGAAGCTGGTAGCGTTGGTGAGCTTCTTCCTTTCGAATACTCGGTCAGCAATTTACATCATCATAGATATTGGAGATTTTCTGCAGCAAGAGATTCAAGGACCAGCGAAGTTCAGCTGCAAGTCAGGCAAAGACTGTAAATTCGAAGAGCCAGCCATGAACGACCTCATCAACAGCATTTTTGGTGACACTTATATCACGCTACAGTGTCAAGGTGGTGAATGCCTTCATTATTCGCAAGTTCCAGGCTACGTGGTGAGTCATTTGTTCCTTCAACAGTTCTTTTTCCTTTTATTTTTTTCTAGAAGCCACCCAAGCCTAACAATACACGTTGGCTTGCACTCAGTTCTTCCGGCGCCATTTTTATTGTAGTTATGTTATCAGGAGGTTGGTGTACATTCATAAATTCGTCTATATAACAGCTCATTTTGTATATTGAACAGTTCTCTGGTATGCCGGACGAATTGGAAAAGGAGACGATTTTGGAAAGATTCGCCTCCCCGAAGTGGAAGCAGCGAAATTAATGACCGGCCATGTACCCGCATCTCTCCATTTCTCTGGAGTGTCGTACAAGCTCAACGACCGTCTCATACTGGACAATATCTCTGGCAGCATCAAATCTGGTCAGGTCATGGCGATCATGGGGGTATCGGGCGCGGGAAAGTCGACTTTCCTTGATATTCTGGCACGAAGGAACAAGCGTGGTGAAGTGAGCGGCAGGATGTTAGTGAATGGGCGGGAGGTGACGGATGAAGAGTTTCAGAAGGTCACTGGTTTTGTTGACCAGGAGGATACCTTGATGCCCACTTTGACTGTTTATGAAACAGTCTTGTACAGTGCACTTCTGAGATTGCCCAAGGACATGAGTTTCGAGGCGAAAAAGTTTAGGACACTGGAGACTATGAACGAACTTGGTATTCTTGGTATCAAAGATTCGAGAATTGGTGATACTGGTAGGGTTCGGACGGTTATCCATCCTGTCATCATCTGAGAAATGATTTTACAGGCACACGTTCTATTTCCGGTGGTGAGAAGCGTCGAGTATCGATCGCCTGTGAACTTGTCACAGGCCCCTCAATCCTTTTCTTGGATGAACCCACGAGCGGTGAGCAAATCAATTGTCAATTTTGGAACCCCTTTGTGATTTTTATAGGATTGGATTCGTTCAATGCGTTCAATGTTGTTGAAAGTTTGGTTTCGCTCGCAAGAGACTATAATCGCACAGTCATCTTTACCATTCACCAACCCCGCAGTAACATTGTTGCTCTTTTCGATCAGCTCACTGTCTTGGCCGCCGGAAAACTCGTGTATTCTGGTGCATACGCTAAATGTCAGGAGTATTTCACGTCCATTGGTTATCCTTGTCCAGCCGGTTTTAACATTGCTGATTATCTGAGTACAATGTTCTTTCCTGCTTTTGCCACTTACGTTCTAATATCCTTTTGTAGTTGATTTGACTATGCAAACCATGATGGAACCTAAAGGCAGCCATAATCCTCAACTGGACTCATTTTCCACTGAACTAGGTTTAACGGTCGGTGACGAAGAACAAGGCCTTCCTCTCGCTGTCGTGCCACATTCTGTCCCTATTTCTGTCCGCTCCATTACATCCGATGCACCCATACCTGAGGACGTAGAACCTTCCATCACGTCGTCCACTAGCAAATATCTTCGCAAAAAGACTTCGCAGATGTTGAATGCTGTCAGCACGTATGGTCATGGCCAGCTATCTGAAACTCCGATTTCCCCTGGCCTCGCTGGACTGGTCCAAGCTTATGCAGAAAGTTCTGTCGCTAGAGACATTAGAATCGAGAGTGCACAGGCTGCCTCAGACGCTCATTCTTCGATGGCTGATGAGTTGTCTGATATCTCTGAGGAAACTCTCCTTTTGAAAGGTCAAAAGAGGGTATCTTGGGCTACCCAGTTTAGAATTCTGAGCGGAAGAGCATTTAAGAATTTGTACCGTGATCCTGCGTTGCTGACTGCTCATTATTTATCAGCCATTGCTCTCGCTGGTGAGTGATGCCCTTGCAAAGCCTACTGTTAAAAGCTCTGATCCTTTGTATCTACAGTTATTGCTGGTTCATTCTATCGCGGTGTCACGTATGTGCTTCACAGTCTCATTTGTACTTGTCGACTTATCTTGCCCAAGGAATGATATTGCTGGATTTCAGAATCGCCTAGGCCTGTTTTTCTTTACTCTGGCTCTGTTCGGATTTTCTTGTCTGTCTAGTTTGGGCTTGTTTGCAAATGAGAGGATCTTGTTCATGAGAGAACGGTGCGTGATCCTTTGTCGATTGGCTGTTTTTTGTTCTCATCATTTTAACTAGTGCTAACGGCTATTATTCGACATTCACGTATTTCTCTTCCAAGGAAGGTCGAATTGAATTGATATGCCTTGCACCGAGGCTGACTTGAGGATTTCAGATTCTCTTCGATATTTTTCCTTTGCGTTTCGTTCCGCCTCTGATATTTGGCGGTATCGTTTATGGGCTTGTTGGGCTTGTTCCCACTGTTGCCGGCTTCTGGAAATTTTTGCTTACTCTGGTCCTTTTCAATATGACCACAGCAAGTGTTGTCCTTCTCCTTTCCATCGCTTTTGATAGTATTAGCGTGGCCAGTCTGGTTGGGACCTTGGTCATGTTGTTCAAGTGCGTTTATTTGGAATTTGAGTTACATTTTTGCTCATAACCTCCCTGTACAGCCTCATGTTTACTGGTCTCTTGATCAACCGCGAAACTGTGCCCGTCGCGTTCCAGTGGTTACATACTATCTCTTTCTTCCATGCTGCATTTGAGGCTCTCGCCGTGAACGAGTTGAGATACCTGCAATTGAAGGAAGTCAAGTATGGGGTAGAGCTTGATGTACCAGCAGCTACTATCCTATCAACATTCGGCCTGAGGGCACAGGTAAGCTTGATGATGAATCAGCGATTATGGTGTTGGTGCTCATATATTTGTTGCCCAGTCATTCTGGTGGCCGAATATCTCGTTGCTTGGCATCTTTTTCGTCTTTTTCACTGCTATGAGTTATGTCTGGTTGCATTTCTTCGTGAAAGAGAGGCGGTAGAACTGCAGTAGAACTCTGGAGCTGTGATTTGATAGGCCCCTCGATGAGATTTTGTAATTTTTATGATCAGGAGAGTTGTATAGATACAACTCATAAGAGAGAAGTTGGAATATGCTCAAAGTATATATTCTTGAACAAGACATGTTCGCTCTGTCAATGGGTAGAATGAACAGACTACGAAGAATTTAGATCCATCGTGTGGAGGACACGCACTGACAACAGCGGCGCCTTCATCCGGGAAAGTTATTCGACAATGATTTCGCTCAGAAGGGTTTAAAAAAATCCACAAGATGTCACGGCTAAACAGTATGGCGTGAGGCTCGAGCGTTGACAAGTCGAGCAGAACAATGACAATGACAAGATACCACCTTGCGCACAGTCCGTGAGATCCTCGGCGATTTTGGCCAATCACCAGGGACAAATTCAAGGTGTCCACTCCCATGAGAATGCATCGAGAATAGCTGGTATGGTTGGTATTTTGAGGTGACCCTGCTCAGTCCCTGGGAAATGGTTTGACCAATATCTGCTGACGACTGGCTGCAGAATTAGAACAGGCCGCGTGGAGGGAAGGAGAATTGATGGGGTTCATGTGGGGAGACCGTCTCTCGACAACTATCTTTTCGGGATAATAGCACAGACAGACCAGAGAACGACAGGGAGGAGTTATATATCGCATCGGTGATTGGCCTCCAACCAATGATGATGGAATAATTACAATATTGAGCCGGCCGGAGCACTGCCACCGGAAAGAGAAAGATATAACAGAGGAAATCACATGTTGTTCTTGTCGTATCCCCCTATGAGTCTCCTCACCCCCGCAGAGTCGCATGCATTCCAGTCGTTTCTTTCTGCGTTGGACTACACAGATCTGTCGCCCTCTGAGTGGGCTCTTCTGAACAGCACCAATGTTGCTCCAGAAAACGACCTTCTCGGATCTGGCTCTTCATCGGAATTACTTGCAAAGGCAACAAAAGATCTCATGGCTCTTGATTCTGGCCTCTGGGACTCTCTCGGACAACAGCCTTGTGGATTTCCCAACCAACTATCACAGCAGCATCAACATCAGACTTTCCCCAATGCGTGTTCCAATCGGCAGGTGTCTTACTCAAGGCACGAGACATTTCCTTTTCTTAACACCAAGGCCCATGTGCAGCAGCCCATACTATCTGTCTCACCCTACCATACCGACCTTCATACACACCACCTCTCCCCTACAGCAACCTCCGCCCCCACATCGGATACAACTACACCCGCAACTCCACAATCCCCTTTTAGTCTTCCTGATCAGCCAACCCAGGTTCAGCTAGATCAGCAGCAGCGGCCGTCCACGAAGCGATCATCATCATCGAGAGTCATCTCAGGGTCCTCAAAGCGTCGCAGACCATCACCTCCCGCAGCATCGTCATCATCCAATCTAATCGCTTCCAGTTCAACGAAACAGGCACTGCTATCACCTTCCCAGAAGAAAGCCAATCATATTCAATCAGAGCAAAAACGCCGCGCTAATATCAGGCGCGGATACGAAGCTTTATGTGACACGGTCCCTGCCCTACGAGAAGCGATTCGGGAGGAAGAGGAGGCAGATACTCGCATGAATATGAGTAGTGGGCCATCTGCTAGACCATCGCGATCAAAGCGGAAGAAGAAGGATGCAGCAGGAGACGGGGAGAAAGACAAAACTGACGGGCGGACTGGTCCACGAAGCGAAAATATTGTTCTCTCAAAAAGTATGTGGCACATTCCTTCCTTATCTCTTATGTTGCCCCTTCATGGGCGTCTATCAGCTGGGTTCAAGTAGCTCAATCATCCTTTCAGCGATTGAATACATCAATGAGCTTCTTAGTGATCGTTCATCTCTACTTGCAAGATTGGAACATGCGAGATCAGCATTGCCTTCAGATCATCCCGCGCTCTCCCTTTCATGTCAGGGCGAACCTTTGTGGGAACGTCAGTGGAGAGGTGGAGAGGGAAGAATCGACGATGAAGCCGCTGAGGACGAAGACGAAAATAATGATGATGGAGACAGCTCATAGCCTATACGGAATTCGTCGTAGTTCTATGGCTCAGTGTCTCAAGTCTTTCAGATCCTCCCCAGGTCTCTGAATACCTCCCTACTACGATTTTGGGCTTTCAACCTACCGGGGTATTCTCTTTCGAACTTAATTTGTGCTTCTGACAGCTATCATCCATTGATTAATCTCTCGAAGCACTGTGTCTTTCCTTCCTTATATCCTGTTCGTGCATCGCACTGTGCTTCGCCTCGCTTTCATAATCAATCTCTTGTTCTGGGAGTTTCTGCACAAGTGGAACGATATTTACATATTTGAGGCATTGCATTCTGTGTATCTGTAGCACTAGTTCGGATGGTTTATGGACTCAGATTATGAGCTGGTACCTTCGTAAATGGCGATTCTATGGCAATCAGATCCCAATATTGGTGACAAGCTCATATGGACCCTCATTATTCCCGTAGATATTTGATACAAGGTGGATGACAGATAAACAATGACCAAAGGAAAATTGACTGGGTAATACTCAAAAGTTTACATGAAGTCATTCGGGTCGTTGCCAAAATCATCAAGTGCTTCGTCATATAGATTTGTATCCACCCTACTGATATCACATGCCATTAGTCGAATCCGAAAACAAAAATCCCAATGTAATACATACCTGTTAGCCTTAGCAGAGCCCAGAACCGGTTTAGCTGTACCTTTGGTCTTTTTCTTACCGATTGTCTTCTCCCTCTGTTCTTTCTGCTTCTCATTCGCGAGAGTTGTAAGCACTGACGCAGCTTTACGAACTTCGACATCTTTTAGAGGAGCTGAAAGCTCACGAACGTGGTGTTCAACGAAAGTGGGGTAAAGGGGCTTGTTTTGGTGTCGTTTGATGATATATTCGATGATCTTGTTGGATAATTCCTGGAAATCCTCTTTTGTGCGGGGTTGGGAAGATATGAGATAATCTAGTTCTTTCGATGATGAACCTGTGTAACAAACCGAGATTCATTATCGGCACAGTCGCAGAGAAGTGATATGAGGGTGACGTACCACCGAGAGCAGCCGCGCCAAACAGTTCAGTAGCATTATTGAGATCCGCTTGTAGTTCTTTTTCTCTATCTCTTCTTGCTTTTTCTCGTGGGTCCACTACCGCATCAGAATCGTAATTGGTGTCGTCGTCGTCATCGTCGTCGTCGTCGCCATCATCATCACCATCGACAGCAGCAGCGGCAGCTTTCCTACGAGCTTTTTCTGCCTCTTTTTCTGCTAGTTTTGCTTTCAGTGTGCCTCTCTTTTTAGGAGGAGCGACAGGAGCTGGGGTTGGTTTGTCTTCCTCTTCCTCGGAAGATTCTTCCCAATCTGACTGAAAGCAATGAGAAGGCAAGGAGAGGGGGGAGAAGGAGAGGGATTTTACAGCCAATTCATTCCCATCCTCATCTTCGCCCTCCCATTTTTTGAATGCCGCAGGAGGTTTAACGGCGGCAGCCACAGGCTTGGTGTCGCTGTCAGATTCTTCTATTGACTCACGACCCATGTTAGCCCGTTTTATAGAAATTATGAGTGGTATACGGACCCCAATCTGACATATTTGAACTGGTGGGTACAGGGTTTAGATAAAAGATTAGTTGATCATTGTGATGTGATTCTGTATTGATCGTGATTTTTGTTTAGATCAGTTTAAACTGGGTGGTCTCCAGACTCGCTTTCTAACCACCTTGCGTACATTTTGTTGGAATATCATGTCCTTGTGTTATGTAATTCACTTAGAATGAGTAGTGTTGTACTTTTTATACTTTGCTCATTTACCTCCCTATCATCATGTGTCTGCTCGCAATGGGTTTGTTCGGCAGCGTCCTTCCCAGATCTTACGTTTTGATTAACGAGGTAGCTAGTTGGAGTATGTGGGGAGTAGTACGTTAGGGGACACTCATTTTGACACCACTGATCATGTCTCGTTGAATCTTGTAGGCCTGTCGTTACATTTGATCATAGGAGCCGGGACTTGAGCACAAATTCAATTACCAGCCTTTCTTCAAGAAACATTAAATAAGCCTTTCACCATACGGTAAAGGATAACCAAAGATCAGCGTGGACATTACCTATCCGGATCAGTGCCACCCGGATCAGTCCGTAAGTCAGTTGACTTTGTTCTGGCCAACATTGCTGCAAACGATTCTCACATGTCAATGCCGACGAAGTATTTCTCTCTCCTGTCATCGAAATATTAGTTAACTTGCTGCCGTAGTCTGCGCCTTCTTCGAATAGCACTCGGGCTAGTCGAGACCCATGGATTCACTCGCGATGCCCTTGCTTATTCAGTTCTTCGACTGCCACATCCAGAAACGCATTCTGTCCCGCTATCAGATGCCGCTATATCCTCTCTTTTCGGTCGGGGTGAAACACCTGAGCATACCCTCATAAATTTCTTCTTCGATGATGGCCTAGAACAGATGAAAAATCGAGCTCAAATGTTGTCCGAATCAGAACAGCGAGTACCCACCATCAAAGAGCTGTTGGAAGAGAGGTTGAAGTTCAACGAGCCAGTGTTAGACCACTTACCTGACGCCTTCGCGTCACTCGTGTCGTCTACGACTAAATTCGGCCCCTTCCCATTATCTCCAGTAGATCCTTCACCTGTGCTTAGGCATGCGCTACGAATTTCTGATGAAGCATGTTACTTGAGTGGGGATACATCTGCTGAGGTATTCTTCCGTATCGGTCAACGTTATATGTGCTGACCTGTCATTCAAGCTCTCTTGGTATACGCGTCGCGGATCTCTGGCAGCTATCTATACAGCAGCAGGTGCAGTGCTTATTTCTCGATTATGACTGCTTCGCTTAACCTGGTCATAGAGTTACACCAAATGAGTTCACCCAAGACGGCAAACCAATTTCTTGAAAGTTTACTTGCCTCAAGCTTGAAAGCAAGTCAAGCGCTTGATGACGTGAACTCCGTTGCAACGTATTGGTATAAAAGCATCAAGGCAATAATGAAGAGTCAAGGCATTATTTGACGACCATTTATTATTTGATTAGGGTTCATGTTACCGGCCTGAGTGGTCCTCGTATTCGACCAAATACGAGCGGTCTGCATAGACTTGAGGCCGTACTCTTAGGCAAACAAGGAGATTCTAAAGCAGGTCACGTTAACACTATGCCTACAGTCTTTTTTCTGTGATCTGAATGAGGTACTAAGAGTCGGTGTCCTTCGAATCACTATTTTGTAGGACGAACATCGACATACTTGTAACAGTCTATGTGATCAGGTTGAAGGTATCATATTCATTGACTTGCACCATGTGATTGAGCGAATCCATTTCTTGAACAATTCAATCTTAACTTCGTTCGGGCTAGAGGTGATACTTAGCAGATCCCGAGAATTTCTATTTCTATGCACATCGACGGATTTCCCTATCAGTACTGATCAATCTCATGATGGCCCACAAATGTAGTTTTGTAGCACTATCTTGGCCAGAGCCTCATTCGAGAAATCGAATGAGAAAAAAACAAATCATATGGCTACATTAACTTGGTGATCTGTTGACCGGTCTTCTAGGCGTTTACAAACCAACTTCTGAGATCTCTGGTTGCCATTCGAGATGGCGACGATCGTGTAAAATAATGAAGGTAAGACCATCCAGCACATCTGACAATTTTATCTTGTGCGTTTACATATATCGTCGCGCAGGGCGCCCTCTTCGTATGCCTGGCTTCAGGTAACTGCATAAATGTGCATAGATAAACCTTCAGCCTACACTGTACTAAGATGAAGTGGAATCATAAATGTTGGAAGCTCTAACTCGATCTTTTTCGGCCTTCCAGTTGTCCCTGTTACACTATTTGACCGTTCTACAAGGCTCATATGGTACACACCGGTTTAAAATCACGGTCTTGGTAAAAAAAACCTTGCGCCAAGGGCCAGTCAATATTCCGGCACAACAATATAGTCTGGACATTGAGACCGACTTTGCTTACAAGATTTCTAGGTGTTCAGAATACGATTCGAGTGTTGGGCAAAACAAAAACCGAGAAGTAGACACCTAAACATATCAGTTGCGAATTGCTCTCCCGAAAAACATAGATTTCAAATAAAACCAGAGATAGAACAAGAAACTAAAACTACGAGAAGCTCAACTTTTTCAATCGTCATCGTCCTCAGCCTCCTCAAGCCACTAGCAACAAAGTAAGTCTTGAACCAACCCAAACAGGAAAAGTCTCACCTTGAGGAACGGCTCGCTTGCCTTTCGAACCTTCTTGCTCGTTTCCTTGTCCACATACTTCTTACTGACATGGGTACCCCATTGGGTGATAGTGTCTTCATCAAGTATGTCGGCCTGATAAAACACCATAAGTAGCTTTGGGATAGCGGTGATGAGTTCAACGTTTATCAGGCCAACAAGGCGTTCCAAACCCCCCAGTAAAGCCTTCTGATGCCTCTCTGAGGTAACCATCTGTAGCAGCTAGTTGGATGAAGTCAATGAAAGAGAAAAGAGACAAACCTTCTTAAAGATCGGAAGATAATCCTTGGTTTCAGCGACAGCTTCATCAGTGAAAAGAGCCTGCATCAAAACCAAGACGGCCTTGTGTTTCTTTTCAATACCCAATCCCTGGACCTTTTTATAGACCTCGACCGCAAAGGTCTTACGGTCATCGATCTCATCACGATTTTCTTCAACCCACTTGCCAAGGACAGAATAGGGGCTATTGACATCCTCATCACTACCTTCTTCATCCCCAACAATGGTGACTGTCGCCATGTTACCCTCCAAAACTTTCATACGCTGTTTAACGGCTTCTGGAGAAGTATCAGCTGTCCAATCTTCTCCAGTTATAGTGGTCTCAGGGTTGAGTTCTGCAGCCTCAGCTTTAATCTTCTTCGTCAATTCATCGTCACTGTCGGCGCCTGAAGCACCATCAGCGACCTCGCCTTCCCGATTGTCTGTGGGAGAAGTACTGCCACCCACATTGGCAGCGGCAGTCCCAACATTTTGCTTCTTGTCCTTCTTTGTTTTGACCGGTGGATTTTTGAGAATGAATGTGATGAGCTTGTGACGCATGTCTATATCCGTGCGTTCACCGCACGCCTTGCAATCGCGAATAATCACCTCTGTCCTGCCATTCTTGATAATGACAAGATCAGTCTCTGGATTCTTACACGACTTGCATAACACAAATTTTTCAATAAATTGATCAAGGAGTTCACGGAGGCGGTCGGCATTGTGAGCACCATTGACTATGTAACGCTCATTCTTTTCGTCGAAGGATGTTTGCGCACCAAGCTCGCAACCGAAAAATTTGGTGGGATAAGTCGGAGGGCGGCTGAGGGCGCGGGCTACATCCGCCATATTCGGAACAACAGTCTTGATGCCATTCCCCTTCCCCTCAATTTTAGTAGTTAAGAGAGGCATACTACGAACACCTTAGCGGCAGGTGGACAAACATGACACAAACATTACCGGTAACGATAGAACTTGTCATCGACATCACGCCGGATATTCACGATGGGACCAGAAGCCATGTTGGATAGGTGAGGAGTTCAACGCTTGAGATATATGGACAAGACATCAGTAAAAGAAGAGGTGACAGTCCGAAACCCGCTCACAAAACTAGGAGAAAGTATGAAGATAAAACGATTACGACTTGATAGAGCAATTGGCGGACGAAACATGAATCCTCTGTCTATACAGAAGAGGATACGGGATGTATAATATGAGTCGGTAGGCGCTATTGTGAAGTTGTCACGAGAAGTCGACGAAGATGGTGGTTAGGAGCCAAGTTTTGATACGCCCACGTTGGTCGTATGATCTGGTCCCCGGATATTCCCGGCTCCGTCATCAATCATTTCTGCGGTGTTTACGCATGGGCCAATTGAATACTCGGAACCAAACACATCGTTTACACGCTGCGGCGCTCATTATTCAACCGTACATTAGGTTTCCGGTCACCGTCGGAAAATAGCCTTCAAACCAACACAATGTTTATGCAGGACATTGTAATCATGCCCTGCTGGCGTAGTGGTAGCGCGTCTCACTTGTATCCCTTGCAATGAGAAGGTCACTAGTTCAATCCTGGTGTGGGGCACTTTCCTTTTTTTCCAAATTTTAATTCAGTTAGACTATGTTACCTGGTAAAGTTTTGTCATCTATGTACTCGATCCTCGTTTGAATAAACGCGTGTTTCGGTTTCGCATCACAAGTTAAATTGCCCAATTTGATGGCTTAAATAGAAAGGTTAAAGAATAGTTCACTCTTTGGATCCGACCATGGCTGAACTAGTGGATTCGATGCTTGATCTCATGCGGCGTTTGCCTCCAACCCGAACGGAGGAGAACGTCAATGCACTGATTACTATCTGTCCAGAGTATGCAGACGATCTACTTGGAAGTGTCGATCAACCTCTTCAGTTGAAGACCGACCACGCGACAGGCCGTGAATATCTGGCTTGTGACTACAATCGGGACGGAGAAAGCTATCGGTACATTTCATCTTATTCGTTGTATTCGCTTATCTTCAAGGTCTGATGCCTTGCTTCCGTTAGGTCACCTTGGTCAAATGAGTATGATCCTCCTTTGCATGATGGGACCGTCCCCACGCCTCGACTGCGCAAATTGGAGATTATAGCCAACGAGGCGTTCGACACATATCGCGAAATGTGCGTGGTATCTGGATTTCATGGTGTATAGCTGCCTGACCATTGAAACGCAGGTACTATGAAGGGGGTGTATCCTCTGTTTATCTCTGGGACCTCGAGGATGGCGGATTCGCAGGGGTAGTCCTGTTCAAGAAAAGTATGTTCCTTATCAGAAACCTAGATCCAACTCAATTATCGATCCTACACTTCACGTAATATCACGCCTGTGAATAGGCATGACACCGTCGTCCAGTCAAGAACCTTCGGGGTCATGGGACTCAATTCATGTCTTCGAATCTTCCGAGCGAGGCAGACAGGCTCACTATAAATTGACTTCTACCATTATGCTACAACTCACGACGCATCAAGCGTCAGAGGAGGGTGGTGAAAATGACAAGAAGGCTACTGGCCCCTCTGCTGCCTCTACTGGGAATAAAAAATTTAGAGACATCCAGCCTAAGCGCAAGGGCGAGATCACGTTAAGCGGGAGTATGACACGACAGGTGCGTTGTTTCCCTGCATTCCATTTAGAATCAAACGATTGCGGCGTGCGAGGGCACATGAAGCAATGTTTTTCCTGGTCCTAAGATATTGCTTATTGACCAATGTTCTCATAGTTGGAGCAAGACTGGCCAATCCATGAACCGTCGTCTCACGTCACAAACACAGGCCGCATGATTGAAGAAATGGAGATAAAGATGCGCAATTCTTTACAAGAGGTATCCAATGTCACCGAAGAACTGAGGCGGTATGTCTGACTTGTTTCCATGACCAGGTATATTTTGGGAAAACTCGGGATATTGTATATGATTTGAGAAGCGTAGAAAACCTCGAAAGAGCTCGGCAGCAGAAGGAGCTCCAGAAAGAGCTTGTTGGATTTATCAAGCGGTGATAACAGAGTAGGTGACAGGTTTTTTGATAGACCAAAGCATATCAATATCGAAGCTGGCTATCGGCTATAGGGTTCGAGTGGATGGTAATCTGATAGATAATGAGGAACGAAACATGAAGCTCAGAGATATCTTACATTTAATAGCTTGATTTCGCTGAGAGGTCTGTTCTTGTTATTGACAGGGACACGCTCCATGGTATCAAGAGTGGAGTCGACGCCGTCAATCACCTTGCCGAAGATTGTGTACTTACCATCAAGGTGTGGTTGTTTCGAATAGGTAATAAAGAACTGGGATCTATTCGAGTCGGGACCAGAGTTGGCCATAGCAACGATCCCACGTGCATTAAACTACACTTGGATTAGGAAGTGCCATCCATTGACGTCAACTTTACCTTGAGTGTGGATCGGATTTCGTCGGAAAAGGGACTGCCCCAGATGCTCTGGCCTCCTTTGCCTGATCCCGAAGGATCGCCAGTTTGGATCATGAACGATTTAATGCTTCGATGGAATATACAGTCATCGTAGTAATTTGACGCACAAAGCGCGAGAAAGTTCTTGAAATCGTGTCGGAAACATGACAAACGCTGTGGGGATGCACCTCACCTCGGCCGCTTTTGGAACAGCCTCACAGAAGATTTCAATCTATGGAGGGTCACAAGGGAGCTGGGAGAGAGGAATCAGATATACCTTGAGGTCGCCATGTGTCGTATGCAATGTCGCCGACTAGACATGATGAGCAGCAGCTGGGGGAAGAAGAGGAGAACGCACCATGACAAGCGGTATAGTAACGTGACAAAACGCTGTGGTGTAGATCTAAGTATAGCACACTGACAAATGATCATCACTCACTTGAAAGTATGGAGATTTATGCTTAGCTTTCCTTTCATTCTCACCATCATCTACCATATTTCTCGCGACCATGATACGCACTCCTTCCATTCACAGTCAGAATGATCCCATTACCGAGGCGCTCAAGCCTCCCCCGTCGGAGACTGAGGCTGAGCGCATTGCCCGTCTCACGGCAGAGGAAGAGGCAAGACGCATCTCAGAAAAGATAGACAATGACCTTCGAGAAGAACGTGAGCATCTCAGACGGAAGAAGGGCGATGTCAAGGTCAGTATTTGGCTGGCATTCTTCTCCGGCGCATTTACTCATTGTCTGTCAAGTTACTGCTTCTCGGTCAGGCTGAAAGCGGCAAATCAACACTTCAGAAGCAATTTCAGCTCATGTATCGGCCCAGTTCTCTTGATAGCGAGCGCATATCATGGAAAACAGTGATCTATTTCAACGTTGTTCACTCCCTTAAACATATACTGACCACACTCGAACAATGGGATGATGTTCTTGGCGAAGATAATGATAGCCTCTCCTTCAACGAGGATAAGCTGTTCGATTCTACTCCTTCTACGTCGTTGCATGCCGGAGGTGGCTCCAAAGGCTCACCCAGTTCGGCTACAAGCGTTCCGTCTTCTAGCCATTTTCAGACATGGACCGATAATTCCGGTGCCAATCAGATCGCTGCATTGCGCAGAAAGCTCTCTCCCCTTATCTTGACGGACACTCAACTGGCGGATCGTCTGAGTGGTGGTATCAATGTTTCTGGATCTGGAAAAGGTAGCGTCTACGTGCGAAGTGGTTGGCAAGCCAGAACAATTGAGAATGCTATGGGTCGGTTCAACAAACGCTCTCAAGACAGGAAGGAGATTTCCAACAATCAAGCCGTTCAGGATTTCCTTATCATAGATGTTGCGCGGATGCTCGTGTTGTTTGAATCCGATATCAAGGAGCTGTGGGACCATCCTACCGTGAAAGGAATGATTGCCAAACGCAGATTGAAGCTTGATGAGTGGTCTGAATTGTATGTTGTTCTTCTACTCAAACTGTGTCTTTGTTTAACCCTCACGTAGCTTTCTCAAACACATTACCCGAGTCGCTTCCCCTGATTATGTACCTTCTACTGGTAAGTCGAAGTGCCCAAATTGCAAGTGCATATATTGACCTTCCCTCATAGATGACATATTACATGCTCGCATTCAGACTATGGGTGTTGCTGAACATATATTTGACGTGACTATTCATGGAAAATCTGTTTCATGGCATCTCTTTGATGTAGGTGGTGCTCGTGGCCAACGACACTCATGGGTACCATACTTTGATGATGCGAATGCCATCATTTTCGTGGCCCCGGTTAGTGCATTTGACCAGGTACGCTTTTCATCTCCTAGCTTGCCCCACCCTGGCTCACCGACTTGCGACAGTATCTGGAAGAAGACCCACGGATCAACCGGATAGATGATTCACTTCAACTATTCACTCAAATTTGTTCTAATGCATTGTTAAAAAATGTCCATTTGGTTTTGTTTCTGAGTGAGCCTTGTCAAACCTTGTATCTTTCATTTTATAGACCCACCTGTCCAACAGACAAAACAGACCTTCTCAAGTCAAAAATAGATAAAGGCTTGAGGGTTCGAAAATAGTAAGTATGCTCCTTCCGGGTGAATCATCGGTAACTCAAATACTTTGTGATAACAGCATAACTTCGTTCGGGGAGCGTTTGAATGACTACGAGACTACACTCAATTACTTCCGAATGCATTTTCTTCAAGTTCATCGGAAGAATAACGAGAATCGACGTGTGCTTTATACGCATTTCACAAATGTTGTAGTATGTGACACCGCCTTTGTGATTCATGATCCCAGTTGAGCACGTGTCTAGGATACCAAAGCGACGCAAGGCGTCATCGGCAATGGTGGGTCTATCACCCTTGGCTGATGGATACATCACTAACTACTTTATCAGTACGCGACTCTATCTTCAGAGGATATCTACAGTCCGCCGCGTTAGTTTGAAATTGACAAGTCCAAATTGTAATTAGTAAAGTCATACTTTCATCTTGTTTTCCTACTACCGTACTATTAGGCAAACGATTGCCTCCTAATTTGTTTTCCCGCTGTTTATTGTCAGGAGTATGTCGAATCATCGTATCGTATTGTAGATCCCGTTTATAGCTCCTGCGTCTTCAAATATTCCATCATTGTACGGTAGCTCAAAAATGTATGATGGGTTGCCAGAGGTATCGATCATCAATCAATTACTCATGTGAAGTATCAGAGATTTATCCAGTGGCGTGTGATTAAAAGCTAAAAGCTGTTGATAAGGAGTGTTTTCAGGGTGAATCTTAAATACGCGTGTAGTGTGGGAAGATATGCCAGGTCTTCACCGAAGACCACAGTGGACTGTCCAAAGCTACATCAAGTAAAGGATCAGTGAACTTTAAGCTACTGCAGGTGTGCTGTTTTCCTAATCTATCAATTTCCTAGACAAAGCTTGTGAGTCATCCTCGTCCGTGGTCGTACTTTCGAAATTGAGATAAAGGTCACGTCTAGGACAAGGAATCTGTGTTTGGTTACCTCGGCAAAGGCCTTGGGGGGGCCTTGTCCAAGATTGTCAGGAACGAATGAAATCCTGCTCAGGTCCAAGAATGTAGGAATGTAGGACTCAGAACCCTGCATTCCCTCGTGGAGTGTTTCCAAAAACAGTTGGTTTTAGAATCGATTCTTTCGTTAGGCTTTGATCATGTGTGCACGGCTAGTGACCCCAGAACCGAAGTCTCTTAAAACAGAATCAGCTGTGATTGGTTGAGCGCTGCCGACTGGTCTAGAAATGATCGATTGATGAAAGATGTCATTATCATTGGCAAGCTGTGAAAGTATCCCGGTCTTCTCGCCTTGAGCGATCCATTTGAGATCGCATTTTTGATGTCAACGGGATCGACTTGACACTCAAGAGCTGGAAAGCGAAAAAGACGTGAATATCACTACGGCGAAGTCATTATAAGCCACCATCATCTGCCACCCTTTGGACCGATATCCGAATCTTGATACGACATTGGAGCCTAGAAAGACCTGTTTGGTCACAGCATTAAAAGGACGTGGAGAGGACTTTGCCATGGAGGATGGATTTTCTTTATGCTCCAGCCAAGACGATCATATCGCCCATCGGGAAACAAGGCCTTTTGCTTCAAATAACAAACTCACGAAGCATCGGGAGGCTAGTAAAAAAAAGGGAACAACGATATCATAAATAGATGTATGTGCCGCGCTTGTTCATTTTTAGGAACATAGGAAAAGCCCTTGTCATAGAAGTTGTGTGCAGACACTCAACCCTAACAGTGGCTTGTCGCCTATTTTCGTTTTACGTCCGTAACCCCAAATGATCAGCCGAGTAAGACGACTTCGTGTATTAAACCCACCTTAACACAGGACACGGGAATTCGGATTGAGTACTTTTGTAGTGTTCACCAGTCGCCGTAAGAACAGGTGTCAAACGGATTCCGTTGTTCAAAGTTTCAAGATGTTACTGGTCAGCATAAAGGTGCCTAATAACAGAAAAATATCACACTGGCCATTCAACTAGAACTAGACACGAGGTTGAGTATCGCAGTTGCGGAGTCACCAATCCATTCTTTCACATTTCACATGCGGGTGAATTCTCCGAGAAAGCTCCAGCATCTTTTGACAAGCAATTGAATATGTATGTAATGCAATTCAGATGTCAGCTGTGGGTTGATAAAGGACCAATTATCCAATCATAGCTTTCCTCCAGCGGGCTATCTCATTGATCGGGACTCAATGGAAGCGAGTTTATTGTCTTCGAACACCTGAGTCAAAGATTACAAGAAGACGAGAAAATGTATCGTAGCCTCGTATAGAGCAATAAATGTTTCTGTGGTGAGAAAAAGCGGACGAGAGGTGGTGAGGGTGTCAGCGCTCGCTTGTTGTACACGAAGTAATCGGGAAGGTGCAGATCAAAACCTGGCAACAGTTTGCGAATTAGGAACAACGGCGCAGGACTTGACCCATAAAACGTCCAAAAAACTTTTTTAACCAGAACCCAGGAGCGGTTCCGATTTAAAAGACTTGCTGCCAGCCGGAGTTAAACTGAATATCCAGATGTGATGGTTCCCTTCCAACGAAAGATGTCATGTTAGATCGAGGATGCTGTTCTTTTGACCTTGGATGCCAAGAAAAGACTCGATAGATAACGTGCCACCCCGCAACGAGCACTCAGAATCCCGATTCACTGTGATACTTTACCGATGGTCACACATTGAGTTCAAGGAAGGGGGGAACGGACACATAATGTAAAGCGAATAAATCAATCCCGCTAAAACTACTGGTCACATGTTATAGGACACCGTGATCAACCATGATAGCAACTCAGATCCAGACACCCTTCTTAATTTATTATGGCGGAAATCAAGAAGAAGATTCTTGGAAACGAGAAACGAAAGAAATATCGCCCAGTGCGCTATCAGTCCCTGAATTAATTATATCGCTTTTTTGAATAATGACCTATGAAGCACGGAACTCCGGTTTGGGAAAAACGAAGTATAGATGGGCCTGGTATATGGGTGAGCTGTGAGGCATGTTCTTTCGGATAGTTTCATCGCGTTTCTAAGCTGCCGTTGGGATATAGGTGTGAAGGGGAAAGAAAAGCAAACCATTGGTGAGCTTTATGATCTCTTCGAATCGGTAAGGTAACCTTTCTTGAGATTCTCATCCGTAGACGAGACACTCATCTTTTTTCAGTTAGCTGATGACTTGTGGCCCGAAGAATCTTCTGAATCAACAATAACGACCAGTGATTATAGTCTTGAAGCTCAAATCGCCGACGAAATGTCCTCCTTAAAGAAACCAAGGAAAGAAAAACGATTTGGTAATGCTATCTTTTACCGTTCCTTTTTCGAATTTTAGCTCAGCTCTTCTTCTCGTATAGCAAGCTGTCAAACAAATACACCCTGTGGTAAAAAAATTAGTTCCATCCAGTCAGGATCTTAAGAAGTTCTTACGTTTTCCAGTTGTATTCATTTCGTGCAAGCACCCTGTTGATCCTGTTCAACTAGTAGCAAGGCATGTCGAGAATGTCCAACGCACGGGAATAACGCGTACTCGGTAGATTTAGTGCAAATGTTTCAGATGCTGATAATGATGATTTACTATCCTTGTAGATACGCACATCGATTTGTCCCTGTCAGCGGAAACTGTGTCGCAAATCTCGCTGAAATCGAAACCTTATGTCGTAATGTGTTCAGGAACTTTTTTGCAACACATGATGGCAATCGGTTTACGGTGAGCCGTCAAGTCGAATTCCAAATTTTCCTTGAATGATTGAATGATCGGAGAGCCATTAGTATAAGGTAGAATTAAGAACTCGGAACCACAATGCGATACCGCGTCCAGCGCTCATTCAACATATTGTGCAATGTATGCCCGAAGGACACACAGTGGCTCTGGAAAACCCGAATCTCTTCATTCTTGTCGAGGTATTCAAAGTACGAATCACCTTGGACTGTTGCTGTGCGGACGTTACTTACTAATTTCACACTCAGAACGTCTGCGGAATTGCTGTGGTTCAAGATTATTACCGTCTCCAAAAATACAACGTCATGGAAATTGCCACCTCTAAACGAGTCTCAGAAGCGTCGGATGGTAGTCGGATTCCAGTATGACATAAACAAAGTGAATATCTGGTAGATGAATGATGGCAATGCATGAAACTGGATAACAAGAAAATACGCATCATCGCAGAACATTACCCAATAGACCACTGAAGCCCCAAAAGAAAAAGAAAAAGAAAAGACTAGTACTGTGAATCATAGTATGTATACCCGCCTGAAGGATAGTAATCCTCCCAATGTTGTTGTTGAGGGTTCAAGTAGATGGGAGGTTGAACAGCATCTGACCATTCATGCAAGTGATTGTAACTTTGGGAAGATGCGTAGTCCTGATTCATGATATTTTGATCATCTGAATAAGAGAATTGAGTCTGTGGCTGATATATGGAAGAAGCTGGGGAAACGGGTGTAGGGAAGTAGGCCATCGGCTGGGGAGTCTCTGTAAATGGAAGTTGTTGAGGAAAACTTGCTTGCTGGATGTCAACTTAGTACGAGAGTCTCGTGTCTGATGTGAAATTGACTTACATCAGAGTTTAGGATCTCTTGGATGGTCTCATCGGATAGCTCAGGAGAGATGCTGATTGACCTAGGTAGAGATGATCTCGACCATGACGATTTTCTACTGTAGCGGTTGTCACGTTGGGGAGACAGTGAACGACTACCAGTTATCAAGTATAGAACTAATGAGACCGCATCGTGAGGATAGTCCAAAATCAATACAACGATACCTACTCGTAGGCTCACGGCATGTGTCTTTGAGCTGTTGAAGGCGACTTCCAACTTGTTTCGCGGTCCGCCGTCGTCCGGTCACGGACATAACATAGGCGGAGAGGAAATGATTGCGGCCAATAAAACGACTACCGTGCCTCATGTGTATTCGATGACGATCAGAATAGACTCGCAAACCTAGCGTAATTATAGGTCGAGTTTGTATGTTGGGATATTTGACATACCTGCGATGAGCGCTGCTTCCCTGCGACAATGATCAAGGTGATACTCAGCTATCGAAAGGCTATAATTAAAACACAAGTTGCACGTACAGATTGGGGGGCCACACCGCTTCGCCTCCGCCTTTGAGAGTCTTGTGGCATCGACGGCCTGTTGCATCTCGCTGGTTGATCACTGCAAGGGACTCTTCGGGCGTATAGGTCGAAGAGAGGTCATCGATCGTCAAAGTCTGGGTGGTGATGGTGTCTGCAGTCGAGCCACTGGCCTCGAAGTTCCCCTGGACCTGGAAGGAACTGAAGTACATACTGGGGATTGGATGAGAGGACTGTCTGTGAGCAGGCTTTCATATACCTACCGCCTCAACATGACCTCCTTGATAGAAGAGTCGGGGATAGCCTAACCAAAATAAGCAGTCGACTGTGATACCTGACGATACTATCGAGATCGCGGCAAACCCGTTTGGGGATGCTCGACAAACAGAAGCCGACCACGCTCCAGATTCCCGATTGATCTCATCCAACACGCCGTGGCCTCAACCCAGATTCAATCAATCTCAATACCAGTTACACACGGTGGACAGAATCTCGTAATCAAATCCACCCACCGTGCATTAACGAAGGTACCGAATCGAGTAAAGACACGTCAGATAAATGAGCACGGGATGCGCCACACCTTACCAGGCATTCTGACAACTTTGTTAGACGACTCGGGATGATGGACAATCATAACAATCTATATTTTCCAGTCTCTCTCATCGATGAGGATGCCTACTTTAAATCGAGAACGCGGAGATGTCCCATCGGGACCGCCGACCGATTAGTCAAAGGGCCAATGGATAATGATGTAACGATTTCCAATCGCACATGCACATATCTACAGGCTATTCGAAGAAAAAAAAACAGGTCAAGAGAAACTTCATACAAAATCAATTGCGGTGGATGAATTTGATTTCATCTTTCGCTCCCGAAAAAAACCGGTCATGATTAGTTCACAGACATCTGTCATGATTTAGCAATCCCCCAAATTGAAATTCAGGTTCCATCCCATGGATGGATTCACATGGATGTGCCGTCATTATACCCATCCAGGTAAATGAAAAAATATTTCCCCTCTCCCCCATAATTTCAAGAATAGTACCAAGTCTACCAGCATCCCTCCCCAAAGAAGCAGCAAGAAAAAAAAACCTCGAGTTCGAGCATGATGGTCTAGATAATCGGAGTCAGGTTCACGAATTTTCCATCGGAAAAGATCCTTGATCAGAGAGTTGACCATGACACCTGACTTGCAATGGAGCGCAGGCACCGGAGAAGGCCAGGGTTTACTTCCATTCAGTCTGTCATCAGGATCCCCACGCGTCTTTCAGAAAACACAGCATAGTGCAAAAATTTCCTACCGGTTTATGATTCTACCCATTTCTAGTGTGAGCGGAAATGAGTCCAAAATTAAGATAAAATAAACAAAACTGAAAAAATACGTTGTGCCACCTTTGGTGTCGTTAAATTCCAAAGTAGAAGATGAATGGAACCCTTGAAATTTCGTATCTCTTCGGGTTAATCAGGCAATAGAACAGTAGGACTGGTAACACAGCATGGTCCGCACAAGTAGGGGAGGAATCTGCGGAGCGAAAATATGTTTTCTCTTCTGTAGCAATCACGTCATCTAAGGAAGTAAAGGCCAGTTCAAGAGTTAGGTTCGCCCTAACTCGCGCAAAGAATAACGCAAAACCAGCCTCCTCCTGAAAGTTACACCGCCAGACCAGGCGACAAGTGTGACTAGGTTTGAATAGAATCCGTCCCGTGTGATACCTGAGGCAAAACGGAGGCAATGACTCCAGAAGTTTGGCCTGACGAAGAGTTTCATCAGACTGAACGTTTCACTTGTGACGAAAGAAAACGGCTGTTTCCTCGAGCACGAATAAGCAGTAGAATATCCTGTAACCATTGTGTACACATGTCTGTTATGATGTCGTCATTGATCCATCATGTTACAGTGCCCGTCGCTTACGTATGTATGTATGTCTGCTAGGGACCTGTATCACCCCCAGGAACGGTTCACGTCTTTACATAGTGCGTCAAAATTGAAAATGACCCCTCCAGACATCCTAGCAATTCAAACGTCAGGGAAGTTTAGCCTATCCACTAAAATAATGAAATGTACCAACCCTGAGAGGACAAAGAGCGGGAAATTCGCTGAAAGCCCAACATAATAGCAGCAGCATGTTAAAGCCCTCAAGACTAAAAACAGAATTATATTACCAATGTAATGACTAATGAGAGTGAGTACGACGTTGGGAGTGGACGAACAAAGACGATGATTTTTTTCAAAAAAAGGATATGAATTTGAATCCGACGCAAGTTCAATATGCATCTAGGGTACGAACGGAAAATAATCCATTCATTGCTGTACACTCAAGCTTTCTGCGCTCATTTCGGTGTGGGTTGATCGGTCGACCCTGCAGCTCAACGGATATTTGTTAAAAAGAGGTAGACTAAAAAAGTCGGCGTATTTCCTTGGAAATAATCGGACCCCACCTCGACACCGGGTAAAAACTACCACTGACAACGAATTATGAAAGAAATGTGAACATGTGTCCAATAATTGCACGTAAAAGGTACGCATCCTATCAAATACATATCTGATGAAGCATGTAGTGGATAGCATGCTCAATAGGGTAGGCTAGGCATTATTACAATGTTCTACATTAAGTGGCGCTTGAAAGGTAGAAGGGCAGTCTGAGAAAGCCGGGTAAAGGTATTAAGCCAGTGCTTTGTAGGCTCTTGAAAGGAAGAGAATCTATGCCGGACAGTAGACAGAGAGGAGTAAATAGAAAAAGCCACCAAGCGAGGATAAGGCGATACGACAAGGAAAAAAGGACTATTTGTTGGGAGTGTAAAATGGAACTGAGGCAGATACTTAAAACTCAGACTGCAATAGTGCACAAGCCCAACAGTCTACTGGGAGTAGCAAGACGATGGACATGATGGATGGGTAATATAACAAAGACAGAAAATTTAGCTGAGAAATAAAAATGAAAAGTCCGTGTCGAGAGGAATGACACTTTTCGGTGGAATTTAAAACACCTTTCCAGAGGGAGGCATGACAGCAAGAACAAGAGATTAGATTAGCTGCTAAGTTGAAGTTGGGGAACACGGCCAGATTAGACAGTCTTCAACATGCTTGTATGCGGAATGCGTGTGCCTTGGTGGTGCATCGAGACGGGCTGTCATAGTTTAAGTAGAGACTTTTCAACGGCGGGGAGCTATAGAAGAAAGTTTTAAGGCCTGTGCGAGCTCGCTTTTCCACTCAAGGCGTTGAATGGCTTCGGCATAATCTACCATTTCACGACTCCGTTCCTTCCTTTCAGGCCAATCCTGTTCGAGTCCAATGATGTCCATCTCGTAAAAGTGATACGTGGATGATGGCGTCGGTATCGTGACCAAATAACGACTGATAGTTCCACGTACGCCGGCTGTTTAAGTTGATATAGAATAGCATTGAAAGATTCGCACATAAGACGCAGGAGGCAAGGGAAGGCAGAGACGAAAGAGAATCAGGAGTTTGCGCGACGGAGTAAAGGAAAACGGGGAGGACCTTCTTCAAAGGCCTCGCGAGAGGCTGCAGTCTCAAGCTGCACATCCGACGGCTCCCAACCACCTTTCGGCACTACAAGGTGTGCAAGAATAAGAGAAAAGTCAGCCCAGGCCCTGTGACAATAATAGAGATTGACTTACAAACCCAGCGGTCTTTTCTCTTCCTGCTCTGGACGACAAGCACTTTCCCAGTTGCTCTTGAGATTGGGATTGCACAGCAGACAACGCGGGGGGTCGACCTTCCTTTTGTTCCCATAGCGTTGTAGGATGTTGGATAAAGTAACTTGGGTATAAACGAGGCGTTCGTTGAGGGATGGTTCAAGATATGTTCGTGAATTGCGGCACTCGTTGTCGAACCAGAAGTCATGGAGGCAGAGTGAGACTACGGTCTGATATCCCGGTTTCCAGGGAAAAAATTGTAGCTAAGGACGATGAGGATAGGGAAGACCTACAACGGGGAGAATCGTGGTTGGAAGGAAAGATGACCGAGGTGTGGACAGACACCACGTCCAGCAAAATTACGTCGTGGCCAAATACACCTTTCCATAACTTTTGATTTTAAAAAAAATTCTCCACCTGCGCCCACGCACGTTCTTCGGCCACTCCGGCCATCACCCCCACCCGGATCAATCTACACAATACATGTTCTATGCAAAATAATTACTCTCACCCATCACTCGTTCCACCTGGTGTCGATGTCAGCCAAAGAACAGATCGTTAGTCAAATAGCCAAGGCACTCACGCAACCATGAACATGCACGCAACACCAAATGCCATTGCAGTGAACTGTCGAACAATGTCAGAAGCAAACACAGCCATTGGTCTCGACTCACTTCACGTATAGCCTGTTTTCCGTTTTTGCTTTCCTCAAGCAGCCTAAAGCGGGTTAAAAGCAAGTCAATAAGCAGACTCGGGTAGATGATAGGATTATTTTAAGACCGGGAAAGCAATGATGGATAGGCAGCTAGTTGCATTGACCAGTACCTCTGATCTGAGCAGAAACAGGGTGCAATTTGCCCAGATAGACAGCAGAGAGCAGGACGTAATCTACCAGAAGAGGACACAACACGTACGTGGGCAGGACAGCCACGGCGCCTATATAAAGGAAACCTCCGGCCACGAATGGGATAACCTCCAGCAGACAATTATGTTAGTATACGCTCTTTCTTGACATACGGCTTCTGAAGCCGAGATCAACGCTTAATCGATGATCTATCAGGACCGATGGACCATCGGTCCCAACTATGCCCCTGTGAATCCGATTTCACAATCGGCAACGGGCAAAAGCAGCAATATAACTTTACAAAAGGTAGACATACCAGATCAGACAGTAGAGCTGTAGTACCGAGTAAGCCGGATGCATCTTGTCGTATACCAGCAGCGAGGTCAATCGATGATGAGCTACCGCTATTGTTCTTTGTTATGTTATGGACCGCTATTCCGATGAACGTGCTACAACATGCCGAGAGTCCGAACAACACCGAGGGAAGGAGTCCGATACAGACGTAGTGTAAGTTCAAGAACAAAGCTTTCAAAAACAGCAAGTCCTTACCCAACCTGGGACATGTATCAAAAAGTGCAAGCGGATGAAGGATCAAACCAGGGAAGAGATGTCCATGAGTATACAATGGATAATGGGGGAAATCAACTCACAAAAGCACCGATAGCAGTTAAGAATTGTGATTGCATAGCCTGTCTCTTCGTAAATCCACTCCGAATTAGGATTGAATAATCGGCAATTTCATGAGGGATTTCGTGGGCAAAGCATGCCAAAGTAGTGGTAGCACCAATCAGAGGAGAGGCATAGAATGACGCTGCCATGCTGCCAGTAAGCACCACCACCACACATAACACACACGTATACAACCAATAGGATCCAAGTCAAACGATAGTCAAGCACCGAAGATTAGTCGGAGATCGGCACTTTGCTTAAGGAAACATGACGTACGCAAGTCCGTCCGTACTGCCGAAAGGGAGGATGTTCCCCACACGTATCAGGACATGTGTTCACAGTAAAAGTGGTGTTCGAACCTTGCTTTACGCAAGAACTCACATATTGTGCACAAAATCACCGAAGAGATTGAGATACGCTGAGAGTTTTGATGGCCCAGAGGATTTCGAAACTGGTTCGGGAAAGACTTGTGCTTCTCCTTCGATAGCTGGATCGTCTCTTCTCAACCGTAGTCCGTTCCTTGACGTTGAAGTTTCGAGTGCTGTCGTTTCAGCTTCGAGTGCTGCCGTTTTAGCTTCGATGGGACTGTGATCTGTTTTATGAGCATATGTGTGCGAATGCTCGGAACCTTCGTCCTCTCCACCCAGGACTCGGAGTGTCTTTTCCATAAAGAAAAACGTAGCAAACCCAATGAACATCCCGAGTCTATTGAGTGTGGACGTAAAGACAAGAGATCGTCACTTGGATTTGCACTTGAAACAGGGTGATAGAACGCACCCTATTAGGATATTCCGCTTCTCTTCTACCATCACAAAACGAGCGCCGAGATGTTGATGTTCACCCATGAACGAATGAGGGACGAGATGTAGAAAAACATCAGAAAGTAGGCCACCTGTCTGTAGCGGGAAGTGGAAGATCAGATCATTATGTTGGCCACGAAACCGAAAAGAATGGAAGGAAGGAACGCAGGATGGTATTACTCACAGCAAATGCGGTCATAGTGTTCAGGGTGTCGCCTTTAATCTCAGCGGGTATAAAAGCGAGTATAAAGTTGGGTATCCTAAAAGCCAGATGAACTGGCTACAAGACAGATACTTGTACGTGGCGACATACGAGCTTATGTAGAAAGTCCCAAGGATAGAATTGGCAGCAGGACCAAATGGGAAGAGCCACGCGAATATCTGTCGCATGATAGGGGACTCCTCTTCCTCAACATGGATTTTGAGGGCACTGAGTTTCTGTACTATAGAACAATTCTGTAATTCATGGTCCTATTGGACTTTCAGCACTTGAAATTCATCGCGCTCTCCGAGTAACTCACGAAAACACTTAAGAATTCGGTTGAATTCGAGGACTCTATTTGAGTAGCATTTGAGCTATAACAAGCGAGAAGAACGAGTAAAACCAAGTAAAGAGTGAGATGAGCGGCCATGGCTTTAGTAGGGAATGTGTCCTAATTTTACGCTGCGCGTCCTGCAAAAAGTGTGGGAACAATGTCCAAGGGCTGTGGTTCAATAACCAAATTTCGTCACTTCATGTCCAGATACCCGAATTTGCAAGAAAAAGCTGCCATAGCGGCTGCTGAAAGATTAATGATTCAAACTATGGCGCGTTACGACCCCTCGCACGACAAATATCATGGTTAGTCAACATGGAAGGCTCAAGCAGATGTTGATATAAATCAGTTGAGCGTGTTCGCAAGACTGCTCTCGTTATTGCCAGATCCCTTCCAATAACCCCCGATCTTCTTGTCGTCGAACTTGGTGGGTCCCAAAACATATTCTCATTGTACCTCTCATTCATACTATATAGCGGCGCTTCTCCACGACATTCTTGACAAGAAGTATGTATCTGAAAAAGAATTGATTGATCCTTGCACCTATTTCACGCCCTTCTTCAATTCCATCGACACAGCTAACCCAGGACTCGATTTGATACCCTCTGGCCGTGCTCAACTCATATCCAATGTTGTTAACAATGTCTCATGGACCACAGAGAAAAAGATTCGCGACCAAGGTTTATGGTCTTCCTGGCATGAGACCTGCCTGGAACTCCACTGTGTCCAAGATGCAGACCGTTTGGATGCCATTGGTGCTTTCGGTACGTCTATTCATAGTCTTTACCCCAAATCTCCCCGAGATCCTCTGTGTCCTGAATTAATGAAGCTTATTTGCTCTGAGCGGCTATGCATCTGATGCATTGCATAGTGGTTGTCGGTGCCTTGATGCCCTTATAATGAGGGTGATAGGGCCTCGTGTTCGAGTTTCGGTGTTATAGTTATACTTTACCTTCTGGCTTGACTGTTGGACAGCTAAGTTCTAAAAGCTCCAGACAAGCACACATGGAACAAGGAAGCTGTTCGACGGCTTCGCAATGAGGATATTTTGAACACTTTCAATTTTGTCGTTCTCTCAAACATACACTCTAAGGCGCAGTGTCACTGACTGGTCTCATTTCTCCAGGAATCATGCGCTGCGCGGCGTACAGTGCCATCACTAATCGGTGGGTATTCTATTTTCAATCATCGGATACGGGACGTGCAATGCAACAGATCAGTAAATCACAAAATAATTCGCTGGCTAACTGGAAACGATATCATTCTAAATTCACCTCGTAGACCGTTGCACACACCAACTAATGACGCCGCTTTCTCAAACACAGCCATCTCACATTTCCATGACAAACTTGTGCACATTTACTCTCGTCTGAAAACAGCGCCAGGGAAGTCTCTGGGTAAAAGGCGTCATGAAGCTGTGAGCTATGGCTTTGCAGTCCCTTGAGATCGATCATGACATGGCATTTTTGTTAGTTGTTGGGATTTCTCGGTTTGATCGAAGGGGAAACTCAGCCGCATCTCTCCTGAGATATGTCAAATTTTCTGTCAAGGGTCATGGTTGGCAAGGCAGGACAGATGAGTAGTGGTAGGAGACATTGGCTAATGTTAGAATTCCAAACATGGCATCGCGTGTCTTATATACATACATACACACCAAGTCTTCGATGTCTCAGTGCGTAGCAAGCTTGTGTGAATGAAGTACTGAGCAAAGACTGGGTGACTTCCGTAAGGACCTGGGAAATTCTGAGAAGATGTAGTGCACATATGAAATTCCAGTCTGAGAAAAATGAATTTGATTCCCATAACGAAATCCCAGATGTGATGTCACGTCGTCACATCGTGTTGTATTAACATTCAACAAGCCAAAGAACAGTTTTGTGGATAATTTCTATGATAGAATATTGTGCTCGAAGTCTCTGACTTTGATCAGAACCATTAAACCTTTGCTGGCTTGGTATCTAGGGAAGTCTGGGAGAGGGTCTGGCAGATCACAACATGCTCGGCATCTCGGCATGGAACAGTCTGAGAAAATCTGAGGTCACAGATTTTCTCAGACGGGAAGTCACCCACTGAGTCCGCCTGATAATAACTGGACAGAGGAAAAAATTCTCCACAACAGTGAATATCCACTCCGATTGCCGTAGTGGGTACGATCGGGATATGTGATCTTGATCCGTCTGGGAAGGAGAGAACATCATCATGCTTAAAATTCTTGCATTTTGATACAGACTTTTCTGAAGAATCAGGGGTTCAGAATCAGGTGCTCTTTGGAAGAATCTGTCGAGATAGTGTGGGTCACGACCTGACACTCTTGTTGAGATGATCCAGTTCCTCATGGGTGACTGATAGGGATGGGAAACAGCCGGCCTTACTATGAAGCGGAGGACATGTGTTGAGAAGACAATTGATTGACGATTGATTGAGAGACCTTAGTAACAGATCCGATCACTTGGCGTGTGAACTTCCGACAGTCGTCTCTTGCTTAAGAATGCTTAAGAATGAGTGGAAGGAGAGATATTTGTTAGCAACTCACACCATGGCTGATACTAGTGAACCCACCTACGATATTATTTTTGCTGGAGGTAATTCTCGTTTTTCTGGTCTCAGGATGCCTTTCCTCAAAATTTATAGGAGGAGCGGCCGCTTGCATTGTTGCTGGTCGACTTGCTCAGGCCGATCCGACTCTCAAGATTCTGGTGAATACTGATGTTGCCTTTGAAATACTGTCAATAATTGTTTAGGTGCTTGAAACGGGGCCTCATACCAAAGATGATCTGGATCGTATCCAGCCTGCACGATACTTTCCAGCATTAGCCAAAGGCGGTGAAGTCTATGCTGTCCACGCTCCAAAGCCGAGTGATAAAGTATTGGGCCGTTCCTGCGCTACTGTTGCTGGTCGATGTGTTGGGGGTGGTTCTGCTGTCAATTGTATGTTCAGTGGATGTTCCATCTCCATCAAGTTCTCCAAGCTTACCAAGGTGTTCTAGTTATGGTATACTCCCGTACTTCTGCTTCTGATTTTGATGACTGGGCAAACGTGTATGGCAACAAAGGATGGGATGCGAAAAGCCTGATGCCTTTGATACGTAAGGTACAAGTACTAAGTCTTTTGATGTGTGACTTGATCTGATCATCTGCAGGCTGAGACCTACCAAGCCGTCTCAACAAACGATACCCACGGAAAGTCTGGACCTCTCAAAGTCTCTTTTGCAAAGTCAGGGTGCAATGTCGCCGAAGAATTCCTCGCTGTTGCGGCGGCATATGACTCACAACGAGGACCTATCGATGATCTCAACGGATTCCACGCGTGCAATGGCTATGGGGTGAGTAATCTCCACACTTGAGAAGAAGCGGGGATTGCTGATCTCAATTTGAACCTAGCGTTGGGCAAGGAAAGATTGGTTTAGTGTTTTCTGTTTTGCTCATTTTCATATTTGCACCACCACAGATTTATCGATGGGAAGACGGGAAGACGGTCTGATACGGCCTCCACTTATCTTTATCCTTTACTCGAAACGAACAAGAACCTAGTTCTGTTGCCTCGGAAGCGCGTTGTCCGTGTTATCTTCGAGTACATATCTTGTCCTCATTTGCCTATGTATGCTAAATCTTCATCAGAGGGAAACGTGCAGTCGGGGTTGAATATGTCAATGACGAGGAAAAACATGCGGATACTCCACAATCTATATTTGTTGCTCATGCTTCCCGCCAAATCGTCGTTTCAGCCGGTGCTTTTGGATCGCCTGCGATCCTGGAAAGGTGAGCAACAACTGCTAAGGGTCCTTCGTGTTGATGACCTTACCAATTCTAGATCTGGCATCGGTGCCTCAAAGGTACTCCGCATGTGCGACATCGAGCAGATTGTTGATCTTCCCGGTGTCGGAGAGAAGCTCAAGGGTGTGTCCAAATTCGTGAAGTGGACTGATTATCTCTTGATGAGAGAACAGATCATAACGTCAATTTCGTTCAATATCATGCTGCAGACTATGCGGACACTCTGGACCCCATCTTCTGGGGAGGGGAGGAAGGGGCCAAGCGTTCGTTGTCTCGAAAGTCTGGGCTGTTCAATGTCTGATCTAGGAGTGAATAGCGTTTGCCGAACAGTGGGCCGAGACCGGACAAGGCCTCATGCAGCATAAGTCAGTCGTGAGTTCAGAACATCGAATATTTCCGAGCTGATCATGGCTCTTTTCTCCCCAGTGGTATGGATGCAGGTATCAGACTACGGCCAACGGCCGAGGACCTGGAGTCGATTGGTCCCAGTTTCACCAATCGGTGGAACACATTTTTTGCTAATGCTCCTGACAAACCATTCATGCTGATGGCGACGATTGCTGCGTGAGTCACGATATCTACTCACACCCCTTTGTTGAGCTGTGATTAGATACATTGGCCCAACACCCAATGTCCCGCCCCGCAAGTTCTTCTGTATTCCCATCTACACGGTGAGTGTTGTCAGTGACTTCTATTTACGGACCATTTTCAGACATTTCCAGGCCTATCCCGAATCTACCGGATATTCACACATCACCTCGGGGCTCGATCCATATGCCAAACTTGACTATGACCCTCAGTATCTATCCTAGTAAGTCAAAGCTCCGCTGCTAGTTTTTCTGGTGCTCATCGCTGTTCCAAGTGAATCTGATCTCCAGGTCCTCGTCTGGGCATACAAGCATTCCAGAGAGCTTGTGCGCCGTATGCCGATGTACAGAGGAGAGTTTGTTTCAGAGCATCCCAAATTCCCAGAGGGAAGTGAAGCTGTTGCTAAACTTGCTGATGGACCAGTGCCGATCAATGCTCCAAAAATCAAGTACACAAAGGAAGACGATAAAGCTATCGAGGAATACGTCAAACAATACAGTGAGTCGCCCATTTGGAAATGCAGCCGTTATTTCTCCATCCTGACAAAAATTGTGCTTTCTAGTCGGCACTACATGGCATTCGGTATGCGGTTCATCTCCTCACTTTCAATTGTTCTGAAGCATCCTCCTTGTAGTGTGGCACCTGTGCCATGAAAGCTCGAGACCAGGGTGGTGTTGTGGATGAGCGCCTGAATGTCTACGGTGTAGAGAACCTGAAGGTTGCAGGTGCGAAGTCCTATTTCAGCACATGTTTCAGCACTTAGCAGACATCGTAGATTTGAGTATCGTTCCTGAAAACGTGAGCGCAAATACCTATAGCACAACGATAACGATTGGAGAGAAGGCAGCTGTTCTGATTGCTCAAGATTTGGGCATCACAGGTGTTACTGAGAGCGATTGAGCCCTTCGTTTAATAGTTAGCCAGATTAATAGAATTGTTTGGCACGTGAGGCAGACGCGTTATGTCACATATATTCCGCACGACATCAGTCTCAAGATCGTTTCCTTATGGCTCTCTGGGTGGACAAGGTAGACATAAACTCATCAGGAGATATGTCAAGTCTCACAAGGATACCAGTATCGACCGAAATCTTTGGATGCCCTCCATTACCACCAAGGTTTATCAGAACGTCTCGAATCGTTGGTTCGTCTACCACGTCTGCCATGGAAGTGCTCACACTCACAGTCTCCCAGGCATGCTCGGGAGATTTTCCTCATATCTTGTTCTATGGCCCATCTGGGGCTGGGAAGAAAACAAGGATAGCATGCACTCTCAAGCAGATTTTCGGGTCCAGTGTAGAGAAGGTGAGTTGGCTGGTTTGGAGCACAATAGAGCAGAAAATTAAACCTGGAGTAGCTGAAAATTGATCAACGTGTGTTCTTGTCGCCGTCTCGCCGGAAGCTGGAGATCAACCTCGTTCAAAGTAACTACCATATTGAGATCACGCCAAGGTGCGCTTCTCGCCAAGGAAGAGAAGCTTCTTGCTCAAATGAATTAGTGAGGCAGGAAACTATGATCGAGTGGTGATACAAGAGATCCTCAAGGAGATTGCCCAGACACAACAAGTGGACCTTAATGCCAAGCAGCGCTTCAAAGGTATGTTGTTTATGTTCAAAACATTTGTGTCTTGCCTGATCGTTTTGTACTAGTTGTCGTCATCAACGAGGCTGATTCATTGTCTAGAGATGCTCAGGCCGCTCTTCGACGAACTATGGAAAAGTACATGTCAAATTTGCGAATAATACTATGTGCAAATAGCACTGGTCGACTGATAGCGCCTATCAAGAGTCGGTGCTTGTTGATGCGAGTGGCCGCTCCAAATGCAGAAGAAGTATGCCCTGCTCACTGTCTTTGACCCCCTTCTGATTATCATTATTTATGTAGATGGCGACTGTTCTACGTTTTGTTGCTCATCAAGAACAACTCAAGGTACCTGATGCTGTTTTGAAACAAATCATTGAGGACGCAAACGGTAATATGAGGAAAGCCATTCTAGTCATGGAAGCTCTCAGGATGCAATCGTGAGTCTGGTGTCTCCTTGTTTGCAACGTACTCAAACTTTCTGTTAGGTCTGACTTTACGGGTTCTTTGGCTATTGCAAAACCAGATTGGGAGACATATTGCCACAAAGTCGCCGACCTAATCGTCACTGCGCAGTCTCCTGCTAGGGTCATGGAAGTCCGCTCGAAATTTTACGAGCTTCTTAGTCATTGCATTCCACCCACTACAATCCTCAAGGTACTCCGACCCTCCTAGCTATTTGTAATACCGACATACTCCAATTCAGACTGTTGCTGAGCGCGTGGTCGAACGCGTGGATGAAAGCTTGAAACCAGAGATTATACACTGGGCAGCCTTTTACGTGAGCGTTTTGGAAAAGTTTTATCTGGTGCTGTAATGTATGGTTTTTCATAGGAGACGCGGATGCGAATTGGCAATAAGAAGATCTACCATCTAGAGGCATGGGTAGTCAAAGTGATGAATTTGTACAAAGTATGCCTCTTCTTTCTATTGATCGATGAGGTGGCTAATAAGTTTGTCAGCACTTTTTCTACGACTTCGATATGAACGATATGAATTGAATCGGACATGGCAGTCACACATGCATGCCCAAGTCGTTTATCGTCTGAGGCCCCTCCTCGACGATCGTTGTTCCGAAGGTCAGCCTCAGGGAACGTGGATCTGGCACCCGAAAGGTGTGTTGGACAAGCGCTATTCCATTGATTGGGTCCAAGTATTTTTGTACAAGCTGGGAGGTACATGTTCAACGCACAAATCTATTGCCTCCATTGCGATAATTTATATCAAAATGACCGGGTGCATGCGTTGCTGTTTGACTTTTGAATTTACCTCGAGATGTGAAGCCGGTTAGCAAATGGCTGATGAGTTGTCATGCTGTGATACTGATCTATTTCTGGGTTACTATGTTCCATTTGTTCCATCCAAGGACTATAAAATGCTCTTAAAAGCAAAAACATTACATCCAAGACTCATGTCAAGCCCAACTCTTGACTGAATTGCCCCAACTGAGTCTCTCCCGCTGTGCCAACTTGTTGAGGTTTGTGCACTAGATTTGATATCTGGAGATTTTACAGGCTTGGTTGAACAAAGCTAAGGTTTTAATGTTGTTAGATTACTTAAGAATTAACATACGCCGTAATACATCACAACATACGCCATATGGGCTCTTTCATATCAACAGCTGCTAACCATCCTCAAGATTTTTCAGGACCACACACCCCTTCTGAGTGGGATGTTGTTGCTACCCGCGCTGCACTCATTGAACGACTTCCCCTTGAGTTAGTCAACGAGATCCTTCGCGAAGCACAATATTGGCCAATCATCCAAGGGTCCTGTGACTCTCACTTTCAGGTACAATCTGCGAACACTGATGGGAGCTTCGACGCTTCATATTTCTGCCTTATTACTCCTCCTATTCCAAACTCCCGAAGGATTAAAACAAGCCTGACACGGGCAGCCTGCAAAAGCGCAGACTATGACATTAGACGGAAGATTGAAAAAGTGGTATTCAGATTTACGAGCAGAGACCAAGGCTGGGAAGAAGATCTCGGATTGGATGGTATACTTCTAGCCGTCTGATCATCCTTGATCTATTCTTACGAGGGCTAAGCTCCTTACGCTGGGTCATGGACATGGTTTGATGCGGAGATTTGGCGCCCGGTGCTAACCGCCAATGACAGCCAGTCGGGAGTCGGATCCTCGATTGCGTCACCAACCCTTGTCAAGCCGATGATGTACTCTCCAACGGATGAGCTGCTACTGACTGCTGGCTATGTGCGAGTGATCCCTCCTGCGGAAGCGGATGTTCGGTCTGAGAAAGCCTGGGTCATTCAGCGAAATCTACGCGCCTCTGATACCATCCATCGGCATACAGTTACCTGGTACGACGGAGAACTCATTGGTCATGACTGTCAGGAGCACAGTGGCACTGATTTTTCCCCATCTATGACCCCGTCATTGCCGCTAATTTTGTCTGAAACCCAGGAGGATATATCTGTTATGTATGGCTGTGGGAACGGGTTTGGATTTATAAGTACCCTGCAACCAGGTGATCGGATTGCCGTCATCGCGCGAGCAAAGGTACAGCCTTCACTCTTCTGTTGTCAAACTTGTAGTATGCTGACATTTCGAACAGTTTCATGGATGGTGCAATCGCATTCACGGAAATATGACTGTGGATGTTGTATATAGTATCTCTTGATCTGGAACCCTGAAAACATGCCTGAGCTCCATGTAGTCAACTGCTGACATCCAACCCCATGCATAGATTGTTGAGGGTTGCACAATCTTGGTCGGTCAATTGTAATTCATTGGCATGAGGGCCGGTTCAGATTGACAAACGAACGAATGGTATATTATGTCCAAGTACTCATCAGAGGAGAAATCCTGTTTTATTTCCGGAGGGAGTCTATTTCCTACATGCCAGATACTTGGTATCATTTTCAGGCTCGCTGTGGATTTTCTTGACCCTGATAATTGCGAACAAACTTCGAACCATGCCGACCCGAGTGTACACTTTTTCCGACCAACTGTTTGTCAGCTTTTGTCAGTGTCGCCTGTGGTTGCCCATATCAAATGAGGAACTGATGATGCCTTTTTGAGTGATTTAATGCCGATCGGCACTCTCAGGGGTTGGGGAATGAAGGAAATGAACTCCACTATCTGCATTATTCATTATCTGCCTACATTGAACGCTCCATCAAATCTGTTATCACCTGGACAATTTCTTGTGGTGCAGCTATCTGTACCTTGAGTGAAGCATGCGGTTGCATGTCAGGAGACGTCTTTTCTTGTTCATTAACTCTGTACATTTGGGTTCCCTCCGAAAATTCCCGATGTGTTCTTCCTTAGAGCACCAATTTCACCTGTCTTAATTAGAGAACCTTCAGTTTCGCATAACAGCTTAGACCCTTGGTCCACAAATTCTTGGCGTGTGACGAAATGCAAATGACTGAGCAACCAAGTGATCACTGCCACAAGACGTGAGACCACGCACATCCGGATCAGTGCCTTCGTGAATGCCGTATTGACAGGATTCCGGCCAATCACTTATCTGAGCAAGGGCCAATATATACGCCGCCCGAAAGATCTTCCTTACCCTAATACTTCCCTAGCTGTAGACACCATAGCGATGTCGAAAGAGAAGGGCCATGAGACTTCCAGTATCGCATCTGGCTCTCAACCCTATGCTGAGCTCTACGATCCTTCGAAAGAGAGTGTCTGGACTCGTGTCGGCGTTACATGGGAGAGTTTCAAGAGGGCACCGGGGACAACAGGGTATGGCCTTCCCATGATTTTTCACTTGGAACCCGCTCTCAGTTCTGAGGATTTTTGTCGTCACCAGTGGTCAGATAGTCGCTGGCAGCAACAATGTCAAAGATGTTGAGAAAGTTATGGCTGATGCTCCGATGTTGCAGCAGAAAATGAAGTCGAGGCATCTCACTATGATCGCTGTCGGTATGGATTTTTCGCTGTAAAAGTTACCTGATCTCGTCATCCCCTGTGCAGGTGGATCAATTGGTACTGGCTTGTTCGTTGGCTCCGGGTCAGCCCTTGCTGTTGGTGGCCCCGCTGGACTTCTCATCGCATGGTTTTTGATTGGAGTTATGTTGATCAACGTCACTCAGGTATGTTATGTCCAAAGTACTCTGAGCGCAGGTTGCCAATTCGGTCTTAGGCAATTGGCGAAATGTCGATCCTCTATCCCGTTTCGGGGGGGTTCTATACGTGGGCAGTTCGATTCCTTGATCCATCGTTCGCATTTTCCATGGGCTGGAATTATGTATTTCAGTGGGCTGTTGCATTACCTCTGGAGATCACTGTAGCAGCAACTACAGTGAATTATTGGCCAAATAATGTGCCATTTGCTGTTTGGATTACTATATTCTGGGTGGCTATCCGTAAGCTCTTCTGATTAGTTCTCTTCCTGAGGCTCATTACATTGATTATGATAGTAATTATTAGTGTTTTCGGCACACTTGGTTTCGCAGAAGAAGAGTTCTGGTCTTCGTGTCTGAAACTTATCGTTGTCGTGATGTTCATTCTCATTGGCATGTGAGTGGTCCTTCTAGCTGTTTAGGGTGAGACCTAATTTATGTATCCATAAAGTGTTTGTATATGTGGTGGTGGTCCTGATTCAGGAGAATTTAACCATTACATCGGTGGTTTGCGTTGGCATGATCCTGGTGCTTTTGCCAATGGATTTCAAGGTCTGTGCGCTGTATTCGTGACAGGTAAGCCCTCCGTATTCTTCCTCGAAGGCTTGTACTGAAGTGCTCTGAACCAGCCGCCTTTTCTTTTTGTAAGTATCAGTGGAAATGTCAAGCGTATTTATTCATAATTTTCAGCTGGCACGGAGTTGGTGGGCCTTGCGGCCGCCGAGACTCCCAATCCTCGTGCTTCAATGCCTGGAGCCGTTAAGGGAACTTTCTGGCGCATTGTGAGCCTTATTCTTCTGAGCCCTGTTGATTCTGATATCAATCAAGACAATCATTTATGTGACTTCCTTGACCATTATCGGTCTTCTCGTCCCCTTCACGGAGCCTAGACTCACACGTGGCAGCGGGGCTGGTGCGTACGATAGTCTCGACTACATAATCACATAAAAATCCACTGATCGTTTATAGGTGCTTCACCCTTCGTTATTGCTCTCGATCTTGCACATATTAAAGGGCTTAATCGTATGTTGATCATTTCATTAGTCTATTTCAATTCCATTCAACGCCTGTCTAGATTTTGTCAATGTTACTATTTGTATTTCAGTGCTTTCTATCGGGCTCTCATGCGTTTTCGCTTCATCACGCACAATCACTGCACTAGCTGAGACAGGGTTTGCTCCAAAGATCTTCACATATGTTGATAAATCGTCACGCCCTCTCTGGTCTGTTATTGCTACGATGGCTTTCGCGCCGCTTGCCTTCATCAACCTTGCAAATCAGGGAGCCGTGATCTGTGCGTATTTCTCTGATAAATCTTTAAGAGATGATGACTGAAAACATCTCCATAGTCAACTGGCTTATTGCATTGTCAGGGTTATCTTGTCTGTTTACGTGGATGTCAATTTGTTTATGCCAGTAAGTTAACAACCTCATAGTGTGCAGGCCCAATTTCTGATTTTACCGAAAATCCAGTATCCGGTTCCGTCGAGCTTGGAAAGTCCAGGGTCATTCAGTTGACGAACTGCCTTTCCGTGCATTTGGTGGCATCTGGGGATCATGGTTTGGGGTTATCCTTATAACTCTGGTGCTAATTGCCCAGTTCTACATCGTCAGTGTTTGTGCAGTTCACTGTGGTAGGCTTCACGCAGTTTCTTCGTCTAGGCTATTTGGCCCGTTGGCGGAATGCCTGATACGTCTCAAGAGGTTGCCAATTCCTTCTTCCGTGCGTTTGGGCATCTCTCTTCTGTAATCATTTTTCGATGGATTAAACAGAGGCATACCTTGCTTTCCCTGTCTTGATTATTTTCTATATCGGCGGATTAGCCTGGAAGCGGACTCTACCTCAACGAGCCCACAAGATTAACCTTGACTCTGGACGCAAGAGTTGGTACACCGCGGAAGAAATGAATGCTGTAAGTGGAAGCTTTTATTCATTTTGATTGAGTGATCTGATGGAATTGGTATAGTGGCGAGCGGAACGCCGGGAAGCTCCACTTCATATTCGTCTTTTCAGGATGCTGTTTACATATTAAAATGTTTGTGTTCTACCTTTGCTGCACTTTCGCTCTATATGTAAGATGTTGAGTTTAGGATACGTATTCCATGTCTGATTTCTGTGAAAGCCTAATTATCAGACTACGCCCCTACTTTATTCTGCACGAGTATAATTAAGTAGCTGCTTCACCCCCAGTTGTTGAATACTCGCCTTATTCAGTGCTGTACGCGCGTCAGTCATTATGATGATATGAGGCTTGTGTCCAAGACATTGAGGCTGGTCTCTGGGGTGTTGTGGACTTAAGGGGGAGGATTGCTGTACAAAGAATAGGATAGTAACGGGTAAGGGGAATGCAACCAAGTGCGTGCAAGCGTCGGACTAATTGTCTCGGGCGTTGGGTTGCGTGTTTAGATGTCTCAGACAATTCTTGAGTTGTTTCCCTTACGCCACACTCTCACATTTGCTTCCCTTAAACAGGTCAGCCTTGCCTTGTCACACCGCCAATTGACTGGACTAGCTTGATACCCAGCTCTGTGTCATGTAAGCCACCAACATGCCTGCCAGCACCTCACTGACAACATTCAACCAGTTTTGGTCATTGTGACCTTGAAACTAGAGTCCACATCATGAACAACTGCAGCTGTTTCATGTATAAATCTGAAGATGGAATGGTGTGTTGAACTATGATCAGGGGAGATACAAACGGATAGTGAATACAAACTACTCACACTACTTATATCTATCTACATCGTGTAACATAGCTACCAATATCAATTGATCCCATCATGCGCATCGCGCAGGCTCGCATAGAATCCAACATGATGAACTAAGAATCCTTCATTGTTTGTTTGGACTACACAACTTGGTAGATGTTAACTTGTTTACAATTCCTTCCTCCTTTTCATTTTCCCCTTTTTTCCCTTTCTTCAAATATTCTGGATTAGTTGCAAGTAATGATAAGACTTTGTAGTGCTACTGTGGACTCCGCATTGTGAAATTCAAAAAACAATATAGAACATGTGACACTCATTTTTACAATAAGCAAGCCAGTGCAAAGAGGACCCAATACTAATTATCCTACTTAGATACCGACTTAGATAAAGTTGAAACAAAAGAATCATATGCATTGCACAGTCTCGCATCCAAATTCCAACACAAAAGGCCAGAGGATGTGAGACTTATTGTAATTGTGCCATGAGGCAGCTTGATTTGATCCTCGAGCAATTGTATAAATAACGGGGATTTGGTTTAATTCCTTTTCATACCTTCCTTGATACTTATTCACGGTGCTTGCTCTCTGTTTGCTTTTTGACTTTTTGACATCGAGATGCTCATTCTACACCCTGAAAGCCAGTGTGACATTTGTTTGGAGCATTACGCATGCAATTCGTCTGGACAGTCACCTCATGCGATACCCTGTGGACACATTTTCTGTGAAACGTGAGTGTTGTTGCATGTTCTTCTCAGTCATCGAAGAGGAACTTTTTCATCTGCTTTTTTCCCTCTTCGACTTTGTGGACTGTCTCTTATATATCCTTGGTACTTCTGTATCGTGTGGCTCACCGCCTTTTTGTTTGTTTATTGATTTTTTTGCGAAAGCTCACCACCTCCCAAAAAATCAGCTGTCTAAGAACATTTCGCCCTCCGAATTGCCCGTTATGTCGCCAATATTTTTTCTCGGATCAAATCAAGAGACTCCACGTCGATAGACTGGAGCCAGATAAAGAGAAACAAATCGATTTTTTGAATCAAATTATCCTTGGGTGGTGTGAGATGAATGATCAGCAGTTCGAAGTGTTGTTATCGCCTGTTCAGAGCTGGTTAGCACCGAGAGATGTTCATGAAGTATGTTTTGTTTTTCCTCTTCTCCTAGGCCTTCTTCCCCTAGTCCCCTCTGCGCTATGATTGAACGCTGATTTTTTGCATTTCTTTTTTGTTTTCTTTTTTGTAGTGTGAAGTCTTGAGAAAGGCTGTCGTCATATTGACCAAGTATCAGCTACTTAAAGCTCGGCAGTTGAAAGAATGCAACGCGATGGAAAGGCTTGTTAATAGGGTTAAGGAAGATGCCCTGGAAAGAACGAAACGGAAAGAAAATTGGAAGGCTCTTGAATCTCAATTACGACAAGAAATACAGGACTTGAAAACGTGCGTTCCAAACCCCCTACTCTTCTCTCCCTCCCAAATACATTGGAGATCTTGACTGAAGTATCTTAATATTTTAGGATGGTATGATTATGTCTTTGTTGTGGTGATGGATAGTCCTGATTTTTTTTGAATGATACAAAGACACAGATGGGAGATGGGACAATCAAACAGTTATTAAAAGTTTTGGCTGTTCTTTGCGGCTCAACTAAAGATTCGATACTCATAGCGTACGTTTTTAGAATACTTTCCTCTTTTTCTCTCACCCCAAGTGATCTTCGTCCTGATTTGCCTCTCTTTCTAGGAAGGTAAGTCTGATATACTGGTCAATCAAGTGTAGTCCGTTGATGCCTTGGTCTTCGATAGATTACAGAATACGAGACGACCCTGAGACAGCTCACACTGCTCGTCAAGGAGCAAGAGGAAACGATAGGGAGCCTACGGAGAGAGCTTGAATACTACATGAATCTCAGTTCTTTATTCCGGTCGAACCCTCTTCCACGACCTCCTGAACCAGTCCCCTTTGAACGCCAGCCACGCTTTTCTCAAACCCTCATCTACAATAATCAATGTATTCCTATGATGACAGCTCATGAGAACAGTGAAAACGAAAACTCAAATAATAATTCCTATCTGTCTCCTCCTACTCGAATTTCGAAGAAGAATAAAGGCAAAGAACGTGAACCTGGCCCATCATACGACCTTTTGATCACATCTTCCATATCAACAGCAACAACCACCTCTGATTCTACAACGACACCGATAGTCGCGCATCCTCTCTCGACTTCTCAGAATCGCACCGGTTCCATTTTATCACCTGAACAAGTTCTTCGTAGTGCATCACCCCGTTGTAATGTGGTTCCAGCGTCCACATCAGAACCTGTTGTACCTGATGCACTTATCAAATATGATCCAAAACTAGTATCGGAAGCACGACCTGATCAACTTGTTCCTCCTAGACCTCCCAACCCTTTGATCTCACTCTCTCATGGCTCGATGGGAAGACAAGGACAGACAATGTCAGACTCCCCTCATCTTCGTCTTGTGAGAGAGCCTGTGATTGGTCGGGTGGGTCCTGCAAGAGCGGGATATCATTTGGCAGAGTATACGCCTGGTGAGGTAGCAAGAGTGATTACGGATCTACCACAAGGAAATGCGAGTACAAGTGTGGTAGCGTGCGTTAATGAGAGATGTTATAGGGAAAGAAAGACAGAAGGTCAGAAGGGTCTGGATAATATGAATGCAGTGAGCAATGCCTTGCCTAAGATTGTGGGTGCAGCGCCGATCGCTCGGTCGCGTCAGGGTGGGAGTTTTCAGGTCTACGATAATCATGTTGCCAATGGCGACTCAGTTCTGCAGGTTCCATCCTTTGGCAGAACAGATGATCACCAAAATTTCCGAATGGCACCCCTCCATTATCCATCCCTCGTATCTGAGTCCCAAAGTCGAAGAACCCAAGTCGCAGCAGATCAAAGCGAAACTGACCCCTCGACCACCAGATTTTTGGGTTTGACTGAGGATGGTATGTCGACCAGAGAAGTCCCCCAGAGTCACCATATATCAGGATCGGGATTTTCTTCGGCATTGTATGGTACAACCAATCCCGATGAAACCACGACTTGTTCAAGAACAAGGCCTTCACATCAAACTGGTTTGCCAGGTCAGTCAGTTCAACCTATCCTGGTTCCTGTAACCACTGTCCCGAATGCAACGACCGTTGTCACCGCAGCAGAAGCTTCATCTACCAGGGGTACCGCAACTCATCTTACCTCATCTGTGAGGACAACGTCTTCACCCAATGTACATTCAATGCCCCTTCTTGACTGGCAAGGTACAGGATCCAGCTTGGATTTAAACTTGAGAGGCTTTGTTTGTGATGCGGTGACGACCATGCTGAGCTCAACCGATGTGGACTTGGAAAATTGGAGACCTCGTCTTCCAGAGGGCATGGCCGTGAGCCATCATAGTACAGGAAATTTGACTGCGAGTGTGAACCGGATAGAGGCAAATGATAGTAATGGGTTTCCCATTTTGAGGGAGAGTGATGAGGAGAGGACACCTTTGAGTCAATTACCGGGGACTTTGGTATTGAATCTTGGGGCAATAAATAGGGATGGAACAAGACCAGAATCAGATGTTGCAAGTCCACAAGTATCTTCCAGGCGTAGAGATGATGGATATTGGGACAGGGAAGAAGGCAGTGTCGGAGACAGGGATAGAAATATCAGGACAACTCGAAGCCAGGACGGGACCGAAAGACGAGAGGGATGGAATTCGATATACACCCCGATGGTCTCTATGACAGAATGCGCAACTGAACTTTCCCCGGGATCCAGCCAAGTGCAACCCTTATACTTAAAGTTGCAACAGTTGTGGCATGAGAATGATCCTCAAGCGCTGTCATCATCGAGCCACACCCAACCAACCTTTTCAATTTCACCTTTGCCTTTGCCCCAGACTCAACCACAGTCACATACTGCCAGTCAACCGCAACCACAAGTTCAATCACAATCGCAGTCTTGCCGTTTGAATCATCGACTATCAATCTCAATAGCACATCAAACTGGTGAACCCCAGCACGCAGAACCTCAATCAGCTGCGCCTAACACGGCAACTTTACACGCTCTGTCTGACTGGTCAGAAGTTGGATGTCACGCTGAGGATGGTCTTTCTACCTCGCACTCACACCTCCAACTCGGCACCTATCCAAGTAACCAGTTCAACAACGGTGGTAGTCAAAATCTACTTACTTCCCCTACGTTGTTCGATTCCAATTCAAACACAAATGCATTAGGCTTGGATGGTCTGAATGAACCCCAGTCTCTGCCCATCGCTGCCCCGACGCCAGTTGTGTCAAGTACGAGTTTTTTGGAGTCGTTCAGTCAATGATAATTCTCTTGAGGTATTACGATAAAGTTGTTTTTACTATTTGTGAATGATGGGATAGGATCTCTTTTGTCGTTTATCTAGCTGCATGCTGTACCACCTGGTGTGACTCCTCAATATATCTGAATCTTGATTGGAGTATTGAGACGGAATCTGGTCCAACGACAGAAAATGCAGCCCCTATAAAAAGTCAACAGAATCTTCGACCTTCATTACGATATTTTAAATGTCTTCTCCGCGTTTCAGAAGATCTTGCTTCATCTCCTCGGGAACAGTCACGCCTGGGTTCGAAGATGATAAAGGAGAGGATTCGGGGCTCGTTCTGCCTTGGCATCTATAATTTCAGGTGAACAAGAGATCGATTTTGAGTTGGTATCATTTGACTGTGCGTCGAACTCGGTAGGCATACCGTCCGAAAGCCGATGTCTGGAAAATTAAACATATGAGGTCTGGACGCCCCACCGCTCCGCAATCACACAGCATCTGTCTTCCTTATTCTGCCTAGTTTCTTCTGCGGTTATCCATTTGAGGCAGATATGTGTTATTTTCGGGAGTCCATTCGTGAATTTCTGGATACACCAAGTTGACGAACAGATCCCCAACTGGTGTTTCGACGTCAAAAAAGAATTCTGTCTGATATTTGGTCATGGTACACTGCGCCACATGTCTTACGAAATTCAAGTCGTTGCAAAATTCACTTCTCGCGGGAGTGACGAGATCGGCCTATCCCAAACAGCGCTTCAGAGGTGACGACGCCAATACTGCATCCCACAATATTACTCTGACAATTTATCAGTGCAATACGTCAGATGTTCTCCTTGAGTGAAGATTTTACTTGTGATGCATTTCACCCTGAAATTCGTCTTGATTTTCCTGACTTGTTTGAGGCCCGGTCTACACTTTGAGGTTTCTGCTTCCTGCGTGAACTCCAGGAGAAGTACTATCAAATGTTCTTCAACGACTTCTGCGATGCATCTGATCAGCTTCGAGACAAAGTTGTTAGAAGATTCTGTGTGCTTCGTAGTGCGATTTGATTCGGAAAATAACTCTGATCAAGTAAATATTGAGGCTGAAAATGAAAGAAGGATTGGACATACCCCCATACCTGGTAATTCTGAGGAATGACTCAGGTCTACCTTTGTCGCAAAATGTATAAATAGTGTCATCTAATGTACATTGCATTTCGCCTCTCCCAGAAAGAGATGGCTACAGAATCTTGAGAAGGTGAACGGCAGATCCAGGATACCTGATTCCTGCTTCCTGCCAGGGGTCAAGTTGCAGCATCAGTGTAAATTTGTATGAGGTATGATTGTGCTTCTCAAAACATTTCCCTCTGTGACTTAGAAGTTGGGAGTCAAATAGAATGAGCCCAAGTGAACAGCATAAGAAAACTTTCTTCTCGATGCAGCTAGAAACAGTAATGTTAGGACTCTTCACCATCACAATCATGCTCAAAGAGGAGGCACTTGCTGTCAGAGCAATC
>Ga0153966_100075_pt1 | contig 71637 bp, 100 predicted proteins | sample TSFL050MetaG_FD_104738 | JGI IMG/M metagenome (GOLD analysis project Ga0153966, IMG submission 104738) | Attine ant fungus gardens microbial communities from Florida, USA - TSFL050 MetaG | ecosystem: Host-associated > Fungi > Mycelium > Unclassified | place: USA: Florida, Paynes | collected... | reverse complement strand
GGGATCACATGACAGGTCACATGATGGAATCTTCTGGAAGGTTCAGTAGTATAACGATTGAAGTCTTGGTTGAGTAACCTTAACCTCACTTGCACTCCAAGTCAGAGTTTGACAAAGAGAACTTGTTAGAGTTCTTGCTAATTGGTTCAGCTACTTATACACAAATATGTGTTTACAAGTATTTGTCTAACTATTTTATCCCACGCATCTCTTTTGAGTCATGATGTCCCATGCACATTTATTATTACATAATTCTCAGAAAAGAAAAAGGAATAAAATAATCTGCTGCCACGGATCGTCTAGCTCACCTGCCATTTTATAACACCACCCCCCTCTCAAAGGTCCTTGTCCCGAGGATTTCTTTTATAGCTCATTGTATGGGTCCCTTAGGTCATCCATATCCTGATTTTTATCTCCCAGTTCCTCCAAATATTTTCTATCTTCCTCAAGCCTCCATTGATCTTCCTTGTCTTCTTCTTTGTCCCATTCTTCTATCTTCCCTCCCTTATATTTTTCCTTTTCTTCCATTCTTTTCAGGAATGGGTTCCTACTATACCTAGAGAACGGATTTCTCTTCCACTGTCTCCAATTTTCCTTCATTTGTTTCCAATATTCTCTGTCGTACTTCTTGTTGCCCCATCTATAGAGCAATTTCACTGTGTATCTTCCTGGCAGTTCTCTGCTAAATGTTTTTCTATCTCTCTCTACCTCTTGCCATCTTCCTTCCTCTTCTTCTTCCCTACTGTATTTCTTTTCAAATTCTTCGACTAGCTCCATGGCATTCTTCAGATTCTCTCTACTTTCCCAAGTGTCTTCCTCAGCTGTACATCCTTTCCATTGCACTAGGTATTTGTCCCTTCCCTATACTTTTCTTTTGTTCATGATCCTTTCTACCTCCCATTCTTCTTCTCCCTTGATTACCACTGGTTGTGGCGTTTCTTTCCTCTGTCCCTCTACTTGTAACTTGTACCATTGTACTCGACTGACATTAACTACTGGATGTATTCTAACTGTAGTAGACAGCTCCAATTCTATTGTATTACTGGAAATGATTGCCTTTACTTTGTAAGGTCCTACAAAGTGTTCTGTGAATTTATCCGTGCATCTTCCGACCATTTGGTACTTTAGATCCTTAGTGCTGAGCAGCACCAAGTTGCCTATTCTATACTCCTCCACTTCCTCTCTTTCTCTATCAGCATACCACTTCATCTCTTCCTGCACTTTCTATAGCGCTGCCTTCACCTCCTCTTGCATGTTCTTTATTCTTTCTGCAAACTTTTCTGCTCCTTTGTATTTCTCCTTCTTCCTTATCTCGAATCCCATTCTAGGATCCTGTCCACTATTTGCCTTAAAGGGCAAAACCTTGGTTCCCGCATGTACTTTGTTGTTATAGACAAACTCTGCCATTCCTAGCCACTCTGGCCACTATTCTTACCTATGATTGATAAACATCCTGAGGTATTGTTCTAACTCCTGGTTCATTCTCTCAGTCTGCCCATCTGTTTGTGAATGGAAAGCAGTCAACAGTTTGGTGTCAATCCCTAGCATTTGATTCAACTCCTTCATAATTCCTGCCACAAATTGTGGTTCCCTATCAGAGATAATACTATCTGGTAGTCCATGTAACTTCCAGACATTATCTCTAAACAATTGTGCTAGTCCTTCTACGCTTGTTCTCTTTGTAGTAGGTACAAAGTGTGCCATTTTTGTGAATCTGTCAACTACTACTAAGATTGCATTGTATCCTTGAGCCAAAGGCAACTTCGTAATAAAGTCTGCACTGATATGGGTCTATGCTTTCTCTGGAATCAAGTTTGGCATCAGTTTCCCTGCTGGTGGTTGTGTTTGATTCTTATTGTGCTGACAGACATTGCACCCTTCCACATATCTCTTCACCACCCTAGTGACCCCCAGCCACCAAAAATTCCTTGTCACCAACTCTGCTGTCTTCCACTGTCCTCCATGTCCTCCTACAGGCATATCATGGTGTAGCCTGATCACTTCCGCTTTTAACTTCTCATCCCTAGAGACATACACCTTTCCTTCTTTCAACATTAGGCCGTTTTCTTGACACCATTCTTTATCTCTTAACATCTTCACTCCTGCCCACTTCATTTCTTCCACTACTTTCACCACCTCATCATCTTTTGCCTCACATTTTCTTACTTTATCCAGCAAGTCCACCCCTTCTATAACTACTTCTGTAATTCTAATTCTTTTCATTTCTAACCACTCCTTCTTTACCAACATCTGCTCTTTGTTATCCTTTTCCACCCCAATCTCCCAATCTGGCCTCCTACTCAATCCATCCACCTTTCCCATCTTGCTTCCTGAAATGTGCTTCAATACAAAGTCGAATCTGGACAAGTATAGAGCCCATTGTGCTTGTCGCCGATTTAATCTTTGAATACTCCAGATTCTTGTGATCTGTCCATACTTCAAATTTACTTCTTGTTCCTTCCAGGAATGCCTCCAAACAACGTATTACTACCAACATTTCTTTGTCATGTATTTTGTAGTTTCACTCAGTTTCATTTAATGACTTAGAAATGTAGGCGACTGGTCTCTACTTGTTATCTTCACACTTAATGGATAACACTCCTCCTGTGGCAAAGTTAGAAGCATCAGCTTCCACTCTAAACTCCTTATCTAGATCAGGTGCCACTAATAGAGGTCTATTTGTGAAAACCATCTTCAACTGTTTAAAGGCCTTCTGCTGTTCATCTCCCCACCTCTATTTTTCTTCCTTCCTTGTTAGATTGTTCAAGGGTCGGGCTAGCTTGGCAAAGTCCTTTACAAAGTGCCTGTAATAATTGGCTAGACCCAGGAATTTCCTAATGTCTCTGACTGTTTTGGGTATAGGCCAGTTTAACACTCCCGCCACTTTGTCTTCCTCTATTTCAATCTTCCCTTCACCCATTACTACTCCCAGGAAATTCACTTTCTGCACCTTCTAAGCACATTTCTCTGGTTTTATGTATAGGTCATTCTCTTCTAGTGTTTTCAGCACTTCTTCCACCAGTTCATTGTGCCCCTCCTCTGTCTCCGTTCCTATCAACACATCATCCACAAATACTGCCACTTTCTCTTCATTGATCATGTCTCTCAAAATTTCATTCATCATGCCTTAGAAAGTGGCAGGTGAATTTGTCATTCCGAAAAACATAACTACTGGTTCATATGACCCCACATGAGTAGTGAAGGCCACCTTCCACTCATCTCCCTCCTTAATCCTCACATTGTTGTAGCTCTACTGGAGATCCATCTTAGTAAACACTCTTTTGTTGCCCATAGAATCTACTAGATCTGTAATTAATGGCAGAGGGTAATTGTTCTTAACCATCTGCTTATTGAGTCTCCTGTAGTCCATAACCATGTACTTCCCCCCATCCTTCTTGCCCACAAAGAACACCAGCAACATCTGGGGCAATTTAGAAGATCTGATGTAACCCTTCTTCAAATGCTCGTCAACAAATTTCTGTACCTCTTTCTTTTTGTTTCTGGAGAGAGGATACACTCTCACTTTGCTTGCTTTGAAATCATCATTGAGATCTATCACATGATCCCATGTCTTTCTAACTGGCATTCTTTCTGACTCCACCTTCCCAAACACTTTCAACCACTTATGGAACCTCTTGGGTACCATTTCCTCCATCTTCCTATGATCCACCTCCATTTCTTCCTCTCTTCCCCAATCTTCCTTTTCATCTACTGCCCATCTTACAATTTTCTTCTCATCTTCTCTTGTTTTTTTCTTCCCCTTTATTCTTACCACTTTTCCACACAATGGTGGGCATCTTGTCATTCTTACTTCTTCTTTCTCCCAATCTATTTCTGGATTATGAGCTGCCAGCCATGGCATACCCAAAATTATGTCTGTTTTCCCTAGTTCACAGACATCCATTTGAACTCTCTTTACATGTCCTTTGTAGAACATATTAACTTCTACCTCATGTGTGATTGCACCTCTACTGTTCCCAGTGCCATCCACATTTCTTACTTGCAGAGGTCGGTCCAACTTCATCAACTTGTATCCTCCTTTCTGAGCTAATTCTTTGCTCATGAATAAGCCTGTTGCTCTGCAGTCGAGCAATGCTCTCACTGTTCTTCCTTTGTGAGTATCTATCTTTTCAATACCCACATTCATCCATACTTCTCTTAGATGCTTAAACGTTCACCTCACTTCTCTCGCTTCCACCTTTTGCACTGCCTTCTGATTGACAGTTTCTACCACTCTCCTTGGATCAGTGATTCTAGCCCTCCCCTTCTGGGCCCTAGGCACTGTCCATTCTACCTCTCCTCCCCAATTCCACCATGGTGTTTTCTTTCCTGTCCTACATGGCGGACAGAAAATCTCTCCTTTCTCGTTTCTCTCTACTCCTTCTTTCACTGCATCTCTCATATCACATGCACTACACACCACTCTTTCTGCTCTCCCACTTTGCGCTTCTCTCTCTCTCCACTCCTTTGCCTCTCTGCAACCTTCATACCATATGTGCAAAAGTTGCCTTTTACTCAGAAACCCTTGTTCTTGGTTCTCCTAAGTCTTTGTCCCCTTATAATCACATTCTCTACATTCTACAAACATCACAACCTCTCTGGGTGTTGTCCACCCTTCCATACACATTGCCGCCCCCCTTGGGGAAAGCCCCTTTGCTTGACTATGCTCCTTCACTTTCTCCCATACTTTACGTAGGGGTACCACTTTGTCATGAATCGTGACACGAGAACTTTTCTTTTCTGATTTTACTTTTCTATTTTTATAATGGACTTACATAATCAAGGAAGTCACATGATATGTCACATGATCACCGTGGGAAAGTAGTGCACAGACCAAGTAGAATAGGTATAAGTAGTGTACTCAAATCCAGCAGGAACTCTAACAAGTTCTGTAGTAATCCTTAGTGGAGATAACCTCAGATCACACTCTAAGTCAGAGTTGACAAAGAGAACTCGTTAGAGTTCCTGCTAATTGGCGCAGCTACTTATACACAAATATGTGTTTACAAGTATTTGTCTAAACTATTTTATCCCGTGCATCTCTTTTGAGTCATGATATCCCATGCGCATTTATTATTACATAATTATGAGAAAAGAAAAAGAAATAAAATAATCCACCGCCATGGATCGTCTAGCTTGCCTGCCGTTTTATAACACCACCCCCCTCTCAAGGGTCCTCATCCTGAGGACTTCTTCATAGCTCATCGTATGGGTCCCTTAGGTCACCCATATCCTGATTTTTGTCTCCTAGTTCCTCCAAGTATTTTCTATCTTCTTCAAGTCTTTGTCGATCTTCCTCATCTTCTTCTTTGTCCCCTTCCTCTATCTTCCCTCCCTCATACTCTTTCTTTTCTTCCATCTTTTTCAAGAATGGATTCCTACTATACCTAGAGAACGGATTTTTCTTCCACTGTCTCCAGTTTTCTTCCATATGCTTCCAATACTCTTGGTTGTACTTCTTGTTGCCCCATCCATAGAGTAATTTGGCCGTGTATCTTCCTGGCAACTCTCTGTTAAATGCTCTCTTGTCTTCTTTAGCTTCTTGCCATCTTACTTCTTCCTCTTCCTCTCTACTATAGTTCCTTTCAAACTCTTCTACCAATTCCATGGTATTTTTGAGATTTTCTCTACTCTCCCATGTGCCCTCTTCTGCCATACATCCCTTCCATCATACCAAATATTTATCCCTTCCCCATACTTTTCTCTTGTTCATAATTTTCTCTACCTCCCATTCTTCTTCCCCTTCAATTACCACTGGTTGTGGCATTTCTTTTCTCTGTCCCTCTACTTGCAATTTGTACCGTCGTACTTAGCTGACATTAACTACTGGATGTATCTTAACTGTGTTAGGCAGATCCAATTCAATTGCATTACTAGAAATGATTGCCTTCACTTTGTACGGTCCTACAAAGTGTTCAGTAAGCTTCTCTGTTTGTCTTCCGGCCATTTGGTACTTCAGGTCTTTAGTGCTGAGTAGCACTAAGTCGCCGACTTGATATTCCTCCACCTCTCCTCTCTCCCTATCTGTGTTTCGCTTCATATCCTCCTGCACTTTCTGTAGTGCTGCTTTTGCTTCCTCCTGTACTCTCTTTAGTTTTTCCGCAAACTTCTCTGCCCCTTCATACTTCCCCTTCTTTCTCATCTCGAACCCCATTCTAGGATCTTGTCCATTATTTGCCTTAAAGGGCAAAACCTTGGTCCCTGCGTGCACTTTGTTGTTATAGGAAAATTCTGCTGTTCCTAGCCACTCTGGCCATTGCTCTTGTCGATGATCAATGAACATTCGTAAGTACTATTCCAGTTCCTGATTCATCCTTTCTGTTTGACCATCTGTCTGTGGGTGGAACGCTGTGGACAATTTTGTCTCGATCCCCAACATGCAGTTCAGTTCCTTCATGATCCCTGCTGCAAACTGTGGTCCTCTATCAGAGATTATACTATCTGGTAACCCATGTAGTTTCCAAACATTATCTCTAAATAAGCGTGCCAATCCTTCTGTGCTAGTTTTTTCTGTAGTAGGTATAAAGTGTCCCATTTTTGTGAATCTGTCTACTACTACTAAAATTGAATCATATCCTTGCGCTAAAGGTAACTTTGTAATGAAGTCTGCACTTATATGAGTCCACGCCTTTTCTGGAATCAAATTTGGCATTAACTTTCCTACTGGTGGTTGTGTTCGATTCTTGTTTCGCTGACAGGTGTTGCATCCTTCCACATACTGCTTCACCTCTCTAATAATCCCTGGCCATGAGAAATTCCTTGTCACCAATTCTGCTGTCTTCCATTGTCCTCCATGTCCTCCTATAGGCATATCATGGTGTAGCCTGATTACCTCTGCTCTCAACCTCTCATCCTTAGGGACGTACACCTTTCCTTCTTTCAGCATTAGGCCATCTTCTTGACGCCACTCTTCATCTCTTAACATTTTCACTCCTGCTTGTTTCATTTCTTCCACCGCTTTCACTACCTCGTCATCCTTTGCCTTGCTTTTCCTCACTTTATCCAGCAAGTCGACTCCTTCTATGATCACTTCTGCCATCCTCAACCTTTGCGCTTCTATCCACTCCTTTTTCACTAGTACTTGCTCTTCATTATCCTTTTCCACTCCAACCTCCCAATCTGGCCTCCTGCTTAACCCATCTGCCTTCTCCATCTTGCTTCCCGAAATGTGCTTCAATACAAAGTTGAATCTAGACAAGTATAGAGCCCATTGTGCTTGTCGCCGATTTAACTTTTGGTTGCTCATAAAATACTCCAGATTCTTGTGATCTGTCCATACCTCGAATTTACTTCTTGTTCCTTCCAGGAAGTGCCTCCACACCTATAAACAGCGTATTACTGCCAACATTTCTTTATCATGTATTTCATAGTTCCGTTCTGTTTTGTTTAATGACTTAGAAATGTAGGTGACTGGTCTCCACTTGTTATCTTCGCACTTTATGGATAATACCCCTCCTGTGGCAAAGTTAGAAGTGTCAGCTTCCACCCTAAATTCCTTATCTAAGTCGGGTGCCACTAATAGAGGTCTACTTGTGAAAACTAATTTTAACTGCTCAAAGGCCTTCTGCTGCTCGTCTCCCCACCTCCATTTTTCTTCCTTCCTCGTCAGATTGTTCAAGGGTTGGGCTAATTTAGCGAAGTCCTTCACAAATCTCCTGTAGTAGTTTGCCAGACCCAAGAACTTCCTCACATCTCTGACTGTTTTAGGTGTGGGCCAGTTTAGTACTCCCGCCACCTTATCCTTTTCCATTTCGATCTTCCCCTGACCCATTACTACTCCCAGGAAATTCACCTTTTGTATCTTCCAGGCACATTTCTCTGGTTTCATGTATAGGTCGTTCTCTTCTAACCTCCTCAACACTTCTTCCACTAACTTGTCATGTCTCTCCTCCGTCTCTGTTCCTATTAACACATCATCTACCAATGTGGCCACCTTTCCTTCGTTAATCATATCTCTCAGAATTTCATTCATCATGCCTTGGAACGTGGCAGGTGAATTTGTCATCCCAAAAAACATAACTACTGGTTCATATGACCCCACATGAGTAGTGAAGACCACCTTCTACTCGTCTCCTTCCTTTATTCTTACATTGTTATAGCCCCATCAGAGATCCATCTTAGTAAACACTCTTTTGTTGCCCATAGAATCTACTAGATCTGTGATTAATGGCAGAGGATAATTGTTTTTGACCGTCTGCTTATTGAGTCTCCTGTAGTCCATAACCATGCGCTTTCCCCCATCCTTTTTGCCCACAAAGAATACTGGTGACGTCTGGGGCAATTTAGAAGGCCTAATATATCCCTTCTTTAAATGCTCATCGACAAACTTCTGTACCTCCTCCTTTTCGTTTCTGGAGAGAGGATACACTCTCGCTTTGCTTGCTTTAAAGTTGTCGTTGAGATCTATTGCATGATCCCACACTTTTCTAACCAGCATCCTCTTGGACTCCACTTTTCCAAACACCTTCAACCACTTATAGAACCTTTTGGGTACCATTTCCTCCACTTTCCTGTGATCTGCCTCTATTTCCTCCTCTCTTCCCCAATCTTCCTTTTCATTTACTGCCCATCTCACAATTTTCTTTTCATCTTCTCTTGTCTCTTTCTTCCCTTTTATCTTTACCACTTTTCCACACAATGGTGAACATCTTGTCATTCTCACTTCTCCCTTTTCCCAGTCTATTTCTGGATTATAGGCTGCCAACCATGGCATACCCAAAATTACATCTGTCTTCCCCAGTTCACAGACATCCATTCGGACTCTCTCTACATGTCCCTTGTAGAACATGTTTACTTCTACCTCATGCATGATTGCACCCCCACTATTACCAGTGCCATCTACATTTCTCACTTGCAGTGGTTGATCCAATTTGATCAACCTATATCCCCCCTTTTGTGCCAAGCTCTTGCTCATGAACAACCCTGTTGCTCCACTATCTAGCAATGCTTTCACTGTTCTTCCTTTGTGCGTATCTATCTTTTCAATACCCACATTCATCCACACTTCTCTTAGAGGCTTAAATATTTGCCTCACTTCTCTTGCTTCTGCCCTCTGCACTGCTTTCTGATTGACAGTTCCTGCCACCCTTCTCGGATCAGTGATTCCAGCCCTCCCCTTCTGGGCCCTAGGCACTGTCCATTCTACCTCTCCACCCCAATTCCACCACAGTGTTTTCTTTCCTGTCCTACATGGCAGACAGAAAGTCTCCCCTTTCTCATTTCTCTCCACTCCTCCTTTCACTGCATCTCTCACATCACATGCACTACACACCACTCTTTCTGCTCTTCCACTTTGCGCCTCTCTCTCTCTCCACTCCTTTGCTTCTCTGCAACCTTCACACCACATGTGTAACAGTTGCCTTTTACTCAGGAACCCTTGTCCATGGTTCTCCTGAGTTTTGGTGCCCTTATAGTTGTATCCTCAACATTCTACAAAGGTTACCACTTCTCTCTGCGTCATCCACCCCTCCATACTCATTCTGGCTCCCCTTGGGGGTAGTCCTTTTGCACGCGAGTGCAACTTCACCTTTTCCCAGACTTCCCTTGGGGGTGCCGCTTTCTTACTCTTATTCTTCTCTTCCTTCCTTAGACACTCCCATTTCTTGTGCCCCTCCTTCCCACATCTAAAGCACTTCACCACATTTCTTACTACTTCTTGCCTCCTTACTTCTCTCACTCCACACTGCATCACTCAGCTCCCCAAGACTTCAAACCTATTACCCCCCACTGTTCTCTTCTTTTGTTCTCTTTCCTTCTTGCACTTCCGGGCGAGATGCCCGAAACTGCCACACTTCTAGCAGAGTCTCCCTTCTCTGCCTTCTAATTCTGCCCTTAATTTGGCGAGGGCACGCCTTTCATTGAGCATGTTGCTCATGAGTTTGTTGTATTGTTCCAGAGACATTGTGTTATGTTCTGGATAGGTTGGTGTAAAAAGGATTTGTATTGTTATTTGAGGGACTCATTATATTCTTCACCTATCTCACTTTTACGTCTGCTGGGGCGCACTATCTTCACCCAGCCAGGTGCCTACTGCTGTACTGACTACTGCCCTAATACTAGGGTAGACTATCACTTCACAGAGAAGATCCCTACTCTAAGTAGCCTCTTAAGGAGCGACTACTATTCTTCTGTGTAGGCTGATCACAATGGACCAGTAGCACAAAGTTGTTATGACAAAAAGGATACAAGTGTTCTACTAAGCCCACTCAATTGTAAGGTCTGGTCTGGGCTAGTACCTGAGTTTGGTCCTAACCGTCCACCTCTGGGGTCTAAACTTCCCAGTCAGTCCACTTAAGCCTGTGACCCGGCTATGAGGAAATTGGGAGAGATCTGAGTTGATCTCACACCAAGAGAGATTATGAGAGTTAAGTTGAACAAGGATCGAGGTGATCAGTGTTCTAGAAGTGTAAAACAAGTTCTAGTGTAACAATCAAAGTCTTGGTTGAGTAACCTTAACCTCGCTTGCACTCTAAGTCAGAGTTTGACAAAGAGAACTCGTTAGAGTTCCCGCTAATTGGTTTGGCTACTTATACATGAATATGTGTTTACAAGTATTTGTCTAAACTATTTTATCCCGCGCATCTCTTTTGAGTCATGATGTCCCGTGTGTAGTTATTATTACATAATTATTTAAAAAAAAGAAAAAGAAATAAAATAATCCACTGCCACAGATCATCTAGCTTGCCTGCTGTTTTATAATAACTATCCCTTGTCTTCTTCTTCCTTTGTATCCACTTCTACCTGGTGTACTTGGCCACTCCCACTCCTCATAACAACTTGTCACCTCCTGCCAAAAAATACCGGCCATATGCTCGGATGCAGAGGACAAAACTGCCAAAGGTACCCATATAAGGGAATCAGGGCTGGGACCATAATAGGGCACAACTTGAGTAACACCACAGTTTATAACAGAGAGGTGAGAACTACACTCATCCCACTGGCAGGGCCCATAACCTCTAAAGAGGTATAAGCAGAGAAAGAAATGTGTGCATATGACTCATTTTGTTTGGACTTCAGGTATTGTCCTGTTGATTGTTAAGATTCATACACGTACATTCCTTCCCCTGCTTATACCTCTTTAGACATTCTTGTCATTACTATTTCAACTATCATTCTATTAAATGCTCCAAAATGCCTGACTAGTTACCCAAGACATGAAGAGGACTATATATTGGGATCCCTTCTACATTCTACCTTGACCATCTATGTATTGCCACAATGTCTAAGGTATGTCCCATTCAATACTTCCCAAGTAGTACATACCAGTGATTATTGTTTGTCAGGTGAATATAGCCATCTACACATTGCTGCAATGTCTGAGTGATTACTGTTTGTCAGGTGTACTGATACATTAATTAACAGGTACATCATAGAATAAAGTTATGTTATCATCAGGCTAAGTGTCTTCTTGACAGTGACATGTCAATCAACTTTCTTAGATTTAAAATCTACCATATTGTGTGATGTCTGAGGTGAGTTTTGGACCTCTGTAATTACCATTACAATACTCATCTCATTATGTAGACATTCATCTATAGAATTTACATGTCATAAATTGCCTTTTCCTTCTAAGGCAATATTTATTTTTCTTTTCTTTTCTTTTCCATTTAATTATGTAATATCATCAAATCAGTAAATAAGGACAAATAATCAGACTTGTATAAGTAGTGTACACAATCTAGCAAGGACTCTAACAAGTTCACTTTGTCAACTCTGACTTAGAGTGTGATCTTAAGCTAGCTCAGCTGATGGTCATTACATTACAAATATTTCCTATTTCACTTCACTACAAATGTACTCCATTATGTTAGAGCTTTCCATTTGTCATAAACATACAGATACTTACTTCAGGTGCTACATCATGTATGCCCAAGGTCCACTCTTCATCTACTGGGTCTTAGGTGCATACCTTACTGTTCTCTCTATTCAATATATAGTTTTTGTCTACTGGATCTTAGTTCCAGCTACCTAACAAGCTGGTAGAAAAACAACTTGAATAAGTTATCTCCTCCTTGAACAATCTCATGACTTGGATGTCTCTCTCTCTCTCTCATGACACCAACACCATCTCCTCATGAATTCACATAATTATTCAATCAAGTCCTCCCATTAGACTTGGATAGACAAAAAAATACTTTGATTTGATGCAGATCCAGTGAACGACAGACATAATTTGAAAAATGAGAAATCCAACAATATGAAGTCTGTCAGTCCTCTCCCCAATCCTAGCATACAGAAAGAGAGAAAGCGGGAAGGGGGGGAGGGAGGGAGGTGAGGAAGGAGGAAGGATCAGACCAATACATTAAACGGCGACTTTATCACTCAACGTCTAGATCTAAAGCACAAAGAAAACCATCAGATGTAATTAGTACAAACTAACGTGAGCACATGAAAAAAGTTAATGTAAAAAAAAAAAGTCCCCAAGTTAGCACTGTCCATGATATAATTGATTTATGGGTTTGGCCCACTGCCACGCCGTCATATTGACATCTAAAAGACCATCATCAAAAACAAAGTCAACATTCTCAAACGCACAAAAAAAAACTCACCCATATAAGCCTCCAGATGGTCATTAATATACTTTGCAGTAGGAAAGTCATGAGGATCACATCCGATATTGACTTCGTCCTTTCTTTGATAAACACGAACATAATCAATTAAATATTCTGAAGGAAAAATCATGGTAGATGTATCGATCGTTTGCCAATTGGCTGAAAAAAGAAGAGTTTTTGGGGATAAGCTCAAAGGGAACAGTCAAGTCAAAACGCCTGGGGAACGACATACGAGATATGCCCAAATTGAGGATGATACTCATAGGTTCGAGAGGAACGAGTCGTTGGCCGATACCGGAGCCTCCTTTGTTTTCAGGATCAGGACCAATAGCAGCAGCACCCATGCGATGTGAAGGAGAACCATCCACGACCCATTCGACATAACCGGAAGTGGGATCATTGGGGTCACTCCAGTACTCGAAGCCAAAGACCTTGAAATTGCGACCAGATCCTTGGAACATGTCATTGGGTACGCGTGTGAGACTGGAGATGGACTGCTGGACAGCAGAACCACGATAAGTGTTGATGCGTGTGCGAGAAGTGTCGTAGACGGTGTGTTCGTCTGGGGTCGCGTTGAGATAGAGATAGTCATGGGTAAAAGGAGCGACTTGGGCAGATTGGGAGACAACCTGGCCATCAGTGTTGTCCTTGTCTTTTTCTGCCTCGAAAATGTCAAGTTCGGGGGCGCCTCGGCCTCGATATTGACCAGCGTTGTTGATAGGTCCTGGATGGTCCGAGTTGGGACACGAACATGATCTACAAAAGTTATTGTCATGCTGAAGAGAGGGAAATGTAGACGCACGATAGTCGCTGGCCAGGGAGCCAGCTGAGTTCAAAGTCATATTTGGAGCGTGAGGCATCAGAATGAAGGGCAGCGGCAGGACCAAGACCATCTGGGTTGGTCTGATTTGGAAAGGTGCCGACGTCACACGAGTCGTAGGTATAGGGCCAGGTACCATCGGTGGTGGCAGCAAAGCCAGGGCGAGCCAAGTTGCCCATGATCCATGCACCAGGCCACTAGTAAGATGAACAAGATTATGAGGAGAAGGATAGGAGTGAGAGACGCACATAGCCTTGTGTGTTTTCGTTGGGACCTGGGAAGACGACAGCGACCTCGATGTAACCTCGAGTGAAACAAAATTTGTTCCAAGATTGGAGCATGCCACTGCGGTAATTGAGATTATGGTTGTCAAGAGGGGTAAAAGGAGCGGTAGAGTCTTGTGAAAAAAGACGTGAGAAAACAGTACAGCAGGGAGGACTGGAGCGTACTTGGGGTGAGACCTGGTTGAAGGGTATCTGTGGAATCCATGGTGATGACGAGGGCACCATCACGGGTGGTGACCTGCTGGGGGTCGTACCATTCAAGGTCGCCGGTGGCGCCGTACCAGACATCGACGGCCTCCCAGAAAGGATCGTCGCCGGGATAAAAGGAGCGTCCAGGGGTAGAGAACTCGTCAGAAAAGACGAGGGTATAGTCGTTACCGTCGAAGCCAGAACGGGAAAGGGCATCGTGGGGGGTATCGGGGTCAATGAGGTCGGGCATGTTGAAGAAGACGGGTGACTGGCCGGTGGCATTGACGCGAATATTGCCAGTGATCTGTGCGTTTTTAGATCTGTTTTTGTAGAAGCTCATGACGGGGTATGAGATAAAGAGGGCGAGGAGACAAAGGAGAAGGAAGAGGAGAACGCTGATGTTGAGGATGCCACGCCATGGGAAGGCGTGGTTGTCGGGATGGTGTGGGCCATGGTCGTGAAGGAGGTCATCGTCGTTGGGAGCGTCGAGCTCATCCTGAGTGGGGTCATAGGAATAAGGGATGATGCCGTCCTTGTAGGCGCCAGAGATGGTTGAGGGATATTTTGAGTCTGGGACGAAGGAGACGATTGAGTCGCGAGAATTAGAAGCCAACGAGTCTCTGTTGGATGGAAACTTGGGGGGGACGAGCAGCTCGTGGTCCCCTCCCCCCTGCCGATCCCGGTTGTCTGCCAGGCGATAGAGAATCATCGAGCCACGACTGGGCCGATCATCAAACATGGCAAGCCTGGAACCGGGCTTTAGGGGCGATGAGATGAAGGACGCAGAGGAGATCGACCGGATCGCTGCCCGGGACTGATGCTGCTGCGTTGTCAGAGGAGTGTCCGCCATGAAACCGTCCATGTCGTCGTCGCAGTCGGGCAAAGGCACGGTACTGTGCGACGACGACGGCGTCGTGAACGGATTCATGGTCATGAGAAAAAAAACAAGCCGTGCGAAACGTCAGATATATGGCATCATCGGCATGTACACCACTCTCCCTCCTGGTGGTCGTCCCGCCTCTCCCGGCATCTCTGCCGTCGTCGGGTCACTTGGTCCGGAGAATGCCGGAAAGTAAGGGAACGGGAACGGTATTGGCTGGCGGCGCTCCTCAAATGTGATGGTCGATGTAGATCGCTGTCTGTAGCGTCTGTGTCCGTGTCGATGCCGGCGATAATGATGATGGTGGTGATGATGATGGCGTCGTTTCGCTACACGACGCCGCCATGCACTTACAGACGCCCCATCGCCTTCTGCCGCCAACAGATCAAGCGAGTGGCCGGTGATGCCCCCGCCATTCGGATCATCACCGGGGCGCTGGTACCACGAGGTGCCTTGCTTTTTGACAACACCACGCCCACCCGACTTGGCGCCAAAGCCAGCTAGAGGACTGTAGTCGACGGTGCTTCTGTCAGAGATCCAGGGCAAATGAGACAAGGCATCGAGACAGCGGGTCAGGGGATTGAGCTCTGTTGTAAAGGAAGGGTCATTGGTGAAGGAGGACGGCATCGTGTAGGATGGAGCCATTTTAATGTAATCTGTTGCAGGAGGAATATGCGCTGTTTCTGGCGAATGATGATCTGAGTGCGCTATTTCTGGTGTCTGATGGTGTTCTGAATGTGTTTCTGGTGTCTGATGATGTTCTGAGTATTCTGGTTTTGACTGGTCTGACTGCTCTTGTTCTCGGTATCCTGATAACTCTTTTTCTGACGGTTCTTGTTCTGAGTGTTCTTGTTCTGAGTTTTCTCGGTATTCTTGCCTCTCCTGCTGTTCCTGTTCTCTGTACTCCTGCTCTCGCTCTTCCTCACTCTGGGGCGACACAACCTTGGTCTTTCGACTCCCATATCTCAACACTCGCTTCGGCAACCTCCTCATTCCCTTCCAAAACCCACCCATAAATGACCTCTTCCTCTTTTCACTGCTCCCACTCAGCGGCTGAGATGCTCCCGGTATTGGCAACGGTCTCGTACCGCGCGCTGGCACTCGCTCCATCGGCACTCCTATCCCCATCCCCACAGGCATTGAATACCCCATCGTCTCTCCGTGATATCCAACATACTCTTCTCCATGCCTCAGTGTCTCTCCTCTACCATCCCCTCCCTCTTCGTACTCCGCTTCTTCCTCTTCTTCCTCCTCCTTCACATTCGCTATTACATACCCACCACTCCAGGGCCTCTTCCCATATACACTGCCATACATTGACCCCGCCTGATTCCCACTCCTTCCATGGTAATGACTCGGGTCAGGTAACGGTCTCGATCCCCTCAGCACAGGTGTCGACTGTGCCTGCGTCTCCAACATCGTACTCGGATTCACCCACGATGGCGGATTCGTGCTCGCATAACTCAAATAGCTATTCCTCATTATGTCTTGTCTCCGACTGTGCGCAGTAGCATCCACCGAGTATATCGCGTTGCCACTCGCCGCCACTTGTTGCTGCTGGTAAGACCCGTTCCCTGGCGGTCCATAAGAGTTGTACGTCACGTTGGGATTCATTGCCTATACCCACTGCATATCCCTCCATGTTTTATACATCCCACGAGAAAACAGCATGTCTGTCCGTTGCCTCGTGCTTTTCACTATTTCTAGATACATGAAAAACGCCCTGTATGTGATACGACTCAAGCTGACTGGATGGCATAAAACAGGGGCATGTTGGAACAATGCAAGAGCCTTGCAGTTACCATGAAATACACATGGCAATTACAAAAATTCAAAAAAGAGCAACAATTCAAGAGTAAGGGTGTATAGTTTTTGCCAGTGACCACTAGGTCAAACACACCTACCACAGTTAAACACCATAACACTACCATCCAAAGTAATACTGTAGTGGTATATAACACTCAACTTTGCTCCAAAAATCCCCATTCGATTTCCTGGAGACTGCCAGTTGTCCTCACACTAAGCAATCCTTTGATGAACTGTTGATAAATATTACAAAATCCTAAGAATTGTCAGACTTTGTGTTTGTCTTTAGGTTCAAACAGTCCTGGATGCTGCCTTCCACTCATCTACTACCCTTATACTATAAAATTTTAGTCTTTGGTTGTTGTGACATATAGTTGCACTCAATGTACAACCTCGACAGCATGTCCTTGTTTCCGGTCCACGTGATATATATTACGTCAGTCAATATGAGCGTGATCTCGCGTTGGATTTCTCTGTGTCAACGCTCATGGCACCTTCGAAATGGATTCCAGTGAGGGCAATCCCGAGTAGTCTTTTTTCAAAACTCGCTCCTTCCATTCCGTTGCCTTCTGAGTCATATGAACCTCTAGTCAAATCAGTCCTCCGACATCGCCTCCTCTACAGCATTTTTCTACAATCTATCCTTTTGACATGGGCTGCCATGACACTGTCAGGAATATGGCAGCGATATCCCGCCTCAATCACCTTTGACCAACTTTATAAATCCTTATTCAGCCCCATCACCATCTTAGCCTCCTTGCTTGTCTGGGTTTTTGGTGCTCTACCAGTCATCGTGCTCAGGACAAAATTTCTTACACGCGAGTTCTCTTCATCCTCCTCTCTCCTAACCCGTGCACTGACAAAAAAAAACAGCCATGCGAAACTCGGCAACCTCTCCTGCCAATTCGTTATCCAGTTCCCTGCCAAAACCTACCATACGACGTACCTTTCTCGTGTACACTGCTTCAGCGCTTGTCTTTCTTATAGTCCACATCCTTCTCTCATACATAGTCGAGTCAACTGACCCGAAATTACGATTATTCGTGAAATCAAGGTGCGTTTCTGCATCGAAAAAAAAACCATTCTTGCCGATGAACGATTCTCAGAAAACATCCGTATTATTTGAACGGCCGTCTCATCTTCATCATCATATCTCAGTTTGTTACTGCCATTGTTTATGGGATCAGAAATGTCCTGCTGGACCGCTTTGCTTTCAAATGGAGAATTGCGGCTCAGGCAAGTATTATATGCTGTCCTTACTCGTTATTATCTCACAAAGTTATTTCAGAATAATGCTACCAGCCAAAAAGTAACCATTTCACATGTTTTCCGATCTCTCATGGTCTCGAGCATACTATCGCTGCTGGTTTTACCTCTCACAGTGACTGTTTTCACCGTGTCTTGGTTTTTCCTCCCCGTCCTTCACAAGATCCCCTTTGTTTCATTATTCTTGACACCCTTCACCACTCACTTCCTCCGAGCCTCGTTGACCATCTTTCTCCCTCTTCGCCACTTCGACCTCGTTCGACGGGCGCTTCATCTAGGCTTCGTATCTTTGTTTGTTTGGGACATAGTCGACACTCTATTTGACAATAACATTGCCAAGGTTATTTCATAGTACATCTACTTTCATTCAGATCACTCACCATACTGTTTAGCGAATCTCGATTGCAAGCTCGACCCCCAATCCACATCAAACCTTGATCTCTGGTATATCTTCCCAAGACCTAACTTTCAGATACTTTGCCTACCGCGACCTATGTACAATAGCAGAAGATATCTCTTCCGCCGCTGTCACTCAACGTACGGCGCTTTTCGCTGACCAGAAATATACACCTACTCTCTGGTCTCATCTCATTCAAGAGAGTCTTTCCTTACTTGGACAGCACTATCAACTTTTACTTCGCCGTGGTAACCCCGAACCACCACCACCATCTCCTCCAGTCCCGATTCCAGCCCCTGCCGCGGAATCTAGATCGGTCTCATCGAATCCAATTCCTACACTCCAAAAAAGTATTTTCAGGGATGTCAGTAACGCAAATGCTTCAGCATCTGATAGCACACCCTCACGAGCAGTAAATGCGAGCGTTAATGTTATCGAGTTACCTGAGATTTTCCGGTCCGAGACTCATATCGAGATCATGCCAAAACAGGAGGTTCACAAGGGAACAGTAAAAGTAAACGATGTTATGGCAAAAAAGAAAGCTATCAACCAATCCCTTCGCAAAGTGTGTAATAAGTGTCTTCCGATTGTCATGAAACAATATCTTCATGGGTTGGAGGCGTGGTGGAAGGAGGATCGAATAAGTAAGAATGTAGAGAAGAGTTTGCCATTCAGAGAGTTGGATGTTGTTGTTATTGAAGGTGAGCATATCGGTCTATGATGGTTTTAATTGCTCAGACACCTCCATAGCCATTTCTCGTTTAACATGTGCATCGTTTCATGAAGACCAGTACGGTGTCGTCCAACGGGACATTCCACAAATTCTTGAACTGTTGCTATCTTTCCTCTCCGCGATCGAAGAGTATTATGATCAAGTGAGGTCGCTTTATGTCCCTCCGCCTCCACCAGATGAACAAAAAGAAGGTGATGTTGAAGGAGAAGATAACGGCAACGGAGTTAGCGAAGCTGCAGGAGATGGGAAATCAGCACCGAAAGGTTGGGAAGAACGTATGAGGTTGCAATATGAAGTGGAACAAAGCATACAAATATTGGGCATGATGATTGATGGTACGTTGGTCATTATGAAAGGATACGGCAGGCTAATCACTGTTTCTTGGCAGCTCTTAAAGAGGCTGTAGTCCGTATCGTGCGAACGTTTGGATATAGCCTGAAAGTATTCAAGTTACCGCTGCGAACAGAGCAGAAGTTGCAGCTGTTCCTTGATTATTGTTGATATTCTTTTTTTTTCTTGCTCTAAGATATATCTAATTACATACTGGCTTATTGATGCGCCTGTAATGAACATGGGATCGTTGTTTGAGATCGACCGGGGCCCGTCGGATAACGCAGAAGGTAATAGTTGCATTGCCATATTCTTCATGGGGCTTTCTTTATGCCTTGGAGAATGCCAATAATAATGTCCGGACGAGTTGCCCTGTAGTTAAAATGGGCAAATGGCTCACGAAGGCATTTTAAATTTGAGGTTCATGTTTCTTTTCTTAATCCGCCCGGTAGTATTCTGCAGAATTGTGTGCCCAAAGACTTGGGCGGGGCATGGATCGAAAACACTTTATTTAGCCTTTGCAGACAAAATGGCGCATTGCCACCGACTCGAGGTAGAATGACCATCTTTTTCGTACGTCTACCATATCAACAATGACCGATGCCGATACGTAGGAGAAGGTTTCTTCTCTTTCATGGTCTGACGGGAAGTTCTCGTAAATCTTATGTGTTACTAGAAACTGAGGGATGAAATCTGTTTGGGGGGTTATTATTACTATTTTCCTATCTGAAGGGTCTTCCAAATGTCGAAATTAAGCCACGCCAGAAATCATGTCATTAGTCTGATCCTCAGATGAGTTCTTTCTTCTGAAATTTTGTGCTAAAATCCTGAAGCAGGTAACCGGTTACAGGAAATTCGCCTTCCTGATAGCCCAGTATTATTATTAACCGCTCGAAAAACGAGGAAGAGAAAAAGGATTCATAGAATTTATGGAAGCTCAATTATGTTGACATATGAACAATTCGTACAATGCTTCTAAATGGAATCCAAAACCCTGACCTGTTTGATTCTCACAATTGAGACCTCCGTCCCCCTCCCTTCCTTTCTCTCTCGTTGGTTGATGTTACCGAGGCTTCTTTTTTGAACCGGATCACGTCATTTTCCTTCTTTTCGGATGTGAGGCGTGTAGCGTGGATTACTGCTTGATGGCAACTTGTCTTTGGAATGACTATATACTACATGGGTATGCACGAACATGTTCTGTGCTCATTTTGCCTGTTGTTACTTCCTCGAGGCTCATTATTAACCTGCTTCTTTTTTTTTATCTAGTTCCCCTTCTTCAGGGGCTCGACTTCAATTCTTGTCTCTGTTGGAACCATCCCTTTGTATCGTATTCGCCGCCTTACTTCTTCACAGCAGTAATATATGATGTCCTCAGAGAAAAGTACAGAAAGCAATTGGCTCATACACACAGTCCAATTGCAATATGTACGACATAGAAACTCAAATGCTAACAGGGACCATCATGGTAAGATACCATCTTACAAATCATTTCTCATCCTTTACCGTCTCCTAGCGTGGCTAATGAGATAAATATATAAGAGGCTCACTCGTCTGAATGCCTGAGGTGTCTCCAAAAGCCTTTCCCTTACGTGTCATGCCGATCCCTACTCGAGCAGGCGTGTTTCTCATTTTGGCGCTGGTTGCCGTGCTGTTCTCACCAAGGCTATTAACCCTCAATATTCTTGCACTTGCACTTGCACAGTGGCATCCTTCCATAGGAAATTTTGAAGTCCTTCTTTCTACCAAGGCTACGCAAACATGCATTGAACTTCGCAAACGACTCGGATCAGAGGTGGTGCAGGTATACGGAGAGAGCATCTACATTGAAGCTATACACAATCCAGCTAGTTTATTCAATTCCGTTCATAGACCGACGTGTGTCGTAGCTCCGCGAGACGCTGTAGATGTGCAGATGGCCATGGCAGCAATATATCGTGATAGAGTACGATATGCAGTTATGTCAGGGGGACATACAGGCATGACGGGATGGAATACGTGCGTTGATCTTCCATCCTGGTCTTCAATGTTCAACCGGATTCTACAGTGTTCAAGACGGTGTATTGATCTTCTTTGGAAAGATGGGCAACATTACCTATGATGCGGTACGTAATACAGCGACGATAGAGCCTGGAGCGAGATGGGGCGATGCACTAGTAAATCTAGAGCAGTATGGGGTTGCTGCAATGGGCGGGCGCTTAGGGTGAGTAAATTCCTATACTACGATACATAGCTCGCTCAAGTTGTTGCAGAAATATAGGGACAGGGCTACTTCTGGGAGGCGGCATCAGCTACCTGGCACCTGAAAACGGCTGGTCGACTGACGGCATCACTGCCATGGACGTCGTGCTCACCAACGGGAGCCTAATCACCGCCACATCGACTAATCAATATTCGGACCTTTTCCGCGCTTTGAAAGGAGGAGGTAGTCGATTTGGTATTGTCACACGCTTCGAAGTCGCACTTGTCCATGTCGGAAGACGTATAGACAGATATTGGTATGGGGGCATCGTCGATGTCAGTTCGTCCGCAATTCTTTATTGAGGGCTTCAATCAGCACTCAAAAGTGTTGACGCCACTGTCTAACCAATTCCACTTTATCTGGTTCAGTACCCCGAGTCTTCCGCAGAAGCGCTGATTCGCGCGGCACACAAATTCGTGGAAATAAACGAGGACCCTAAAGCAGGTAAATGCTCTCCAACTAAACCAAACAGACTCACATGCCAGAGTTTCACTTAGTCGAGGTTAGCGGCTCTTTTTATTTTAGGATACGTCATGCAGAATGGACGACCGGTTGCCAGTCACAAAGCGGTATACTTCTATAGAGGCTCGAGCTTGCCACGAGATGTCTTTGGTGATCTCTTGAATATTCCTTCTATCTCTGAATACTTGGGTCCTGTGAGCTACTTCGAGGCCGCAAACATTTTTGGGTCAGGAGACTATCGCGAGAGTGGAGAGCGCTTCTCTGGAACGTCTTTCTCCGGAAGCCCAAACCGGTGTCTGAAGGCATATCAAGATTTCCGCCAATTTGCCCTAGAGAGTGTCCATCTTGTCAACTCAACAGTGTTCGCATTGACTCCGATTCCCCTTCATCAAATACGAATCGCAAAGTCACGTGGAGGAAATGCACTAGACGCTGCAGAAACCCCTTACTTATCTGCTCACTGGCACACTGTTTTTCTTGCAGGTCACGAGCAGATGCCATGCCAAGTGGAATTGGGCCTGCAGCGGCTAATGAGACAGTAAGTGACGCACAAAATACGGCCGATTGATATCTTCATCCCTTATCAAGAAATCCACCCTCACCTGGAGCTCCGTTGGATATGAATGAAAGCGATGCGACACAAAATGTTTATGCTACCTACGGAAACTATGAGTTTCTTCGACGAGTATATCATAAGTATGATCCTACTAGGTGAGTTTATGCTGGACATGTACCCAGTGCTCATTATGATCTGTCACACTAGATTCAATGTTATATATAGTCAAGGGCCCGTTGGTCTCTGATAGACTTCTCCAACATATTAATCTCTGTAGTCACTGGAACTTCTGAGTTGGTGATATGTCAATAAGTATATTGCACAACTGTCGGTGTGAACTCCAAAGATGACTTGATAAGAATGACGATGCACCATGGGGATGGGGATACAGGGCTGGTGTTCAATTGGAGTGGCTCGGGCCTGAGGGCGGCGATGCTGAAATTCGTGATCATCACGAAAGATAAGAATCCTTAGCACTGAAATTTTTATGAACTTACCATCGAATCTATAGTACCCGACAAACACTCTTGTTCCAAGTGCTTGGTTTAGGTGCTTGAATCAAAACCTCATTTTCTGTGAGTTAAAGATCATTTCAATTCTCAATTTCTCATGTCAGGATACAAATCAGCTTTTCATGATTCGCCGGTGAGACACTATAATCCTTTCGTTATCCTCACTTCTTGCATCCATTCCTTTTTTCCCCAGCATAGGAATCTTGACAACAGGTTCCATCATTTCTTTCCCACCAATTATGATGGGCCTTAATCCTGATCGTACACGCACTTGACAGCTGGTCTCCCGATTACAGGACTTGTGACGAGGCTTTTGTTGTTGGATTTTGGATCTCATGCGAGCCTGCGCATTTCATATTCTATTGTTTTAGGTAGGTATATATAAGTAGTGTAATTGTTTGTATGACTATCCGTTTGTACCCTCCCCTCGATCGTATTCCAACATTCATGACTGAACAGTAACATGCTATTAGTTCAGGATTGAAACAATGACTCAGAATTGGTCAGATTTCTGCTCTTCATGTCTGATTCTCTGTCACTCTATTGGTTCGACCTAAAGTAAAGGCGAAATGCCTTCCTAATCCCTTTCTATGTATGGCAGAGAAGGAAGAAGGTTTAAGGGGTTCTCCGTCGCCACTTTCTTGCACACAAGGGTTTCGGGTGGCTCAGGATCTTATAATTGAGAAGAACATCCTATAATTTGGAGCAGCACTAGTCAACACGATGTCTGTCTAATTCACTAATTATCGTTCTCATCCCATCCAATGGTCAAACGCGAGGGTTTGCTTTGTGGAATCAGGCGAATTCGAGTAAAGACGTTATGCGATCCAGCGATTGCATATCTCATCACAGCCTCTAGTTCAACATTGTAAAACATGTAGGTTCGTAAGCGCATAATCTTCGGACTGTAGAAAGCCATTGAGGCCCAATCGTATGGCGATCTGTCGAACCTCATAGTACATGCTTGAAGAGAGGCAGATTTGTCGGTAATGAAATTAACAAGAGGAGCGATTTTTCTTGCACGCTCCATCCGGATAGAGGCCCAGTTGACAGATAAATCAATAACCTCAAGGGAACCCATCTCTAGATATTCAAAAAGATCCACATTGGCATCACAAATCCACAGCTTGAGATAGCGAATTGCGGTAAAGGAGAATGTTGGAATATGGGAGGCCAAGGACTGATACTGGGTGGAATATGACCATTGGCCATCAGCGTGGATATCGGCCGAGATGAGACTGCCCCGAACATCTGAAAGGATATTTATGATGCCTTGAATCCAGCCTTCGTAGTGCAGTCTCAAACGTTCCAACCGTTCTAAACGCATAGGATAACGCTTTCCAAAAATAAACAAACCGTCAAAGTCTAAAATATCCAGGTCCAGATCACGGATGACACCTGGAAGATTGTGCAAGGTAGGTCCAATGATTTCGATAGCTTCCTGGTCGATGATTCCTGCACTTATGGAAAGTTTCGTGAGAATATGTGCTTTAGATAAATCTTGGGGAAAGTCCTGGACCCCGGCTTCGCTGGAAAACCAGAATTCTTCCCAGCGATCCATTGCTGGTCTCAGGACATTCATGATCGCTTTTGCATGTGCTTGACGGACGAAACTTGGCTTGCTAGGCATAGAAATCAGGATCTCAAGATTTTGTATCCCAAATGTCCTGTCAATCCAGAGTTTTACGACATCGACTGGAGGGTATCGAGATGACAGGGATGAAACATCTATGGCAACTCGCTTCCACAACCTAGGCGAGGAAACTATGACCTGGTTCCAATATCGAGAAACAAGACGGAGTGTGGAGATTGTTTTGTATCTAACATAAAACCTGGAGGGGTCGTAGGTGTTATCATTCGTAACGAGGTGTATGAAGAACTTTTCTAAAACATTACTTGGAATGCTGAGTTACGATATCTTTGTACAGACAATGTTGCTTACGACGGTATTTGGGCAAAATTTTGCGGTGGCGTAGTATCTTCCGTGGTGCCGATTTCTGAATGCATGACCTATTTCTACACAGATAAGTGAGATGATAACCTCGGACAGATGGGAGATTACCAGAACTCTTTGCTTGAGGAGAGGAAAGTGTGATGGTTCTCATTCAAGGACAAGGTGCTTTTAAGCAGCTACTTGTGAAGAATTAGGGAAACGTGACATCATTAGGTTGGAGAAAGATGCTTCTGATCTTCTCAGGCCTCAGGGTACTCAAGGCATTCTCAAATTTTCATCTCCTTTTGCGACAGGTCAGCACACGTTGTTTAGTAGCATCCAAGTGGAAAAACTCTTTTGAGTGTTAGCATGAGAGTATGAGTCCTGCAGAAATTCTTGAGGTTAGGCACCGGCCCGACCGGAAGCTGGATTGAGCAGATTGATCCTTGTCTTCCAATTGTTCCAATAACATTTCAATAGCAGTGAACAGACCGATGGTGCATCTGGGAATGGGCAATTTGATAGCAATCTGTGCATCATAGAGTAAAAGCACTGACAGATCACTTAAACAAGAGTATTACAAATGCAACAAGAACAATGTTGAATGAAACCACTACGTGTTTTTTTCCCACGCAAACAACACAACAAAGTCAACTCACAGCCATCTACTAAAGATGACTATCAGTCTGATAGTCCGCCACTTCCTCTCACTCACATCCCCAGTAAATGGTCTAGGGGCACCTCCCGAATCCACCATCCCGCAGCTGCAGATATATAGCTACATCCACGGTACCACCAACTGTTTTCGTCCTTTGTGATTTTGTCGTTTGTCACTCTCGTTCTTGATATTGATCTCTCATCAACATGTGGCGTGGCGTTGACGTGCTGTTAAAGTCGAATGAGTTCGATAGTGATAAATTTCGAGTGACTGTGAGGGCAAGGGAATGGATAGTCGTTGTTATAGATGGGGAAGAGCTGTTGTAGAAATATCTCTGACTCCGGATCCTGAATGTGAACCCGCACTTGACTTTGACCTCGATAGAGTATGATACCCGATTCGTTGGAGATATCTTCATGCCGTCAGATCCTGCTGGTGACATAATTAAGTTTCCACCTCCAGTGAAATCGGTCCTCGGGGATAGAATCCATGGACCGAGCGTCAATGATACTTTCGTCATTGTATTCGATACTGCCGCTCAGTTCGATCGCATCAGAGGTGTTCTCACTTGATTATCATCATTGTTATCCTCATCAGGTTCATGCGCCGCGTCAAGTATTCTCCGGACATCTCCAAGAATCAGGCCCTTGTCACGTTCCAACCTTCTAGCCGTTGTTTTCCCTCATCATCACCATCAAAACTGTCGAAATCGACTTCCTCCGATCCCGTGCCTCCTTTCCCTTTCCCTTTCCCTATCATAAAATGGCTCTCTTCCGTCTCTCTCAATAAGTCGATCGGCTGCATCTCCTCCACAACTAATGGAGATTTCCATGCGCCCGATAACCTCTTCTGATCCTTCGCTGTATGAGCTAGCTCCTGTCCCCCCAGAACATGGTGAAGGTGAATGTGGGGAAAAGTGTGGGGAATGAGAGAAATACGATGGTCGCGAATGAGGCAAAGTACTTGTGGTGGATAATGGAATGGTGGTAGGTTGATAAGGAGGTTGAAAAGACTGAAAGGAATGACCACCTGTCTCAGACGTAACCATGACACCTCCATGTTCTGGTATTAAAGGTGATAATAGTTGCTCCTCTTCATTACCTGGCTGCAAGGATGAGAGCACCCCACCATCAATATCGATCTCTACGCTTGCAACATTATCCGAATGCCCAACATCAGGCTTGTCTTCACGAGCACGGGACGGAGTCATAGGAGAAATATGAGACAACGATGTAGGTGCTGCAGGGAAAAATCCTAATCCCAATCCTGTCCGACTGTCATAACCATAATGGTATCTTCTCTCTCTCTCCCTCTCTAGTTTCCAATTTCTGACTCCTCTCTCTTTCTCTGTCAACCTCTCCCGTTCCCGCCGCTCCCGTTCTCGTTCCATCTCTCGTTCTCGTTCTCGTCGTCGACGTTCCCTCTCACCATTCTGCCCACCCAAAGTGATACCTTCAAGACTCCTCAAAAAGATTTCATTCATCCTTCTTAGTCTCTCACCGACTTCCTCTTGATTTGTCAACATCGGACCACGTGCAGATGATGTCGGAGAAGTAGATAATCTGTAAGCTTGTTGGACTTGTACTTCTGCTGATGTTGTTGAGCTACATGAATCCATTGAATTGCATGAGGGGAATTGCACTGGTGAAACAGTTGTGGCGATAATATTGGGTGGGGGTGGGGAAGGAGACTTTACCGCCGTCCTCACACCAATTACGCCAGCACTGGTCAAATTTCTTGTATATGAATGTGAATGTGACTTCGAAATGTTCGGAGGCGACACTGACAATCGTCCGCCACCCGTCTCAGGTGACCTGGACACTCCTCTCCGTGCTTGTTGTATCTGATGATGCTTTTGCAGCAGTGTGGGCGATGCTACCGGTGATGTACTCGCACCACATTGACCCAAATTCGGATTCAGCAGAAGCGATGAGTGTTCAGCTAGAGTAGATGTGGAATGGCCTAGGCATTTTGACGATCTTCCTTCACCCTCTCCCTCTGAATCTTTCAGGCTCAGACCTTTATGGCTAACAGCGAAAGCTGCCCAGTTGTTTATCCCAGCAAGACCATAGCTGATCCCAATTCCATGTAGTTGACTGAGAGGTTCGTGATGAGGTTCAGGTCCATATATCACTTGATTAGGGGGTGTACAACGGGACGGTGCTTCGGCGGCTTCTTGCTGGGTATGCGGGCATGATGATCCAGAACGAGTAGATTGGTACTCACGTGCGCGCCCAATGAGAGGTTTACGAGTGTCTATTTCCTGAACAAACATGGAAATATCGTCTTCATCGGGGTTCATATGAAGATATGACTATAATGATAGCAAAAGTGTCAGCTCTTGAATAACAGGACGAGACAAGACAACTCACAGGTTTCTCAATATCAGGAGTCCCAGGTCTCTGAGCTCTTGTGGATCCCTCAGCGTTTTCAGATCCATTTGCTACCACTGTTATCCCAGCCCTTCCAGTTTCAACAGTAGGTACTTTACCGCTACTCCCACCGACCAAAGCGTTACCACTCGTATTACTTCCCAAGTTCCCCAAATACCGATGTTCAAAACTACTTGAATAACGTTTTCTCGTAGGTGGAGGAACAGGTACTGGGCTACTGGGCCCACCACCTTCACCACTTGGAAATACTGTATGCTCAGCTGAGATGGTAGACAGAGGGGTCATCTTGCTTTCTCTTTCTCCAGATCCTCCGGGTTGGGAAATGATTGGCGAGGGAGGCGGGAGACTGCCACCGATCGAACCACGACGCAAATGCACATTAGATTGTGTACTTGATACGGACGAGGGTTGGCCCGCTAGAGCTGATGGGGGAGGAGCGTGGGCAGATAATCCACTCCCTACAATTGTCATGGGCTTTGTAGGAGGAGGTATCTGAGTATTTGAACGGAGGGATACAGAGGGAGAGGAACTAGATGGAGAAGATATGGTGTTGGACTTGAATGGGTTCAGGTTGGGTCTACGAATAGGTAATGGACTTGTTGAAGTCGTTGTAGGAGAGGTGATAGCAGTCATAATAGGATTCGTCATGGCAGAGGGAGTTGTAGTATTAGCCGTAAAAAAAGGACTCTGGCTGATGATTGAACTCGATGTCGATGAGTTCAAGGACAATTTGCGTTGCCGTGGAGAGCTTGTAGGTGAAGGTGAAGTAGCAATTGGGTGATGGTAGAGGCAGCCACTTGTGCTCTCTCTTCTCAGTCTTGCAAGTGGATCTTTTGGCGAGCCCCCTGTTGCACTAACTCCAGCCTTTGACGGGAGTATGAACCTCTCGGCGATACTCTCATTTGCTTCTTTGGCAGACACTGTAGAAGACCTCATGGTTGAATTTCCTTTTGTGTCTGCACCAGGACCTTGTGTTTCCCCAGGTCTAGGAGGCGAATTTTCCCCTGAATCGCTATTTCCGGACGGTCTTTTCGAACTTGTCGTCTTAGAACTCGACTTATTCACCAACGTAGGCACAAACTCTCCTCCGACATCGTACGAAGTAAATCGACTAGAGAGCACAGACTCGAGCTCGTCAATCTCAAAGCACGGGTTCGTGAGGTACGTCACCGAAAATGTCAATGTTCCGGGCGGTAATTGAACTGCGGGGAAATCTTGTGTCAATATTTGGATAGGTGAAAGCGACGGTGCGGGTTGTTGATTCAATTCGAGGGTTTTATGAGTCGGATAGGAATACACTGAAGGGCGGTAGGGGGACTGGGAGGGGACGCTGCCGCTACTTTGCGACGATGATGGAGACGATAGTGATGGAGGTCGTAAACGTAATGAGATGGACAATGCACTTGAATGAGCTAATACTCGTCTTCGTATGCGTTTGTACAGTGCCCATGCTGGTAGTGTTCGCAGGAGAGTGTAAATACTCCGAAATAGAGCCATTCCGTGTTTGTATATAGGCGGGGGTGTAACACCAGGATTCTCAGCACCTGACAAAGAGACAGACCATACTTCGAGAACTATCAGGTCCGGTGTAGGTTCAATGGGCTGCCGTACAGAAGAAGGGGCAGGGGGAAGGTATACCACAGCTTGGTTCGGAGAGAGTTGGGGGATGCAAAGCACAACTTCGAGCTCAAATGGTGGAGGTCTCTGTCTTGTTATGGATTTGTATACTTCTCTAGCATCTCTCGTGAAGAGGTCGCTGTCAGGCGACTCGAGATTGAACTGGACGATAAGAGTGAGCAAACAACGTGGTTTAAATTGAAGTTTTGACTGACCCATTTGTCGTAGCGGAGAGAATGAGGGTCGACCGTCACACGGGCGTCGTGTACAAGAGAAAAGAGTTTAGTGTAAAAGTGGTATGCTATCTGGTCTGTCTTTTGCTGGTTGTCCTCCATCATCATAGTTGCATGTTGACAGACAGCGTCTATTTACGGTGGGGCTTATTTTATCTCTCGTACAATTAGTCGGCCACACGTGATCGACATGGTATGACTAGCCATGACTCCGACCAGGCATTACTATCAGCTATACACTCAGTTGATATTCACACGATACAATTCAATATTACCGTAGTGCTATGTCAACCAGCTTCTTTATCTTACACAAAACCGACATGTGAACATCGGCCACGTTTCCTCACTATCGGTGCTCAACCGGTGGTGCGCAGTATTCCCAGGCTAGCTGGAATCTTCTCTTGCAAATTCAACCTACCATGGGAACTATCACCCCCTCTATGAAATCGATCAATTCATTCAAGATCCACAGAATAGACCGCAGCGCTGAAGGCATAGATATGACTGTTATCACCTTGTCAGTTCCGTCCACCAACCCGACTGAACGTGATCTTCCAAGGCCTGGGAAGGTAGGTTTTGTGATTCTTGGGGCACACACATCATGCACACAACATGTAAATGAGGTGCGCACATTCCTTCTTGTGTCTTATCTGCACTTCTTTTAATATAAGTCTCAGTCCATTACAACAGCTACGGCAACCCACCTTGTGCATGCCCTCGTCGCGGATTCCTCCGAACTCAAGTCGCTTCAACGCCTTCTTGACAGCTTTGTAGAAAATTCAATTTGATCACACTGGTAGGTTAGAATCATTCCTTCGATGTAGGATTTCTTTGTTTCAGATTTGGATGAAGATCGCTACTCGTATATCTTGTTACGATCTTGTTTTAAATGTGCCGGGCTAGATATAATATAAACAGGTGTGTTGATAGCCTTCGAAACACCAGGCATGCTGATCACTTTGGCTAATCCACTCAGAGATTGGGTAGATATCATTTGAGGAAGCTTCGTACTCCCTGCTACTGATGTCGTCTTCATTCTAGGGATCGTAGAATATAATAGGAAGCTCTCAAGATGACAGAGCTCAGTATCATACATTATAAGTCTACAAATAATCCCTGTTTGCACTGGTTCCCTGGCCATCGGGCTTTCGAATCACCGGAGGTTAACAGCATCACAAACTTCCCCACTCTCTTGCCTGGTGTCATTGGTTTCTGGGATTTACGCAGTTATGGTCAAATAACTGAGTTGGACTCACTTTCCCCAGCCCCTTCTGATTTTGTGTGTCTAGCCTCTTCACCATTTTTGTACTTCTGCAAGAAGCTCCAAAAGGACGCAAAAGATGTGATCGAAGCTGCGACTGGCACGGCAAATGTGTTGAGATTGCTGGCCGACTCTGCTTTCTGCTTTACCTTGCCCCAGGGGATACCCTGTATTGGATGTACAAGGTAGTCGGTATCACATATTCTTATGTTGCGCATCTTGGAGATACAGGAACGGTGCTATTCATCATCAAGGAAGCCACTAATGATCTACGATAGTATGGTTTTTCATTACTTGAGAGCTGTATTCGATTACATTCTGTCCACCGGATGATAAATATATACTTTGGCTGATGATCTAGCAGTATGATCTGAGTTCAAGCAAGGCCCCTCAGTCATTTTCTTCACCCTCATGGACTCTCGTACGTTCGTTTTGACCTCCATACGTTGGGCCTATCATTTTTGTACAGCAACATGGAGGTATATTGACCAAAAAAAAACTTTTCATATGTTCTCTGGTATAACTGAACGCTATAACGCTAATAGGTTTCCTTGCCATCTCTCTCAATGATCTACTGACACCAAGTAATGTGTAATTCATCCTACCATATGCAGATATATTCCTTCTCCTGATGGGTTCAGGATTCCAGTCGGGTGATGCATCTTCGAAGTTGCGCATCTGGCACCTAGCTTTCTCTGAATCGGAGCAAGAACTCGACTTTGACGTTCCATCTTGCCGAACTTTGGTGTAGAGGTACGCAAGGAACCATCAAATAAATCACCCTCAAGAGCATGAGCGAATTTGGAGGACAAACGATACCGAGGGCGAGTATTCACGAGGGATCTGTCAATAACGGTAGTCTTGACAATAACCTTGCCAGATTGAAGTGCGATAGCAGAAGAACCGTCATTGAGCATGATCCTGCGCAAGGAGAGGTCTTTAATATGGGATGGAACTTGGGAGGCATCGTTAATATCATCGCAGATTCTCGTGAGCATTGAAGGGACCTTGATACGGCACGTAGTGGGGGTGGTTGTCCCGATTTCGGCAGGTAAAACTGAGCCCCTTCGCTTCTTGACAGCGCGGAAAACGTCCTCGTCAACGCTGGTTCTTGCGTCACCATGGAAAACCATTCTCGTAGCATGCTTTCCGGCTTCGTCGTAGTCGTCTTCCTCCTCCTCTTGTTCTTGCAGCATAGTTAGCTTCGTTGGACTCATAACAGGCTTGAAATTTCCTTGCCCTGATCGCCTCCTATCCCTCGTCTCGCCGATGATTGTCAAAGGACCGGTCGGTGGGCTGATGGCCCTGGCATCCCCCAGAAACTCAACGTCTCCGAGCTCACGTCGTCCTTTACTCTTTACCCTTTTCAACGGTGCACCTGGAACGGCTGCTCCATTGATACTCTTCACTATCCCGACGAGCCTCTCCAGTTCTCGTCTAATACCATTATGGTCGTGAGGTTCCTTCAGATCGATTTTGAAGACTTCGGGAAGACGCTCGTTGATTTCCTGAGCCACCTCAACAATACGAGTTGGAGGCATGGTGAGTAAATCTTCGTGGCAACAGAAAGGAAGCTTGAAAAGGGTACTGATAACGATGGCATCAACGCTATGATCTGAGTTCTGAAGTGCCATGCAGGGGACGGGGAAAGTACATTGTTGTCTAGGAGATGATGCAGCATAGGTATCATACCTAGCGTCTGGGGTATCGATGTCGGTCATTGGAGATGTGACAACATTGGATGAGAGGGGAGGAGAATGAACGAGTAGATCCATAGTGGATCCTGCATCGTTGCCACGTTCACGAATGCGACTTTGCTTGTTCCCTATTCCACTCGCACTGGATTTGAAAGCCTCAAACTTGAAGAAAAATCGACGAATAGGTGTCTTGAGATTCCACCCCAGGTCATTACTACAACCGACAACTGATGAAGCTGACTTGGACTGGATGATGTCCTTGGACCTCGAAATCTGTGCAGGAAGGCAGGGCTTAGTCATGGTCAACATACTGAATGAGAAGGGAATCGACGATCAGGAAACCGCGGAAGGCAACGAAGGAGATGACGTTTAAGAGAAACCACTGAATGGAGAAACCCCTCATATGCATGATATTAAAGGGGTTGGTCGCGATCATTATGACCAAAACAGAGCGTAGTCGGGTCTGCCCTGGTGTAAAGTGGACTAAATCCACATCTTTCGATTCACCCGTCCGGGATCAGGTTTAATGATCTTCAAAAAGTGCATTAGCTCAGCGGATCGACGATATACAATGCATCAGGGGTATGCGATAGAAATAGAAATATAATACTCACCTCTAGTCCGAAAATGGATCCCTATCTCCTAATCCACCTTCCCTGTTCAGCTTCCTTCTCTACCTCTCGAAACTTCCGCTGATGCATTTCTTCTGCCTTCTCGTTGATATCCCTCGCTTCCTGAGTACTTGGAAAACCTATATTCCAATAACCTGGTGGTGTCTGTGCGCGAGCCCAGTTCTGCCTATGCCGTGATACTTGTTTCCTGTGAAGATCAATCTCTGCCTGATTTCTCACAGAGGGGGAAGGTGATATGTCTCTCTCTGGAGGATGGATAGTACCATGATGATTGCATCGTTTCACTGGTGTGGCGGAGGGCGATTGCCATAGTGGACCCCGATTTCGAAGTGGCAGTGGACCGACGGCGGCATACCACTAGTGAGGGATGAGAGTGAGCTGAGAAGGATTGCAAGAAGGCGTACGTCACGACAGTTTTCACAGTCTCCAGCATCCATATGCATACGCTCTCCTTTGTTTCGAACTACCTCCTCATATTGATGGCTTAAACCTCCATTACATGCAGGATTTATGTTGAAGGTAGCATTGATAATTTTCCGAGCACTAGAAGAACTAAGGCATCGGTCCTGGGAGAACGAGATACTTACGACTGCATCTCTTTACCATACCGACCACGTCCTTTATATGCCGCATAGTCTTCCATTCTTGCTCGTCCAGAAGTACGAATGAATGGCGCCTTACTTCCGACTGGGGTATTCTCGTCCATATAATGCCTCTTTTCTTTTGTCATCCGACTAGTCGAGAAGACATGCCGTGATACAAAATCTGCCTTGCGTTTGGGGGTTTGAATTGTGAGATCAAGACTGAGTCGTGGTTTCTTTGCAGAATGCTCATGATCTAAAATTGCAGGTTCATCTTGAGGCTCAGGTTTGACAGGGAAATGAAGCGGTGCAATATCTGGTGTTCCCTTGGAAGGGTTAAAAGATGGACTTGAGGACGGGTGTGCATGTATCGAATTCGTATGAGCAAGCCTCATTGCAGAGATGGGTGTTGTTGCTGGAGGAATGTCAGGAGATGAAAGGAAAGGCCTGGGAGCTGCAGGGAACATATCAGGAATAGCTTAGAGAAGATGTCATCTGAATTCACCTTGCGAATCCTCTTCCGTCTCTGATGAGGTGGCAAGACATGCATTTGGAGAGGCAAGAGGCAATGGAATTTGGAACAATTGAGAGGGTACTGGAGAAATCATAAATAAGAAGCAAGATTTTCGGTAGCTCAGTGTATCGCACCCTCAGAGTCTTCTTCAATATCTGAGGACTTGGCATTCAAGAGGGATCGATGGGATTTGAATTGATGGGATGTCTCGACAGGCTCTGACTTGACGATGCGGTTGACCGGGATGATAGAGAATGGCTGTCGACCAGCGACCTGGCTACCCTCTGAGGGTGCAACTCCTGAAAAGCAGGTCAGAAAAGGAAGGAGGACATAAAGCAACTTGCTACCTTGAGCCGCTTGCATCATTCGATCCAACATTTCCACGTCTAACCCCAAAAGTTTCGAGAGATCTGAACCAAATTCTCGTAATATAGTTCTCCTATGCTGGGTATTTTGATCCCGAAAATCGATCTTGTCAGGTAGATTTGACTTCTTTTTTTTCGTGACAGGTTCCAAGCAGAGCCACTCATATATTTCATAGAATTTGCGCCGGTCGCGGGTGAATATCTGTTGCGCACGTCTGGACTTATCAAGTAGCGCATCATACTGCGCTTTCAAATCGGATAATTCTTGTTGACACCTTTGTTCGTCCTTTTCCAATGTTGCACTGAGAGTAGTTGAGATGAAAGCTATCCAGCTGATAAGACACTGACCTCCGCTTTCGCTCATTCTCAAACCGTTCCTCCAGTTCATGACAACGACGTTGTAGGCGCTCATTCTGCATTCGCTCCTTCTGAACCTCATCTTCCATGATTTGGACCTTTTGAAATGACTGACGAAATGTAACCTCATGATTGGCCATATCATATGCTCTCTGAGCCTCATTAATGTCGGAGAATCCGAGGAATTCAACAAGTCGCTGGACCCGATGACGAAGGTCCAAGTTTTGTTTGTCCGCATCGACGATTGCTCTTTTGAGCATTTCTATCTTTCGCTCAGCTGCATCTAGTTTTGCTCGATATTTTTCTTCATTCATCTTGTCCTTGCTGTCAAGTATGTGAAAACCGGTGTTAAACTCCTGGAAATATTGATTGACTAAGCAATCACTGTCACATCACTTTTTTCTAATCGATGCCCACAGTTAAACTATTGGAACACCTGCCCTTTTGCCATTGACCTCCGATTGCAGAAAAAAACTAGAAACTTGTACTAAGCAAAAGGCACTAGGATTCTCCTCTTCCCTTATGTGAAATGGTCATGATGTCTAACAACCTCGTAATCATGAAAAAGGCATGGGGAAGGGGAGAAAGGCAGACATGGGTTATCAGTAATCGTCTTTCTTTTTTTGTATTAGAAAGAAGATTAATGTGAACAGCAACAATCAGAAGAGACAAATAATCGAAAGAAGACTAATAACGGTGTGAAAACGGACAAAAGGTAGATGATCGACGCCCTCCGCCCATTCAGGGCCATCGAAAAAAAAAAGAAACAAGTAGGCTGATCACTACCCGAATGCCGTTAACAGAAGTTGATTCTCGAATAGAAATCCCCGCGCCAACCAACAGTGGACGGGATGCCAGTTGTTATGACGACTTGCACTCAGGGCAAACACATGGATTCTAAGTAATAAAGTGTGGCATGTGGCACTGATTCACCTTATTGAGTGGATGAAGAGCAGGGATGGGTGAGGGGTGTTTACATACTGGAGTGGAGAAAGGAAGAGTGTGAGGGATGTCAGTGGCAATAGAGTGATACATTGTTCCTGAGTAGAGGAGGATATACTGTAGCTCAAGATATAGGAGGAAGTATGTAGGAACAAGAGCAAGTCTAAGATAAAAGCCTGTAAGACCTGGTTCGGTTCGGTTGGGAGTTCCCATGGGATAATTGAACGAAGTGATCCGGGTGAATCGTTTTGGGTGTGCATCGTTTCGACAGTGAATTTCCCGTCTAAGCCTCCTCTATGACAGGGTTCTTCCGCAGAAAGTGGCGGCATGATGCTGGCAAGACACAGAACCCCTCCACATTGACGAGTGCAGCACGGCAACATGGACGGTCGAGCGCAAGCTCGGTGGTCGTGTCAGGGCCGATGTCGCTGTCAGCGTCGCGGCACGGGCGGAGAGAAAGTGATCCGTCGCCTGGGGAGGAGGAGATCGACGAGGTGAGTTCTGTTTGTTGCTTCGGATCGGCCTGTCGCCAGATTCGCAGATTAGCGTTTGGATCTCACCTCCCTTGCTGCAGAATTTCGGCGACAGCTTGTTCAAGGAGGATGCGGTGAGCTTGAGTATACCGCAGCACCCTTCATATACTCATTCTCCTCTACAAGTCCCTAATGGGTCTCAACCTCAGTTCAGTTGACTCTTTTGCTCTCCCCTATAGCCCTTTCTCTGCGGTGAAAAGCAATCACAACCCTTCCACCAATAGACCCAAAATCTTTGCGGCCATGGACGGTGTAGACCACTTGTCTCCAGAGAAAGCGTATCCTTCACCCCCTCCCGAACGTGTTCTGACTTCACATCCTGGTCACTCTCAGCTGCCGCGGCTGATACAGCAAGCATATCCGCAGCACGACCGAGGGCAGCAATTTACTAGCACAGGTGAGTCCAAGTGACACATATCACCCTGTACTGATTCATGTCTTGTCTTTCTGCTTGGTCACCCCCATCTCTACACTAACTATACTAACTCGGGTTTGGCACCTGCTGCTTTTGGCTCTCGATACGGTCAGCTCCATCGAGGCCCTCGCCATCGGCTCTGAATAAGTCATCAACAAGGTTACTCAACGAACTAGATCCATCATCATCGAATTTCCAAAACCCTGAATTGTTATCATCTACTCCTGGTCTTCCACTGTCCTTGATGAACACTACTGCAAACACTTTACTTACTACCGGGAATGGAATACCACCGACTCTATTTGAACCGCAAAATTCACTTGTCGCGTCTTCTCCGATATCGATGCCCTTACAACCCAAGACTGAGCCTCCATCTACACGACGTGGGACTTCGTATGCTCATAAGCCGTACGTGGGTACCAAGATGAATGATCCTGGTGAGTTTGTTTATCTTTTGAGGAGGGGTCGCCCAGAATAATGTCTTTGTCCTCTTCGCCTCTTACAATGCCACGTTTGACCCTCTCAATATCACAACCACGGCGACTGCAGGAACCAGACGTGGTGATGCCATAAATGGAGACGCGCCGCCCTTTACGCAGGCGACGGGGGTCATGATGAACGGAAATAGAATTTCATTGATAAATACGTACGCATCTTACATCGTCCAATCATCGTTCATCATCACTCACTCATTTGTTCTTATTATCCATTTCATCTTTCGTTGCGGTGCACTAATCGTTTTTTTACCCAATCGATTGACATTTTATTGTGTCCGTTAGTTCGAATTTCGGTTCTAGAGTCTCTGGTGCTGGCGCCGAGTTGGAAAGTGGCCGGAGTGATCGGGACAATAGACAACAAGATCTATCTGGAGGTGCCGGGCGAAGGAATGATCAAGATGCTTCCATGTCTACTTCTATCTTCACGACTACTGCCATCAAGGCTACATCTAGGTCTCCCATGTCTCGTGGTCTAGACGAAGCGACTGCTTCATCAATGCTTGATCTATCTTCGGGCAAAGACAAAAGTCAACGCCAGCAGGAGAAAGAGGAAGAGGAAAAAGAAAAAGAAAGGGATGCCAAGGAAATAGATAAAGATCGAGAACGCAGAGATAAGGAGAGAGAACGAGAAGAGAGGAGAGAGAGACGTAAAGAGAAGGAGAGAAGGAGAGAGGAGAGGAAGCAAAAGAAGGAATTGTCCAAGACTTCAATGTCCAAGTCGGATGATGTGAAGAGATCGATGGATGGTCCTATTGTCAGTGAAGACTTGCTCAGGGCTGCAGGGGTTGCTATGAATGAAATTGGAGATATTCCGGATGCTGATGTTGACGTACCCCAGTTCAAGCGAACGACGGAAACTGAATCGCGGCCCCGCCTCGAGGAAGCTACTGAGAACAAAGAAAACGAACAAGGATTTAAATCTGGAAACGCCTTTGAACAGCTCATGCTTAGACCCCATCCTCTCATCACTGATTTCCTCTCCCGTGAAAAACGTCGTATCAATAAAAAGGGCGCTTTTACACTGGCGGACTTTGTGTCTGACGCTGAACTCTTTCAGTTGTTGTTGCAGTACTTGACTTTCTATGATTGGTCCTTGCTTGCGAGCGTATCGAGGGTGATTAGGATTGTGATGGTGCAGAAAAAGGATGTTCGGGAGGAAATTCTCGAGAGGTATTTGAGTGGGACTATAGGATATCAACGGTGGTCATGGGATGAGCCTGAACCGTTGAGTTTGTCGATTCAAGTGAGTTTTTCTCAAGGGTAAAAGAGTGATTTAATAGCTAAATTGTTGAGCAGGATCTGAGCGATTACATGCGAGGCGTGTCAACTCCAACACATGAATATGCAAGGATTGCGAATATTTATACTCAATCGCTTCTTGTCCATCCTCATACTCGTGATCCGAGTATTTTGGATACTGTCCGAGCCTTAACGGCTGCTACGAGGGCATATACAAGAGTTGTATTACGTCTTCGTGCTCAAGCAGAAAAAGAAGAGGCAGAGTATCATGCTATGATCAAGAAACAACAAACCACGGGCACTGGTGCGAATGGGAGCCCATACTCGTCATCGTATAAATCTGGAACATCAAGCCGTGCACCTTCGCCTACTTATTCATCCTTTTCCCATTCGCAACATCATGTACCACAGTCGAGAACACATTCGCCTTCATCTACTTCCCATTCTCAGCAACAACTACGGCGACGCCAAGGCATCACGTTCAAGTCGCCTTTGTTCCGGTTACATCGTGCACCACTTCTACGAGTGTTTGTGCCCTCCCCTGAAGGAGATTGGTTGAGTGATAAGAGCGTATTGGAGTGTGAAGCAGAGTGTAAGAAAGCCGGTGTTTCCAAGTTGTTGAGGATAGGAGACGTGGTGTGGGATATTGCGGTTGGAGATGAGGGGAATGTTGGGAGATTGATTTGGGATGGGAGTTACCTTATTGTGAGTCTTCTTCTATCTTTCGGAAGAGTGATGGATTGATGATATTGAAGGATTTGGATTATACGTATTCGTCGACGGGGGAGTTACCCAAGTATATGTCGGCATTAACGTTCCCTCCGTCGTATTTCCATCGTGTGATACGACCTGGATCGATGAATGGTAATCCTATTGTACAAATTGATTTGACTCCGTGGGGAACCGAACTTGCGGAAAACTTGCAGCTGTTACAGGATCGTGTGCGAACGGAAACGTGAGTATTGACTTCATATTCTATGGATGTTGTACTTGCTTACGTCACTTCAAATTAGGCCCCAAGGAGCTTATCATAATGTGGTACGATGGGTACACCGATCATCGTTTTCGGTTCGTCCACCGAACAAATATTCGTCAGTTCGTACTCCTTCATTATCATCCATGCACGGACATGTGAACCTGCCAAAGGGATCAAAGACAAGTCAGATACCTATCCCAGGAACAGATGATTTATATGTTCATCCGGGGTGGTATGGGACAATCGTGGTCGAGACAGAAGGGACGAATGAATCGTTAGCAGACTTACAAGATCGATGCGGACCGGGCATATTTCCTCCGCGTGTGCGTGGTGCTCATTCGACCGTGACGCAGGCACAACTGGAGAATAGAAAGGTGTACAGAATACTGAGAGAAAGGAGGTGTGTATTTTTTTCTCTAGCCGTGCTTATGTATAATAATCGGTCCACTTTTTCAAGTCGGCCTGGAGAGATATGGATCAAGTGTGTCAGTGTCAAAGAACGGCTTCTGTAACGACTATCAACCCCACCCACTCTTGGATATTCTTTCGTCTTGACTTATATGGGCTTTCTGCTAGAAATTAATTTAAGTAGAGGATGTGCTGATGAATTGTTCTGTTGTAATGATTAGAGCTTGACATGAATAGCCGGAGAATCCTATTGGGTGATGCTCAAATAAGGGTTGGGTTCCAGAGTTTGGTTTGGTCAGCCCCCTCCTCTAGTCGTCCTCGTCCTCATCTTGCTCATTTTCTCCTCTGTGGAATCTCTCTCTCTCTCTCTTTCTCTCTCTCAATCAATCAAAGGATATGCATGTGGGTGACTTACCTGACCGTTCACCAAATCAACCGACAGAGCTCGATATCGAAGAACTGGAGGAAAATACAATCTACGCTGTACTCAGTTATCGTGGTGATTTTGCTTCTTGGAATTGGGGGTTTTACGTTCCGGATCCTTCACAGTCACCCATTGGATCATCTGGTACCATCTTTCATGTTGTCAATGAATCAATGTCATCGTCATCAACATCATCGTCACCCTCATCATCCATGATTGGAAATGGGTGGGAACTTGAAGTAATAGGGAAGAGAGATATCATCTCTTGGCCGCTTTTGGTGGCTATTGTCAAATTGGCGGATATTGGATTCTTGGGATGTGGGTATGATGAACTTGTTGGAAAGGATACATTGTTGCCTTTGTTTGAGAGTGTTCATATACCGAAGACAGTGAACAAAAATGCTGCTACTTCACAGCAACAACAGTCACCCCCACCCCCACCACCATCACTTTCATCATCTTCGTTGCCCCTACCATCACCACCACCACCAATACAGCAATCATCACAACAACCTTTGCAACAACAACAACTACAACCCCAATTAACAGAATTCAGTTCGAGGACGTGGTTCTTGGAGGCGATATTTGTGTTACATGATTGTGGGATGCTACAGTGTGATGATGTTTGGTTATTGGAGAGGGAATTGAGGAGATGTGCGTTCAAAGCGATGGGGAAATATTTAGATAATCGAGGTGTGTATGGCATGTCTTTTTTTTTTTTTTCAGCGTTTCGATTCTGACGAGCCCTTTTTCTTCTTCTTACTTTAGGATGGACAGCTTATGAAGCAGAACGATGTTCTTGAAGGTGATTCAAATGTAGTAGTTGAAATTTCTTTTGATCTTATCTCGTCGATATCATCAAAAGGAGTTGTCTCCCGTCTCAGGCAATTTATTGCATATAGACATTTTCAGCGTCCTTTCTTCTGCCCTTTTCGCTCCACGATTTACTTTTTCCCTTTGTAGTCAGGTACACTCGACATATGTATTAATATATCACTCTATTCTTTCGTGTTTGCATCTTCTACTTCTACCAAATTGGGATTTGATGGGTCCATCCCCTCGTTAACAGGAGTTCATGACGGGAAATCTCGCCTCCACTACTTCTGTGATAGGGTGACTCGCTTTGATGGGGGTGTCGTTGAACTGCCTCATCTTCAATCGTCATTAATATACTGTCTAAAGTTTAGAGATAAGAGGTTATCTTTTCTTTTGGCATTGCCTTTCTTCCTTCTCCCTACAAATCTACTTGGAGGAAATCGTATGGAGTGTAAAGCAACCCCTTGGGGAGAGTATATGCTTCAGTCCAAGAAAAAAAACCATCTTCATCTTGTTCCATTTCATAGCTAAGAATGCACAGGGTACTCCCCCTATGTCATTTAAAACCTCAAAGGTTAACTAGAGAGGTGTGTGTGTGTGTCCCTGACAAGATCGCTTGCAAGGTGATCCCTAACATGGAGCAAGGTTAAAAAACGGAGTTCAGCATACCGAAATCTGGATTCACTAAAAGTCTTGGCTGACACATTTCTCCTCTGAATGCTAGATCGCTTGCAAGGTGATCCCTACATGGAGCAAGGTTCAGGATCTGGATTCCCTAAAAGTCTTGGCTGACACATTTCTCCTCCGAATACTAGCTCGCTTTTTTTTGAAAAAAATAAAAATAAAAATAGCCCATTCTCTATATGACGAACAGGAACGCCCCAAAATAAACAAACGAACGAACAAGCCACGAAAGACTTCACATTACATGTCTCAGTGTGTGTGTGTTTATTTCTTGCCGGTGATTTGGACAAACCGAAAATGCAACGCTCTCCCGGAATTCGGTGAGACTTTCTTGTTTTCTTCAGGGGCACAAGGTCCAGCTCATACTCATAACCCAACCTGAACAGAGACTGACGAAACGAGCTTTCCTTCATCAATATCGAACCAGACCACAAAAAAAAGATATCAAGTCGGGATTTCCGCACTAGTTCAGGATGACGATCAAGATCTCACATTTCAAGCCATCAAGGTCATCAACCCAACCCCTATCCTGAAAGGAAGAGACAAAAAAAAATTGACCATTCCACCAAAACAAGGTGTCCCAGGGAGGATTCGAACTTCCGGCTTCTCGGAGCGCGTCCATAAACGAAACCACAACGAGATGATTTGACCACTAATCGACAGGGACCTTCAATCCCACTCTCTAAATGTTTAAAAGGAGAGCAAAACCCAAAGAATTTTTTTTTTGAATTAATCCAGATACCAATCGGTGGGCTACTGGGCTAGGCAGATCGCCATCGTTGGTTCCATTTCAGTTAAAAAGTAAATAGAATAAACTAAAAATAACACAACCCATCCACAAAATCCCACAACCCATATATCAAAAAATAAAGATACAGCAACTATCCACAAAACCACCTACCCACCCATCCATCACTGCAAATGTCCACTCAACTCCAAATGCTGCTTAAGAGCCTACAAACACAGACTCGTTAAAAAAAAAAAATTCCTCGCGTTCAACCCACCAACTCTCACCTCTATCGACAAAAACATGGCATGACATTTCTCTCTTCCTTCTCTTCTCCACATACACACATAAACCTCCGTACTCAACGATCTCTCTTCCTCTTCCTCCTCCTCATGTTCCTTACGCGTCACGGGCTCCCGTTCCCCTGTCGTTTCTCCCCTCGACGGTTCTTCCACTATTAGCATTTCCAAGCTCTCAATCTCCTCTTCTATTTCCTTTTCCAAAACCACACTGGGTTCTTCCATTTTCTTCCATTCAACAATTTCCCTTGACTGGTTTCTCTCCTCCTCAACGACCAACTTTTTCAATTTCTCAATTTCCTCTTCTTTCACTCTTCCATCCACTCTCAGCATCTCCATCTCTTCTTCCTTCTTCTTCCTATCCACTCTCAACGCCTCGTTCTCTCTATCCTTCATCGTTGCCAACTTCTCCAACCGCTCAATCATACCTCTCGCACCCTCCATTCTCTCCTCCAACACGTTACACCGCCCCTCCACTTCTTCACACTCTGCCGCTCGTCTTCTCACTTGCTCATCCTGCGTTCGTTGACTCTGCTCCACACAAAATGTTGCCACTGATTTTTGATACACCACTTCCTCTTCCAATTGCGCTATCCGCCTCTCATACATCGTTCTCACACCCTCCACACCTTCTCTCACTTGCACTTCCGCCACACTCGCCCGTTCTTCCAACATCGCGTTTTCCCTTCGCAGATCATCTACCAAAGCCGACACGCGGAGATACTCTTCTCTAAACACATCCGCGTTCTTTTCTGCAAATGCGGTTCGATGGCGATGGGCTTCGAGAGAGATTTGGAGAGTGTGTTTGTCGGAGGTGAGTGTGGTGATGAGATGTTCGAGTCGGATGATTTCTTCGGATTTTTTGTTGAGGAGGTGCATGGCGGAGTCGAGGTGACCATTTCGATCGGACTAATCAATATGCTTAGCAATGGGCTCGAAAGAGAAGAACAAGCCCCGTACCACTGTCTGTGATGGGACTATGAGTTCTTCGTGGAGTCGAGAGGGAGACATGGTAGCAGGAACGACCAATATATCAGAGGGACTCGGTGAACGCTTGGGTGGGTGCAGCTGAACCGATTCTTTTTTCTCTACCACAGGCTGTTGATTCATGTAGGTTAGCGTACATAGATATCCGAATATGAATTTCTTGTTACCGTGGGTGCTATCTCTGGGGAAATGACTGGTTCCTCGTCCGAAAACACAAGAACTTGAGGTGGTAACTCAACCTCAGCCATCAAGTCTTGTGTATCCTCCTCTTCTTCCTGGGGCCGCCAAAGAGGACTCGCGATAGGTTGGTGTTGTGTCGTGTCCAGGGTTATCGATTTAGGAGATACACTGACACCGCCTTCATAATCCACAAACGAATCCGCAAACGCTTCCAACGCTATCACAGGGGACGAACGACTTTCGAGGCTGGAGCTGCGTTTCCGTTTCTTTTCGAGGATGGTGGCGAGAGGAAGTTTGAAGGTTGGAGTGGAATTGGTGTTTTGTTTGGAGGCACGTTGGGCAGCTTCGGCGAGTGCGATGCCCTTGGTGATGACGTCCGTTGCGGCTGGGGGGAGCTCATGATCTGCGGATGGTGAGCACGTCGTCAAAGCTGGGCGATGAGGCGAGTCGAACTGGTCGATGGCGCTGTCGTCGTCGTCGTTGTCGTTGCCGATGACCTTGGACGACGACGCGACAAGTTTCTGTCTTTTTCTGGGGAGCGACGAGTTTCTTTCGTCTCGCTTCCTCTTGCGAGCCTTTTCCCTCTTCCACTTGCGCACAAGAGGGTCGGTGCAGTCTTTTTTGGGGACCCAGTCGAGTGGCCAGGGAGCGCCGCAGTCGTCGACCCCAGCCCAGCGAACCCGGTACTGGGCTCCTCTCTCTGCCACGATGGCCTCGACCTCCCAGAGATTGTCCTCGTCGCCGTCACGCTCCTGGAAGTGGGTGTCGAGCGACGACACGTCCGACGGCTCGTCATGGTCGTTGTTCATATATATACAGATATAATTACATAATGCTCTACGTCTCCCACAGCAGATCATTGAGCGGCACCTCCAGCTCCTTGGCGAGGGCAAGGGCGACCTCACGCGATATCCCACTCTTCAACAGCACTGGCCCGTCGATTCTATCACCCGCCGACGTTCTCACCAACAGATGCATCGAAACCAGGTCCGCCACCTGCTGTCTGTTCAGAACACATTCACGAAATGGAAAAAAGGAAGCGTTACTGCGCTGTACACACCGACACGACCGAGTTCCATGTCGGTGTGTTCGCCTGGTATCAGCCCCGGCATCGGAAGCCTCGACTCGACGTCGTTTTCCTCCAGCAGCGCTCCCAGGATCGCCAGCATGCGGTCCAGAGGGTAAGGATTCGGGCCAAGCAGATGTTGTGGGACCTGCAACCCATGTCAGAAAAAAAGAAACGAGGCTACCGACGCTTTACTTTGGAGGGCCCCTTGACTGGGTTCTGTGCCCTTCTCCGTCTTCGTTTTTTCTCGTCTACTCCACGGCCGAACATGCGTAGATCACTTTTAGCAGGATTGGTAGATGCAATGTACGATGCTATTAGAATGAAGCGAGACATGCGGGGTAACGAGTGGATGCTGTCTTGCAGAGATACCGACGTCGGGGCATGGATGTCGCCATCAGGCTGGTCGTCGTTCGCGGCGCTCCAGTCCTGAGCATTCATCAATCGAGGGTAGAGCGACTCGAGCGCATGGGTGACGCGAGGTGTGAATGCTCGTATGAGTCGGAGACGCGTGTCCTCGGTCGGCGCTGCATCGCCGGAAGATACGAGCAGCGGTTTCACAAAAGCTGGCCAGCACGCTGCGGCTACATACGCAAGTTCGTCGATATCGTGAACAAAGGGAAAGCAGACGTCGCAGACCATGGAGATAAAGTGTCCATAGAGCGGACTGAAAGAGGGGCGGTAGCAGTGTGTGTATCTGGAGGACGATGCTTGAGCGGAAATTGCGGTGAACCTGGACGACAGAGTCGTTATCACCTCTCGAGCCCATGATCAACGACGAGAACGACAACAGAGGAAAAGGTAGAATACCAGACTTGGTCAGTGGTTTGATGTCGATGTAGTACGGCTCGGGGGACGCCCCCAGCGCGGGTTTCACGTCCTGCCATTGGGTCTGTGAGAGAAAGACGACAGTGACATTGGTCTGGCTCTGGCCGAGAACACTGAGTTGGTCGCAAAGCAGATGGAAAAAGGACAGTACCAGCTCGCGGAGGCGCGACAGAGGCACGATGGTGTCCGGCTTGAGTCGGTCAACGTGCTCAACGCTGATCACGACTCGGACATCTTTGTCTGCACGATGCACATGGCGAAGACCATGCAAGAACGCGTCCCAGCTGTCGTTCCAGCGTTCGTCGGGGTGCAAGCCAGGCAACTTGTCCAGAACAGTGTCGAACAAGAGCTTTTGCGAGAAACAAGCCACAGCGTCGAGGTGGACATGGACGAGCCCGGGTGCGCCGTCCAAGAGTGTTTTGTGGAGGACGGTGGTCGTTGTGCGGAGAGAGATGGGGTCACAGATGAACACAAACGGGGGCAGTGATGTTTCTTGAAAGAGTTGCATGATGGGTTTACAAATAACTCTAATGAATGGGTTACAAATAATTGTCTTTGTACTCTAATGTCCCCGATGCACGCTTGTAATGCGACGCTGGCCTCACCGACTCCTCCCCGACGTCCACTAACACCCTCTCTATCCTACACCCTCTCCCCCGCCACCAGTCTTGTCGAGGTGGACATCATGACCGACGACCTCGTCACAGATGTCAATGAAAACGACATCGACGAGGAGGTTTGTTGTTTCTACCCAACCTGGCACACTCATGAAATGTATTCCCTAGATGAGCTCAGCGCTGGATCAGCTCCTTGCTATGCATACACGCAAAATCCTCCACTACAAACGATTGCTCGAACATGCTCAAGTTTCTGCTGCCGCTCAGCTTCACGCGCTACAGGCCGAGGTTCAACTACTTCGAGACCAGGCTACCGGTCCTGCTCAGCATCCGCGACCCACTAGTAATCCAGAGGCCTTTTGTTCTTGTGCGGCCAGGAAATGTAAAGGCTTTTGGAGCGACGACGATGATCAAGGTAATAATGGTCCTACTGACGTCGCAAAGGCTCTCTGTAGCGATAGCCAAGGCCATTTCAGTGAAAAGGAGATTAAACAAGCTCTGCGAGGACTCAGTCAGTCGGACCGGATGAAGCTCATCACTACCACCCTCGAGTGTCTGTAGAAACCTGATTTACATCTATCCATCTCCTCTCTAACACACACACACACTCTCTCTTTCTCTTCACAGCTTGCCTTCCCGGCGACATCCCTCTCCAAATCCTCCTTCTCCAAAAATACATCCGATCGACATTCGATATCATGACTCACTTGACCCCTGATCTCGCATTTCGCGTCTTGAAACACCTCAGCGTCAGAGAACTCTTGACAACAGAACCGGTAAATTTATTTTTTTTTGGTTCTTTTTACTTCTACGACGCTTTTTTTTTTTTTTTCCTTCTTCACACATTATCAAAAATAGGTTTCACGCAAATGGCAAGCTATGGTTCATCATCCTTCTATCTGGAGGTTTCACTGTCTCAACATAACCGCCACTGACCCTTTGCCGATCACCAGAACACCTTCTACACCCCAAGGCTGGTTCGCAAACCTCTCTCTCTCTCTCTCTCTCTCTTTTTTTTTTCTCACACTACAATTCTTAGGGAAATGCTTTACCGCTCGCTTCATCACCGGGAATCCAACTTTCAGAACGGGTTACCGCAATCGATTCGGTTCCTGCATGGACACACCCATTTCTGCACGACGTTGCTGTTACGTGGAAAGAGGCTGATTAGTGGGAGTTATGACGAGACGATTCGGTTTTGGGATATTGATACGGGGGAAATGAAGAAGTGTTTGAGGGTGAAGAAACCAGTTAGTTGTGTTGACTTCTTGGCAGAGGAAGGTGAATAACCCCATCGTTTCTTCTTCTTCTTCTTCTTCCCCGGGGCATGATTGAACATGGTTCCACTGACAGAAGTCTTCGTCGTTGGTTTTCATGACGTGGGGCGAGTGCATGTTTTTTCTTCGGTGACGTTTACGCCGCTTCAACGACTCAAAGGGCATTTGAATGGGATTCGAGCTGTTGCGCTTTCGTCCAAGGTACTTGTTTCGGCTGGAGCTGATAAGGCAGTTGTGTGTTGGGATTGGCGGAAGGGGAGTAAGATGGTGAGGTTTGGTCAGCAGACGACGATTACGATTGGGGTTCAGATTGTGGCTGATGGGGATGGTGATGGTGGTGGTGGTGGTGGTGGAGAGAAGGTTGTGAGTGTGACGATTGATGGGATTGTGAGAGTGTTTTCTATCCGTGAGTTTCTTTTTTTTCATTCCTAGTTTTTGCGACTCGTGGATTGATGGTGTTGTGTGTGTGTGTGTGCTGTGATTAGAGCGGAGGGAGATGATATCACAATTCCGACTTGCGGAGCTTGGAGTGAGAGATCCGGTGTTGAAGAGTAAACTTTTGAGTGTGGGAGTTGCACCGAATAATATGTTGCAGTGGTTTGCTGCCAAGGGTAGGCAGGTGACGGTGAGTGGTTCGTCGCGCTCAAGTTTTTCTTCCTGGCTGATGTGCGTTAAAAAAAAAAAAAAAGTGTGCTACCAAGTCGATTATTATGCACCTTGAATGGCAAGAAGAACAAGAACAAGAACAAGAACAAGAACAAGAAGACAAGACGTCATTGACTGGTGGTGATCAACAGCAGAAACAGAGATTGAGTGGTGTGATGTCTTGTCAGATGAATTCGACGATGACGAGTTGTAGAAGGAGTAGGTCATCTTTTGCGTCGTCGTCGGAGTTTGATTCTTGTTCTATTGCGAATAGACGATTGAGTGGTGATGTGAATTTGGTGTTGGGTGGTGAAACGTCGATGGGTTTTTCATCGCTTCGTGTTTGGACGCCGAAGCGTTTATCACCGTGTACGATGACGACGACGACGACGATGACGCCTCCCAAGATGATGCCTCCTCCCAAGATGACGCCTCCTCCTCCCAAGACGACGACGATGCCTTCTCCCAAGTCAGGGTCATCACCGCATTGCCTGCATCAGGTTGGTGGGTCAACTGCTGGTGGTCGGGTGAGTGGTGTTTTGCCCAAGTTGGTGGCGATGGTGGAAACGCCGGATGTAGCGATTGGAGCTGTGGATCCGAGGAAGCGGAGGGTGGTTGTAGCGACGAGGTTTAGTTCTAGGGTGGGTGCTGATAGGAGGATTTTTGTATCGACGACGACGAGGAGGATGGGGAGGGGTGTGGGATTGAGGAGGAGGAGGGAATGGGAGATGGGAGGTGATGATAATGTTAGAGCTGGTGATGGTGTTGGTGATATGGGAGAGGAGCGTGAAGTGTTGTGTAGTAGTAGGAATGGACTTGCGATTGTCAAGGAGGAGGAGGAGGGGAACGACGATGACGATGATGGTGATGATGATGAAAATGAAGTATCGAGGATGGATGTGACGCCACTTGGAGGTATATGGGCTGCATTGGCGAATCATGACGGTAGCGATAACGATGGGCTAAAGAGGAAGAAAGGGATAAAAGGGCGAGTTCCACCTTTGTTTATGGGGCTTGCGACGCCTGAGAAGAATCCGATGTCGATGCAGATGAGTCATGAGGATGTTGTGGTTGGTTGTGCGGATGGGACGATATAGTGAGTGTGCTCTTTTTTCCTTTCTTTTTGAAAGATGTTGTTGTTGTGTTTGGATGTTGACGGTTTTTTTTTTGTAGTGTGATGAGTTTTGGGGGATGTGAGTATAGGAAGGAGGAGAGGAGTGGGATGGAAGAGTATATTATGGGTGGTAGTGGTAGTGATTGTGATGATGAGATGAAGGAGGTGGTGGTGGAGGAGGATTGAGTGGTGTGATGGACGAAAATGCAATTTTTTTTTCAGTGGAGATAGGGTGTTGCAGTCCAGGGTTTTCTTGTTCTTGTTCTTGTGATTTGGAAGCTTGTGAGGTCGGTTAGATTCAATTCAGCAGTTTTTTTTTTTTTGGAGGATAAGTTGGTTGACTGTGCGTGTGCGTAAGTGTATTACTCGCAACTAGTTATCCAAACCAAGTAAAGGGAGGAAAGGAAATATAAACAAGATGATGGCGAACCAAGTTGTGTAGGTCTCCCAGCCGACGATGAAAGATTGTCAGACAGGATTAGTTGATTGTTGTTCAGGCAAACTCTAGTTTTGAGGTTGTGATGACCAAAATTGATGGGATGTGGGGGTGAACTCAGTTCTGATTCTTCAGGTTTTAGTAAACCAGAGTGTACTATCCAGGGTGTTTAAATCTAAACACTATGCTCTCTTGATGAGCTGAGCACTATGTTCAGATCTTCTCTAGAAAGGGATCTCTTTTCAAATTATACAAGGATTTTTTTTTGGTACATTGGTGTTCTAGGAATGATCTATGTCAAGGAGTACTTGTGATGGGTAATATTTCCAAAGTAGGACGTCATTTAGGTCTATCACAGAGCCAGCGAGTACGGGCATTTTGACAGAGAGATCATCTATGGGTGGCTCTTCCCGGGCTTTCGATGTACTTCTATTCTACTGAACACGAGGTGCCGAATACAGAGAGATCACACTTGATCAAAGGCTATAGATCACGTTCGAAGAAGCCCGTCGGAAATTAAGTATTGTTTACTGATTAGATAAGCGAGAATCTGAGCACGTGCGGTGGCATTGTTCATGTGCAAGCGCTGATACTTCCATGGTCTCTGGCCATAGCTCATGCACGATCACGCGCTAAGTAACTGGGATAGAAGCCAGTCTAAGAAGAAGAGCTTATCTGCGGAAGCTGAAAAGGTCAAAGATAGAGAATTGAACATACTTTCTGATCAGCACGAGGAATTGGTATCCCCAAATTTTGCATCTATCAGCAAAGGAAGGCTATCGATGGATACAACTACAACGGAACTATCTGGAAATCTTTTTGTTAAAAATTCATTGGGAAGTGTGAATAGTCGAAGAACGTCGACGGTGTGTCTCATCGCGTTCTGGTGGCTCTCATTAAACCTAATTATTGGCAAGGTAAATGAACATTCGAAATCAGACCATGTCTCCATCCAGAGAGATGAACAAGTCAGTGTTCGCGCATTTGGACTCGGTGAACCCATTTTGAATGTAGTTCAGACTCTAGGCTTGAAACCGATCGCGCCGCTTCCTTCCCGAACATTGTCAGCTGGTTATGCTCAGATCCAGGTGGGAATAGATTTTTTTACGTGTTCTATTTTTTGCGTTGTTTGGGCTGTTCACGAATAGTCTCCAGGTCAAATCATCTTGCCCACAGAAAGGCACGACGGAAGCTATTTCACGTCCTTCACGGATCGCCACTTCCACGCAGACTCCTTGGATTATTGCACGTAAAGTTCAAGTCTCCCATCAGAGTGCCAATTACATTTTAAAACGTGTAGACCATTCACAGGTCTTCATCTATCGTTATATCCTCATACCTCTATTCCTAATCCCTCTGTTGTCTGTTTGGATAGGATATACCTTCAAGACTATCCCATCCAAAAAGCGAAATATCGCATCTCACCTTTTCAGACATGAACAAGCCTGTACGTTCAAAGCGGTCTGTTGAGCGCCTGAAATATTTAGTGAAAGTTTCCAGGACAGGAAATCTACATCTACTACGAAAATTACCTGGAATCCTTCCTCAACGCACAAGAATCACCGACACACAAAGTTCCAAGTGCGCCAATTTCTGCAGACAATGCATCTCCGTGGTTTAATTATCAGTCGCCTCTATTTCAGGATTCAAGACCGCCGTTCCAATCCCTTGCGACCACAAAAGCGGCGCAGAACCAGGTTCGTGTCCAAAAAATCATCGCTCCGTTCAGGAATAGATAGTTTTCATCTTCAGGCGTTGCATGCGCAAAACCCGCGTGGATCGACTCTCTCCCACACCAAAACCATAACACAACCTATCGCCCCAATAAATCATCAACAACTCTCCCCTCATCTCTTTGCGTCCGATTCATCTACTCCACTGGTCAAAAATGAATCCAACTTGGTGAAGATCTACACCTGTTTTTCGTTACTTGAAATTACGATCTAAAATTGCTCAAAGACCGCCTTGGCTTCCGTAATGCCATCTTATGCTGACCCTTCAGCCTCAATTCCGACTAGCCACAGGGGAGTTCAATCAGCTTTCAGTACCAATCCAGATAGCGAAAGCGTCGATGTTTCTGATCTTGAAGTACATTTGTCATTCTTTTCCGGGATGTCCCTTGATGACAGCTTTCGGGTAGATGCCTAAACCTGCTCAAAGCCTGCCACGATCTCAACCCCATTCTATATCTCCTTCAACTTTGTTAAGTAGTTCCCAAACCTCATCCCCACAACGGCTCGACGATGAACTTGAGTCGGTTCCCAGTCTTGTTGCGTCTAGAACCAAACTTTCTCCTTCCCAAACCCGTCAAGAGTTATCTCAAGCATTACAATTCGTTTGCGTAGAAATTCCTCCTTTGTCATTGGGGAAGAACATGACAAATTATCGTTCTTTGAAGGAGCTTAAGTATGTCCGTGGTGTAACGCACACTCGATATTTCAAGCCCAAAGTTTCTGATGCGAACCATGAGATTGTCGAGCCAGAGCAAGAGAGACACCGTCGAGAGCAAGAGAAGAAGGGAGAGAGAAAGTGGATGAAGCAAAAGGAAATTTCTGAGACTAACCTAGACCAGATTGTTTCAGCAACGATGCTCCCTGAAGCGCAAATTCGGCAAGAAGAAAAGCTCCTCTTGTATGACCCTTTGATGCATCAACTCAATGGAAGCTCACCCAAGAATATTGGCCCCGCTGTCACAAACGTGTCGGAGAAAGAGGGTCAGCAAGATCTATTGCCCGTCCCAGCTTCTTGCGAACCTGCTCTCTCGCTATTTATTTCTTCATCTCATCCCGATGGACGAGGCAAATCAGCGTCTGAGCCTGATCCTTTCCGAACGCCAGAACGTGAAGTTAACAATAACGAAGTCTCTTATATGGTTTCTGATAGTCCTGCTATTCAAGATATCGAATCACGGAACTTGGAGCATGTTCCTGCTGCTATCGTCTACTTCAATACTCGGTTTTCTCAGAACAGACTCGATGCAAACAAATGGATTACTGTGGGAACACGAGCTCATCTGAACTGTGTCAAGTCTCACTGGTCTTTCTTGAAGTACAAGAACGAAGAACAAAAGGACAAAGAGGGCGACTTGAGTGCTGGAGCCCCTTTATTGTGGAGGGGTTGTACATTTTCTGATGAACAATCATCTTCCAGTTGCCGGAAAGAACGGGCAGGAATAGCTATGACTGAAAAGCTGTCAGGAAAAATCGGTTTTGGTCGTTCTGCTTCTTCGACAACTTCGACGCCTATTCCTAAGCTGGATTTGGCGGAAGTATACAAGTCTCAGATTTCAGCGAGTTCGTGGAAGGGGCAACGCCGAAGAGGCAGGAGTGTGAAACTACAAAGAGAGAATCTTACTGGCTCGCTAAATACTCTAGTTGCTGACTCTACTTCATCGGAGGAGACGCAAGTTCAGCCGACAGTCGTTACTCAACAAGATATACCGTATCACCTATCTGAAAAGGCGCGCGGCAAGCAGAAGGCTCTTGACCCAGATTTTCTTGATGACACTATGCCATACTTGCCAACTGCTCCGACAGATACCCTCACAAGTTCGTATCCGTCTTTCGACCCTCATGATGCCTTTGACAGGGAAATGGGGGATTATGTTGCTTTCAGTTTATCTCTGGACAAATCCTCGGATCACGGTAGCGAGAGCAATATGACTGGTTCCACATTTCCTCTTGCTGCTGTATCTACATCTCATTCCCCGCCAATCTCGCCGCAGTATCACAAGAATCCATTCCGTCCACAATCTAATCTGGAGGACATCTTTCTTGCTCCTCAGGCTCCTGACTCACCTGTATTAAGCAGTCTCGATTCTACCGGGAATGGGAACTACTTGCAACTCAATGATCCTTGTAGAATAGCCTGTTTGGAAGGGAAGAATAATCTGGATGAACTGACCACGATTAATCCGGCATTTTTGGGAGGTGGTCTCGAGGTTTATGATGGTGACTCACAGGACTTCAGTACGGATTCAGCATTGAGTAGAATGAGTGCGATAGAGATTACGTCTGGTCTCAAAGGCGACTTAGATACCACCGTCTCAGATGACACTCAGCCGGGCTTGATGAGGGGTCACCAGTCCACCATTGATTCACCCTTTTCTACCGTCAGCAGTACTTCGTCTTCACGATCAGCGTCAACCTGGCCGTCTCAAACTCGAAATTATGCAGTTCAATTATCACGAGTGCCAGTTAATGCAAAGACTTTATTATCTGATAAGGACCAGGATAGAGAAGTCCCGAGACGCTTGATGAACAGTTTGGAAGAAAGCGTTGGCTCATTCTTGTCAAAAGATATGCCTTCTACAAGGTTACCACATCGAACACTCGCAACTCAAATAAAAGAACCCCTCAAAACCACTTTCAAGTATTCTGAGTCTATGTTTCCTCGTACGAGACGAAAAGCTACCGGCCGTCGTGGACAACAATGGCCAGTGGGCAAGGAAGAAGCTTATTGCCACCAATGTCGAAGGAAAACACGTTATCTTAAGATGAGCTGTCCGTGTAGCAAAAGATATTGTAGCCGTTGCATGGCTCTTCGGTAAGTGCTTTGAGAGCCATCTTGTTTATCCGTATTCGAATGGCTCGATAGATATCCAGAACGTATATTTTGTTTAGAGCTGGATGACTTGGACTGTCCGAGCTGTCGCAACGAATGCAATTGTGATATGTGCACTCGGAAGCGTGGAGAAGACTACATCAGTTTCAGGGTGTCCTCTGCACAGGTGACCCACAAGTTTCCCCCTAATCATACTACTCTTGGTTCTTCAAATGGAGTTAGAGCACCACCTGCACCTGTGATCGATTCCGCAGTGCTTTTCGATGACACCAGAGCTATCAAAGGTACTTGCATGCTTGGCGGAAGCATTTCCGATTCTGTGGCGACAAAACTAACAACTACCTCTGTCAATCCAGTGGATAATCGGAGACATGCTGTGTCTCGCAATTCAAGGCACATCGATATAGACGAATTTCCTATCTCCAGAACATTTATTGGTGCTTGTCAGCCTTCTTGGGGATTGGGCGAAACCCCAATCATCAGGGAGTTGGGAGGACGAAGAAGCAATCGGGTTCGAGGTTCTGCCGTAGCTCACTGGTTTGTTGGTAAAGAGCATCCACTTCGCCTGCCTGTGATCGCGTTTGCAAGGAACTTGAAGACGCCTAATCCTTTTAGCGATTTGTCATCGTTTTCATCACTATCAGGCAACTCTGATGTCGAGGCAGGCCTTAAATCCACCGACCTTCCTGCCAGTGAGCTACCCCTTGAAATGCTTCAGGAGAGATCTAACATAACGTGTTTCTCGGTTTCAGATGATACCACGTCTCGCCTTCTCAAATCCAGCATCGACGTCGCTGACAGTATCAGAAGCTTTGATCCAACCGCCATTAAAACAAGGGATACTATCCGTGCTCTCACAGTTGCGCTAGAAGCCTGCGGTATGATAGTGAAGATTGAAGATACTTATGTAGATTCTTATCCATGATTGACCTGATGATCCTATGTTATTCAAATTACAGTCATTAAGAGTATATCTATCCTTTATCACATATTTTGGGATACGGCATCCAGTCGACATCCCCCTCCCCTCGGCCATCATCGGCAAGGTTCCACAGAATGACAACAGCAGTTATAATAAAGATGGTTTGTCCAACCTGGCCTCCAGTATACTGGGCAGGAACGAGAATCTGAACGAGAGTCAAGCCTCACTCGATGCCATGCCGACCAGTGAGTCTGCCACTTGAAAACGTGCCCGGCAAAGAGGGGTGCTCAATCGTCAAATGCAAGGCTAGATGGCTCCAAGAGGAGGGACAGCCTCTGTCATCTCCGAGAGCCGATCTTGGGTGGACTCGTCATCGTCTTCGGGCGAAGAAAGTGAAGCTAGGTTGAGCACACCCAAACTGAGCGCTGTGATAGGGAAACTGGCCTCTGGCAACATCCTTTCAACTAGGTTGAACATAACTGCTTTCCAAACGAGTCCCAGAGGGACCATGCTGGAAGGCGGGGTGATCAAGTGGCAGACGAGGAGACTAACCAGCATGCTCAAAGCATTGAGTCTTCCATGCATGCGCCTCATAGCGCCAACCACGGGCTAGATGAGGCAGTGACCAGGACCAGGACCAGCAAGTCGCACAGAGATGTGCAGATGGAAGATGTGACTCGAGATAACGAGAGCTATAGGATGGTGCTCACCTAGCCACATCCCTATCAGAAGACTTGGAAAAAGAGGCAAAAGTGCTATCACCATCGATACTCCACGTTGCAAAACTCATAAGAAAATAGTCGGTAGTAGGTCACGAGTTTAACGGAGTACCCTCTATCATGGGGGTTGGGTCTATTAAGTGGTGGCTGGCGCAGATAGTTTCTGAACTAGGTTGGGATAGATACAAAGTATCTCAAAATCACGACTCCCCTTCTCTGGTTTTATTCAGTTAATATCTACAATTTATAGTAAGCAAAGTTGTGATACAAGAAAGTGTTGTCTCACCTCAGACGTCTCGGAATCGAGTAGATGACTGAGGGAAAATAAGTTTGCTCTACATTCCTCGGTGTTAACTTGTAGCCCCCGGTGACAGGTGGTATCATATCGATGACGAGTCGGCTAGAATGATGGTGTCGGCGGAATGGAGGAGTCGATAGAATGATAGAAGAATCGATGGAATGATGTTGGAGCTTGGACATGTCTATTGCATCAGTCCATTGGAATGTCTGGAAGCAATGAGGACCATGTAGAGCCTTCCCAACTGAGACTAACACGGAGATAGGCAAATGCAAGGGCAAGAATCGCGAGGAGGAAAAATCTGCTCCGATAGGATAGTATCTCGCAGCCCCCCGTCCAGCCCCTAGTGTCAAACAACCGACTCCCCATCTGAATAGACAGCTCAATTACCCAAGTCAGGTGCCGCCAATGCTACCAGACAACAAAATGGCGCACCGAAACCGGAATCGTTTGCTCAAGCTATGAGCAGTGGCAAGATCAACATTGAACCAATTATAGCGAGCTTGCCCAACATACTCCGACTTAGAAAAACATTAACTGATGATTCTCACGAAAGGACCCCGGCTAAGTACCAGTTGGCTTTTAAGCAACAGCGAAACCGAAGTAGATAGAACTCACCGAAATAAAATGACCAGACAGCAAGTTATTATCTCTGGCAAGGAAATAGCCGAAGTTATCTCTAGTGCGAGTGAAACAGTTGAAGCTTTCCATAGAGGACTAACAGAAGCTTGTTCTAAACTGAGTGAAGGTGAAGCTGTATCAGAGGCACAGTGAAAGCCTCATACTTACAGATTGATTGATTGATTTCTTGGAATAGCTTCAGTTGCTTGAAGCGGTACAAGAACTAATGGGTACATCGTACTACGTAATATTTGATAGAGGCGGCGAATACCATCAATAAGACATTGTCTTAGGGACAGTATAGATGGATGGTCTGCTTAAAAGTGGCAGGTCCACAAAAATTAAATGTAATCAATTTATTTCCTCACAACACACAAAGGACAGCCACTATTTCAACAAGACTCATCTTGGGACGTCTATTAGAATCGAGAGATACTTGTATAAATACATAAAATAACCATGACAAAAGACACCGGTAGTTAATATTGATAAGAATCATCATAGGGCAGCAATCATAAATGAACGATCCGATTCTAGGTCGTCGATGTATTCATCAGATAACAATTCAGAGTCTTCATCGGATAAGTATTCAGAGTCTTCATCGAGCTCAAAGTCCATGTCAATATCTTCACCGTCATACTTCAGTACTATCTCTCGAACTTCAACGCAACGCAGGAGTGTTGAACCATGCTCTCGCCTCTTCCCATCAATACCTGCGAGACCTGAATGGTATTGTGGGGCACAGCCAGGGTGAACATTAGTGAGAGTCACCTTGTCGAGGCGAGGACACGGGCAAAGGATGGAGTTATCGGGGGTATTTAAGTCAGATGGAAGGAGCGAACAAAGAATCTCGTCCAGATTCATCGAGTTCAAAGTGAGGTCCCGTAAATTTTTTACTGAATTGAGAAGTGCGTTGAACGAGCACTTTCCAGTCTTGACAGATGATAAAGAAAGGGAGGTCAAGCCAGGGAATGCCACACGGGCAGAAGGAGTCTTCTGCTTAACATCACTAAACTCGCCGGTTGCGAGGAAAGCAAGGATTGGGCTAGCATCCAGCTCTTCAGGCTGTGCCCTGTAAGACTCATCCTCGAGGTGTAATCTCGACGTATTCGGAGCATCTAGAAGTTCAAGAATAGTCTGGCATTCGACTATTTTGTGATACCCGAGGGCTACACTCTTCAGATTAGGGAGGGGAACAAGTCGACAATCGTGGTGGACAAGAGTGACATCGTCATCTGGATCGGACACGATTGGACCAGAACCACGGATCTTGAGAGTCTCGAGCTGAGGATTCGAGGATAGAAGCTGGCGAAACTCCTCCAGGGAGGGGCGAACATCACGACTGTGATAATCAAGCTCCAATGACACAAGGCTGACATTGTTCTGCCGTGTCAGCATCAAATTGAGCATCGACCAATGAACGTGGACGCCTTGAAGCTTGAGGTGACGGAGATTTGGTAAGAGGGTGTGACAGCACTGGACAGGAACAGTATGTTGGTCAGGGGTGAAGAAGGACTTCTTTTTCATGGTTTCGGGATAGAAGTGAGGGGAGAAGCTGGCAAATTCATTGCAGCGGGAAAGAGCCAAGTACTCGAGGCGTGGTGCACCCCGCGACAGGAGAAAGGGGTTGATCTGATTGAGAGCGACGAACATTGGCGCCCATACGTCAGTCAGAATCTCCAGTGACCTCCATCGATGGATGTGAGGGAGAATGGAGCTGACAACGTCCAACATATAGTGAGGAGAAAAAAGCGGGGAATAAATATCAGGTCCCGTTTCGAAAGGTGTGCTAAAAAGGGAAAGTAAGTGATCATCGCATTGTGTTATGCATGAACAACACGCACTCAGGTTCTATACCATTGAAGTTCCAGGCCGGGTCTCGAGCATCGATGAGAACATCGAGAGGGTAAATCTGTGACCGGACAAGAAAGAGATCAAGGAAAGTTTTGTCAAGATAGCTCTGCTCATCATCATCCTCCAGTATCATCTCCGGAGTTAAGCACAGGCTTGTCCACAGCGCAGGAGTGTTTAGGGCGACGTGCCTCCAATAGCGATTTACACATGAAATGATGACGGGCATCCTGACAGAGGTCGTATCGAATACTGGGCGAGATACCGAATATGGACTAAAGGAGGTCTCCCCGTCCCCATGGGTCGCCAACATGAAGATATGAGCCAAGAGCTCGACCGGCAAACTGTGAAAGTAGCTCATGGCTGAGATAGGTAGAAAAGTGGGAAATACGAGGTGAATCAGTTTTGCGGCACATGGTATTTAGCAGTCCTCTCTCTTTTGTCTCAAGAACAAAAGGGATAGACGGAGATCAGTCAGTTCCAGATCTGGCTTTCAAATTTGGCGGGCTTATTGTTGGAAAATTCCCACAAGTAATTCTTCACAATAAGCTAGACACTGGAGATGATGGAATAGGAATGTACGGCTTGATTTTAGTAGGGGCTATCCCAATCCAATACAGTCTAACAACAAAGGAAAGACCGAATCTGGCTGTTTTACCAGTGACATTGTGACGGCCAAAGCCCATCAACATACGCTATGGCACTTCTATCACGCCCAAATCCACAGCAAAAGTCTGAACTGCCGGTGGTAATCTGTCTATCCTCCCGCATTTCACATCCCCATCTCATCTGATGGTTGTTACACTTAGAGATTGATTATTCCCATTACCATCAGCAAAGTTATACACCATAGCGAATTCTGTCACTTAATTGTTTCGCTTTAAGCGAGAATACAACTGGCATAGTAAGAATCTTAATACATAACGACAGCTTCATTACTCGAAAGCAAAGTTTTTGAAAGAAAAAAGAAGTTAAGAGAAAATTGTTCGACAACATGAAACGCATGTCCAAAACGGGGTTTTGAGACAGCACATAAAGATCTGTTCATGTCTTTGAATTGTTCATCTTTGACTATACCCGGGCGCCCCGGGAGGATTCATATCTCCACCAACAATCTGCCGATCGAGTGTCGAAGAGAATAGTTGTTGCGTCTGCAGGGGGTCGGGTGTCTGCTGCTGACCCGATACACGAGACATGACAAAATCAGGTGAAGATAGCTGATTGACTTCCATATCAGCAAGGAAGGCCATCATGCTATCTTGCAACATATACGGTTCCTCCTGGACTATATTCATTCCCATGCTAGTGGGCGTGTCAAGAAAATTTGAAGATACATTTGATAGTGCATGTTTCGAACCATCGAACCGGGCCGATGATAACATCGCTCGTCCTGAAGAACCCGAAGTCGCAGGAGGAACAGCTGAAAATGTATTAGGTTTCGACGTTTCTCCTCCGCTCGAAAATCCAGGTGAAAAGGCTTCTGGACTGCTGTGCTGGGAATTTGAATCACCACTGTATGTTGAACGTGATGCTGAAGGCGCCCTTTTGCAAATTCGTTGGGCCCAGGCTCGGCGTGTTGTGGGAGCTGTTGGGTCGGACGGACATGTCTCATCCGTATAATCCAATGGAATGCACGTAACTGAGATTTAATGATGTCAACCTTCTGACCAACAAGAATAGACTACTTACGTCGGCAAAACTCTTCCATAAGATCACCTGAACGGAGACCACAGACATAGCGGCCACTAAATCTACGTAGGAGGCTAACGCAAGATTGTAACGCATTCAGTCCAGGTGGCGTGAGATGTTGCAGCATTTCTGCTTCGCAACATAACATTACAGCAACGAGTGTACGTCCAGCTTGAGCGAGTTGGTGAATCACATGAACCCCATCTGTCAAAGTTACTCAATCTATAGTTCCAAGTTAAAGCGATTCAGCGCTCACAATAGGTCATGAGCCCTTGGTGGGCGATGTTGACATGGGCAGAAATTACCTGGAGGGCAGCTCCATGTGCAGCAATAAGTGCCTCCCTCTCTGCATCAGTCTGTTCTTCACCACGTAGTCCGTACATCCTCTCAGCAAAGTAATCAGAAAACCTATGACGATGTATCAATAGTCGAACAAATTGTTCAGCACAGTGCAGGCGCTCCGCCTGTGTTATCCGTATTTTGTCTTCACTTGCCAGAGTTTCGGGAGAATGTGCCCAGTGTGCAGGGATCTTTTGATGAATTTCATCCAGTAATGCCTCTTCTCTCATCGGCCTATATTCTCGCATGCCATAGAGCACATTGGTGGCACGCAGGAGAAAAGAATCGGATCTATCAGACTCGCAAGCAGGTGGAACCTCCAATACTGATTCAAGTACGACCATGATCCGAAGTAGCACCAGAAATGCACTCATGCTACATTCTTTACCAGGGGGTGGTGTCACAATTGCTTCGCGTGTAATGTAGTCGTCGTCGACAGGAGTTGGTTCCCCGACATCACAGTCTCTCAGACGAAGGAGGGAAGGCCTTCCAAAATGAGCCCCTAACTGCTTGTCCCAAATATAAACACACCAAAATGTGCGTTTACGAACCTCATTCTCAACGGGATCGAAGTGATTATATGAATCTGCAGAACGGTGAAGACCTGCATCTATGCACATAGTCACTGACTCGGCAAGCAGCGCTGCAGCCCTAGAGGTACGTCCAAGACCCACTGTGTAAGCAGCTGCAATGAGGTTGGCTTGAATATTGTACAGGGTGGGCTGGTCCGCAATTGGATGAATTTGAAGCCGTTTGAATAAGTCGTACCATTGAGCACCGGCAGATATACCATCATTAGGATGAGCTTTCACGCGAGGATCATCTATATGGCGGGAAGCAAGGCAGCAGATAGCAACGATGAAGGCCGCAAAACCCGGCTCTCCCCATTTCTGCGGATTACTGTAATCCTGTGAGAGTAAGAGCAAGGAGAAAATATAGCCTTTGATGAAGATTCGAGTAAAAAAAAAAAATGAAGAGACTTACAACCAAAAACGTCGGGATATGCAAGAAAGGAAGGATATAGTGAGACGTCGACAAATAGCAGTGCACCAGGCTGAAGGTGCTAAGCAAATAAAGCGAAGAGATTCAACGTGGTACACACCTGTCCATAAGCTCTGGCTTAATAGAGGACATAGTAAGCTTCCACATCGTATGAGGATCCGTCCCTATAGGACGCTTGGTCCTATTGAAAAACCATTTTGATCCATTGGCTGGTTTGTCGTCTGGGAGATGAGAGGAGTCAAGATATGAATGACCGTCTGCTGTGGATCGGTTTCGGGCAGACACATAACGGTCAGCTAACAGTCCAAGAATTGGAAGTCCAGAGGTTTCTCCTTGCCAGCGTGTACACCCTTCATCATCATAATATAGATAAAATTCCGTTAGCGACATTCGCGAGGCGGCTTCTGCCAGTTGATCCGGATTCTGTATTTGACTATAAAAACCATGTAAGTTTCCAGAACAGGAATCGAAGTTTATTTGTGGATTGTGCTGCATGTCCTGGTTTTCAGGATCGCGTGTAAAGTGCGCGGATGGACCAATGACAGAAAAGACATGAACAGATGAAGGGGAGATACCATCATGAGAAACTTCTGAAGGAGTTGGAGGAATGGATGCCGTTGGTGCAGTGACGCCACCAGTGTCAAAGACTATAGGTGGGATGGTATCAATAAGCGATTCGAGGCGTCGTATACGTTCACCCATGGTCGGGACATGTCTAGTGCCATAACACAATGAGCAAGAAGATGTAAGCCATCAGAAACTACCTACCTGATTCTGGGCTGTCTTTTCCCTGGTTGATCAAATGTACAGTCAGTTTTTGCGGCTGAGCAGGCCTGGCATGGATGCCCTGCATCACATTTGATCCTCCGCTTCCTTCAAAGAATTTCAGAGGATACAATAGCTACCATTGCGTATAGCTTACCGACATCGGTCACACGCCCTGGCAGTTAAGGTCAGTGTGTCAGCATAGCAAACGAAATGGCGCAGTAAGTGCACCTGCTGAGCTTAAGTCGTCCCTTACGTGGTGGGGTTGGCTCCTTTCCCTGTTCGTGGCTTTCTTGCATCGTGGGAGGCATGATGACAGAAAAATTTGTCAGAAATTGCCGAATCCCAACATTCAAAATCCGCTGATGGTATGTACCGGGCTGGGCGGAATTCACTTGAGTAGATACCTGGCCACATTGGTAGTAAATAACTGAACAGAGTACCATAGTTTGTGTGTAGGATAACAAAGGCACTATTTCTCTTAATCCCGAACAGAGTCTCAAAACACTACTTAAGTTTCAACACTACATGCATGCAGTGTTGAAACACTCTTGTCTTGTAAAGAACCAATGTTTCATGGATATTGTCTCACTGCTAGTGTTCTCCTGTGCCGATGAATTCATAACCTTATCACTGATTCAGTGTATGTCACCATCATGTCAGCATACAGAGACATTAGAACACAACCTAAACATCATCAGTGTGAATACGACGATGCAACAACTAGGATCAGATATAACAATCAAACAGATAGATTAAATAAAATAAATACTGTATGCACAATTTCAAGGGGGACAGGAGACAGAACAAACCAGATCAAAAACAGAAAAAGTGAAAGATGAAAGAGTGGTATCGGATTAGTCAATATTCTGGCAAGTTACATATCAGCACAAGGGTTACTCAATCCTTCTGAGTTGAAAACCCAAAGAGAGAAAAGTGTAAATGACTGATGCTAAACGCGTTCAGCAGTTAGATCTATCACAGCGCACGTCCCATCACCCACGTCTTCACGCTTATATCACTCGTCGGCCGATCATGTTGTTGTCCAGCCCCATGTCCTAAAGTTGTTCCCTCTCGGTCTCCAGCTCTTGTTATCTCCTCTGAATCCCTTCCATGCCAAGATGACGACACCTGCGACATTCGTTGTACACCAGGCTGGCTTGAACTCTCATCCCCACCCCCATTCATACCACCATAATGCTCCGATGTCCAAAATTCATCTTCAACGGTCTCATATGATGTATGTGTAGCAAATGAAGATGCACTAAGCACTCTCGAGTCACGATCACGGTGCTGAGGTCGCCGGGGCTGTAATTGGGGATAATGCTCTGGCGGTTGGAGACTCCTCATCTCAAATGCCCCTGGTTCTTCATGTCGACCCCTACTACTACTCCTGCTCAATCGCCTCAAAAGCCCACTCGCTGGCCTCTGTGAGCTAGGCAGTTGCAATGATACATTCTTCGACGGCAAGTGCATCGAATTCCTTGTTGACTTGGGTGTAGATGGTGTCGTCGTAATCTCTCCAGAAGCAAGCTTATACAACGTTGGAGGTAGTGGGGATGATCGTGGTATATCCGAAGCCGAGTAATATGACAACTGCGGTGACACATTATCAAATCTCGTAGGACTTGTCGGCGGCATCGGCGTAAGTGATGATTGGGAATCCTGCTTTGTAGACGATAGAAGCAATTCCGAGGGTAGGGAGTATTGGGATGTTCCTATTTCTGGAGCTATAGCTACTGCTAATGCCGACTCATAAGTATGATGAGCCGATAGTTCAGATGTTGATCGTGTGTGCTGCTCGTGAATCATAGGTGCAGCTTCTAGATTCCTGGGAGAAGGTCCACGGTCCTTCTTTTCCTTCCTGTGTTTGATCCCTAGTCTGTCCTTGAGGTTACCCATGACCCACATTTCCCGAACAATGTCCTTGTCCAGAGGAAAAAATACCGTTGATACAAATTTAACGGTGAAGCGAGGTGCTAAAAAGTAAAATGGAGAGATATGTAAGTTGTCACGTTCAAAAGAGCGAAAAACGATATATGTACCAAGAGCAAGCAAAGCAGTTATCAAAACTGTCACCCAAAACTGAACACCACCAAACAGAATTAACACCTCGTCCACAAAATCAGTACTCATGAAGAACGAGTAAATCAAAATCCACAACAACATCACAAGCGTCGATCCAACCACCACAATCCAGGTCATAATCGTCCAACTACGAGTGATCATTAGCGACCTAGCCCAAACACACCAAAAGAAAAAACGGGGCTCACTAGTGAGTATTCAATCCAACATAAGTGTTAGCCGAAAAAATAGCTGCAACTGCAACTGTCGTTCCAAAATCCGCCAATGAATTAATTCCCCTTCCATTCCATGAGTTCGGTGACCCAACAGTCCAAACCAAGTAGGGAATGAAAAACACGATAACAGACTGATATAATCCATCTGCCATGTATAACCAAAATTTGGTTCGCGTGTATTCCAGACCACGAATACCACGTATATAGAGCTGTGGGAATGCCAACCCTGCCTTTGCATTGATGTCTTGGTCGAATGCTAGAAAAGTGTGTGTTAAACGAGGAACGAGATGAATAGCATGACGTACCTCCAAGCACGATTACGGGAAGTGATGTAAATACAAGGTTATACAAAAGGATGAACGTATATTGGTATAGATATGTTGCGTCGAAACTGCCACGCGCAGATGAAATAAAATACGTCAACTGCCCTACCCACATACAAGAAGTATCATACTCACTTGTTGAAGGGTAAGAACCAGAACATGGCAAACGTCCAGATAACATTCTACAGAAATATTCACATTGATCTCCCATCTAATCAAAGAACCCAAGACGCACCTTGTAAAAGAAATTACTATGCATATCAGCTACACGCTGATACGACCACCTCCCATGGACAAGTAATAGCTTCGTCAAAAACCGAAACTGTCCAAATGCATAATCGGCAGACATGGCCGCTTGTGAGCCCTCTAAACCAAATAGTCCACATCCAATATTGGCCTCTTGAATCATAGCAACATCATTTGCCCCATCACCAATCGACAATGTCATCGCATTCCTCCCTTCTTTGACCTGTTCACAACATTTCAGTACTTCTCTCCTCTCTCTAAAAATATACACACCAAGTTGACAGTAAGTGCCTTCTGTGCTGGGGATACTCGACAACACACCACTGTCTCACACTGTGTCGCAAGGTTGAGGAACAAAGGTTTGATTTCCGGGGTAAGTGCATGTCGCAATGTATCTCCATCAATGACGACAGCAAACGAAGCTTTCGTTGTCCCAGGCACAAAACCAGATTTTTTACGCTCCCACGACGGTGGACCAAGAACAGAAGCAATCTTGTTGAGCCCAGCTTCAATTTGCGAGCGCGTTGTTTCTGGGGTATCTGCTGAGAGAATCATCAAATCCATGTCGTTTTTGAGTAGGTTACAGCTATATCCGATCTCAATGGCCGTTTGTAATTTATCACCTAGTGCGTAAAACCATCAGTAGTCTCAGAAAACAGTTATAGTCAAACTCACCAGTCAAAATCCACAACTTGATTCCTGCTTTATGAAGCATTTCAATTGCCTCCGGTACTCCCTCCTGCAACTTATCTTCCAAAGCCGTTGCCCCTAAAATCCTCAACGAATGTTCAATCATCTCGTTTGCTTTATCAATCTCCTCATCCCTATTCTCCACCGCACTTGTTGCATTATCATACAACCTCACCCAACCTAAATACTCCCCCTCATCCAACTCTCTATACGCAATGCACAACGTCCTCAACCCATTATTCGCAAACATTTCCATGTCTTTGCTCGTTTGCTCTTTCAACACTTGATCATGATCTTTCGCTAACCGAGCATAAATCACACTATCTGCGCCTTTACAATATAAAACAAGTCGTCCATCGGGTGTTCGAACAATCACGCTCATCCTTTTTCTCGTACTATTAAATTCGAGGACTTTGAGAAGTGTATATCGTTCGATTTGTCCCATCACCTCGACATCAACCGTTTCTTTGCTTTTATTGATAAATGGGAACCCAGCATCTCTAGCTGCAGAAACCAACGCAGCTTCATCTGGACTCTCCGCTTTATAGTTTAGCAGATAGGGATCAGTCGTCGGTTCGGGTCGATCCGCGAGTACTGTATGACATAATGCCAATGCTCTGAAAAATGCAATTATACGTCCTCTCTGGACTCCATCCCTATCTGCCAAATCGTCTGCCAATTTCGGTGCAACGAGCGTAACCTTCTTAGGCTGCAAATACCGATTCTTGAACGTCCTCTCCATTGTATTAATCATTTGCTTTTTGCGTTTCTCGTTCAGTTCTTGGGGATCGTAGATGTCAGCTTTGCCTTCTCTAGTTGCTGCACCTCGCTGAGCCTCTGTTATGCCTTCGCCATAGGCGACTCCGTGGATCGAACATTTTTGGAATTCCATGATGTTTTGTGTAAGAGTACCGGTTTTATCTGAGAAGACATATTCAATTTGACCGAGATCGTCGGAAATATTCCACGTTTTTGGAACACAGGGGGTATCATAGGGTGCATAGTACATGTCGATATCTTGAGAGATAAAATAGGCTTGGATAGTTTTAACAATTTCGATGGAGATATAGAGGGAGATGGGAACGATATTCTGGAAGGCAATGAGACACGATCTATAGTAGGTATATCTCAATAATTGCACTTAGTGAGAGAGTAAAGAAAGGTACGTACGCAAAAGTGATAATCGCGTTCAAGACATACGACGATGTCGGGTCAGAACCAACCTCGAAAAACTCAGCACTAGTACCCGTTCTCGTGTCTTGAACGCCGTTGAAGATGGCGGCAATCAAGCACATGATAGTGAGCAGGATGAAGTTCACGATGACGTTAAAATTAGTCTCCTTCTCTATCTTGCTTCGTTTGGACGGTGTCTCTCCTCCGTTGAGCATGATTTTAGTGTCGGAGCCGGTGAACACAACCAAACCGACAATCCAGTTGGTATTCCGAAGGGTACAACCCCGAAGTAAAAGTTCGTTGATAGTGACACCCTCTTGTTTATCTTCTCCAGTGTCAACATTCTTGTACCGCAAAACAGCATTGTAAAGATAGAGATTCTGATGCGGGGGTTCAGAGTCAAGATAAAATAATGATTTTAAGATGTCCTCTTCGGATGTGATGAGTGAAGTGGCTCTGAGAGCCCGACGAGGCTTCAGGTTGGTTTCTCCATCCAAGTTCTTGGTTTCCAGATAACACGTGCCGTCTGTATCAGAAGTCGACAAAACTACGATGTCTGCCGGCACTTGATCATTATCCCGTAAGAGCACAATATCCCCAACCTCCAACTTCTTCCAAAGTGTCCTCTCCCAGCGTGCAGAACCAACAGTGGGTCTCCTCCAATCCACAACACCACTGCTCGACCGTGACTGCACTGATTGTTGGTACTGAGAAAGAGATCCGATGGTGGGATACTTGACAAGCTGAGGAAATTCCACGGAATCTTTTGCTGTATCTGATAATGATACTTTGGAAAGATCATTGATGATAGTAGCAGAGGGGTAACCATGGGAATCGACGCTCTGGATATCCTCCAGCCGACGTCCGCGTTCAAGGTCAGGACTGCTCGGGTTATTATCGGATGTGTATGTACTGGAGTCATCGCCACTCTGTTTCAGTTCAATGCGAAGCTGTTGCCCGGCCAACCCGGCCTCTCTTTCCCGCAGTTTCCTGACTCCTTTTGTGACTTTGTCAGGTGGATTAGCATGTAACAGCTTTTGCCACCACGGACGGGGATCCGCTGGTTGGTTAACATTTTTCCAGCCGCCGCCGAGCTTGGTGGCAGCGGATGTATTAACTTCCTCATCGAGTACGCCCCGGCGATAATCTTCGATACCATCTTTGATGGCAGTTACAGCGAGAATGAAGGCGAGGGGAAGAACGGCAATAGATCCGGCTGTAGCTCCGAAGACAGGGAACACTGTAAATGTATCAGACAGTGATCGATAAGAAAATGAGGACACACGGACGTTGAAGGATGACAAGAGATAGAAAGAAAAGATTGGCAACACTGAGAGTAAAAGATTAAGGACCTGAATTTGCGCAGCAAACCGTAGGACCCACCGTCGAAACTGTTCATACAAGTTTTTTGGAACGAATGTCAAAATAGTGTACTCTGTGGCTGATATTAGGACAAAAAATGACCTAATACTAGCAGGCACGCACTTGTGGTGCGAACTTTGTTGCGCACGTAGCGAACCTTTGGATTCCCGTCGGATGCCAGCTCGCCTGGAAAGGGAGGATAGTTAACATATACATTCCTGCGTGATCCCGGAATCTCTTTCGACGGGTCCGCGGGAACAACCCTCTTCTCATGGTGCCTACGAAAGAACCTGGAGCGCTTCTTGTGTGCTTTCTTGCGCCGTTCTGCGCGCTGCTCTGAGAGAATGGACTCGGCAATGGCAGATGCAGCCGTGCGCACGGTGCGCAGACGAAGCTCTGGGTCAATGTTCTCGTCGTGCTCTTCATCTGTATCATTGTTTGGATCATGGTGTTGCTGGCGCTTAGAGGGAGACATGGGCGCGGTCTGTAGCAAGTATTGCTGCACCGAGAACCAGCACGGCGAGGAACAAGCTCAAGTAGAAGGTTCAAAGCACTGTCAACGGCTGCCTGATTGGGACAGGAACCCCGGTCACTCCAACTTTTGTAATCTGCGCTCATAATGCTCGCTTCATTTGAGTCAATTTCCACCTAACCTCCAACTCCGGAGTGCTCGCATGCACCTCACAAGAATTTCATACTAGAATAAACGCCAGAACTGTGAGATGTGGATATTAAACATTCCCGCGCTGACCAAGACCCCGGAATATTCAAGATTATCGAACAATGATTAACAGCAAATTAATAGCATTCCCCCGGACTAGGACCTGAGACTCGCACCTCGCCCAGATTTTTGAAGCCCTGGGAAAGAACGTTCAAGTCAAGTCCCAACTACCGCCGGACGAGACCTGTATTCTTGTATATAACTCCATCATGAATTAACAATTTGTACCGAATATCTGGCAGTTATTGAAGTGTTCAAACTTGATAGCAGGCGCACTCAGCGATTATCTTCCTGGATAGGCAGTAAACATCATGCTCTGACCTCACCCACGTATATCTCAGATTCAAAGAGCAAGGTACTTGTCCCAGAAATAGAATCTGCTTTGGCATGGCGTTGGCCACTTCGATCAGCTCGCTTGTAATGGACTGCCTCAAACTGTGTTTCTACTCTGGACTACAGAGGGAGCGTGCATCTCGAACACACGCTGTCTGTAGGGCCGGGGCTGTCCACGGGACCGCAAAAATGTACTGGCGCCCTACTACATTTGTTTGTGACGAGGAGGGTGCGTTTCGAGAAGACTATCAGGGTCTTGGGGTCAGTGTGGACTGTGGCAATAAAGGTGTTAGTAGTAGTGACAAACATTTGATGCTGCTTATTTTCTAGTTTCGCCTGAATGAAGTTTTGACCTCCCTCTTTTCTCTCAAAATCTTGTCCTAGTAATCTTTCATAATGTCTTTTGCGTGTTCAATGTCGTCTTCCATGATCCATCTACCATGTTCATCACTATATCTCTTCCAGTGCACAAGGTATTGGGTAGTGTTGCCCCCCTTTTCTGTTTTCCCATACGGCTTCCACCTTGTATTCTTCTACACTAATAATGTTTGTTTAAGATGGTGGTTGTGATTCCTGGATTTGGAACAAAATCCTCCGGTACTCTGTAAACAAAAACTTCATTAAACACATTGCCTAAGCTGATGGAATGTTAAACTGATATGTCCCTTGAACTTCTGTTATGAGTACCATTACCATTAAGACTTCTCAATGTTTCTTCTTTGTTCATCTCCTGTTTCACCACTGGGCTTCCACCCTGGTGATTACTCATTCTCTCAGCCAGTATAGAGAATATGATAAAGTACAAAACATACCTCAGGCATCACCCTAACTCATAAACAACTATTATCATACCTAAAGTACAAGATATATCTATGGGATCATTATCAGTTAATAAAAAAAGTGTTGATGATCTCACCTTAGCTAGTAGGCAACTAGGGTTGCTACTAATTGTCATGAATTGCCACTTTCCTCTAAGTCAATATTTCTTTTCTTTTCTTTTAATTTTCAGATGCATAGGAGATAATTACCTTATTAGATAGTCCTTCTTGTCCTTTAACCACCACCACCCCCCTCTGGACCCCCAGAGGGATCATATGATACCAAAAATCTTACATTAATATTGTAATGACAAGGCTAGTCGAGACGACTGTCTTATCACACTCAACATTATGAGAGAACGAAGAGAACTCGATGGAGTCTCTTGGTGGATTGTGCTACCTACTTATACACTCTTCTTATTTGTCTATGTGTACGCTTAAGTAACTACCGAACCTTCCAGAAGATTCCATCATGTGACTTGTCATGTGACCAAGTCATGTGACCTTCTTATCTTATCTTATC